>PVMK01125984.1_pt1 | contig 35666 bp, 41 predicted proteins | sample 1853481 | NCBI WGS metagenome assembly PVMK01 (sample SAMN08533507, study PRJNA380276) | Marine sediment metagenome, whole genome shotgun sequencing project. | reverse complement strand
AATCGAGGCGGTTGTTGAACTGCCAATATAATTATTTTGGGATTCACCAGGCAAGTATACGTGCACTCAATTGAAAGATATATTTTGGGACCCTGATTCCATTTATTAGATGAGACCAAAAGAGATGGATATATTCCCATTATAGGATCACTGTTTACTCCCAGTTTCTGGTTTTTCCTTGAAGCTGGTCTGTAGCACACTGGTACACCTATCGCTGTTGCGCATCAGTAATGGGTGCTAAAATTATGCTACAATAACAGACGCTATGAATAATGATTTTAGGGTGCGTAACTTGCTGGCACAACAAAGCCATAATAAGGGTTCTTTTTGGCAAATCACCTTCCCGTTAGTGATCGGGAGTTTACTGATATTAAGTATAGCGGTGTGGGCCGTCGCTGCCGTAGCAGCAGGAGGCCAGGTAGGCCAGGCCGCCGATACTGCGCTGATTTTTCTGATAATCCCCGTATTGGTGATCGCGTTTATCTTTTTGGCGATTTTAGCCGGCCTGGTTTATGGGGTCATTTGGCTGAATAAAAACATCCCTTTTTACACCTATCGCCTGCAAAAAACCTTTGCCCGTGTAGGTGGTCAGGTGCAAACCGTCGCCGATAAAGCAGCCAGCCCGTTGATTAAAGCCCAAGCCCTTTCGGCAGCGTTGCGAGCGTTTGGACGGGCATTCCGATTTTGGCAATAACCATTGAAAGGAACATCCATGACGAATGAAGAATTGGTAACTGTGGACAACTCGTGGAAAACAAAAACGCTTGTGGTCGGCGCTGTTCTTGGGGCGTTGACTGGAGTCGGCGCGGCCTATCTCTTGATTCGGCAGGCCGATGAAGGTGGCGTGCAGTTTTCATCTAAAGAGGGTGTTAAACTCGGCATTACCCTTTTAGGGTTATTACGGCAGATCACGCAATTAGGGGATTAGGTGATGTCTGCCAAAGTTACAATGCCATCCACCCAGCGTACCCTTGCCTTTGCTGTTGCAGACAGCGATTAATACATTAACCACGCAGCTGCTTTCGTGGCAGATTATTGGCTGATGTCTGGATGTCTAAGTGCGATTTTTAGTTATGCAGGTTTCGCGCCGGCTTTAGCATCAACCATTAATGTGAGTGCCATTCCCGAAACCGAAACTCATGATCAGGTCATGTTGACGAGCTGGATAAAGGTCGCCGTCAGCTGCTGGACGTACAACCTGAACACGCTGCATGGCAGCGAATTGATCTTAGCTGCCCGGTTGGACGCTTTGTAAATGGAATTGATCCCACACTTAAATATAAAAGGAGCATTAACTTTAGTTAGATGCTTTTTTTTTGGTATCACATTGCTTGCTGTTTAGCACAGCGATAAACTTGGTACATCTGTTAATCAACACAGCGTTAAAAACTTTCCAATATTTGCAGCTAGCAGCTTTAAAACACGGGTACATCCCAACGGAGGATAGATGGATTACGACATTATTATCATTGGATCCGGCGCGGGTGGACTAGCCGCAGCTGTGCCCTTAGCACAAGCTGGCAAGAAAGTTTTGGTTTGCGAGCAGCATGATGCACCGGGCGGGTGGACACATTCTTTTACCCTAGAAGGTTACCGCTTTAGCCCAGGTGTCCATTATATCGGCGGATTGCAGCCTGGCGGCTCACTTCGTACCATGTACGAGGGATTGGGTGTCTCAGAAGATTTAGCCTTTTGCGAATTAAACCCCGATGGCTTTGATCACATTGTCATCGGTGATGAGCAATTCGATATTCCCAAAGGCAAAGAGAATTTTGCCAATCGCTTAAAAGAACGTTTTCCAGATGAGGCCGTAGGTATAGATGGTTATTTGGATACCGTAGACGCGTTGAGCGAAAACCTGAGGCAATTAGGTCACATAAAAAATCCTAAGGATGTGGTCAAAGCCGCTGGCAGAGCCAACCATGTGCTTAAGTGGGCGCGTCGTTCCGGGGGTGACTTGATTGATAATTTTGTCTCAGATCCGCTGCTCAAGGGCATTTTGGCCGGACAATCGGGTGATCATGGCATGCCGCCTTCGCAAGTCTCGGCTTTTGTCCATGCCGGCATCGCACATCACTACTTCCATGGCGGGTACTATCCTTTGGGCGGCGCGTTTGCCATTCCGCGTGCCTTTGTGCGAGCTTTGAAACGTGCCGGGGGAGAGATTCGCTTAGAAACATCGGTCCAGCGCATCTTGCTGCATGGTAAAGATGTTTATGGGGTGCAGCTGAGCGACGGGACAATAATTCACTCGAAGTACGTGGTCAGCAATGCTGATCCCGAAGTGACCTTCGTTAAAATGATCGGTCGTGAGCATCTTAGCAAACGCCTGCGGCGCAAATTAGACAATACCCTATACTCAACATCGTGTATAAGTTTATTTTTTGCTGTAGATATGGATTTGCGTGCCGCTGGCCTCGATTCGGGCAATTATTGGTTCTATGATCATGCCGATTTGGACGAACTCTACAGCTTGGGTTTGACCGATCATGCCTTGAAAGCCGATATGCCGCCAGCAATGTTTCTTACTGTAACTACCCTTAAAGACCCATCCAAGATGCATATTTCCGGCAGTGGACGTGGGCATCACACTTGTGAAGCCTTTGTTTTTGTTGATTACACGCCATTCGAAAAATGGGCCAGTGAGCAGCCCGATGCGCGCTCGGCCGATTACCTTGCCATGAAAGAAGACCTTTCTTGGCGTATGTTCCAGGCGTTGGAGAAGCGTATCCCTGGAATCAGTGAGCATGTTGTTTTCTGGAGTTTAGCTACGCCGCTGACCAATGAGCGTTATATCAACACGACGCGTGGCAGTCTATATGGCATTGAAAAAAATCGTCGGCAAGTTGGGCCGGGCGCTTTTTCGACCCAAACTGAGTTTGGGGGTCTGCTGCTTTGCGGTGCCAGCACGCTCAGTCATGGTGTTGCCGGTGCGCAAGCCTCAGGATTAGCTGTTGCCCGAAAAATCCTCAAGTGCAGCACAGCTGACCTGCTCACGCAGGCTGGTCCAGAAATTAAAATTTACCCATCGGACGATATTAGCCAGTGGCCCGAGCATTTACAGAAACGGATGCGCGCTATTGAAAAATAATCATGCTATGCCATCCCCAACCCATATCCTGGCTGGGAAACTATGCCGTGACTACTTTATCACCGCTCAAGGGGAGCCAGTTTTAGACGTTTTAGGGGGTAATTTAACGTATGCCGCTGTTGGATTTAAACTATGGGATCATATGCAGCCCTTGGGCTTATTGTCCCGTGTGGGAGCAGAATACCCCAAATCGTGGCTGGATGACTTGGTGCAAAGGGGTTTTGATATCCGCGGCGTGAATGTGCTCCTCGAGACCTTGGATGTGCGTAATTTCTATGTATATACTGATAAAGTGACACGCGTTACTGGCAATCCGATCACATATTTTTCGCGTTTAGGATTGCCTTTCCCAAAAGCTTTGTTAGGATACAAAGATAGCCCTCGTGTACTTGATAAGCGCGCCAAATTGGCAAGTGATTCGCTGCGTCGTGCTGATTTACCTGAACCTTATACCGGCGCGACAGCCGCCCATCTCTGTCCCATCGATTATATGACCCACAGCCTGATGCCGGCTGTCTTTCGCCAGGAAGGTTTTACAACCGTTACCCTTGACCCTAATCCCGGTTACATGAATGCAACCTTTTGGAACGATGTTCCTGCAATCCTGACCGGATTGACGGCCTTCATCCCCTCAGAAGATGATTTGCGCAATCTCTTTGATGGTCGCAGCGATGACCTGTGGGAAATGGCCGAAGCCATCGCTGCCTATGGATGCGATTTTGTTATTATAAAACGAGGTGAGCGTGGCCAATTGTTATATGATGCGACCAGTAAAACGCGCTGGGAAGTCCCGGCTTATCCGGCTCGCTTGGTTAACCTGACGGGGGTGGGTGATGCTTTTTGTGGCGGATTTTTAGCAGGTTATCGCCACACGTATGACCCGGTCGAAGGTGTGTTGCATGGCAATATTTCAGCAGCTATTGTTTCTGAAGGTGTGGGTGCACTCTTTGCCCTGGATGTGCTGCCTGGGCTGGCGCACGCGCGTCTGGATTCACTACGCCAAGGGATACGAAAAATTTAAGTTCCGAACCGAGCACGATAGCACACTCGCGGTAAGTTTAAACAAATTTCGGACGGACTAAAAATATTCGTTTGTGGCTTGAAAAGGACCTGGAATGAATCACGTATACTTGCTGATTTGCGTTGTTTAAATCGTCCCTTTGTTTGTGGCATCAATGACGATCATCGTTGCGATAACGGAATGATCTCCTTTCTTCTGTTCTGAGATAGTGAGTGTGCCTGTGCGGCCAGTGCTTGCCTATGCTATGACCACATGGCTGGTCGACACACTTTATAGCTCAATTTACGCAGGCAATACTTTAATATTGCCATCATGATCTGCACCCATGACTGCCTCCTCTGTCCCAAAAACCACAGCGATTTCCAAAGGATCTTATACCATCGTCATTCTTAATCCATGATTTCGCAAAGGATGTGACCTTATGAAAATTCTTCAAGCGGGCATTGGCCCAATGCTCCAACCCCCCGATATCGACGGATTCCGCGCCTGGAACCGGGAAAAACCCAAAGGATTGATGGATAAGCGTATGACCGAGGCTGAAGCCGTAAAACAATTTGTTAAAGATGGCGATTATATCGGCACGGAGCTTTACGGTACAGTCCGCTGCCCCCTATCTCTGGTCAACGAGATTGTTCGGCAAGGGGTGAAAGACTTGCGTGTGGCTGGTCAGGGTGTTTACGAACTCGATATTTTACTGGCCTCGGGATTGGTAAAGGCTCTTGATCACACTTATATCGGCATGGAAGTTTATGGCATCTCCCATGCTTTGCGTCGTGAAGTTGAGAGCGGCCGCGTGACCTGCGTCGAGTGGAGTAACGCTGGTATCGCTTGGCGTTTCAAAGCTGCCGCAATGGGCGTGCCCTTTATCCCGGTGCGTTCCATGTTGGGCACAGATACCCTCAAGTACAGCGCGGCCAAAGTTGTCGCAGACCCGTTTACGGGTAATCCGATTGCCTTGCTGCCGGCTTTGATACTCGACGTTGGTTTGATTCATGTTCATCGGGCCGACAAATACGGCAACGCCCAAATTGACGGCATCAGTGGGTTTGCCTTCGAAATGGCCCGCGCCTCCAAACGTTTACTGATTTCCGCGGAGCAAATCGTCGACACCGAATTCATCCGCTCCCAGCCCGACCGCACGATCATCCCCTATTATTTGACCGATGCCGTCATTCACGCTCCTTTCGGCTCTCATCCCGGCGAGATGGCCTATATTTACGAGCGGGATGAACCGCACATCAAAGCCTGGGTTGAAGCCTCCAAGACCCCGGAAACAGCAAAAATCTATCTCGATAAATATATCCATGACCTGCGCGATCACAGCGAGTATTTGGTTCTGATTGGTCAGTCGCGGTTGGATCAACTTAAGAGTATGGTGCCGCGATGACTGAAATAGCCTACAATCAAAACGAATTATTAATCTGCACAGCCTCGCGCGTTATGGAAGATGGAACGACTGCTTTTATTGGTACAGGTATCCCCATGCTGGCGGGCGCGTTAGCCCAAAAGATGCACGCACCTAACTTGATCTGCATTTTCGAATTTGGCGGCACGGGAGCGATATTGGATGAGTTGCCTTTGGCCGTAGGAGGGCGACGTTCTTTTCATCGTGCTTTGGCAGCCTCCGGAATATTGGATATTGTTGAGACTGCTCAGCGCGGTTTTGTTGAGTATGGCTTTCTCGGTGGCGCACAAATTGACCCTTACGGCAATCTAAATTCAACAGTGATAGGTGATCATGGCAACCCCAAAGTTCGTCTACCTGGGAGCGGCGGCGGCAATGATGTTGGTTCGCATTGCTGGCGAACGATCGCCATAATGCGGCACGATAAACGCCGTTTCGTCGCACAGGTTGATTTTGTCACCACCCCCGGCTATCTCAGCGGACCAGGCGCGCGTGAAGCAGCAGGCTTGCCACCGGGGACGGGACCTTACCGCGTGGTCACCAACCTGGCTGTCATGGGCTACCATTCTGAATCAAAGCGCATGATGCTCTTGCAAACTCAGCCGGGAGTTACTATGGATGATGTTGTCGAGCATACCGACTTCGATTTGCTTGTCGCCGACCTAGTCACTGAAAACCCCCCGCCGACGGCAGAAGAATTGCGTATTTTGCGAGAAGAAGTTGACAAAGACAAGTTTTATATATGAGATGTCTGGATTTATCTTGGGATCATAGGGTGATTTCATCTGAACGCAAAGGGCTCAAAAACGACACATGACAATCGATTCTCTATCCCACTTCTTTAACCCACAGGGCGTGCTTATTATCGGCGCTTCTAGCAACCCTATCAAGTTGGGCTACAGATTGGCCCGCAACCTGACACAGAGCGGCTATCAGGGTGCGGTGTATTTCGTGAACCCTAAGGGTGGTTTACTCTTTGGGCAGCCAATTTATTCAACCGTTGCCGAAGTTCCCGACCCGGTTGATTTGGCTGTTGTGTTGATTCCAGCTCCCTTCGTCGCTGATGCGATACGTGCCTGTGGTGTACGAGGCATTCGGGCTGCTATGATTGGTTCCGGCGGATTTCGTGAAGTTGGTACCGAGGGAGCAGCTCTGGAAGACGAAGTTTATCGCGTAGCCCAGCAATACGGCATCCACTTGATCGGCCCGAACTCTATTGGCTTGCTCGACACACACCTGCCCATCGACACGACCTTCCTGCCGCCACCTGGTCCTACACCAGGGGATGTTGCTTTTATCTCGCATTCCGGCGCGATTTGCGCTGCAGTAATTGATTGGGCGCGTGGCCAGGGATATGGCCTCTCGCGGCTGGTTAGCCTGGGTAACCAAGTTGATCTTAGTGAAACTGATATCTTAGCTCCCATCGCCGCTGACCCGCATACCCGCGTGCTGGCTTTGTATTTGGAAGGTGTTAAGGATGGGCGCCATTTTGTCAAACTGGCCCGTCAGATTGTTTTAGATAAACCAATTATTGCCCTCAAAGTAGGCCGCTTTGCAGCCGGTCAGCGCGCGGTAGCATCGCATACCGGTGCTCTGGCTGGAATAGAGAGCGCCTATAATGCTGCTTTTCGGCGGGCAGGTGTGTTGCGTGCCGAGACCAGCGAAGGATTGTTTGACTGTGCCCGTGCTTTAGCCTGGTGCCCCTTACCCCAAGGTTGCCGTGTGGCAGTCTTGACCAATGCTGGTGGACCGGGTGTTACTGCTGCAGACGCGCTCGAGTCTTTAGGATTGACTCTTGCTGAGTTTGACGGTGAGACCCGCGCCGCCCTAAGTGAAGTTTTGCCTCCAGCCGCCAGTTTGAATAACCCGGTTGACATGCTGGCTTCGGCCTCGCCCGAGCAATTTTCTGATAGTTTGCGCATTGTTCTGGATGATCCCAATGTTGATAGTGTCATGATCATTTATCCAACACCGCCCATGTTCACAGCAGGTGCCGTGGCAAAGGCTGTTATCCCCGTTGTGCATAATACTACCAAGCCAGTTGTCGTAACCGTGATGGGAGAGCGCCTGATCCAAGAAGCGGTTGAGCACTTACGTGCCGCGCGTATTCCTGAATATCGTTTCCCTGAACGTGCCGCCGCGGCTCTAGCGGCTTTGGTAGCACGTACAGAGGCGCTGGCTTTTGCTGGTGCAGAACCGGTGGAGATGGATGATGTGCGTCCTGATGTTGTGCGTTCGATTCTGGCAGCGTCTGGGCACTCGCAGTCCTCGGATGGTTTCTTGTCTTTTGATGATGCCCATGCTGTTCTCGGTGCCTATGGCATCCCTTCTCTCAAGATGCAATTGGCTCACAATGCTGACCAGGCTGCAGCTTATGCTCAGGGTATCGGCTTTCCCGTAGTGCTCAAGATCGCTTCACCCGATATCCCACATAAATCTGATGTAGGTGGCATTTTACTTAATTTGGGAGATCAGGCCGCTGTGCGGACCGGATTTTCTGATGTCACCCAGCGGGTACGATCAGCCCACGCTGAGGCTGCCATTCAAGGCGTATATGTTCAACGCATGGTTCCCGCAGGCCAAGAGGTCATCGTTGGAGCGGTCCAAGATCCGCAATTTGATGGGCTGGTCATGTTTGGTTCTGGCGGTACGGAGGTCGAAGGTCTGAAAGATGTCGCTTTCGCCTTGGCACCCTTAACTCAGATTGAAGCTGAAGCCATGCTCGAAAGTACTTGGGCTGGACGCAAGCTCAAGGGATTTCGCAACTTGCCTCCTGCTGATCGCGGTGCAGTGCTCGATACACTGATCCGTTTGGCACAGCTCGCGGCAGATTTCTCCTCGACCAGCTCAACGGGTGTCCCTCAGATCAAAGAAGTGGAAATCAACCCTTTGCGCGTGTTGCCCATTGGGGGTGGCGTGATTGCAGTAGATGTCCGCATTCGTATAGGCTAAATAGCCAGAAACCAAGCTTCGACGAGCAGGGTAAATTGGCTTCTGGCTATTCAAGGAGGGGATTGATTTAATACCTATTAAGGTTAATCTTTGGTTTGTAGGCAGCTCTAGGACTTCTGGCAAAGAAGGTGGTCCAAGAAGAGAGCGCTAGAGCATCAATGGATTGTCAAAAAACCCGCTAGATCACAGCCATAAGTTCTCTAGCCGCCGTGCCGCCTTGAACTATTACGACTTTATTCTATAGAGTCATCATAACCACGCCCTGACATTATCTACTGGAATGATAGGTGTTGTATTTCATCCCTGTCAATAAATTAATAGTTATCTTTACAAAAATTACATTGGACCTTACAGGGTGTAGGCTCCCCTCACTAAAGCAATCAACTGATTCAACCCTTTTTCTAGCAGCCGAGTATCGATAAACTCATGTGGCGTATGCGCTCCGCCACCTTGCGTTAAACCGATGCACACGCAGGGCAGACCGCGGCTGAGTGGGATATTTGCATCGGTGGAGCCGATATTGAAATAGGCTTGCAGTCCTTGAGATGCTAGCGCATCTTTTGCTAATTGCACAAGCGGATGTTGCACTGCTATTCCCCCCGCTGGACGCTGTCCGATAATTTTAATATTGAATTGCAGGCCAGGGCGATGAGCCTTGGCTACTAAACTTTCAACTTGGCGAATTAGGTTTTGCAGTGCACGCGGCTCTTCGCAGCGTAGGTCTAATTCCAAAGATGCTTGCGCGGCGATGGTATTGATTGAAGTGCCCCCTGTAAAGATGCCCACATTGAGAGTTGTGCGAGGTATCCGAGAAAGTTTTAGCGCTGTAAGTTTTGTGACCAGCGAGGCTAGCTCATGCACTGCCGATGGCACCCCGTAGTTGGCCCAAGAGTGGCCGCCATCTGTTTGGGCACTGATGCGGTAGCGTTGTACGCCCAGGGCACGATGAAAGATTTGCCCTAATGATAGGCCTTCCAGTACGATATATGCTAGCACGCTGTTGTTAAAACGATCAACTACGGCTCGCATACCCTTTAGATCGCCTAAACCCTCCTCACCCATGTTGGCGACCAACCATAAATCCCCGGGGAGGTTTATGCCGTGCGCTTTCAGCATCCAGAGCACGCTGAATAGCCCGGCTACACCCAGGCTGTTATCGCCAATACGAGGGCGCGAATTTCATCGGCTGTGCGCTTCACGCTTAAATCGATGTGTTTGGGAAAAACGGTATCACTATGGGCTGAGACAATCACAGGTTTGGCGTGACCCTCACTGGGAGGCATGCAAACACGTTTCCCAGCGAGTCTACCTCAATATCGGTTAACCCCTCTGCCTTAAATCGTTTCCGAACAAGTACTGCTCGTTCTCCCTCATCAAAAGTTGGCGCGGGGATTTGCTGGATTTCAATGGCTAGGTCAAGAGTGCGTTGTGTGATGGTATCCATAAAAATAGCCCTGACAGATTAAGGTTGCCAGGGCTATGCTTGCTTCAAGCTAGGGCTTGTTATTCTTTATCGCGCGGCACTGGCACGCCAATAATATTGTACCCGGAATCGACAAAGACAACTTGTCCGGTGGTTTTGGCCGCAAGGTTGGAACACAAATAAACGGCTGTATTGCCTACATCGAGTATGTCAATCTCTTGCTGCAGAGGGCAAAATCGGCAAATAGTTTGTACATTCCTTTAAAGCCCGATACGCCGGCTGCGGCCAAAGTACGAATTGGACCGGCCGAAATCGCGTTGACACGGATATTGCGCGGACCTAGGTCATAAGCCAGGTATCGCATGGAGGCTTCCAGCGCAGCTTTGGCAACGCCCATTACATTGTAGTTGGGTGCCACCTTGTCGCCGCCATAATAGGTCATAGTCAGCAGCGATCCTCCTGAACGCATAATCGGTTGGAAAGCTTGCGCCAGCGCAGTGAATGAATACACGCTGATATCCATGGCCAAATGGAATCCCGCCCGGCTGGTGTTATAGTAAGCGCCTTGTAATTCGTCGCGGTTGGCGAAACCAATCGAGTGCACAAGTATGTCGATCTCGCCAAAAGCAGCTGCAGCTTTTTCTTTGATGCGTACAATGGCTTCATCTTTAGAGACATCACAAGGCTCTACGAAATCTATGCCGAGTGATTCGGCTAATGGACGCACTCGACGTTCTAGCGTTTCTCCGGCGTAGCTGAAACCGAGCGTAGCACCTTGTTGGTGGAAAGCCTGGGCAATTCCCCAGGCAATAGAGCGTTTGTTGGCAAGGCCGAAAATAAGGGCAGTTTTGCCTTCCAGTAATTTCATAAATTCCTCCAAAAAGTTATCATCGCAGCGTGCACACGCTGTGTGTCAAGAGCGATTTAGCTATTCGCTTTTCACTATGGTATCGGTGTGCTCCGTGCCATAATTAGTGATTTGAAATCGCCATGGCATTGATTTCCAAGGCTCTGGTACGTTGTTTAAACCCACTCGCGGGCCATAAGTGACGGATGAATCAGAGATTGGTGGTCTTTTTTCGACGAAAATGGATGAATCGGTAGTGCAGATATCCATACCGTTGTGAGTTTTATCGATGCCAAAAGCTTGGCACACTTTTGCTGGTCCGTTGGTCCACTCGGAGCGGGGACGAGCTTTCCGGCGTTGAGAGATTTTTTTTAGACCCAGGGTGGGTGCTAGCCCCCGTATTAAAACTGCCCCTGGATAACCCTCAATTTCGGTGACAATATTGATTAACCAATGCATTCCATAGGTGAAGTAGGTATAAACATGACCGGGTGGGCCATACATGACTGCAGTGCGCGCTGTTAATCCGGCTCGGGCGTGGCAAGCTAAATCATCTTCTCCGCGATAAGCTTCAGTCTCGATAACGATGCCCGCAAGGCGATCTCCCTGATCTATACACACAAATTGCATACCCAACAGCTCACGTGCAACCACTACTGTATCACGCTGGAAAAAGTCTCGATCAAGACGAAGAATCATCGTTTCGCGTTTAAGCTTTCTTGGAAGGGATTATTCTTGCTGAAAACGAGCATCGCGTTGGATCGTCAGGCGCAGACCATCTTCAATTGAAGTTAGGGGTTTGTAGCCAAGTTTGTCTTTTGCTAAACTCAAATCGGCGCACATGCTCTCAACACCGGTGTTTGAACGCGGGTTATAAATTATCTCGGCTGTGCTGTCAGTGATTCCCATAACATGCTGAGCCAGCCTACGGGTGCTGATTTCTTTGCCGCTGCCAATATTGATAACGAAACCATCTAGATCTGGGGCCGTCGCTGCGGCGACCATCGCGCGTAGTACGTCATCTAGGAAGACATAATCGCGTGTTTGATGTCCGTCGCCATGAATAACTAGTGTGCCGTTGCGCACGGCTTGACGCAAGAAATTGGGTATCACCGGCGGGTGTGAGGCCGGCAAACATTGACCAGGCCCATATGCGTTAAAAACTCGCAAACTGACCGTTTCAGTCCCTGATAAGTTACCCAGCGTACGCACATAAGCTTCGGCAGCTAATTTGCTGACCGCGTAAGGTGAGTCTGGATGGGGTACGAGTTGTTCGTGCAGAGGTTGTATAATGTTTTGGCCGTATACAGTTCCAGAGGAAATAAAGATCACTCGCCGTACGCCAACGTCGCGAATGGATTCCATTAAGGATACTGTGCCCCCAACATTGACCGTATTATATTCGCGTGGAAACAAAATCGATTCGGGTACCGAGACAAGCGCCGCAAGATGATAAACGCAATCTATGTTTTGCAGCAAGGTCCATAATTTGGGACGGTCGTTAACGTCCCCCTGTGTAAAGTGAACATTGCGGTTTAGAGCTTGAGGGTTGCCAGTGGAAAGATTGTCGATCCCACGCACTTGGTGACCACCAAGTGCTAAATGATTTGCTAAAGCAGCGCCTAAGAAGCCCGCCGCTCCAGTGATAAGGAAATTCATAAAAGCTGTTATTCCTGTCTTTTTGCTTGAGTAAAGGGTGTCTGTTTTAAGAAAAAATTTCTGATAATTATAGCGTATAAGTGCCAACCAAAGTTTCTGGCAGTGCCGTGGATTGACGTTGACTCTAAAAACTAAAGCACCTGTTAGATAGTTAAATCATTGCGCTCAAGTGCCCAACCCCCAATCCTCCCAGCAAGTGTCGAGTATTTTATTATACCAACGTTGGAATAAAATGAGCATTCCAATCCCCGTTAGTACATTAAAAATATTCAGCGTTGGGTGCATTCTTTGTTGTCTTGTGTATGGACCTTGGTCGAGATAAGAATTTAAAACGGAATTTCTTGATCATCCAATAGAGATAATAATTTTTTGAGCAGCGCGCATACTATGAAAAAAGATATTATCTTCTAAGGTGGTGATTTTGGTTCATGTTGTAAAATACGATAAAGGTTCTCAAGAGAAAATTTCACCATGATCTTGAACCGGCTTCCTGAATCGGAATATCAAGAAATTCAAGTGCTGAACTATATAATACTGGCGTAATATGCCCCTAAACGTGCCGGCATAGATCTTTGTACACGCATCGTGAAAATGGTCCTATTAGATATTGTTCCCTATGGTCCGGCTGTGAGCATTGTTAGGTGCTTACATGGGGTATCTTTGTGCCCTAATTAACTGTTACAATATTTGCGTGTCTATAGGGCATGATCGAGCTGAATATAATCTTCATGCAACGTTTAGATAAAATCTATCAAATCCTATATTGCCTTCTTTGTAGTTTTTGGTAGATTATAAGCAACTATCAAAGGTTGCACAATTTTACCTTATCATCCTTTCCAACCTAAATTGGAGTAATTATGTCCGGTGAATGGTTAAGTTTAAGTGAAGTAGCTCAAGAACTAGGCGTGCATCCTAGCACAGTGCGTAATTGGGCTAACCAAGGCCGCATTCCGGTTCATCGCACACCGGGCGGGCATCGTCGTTTTCGCCATGAAGAAGTTGTCTTATGGAAGCAAGCCAAACAGGCTAACACCCCCAACGATGCTAATCGGCTTGTCAACGATGCCCTCAAGCGGACACGTTTTCATATCTCCGAGGGTCGTTTAGAGTCAGAATCTTGGTACCAGAAGCTAAATGAGGACGCTCGTATGCAATATCGGCGCAGCGGACGAACTTTACTTCAGGGACTGAGCATTTATTTAGCATCATCCCTTACTGATAATTCCAGCGGAGAAGCTCGTGCTTTGGGTTATGAATATGCCGTACGTGGGCGTCGTTTTGGACTCAGTGTCATGGATGCGACCAAAGCTTTCTTGTTTTTTCGAAATACACTTTTAGAAGCCATGTTTGGGGTTTATGACGCTGCTTATGTTAACTCTCCTTATGTGTGGAGTGACATGTTTCGAAAAATAACTGCCTTTACAGACGATGTCATGATAACGTTATTGGAAACTTACACAGCCTTTGACCGTAACAATCGCTAATTGAAGCGCAAGCAATTTAATATTTTTATGGTATCATTCGCCCTTCAGCACGCTTTTTATTGAGGAGCTATGGACGACAAAATTACAATTATTGAAGGACCTTCACCAGTTTTTGAAATGACTCCCGATGTCTGGTTGCATGGGTTGGTGGAAGGCGTTTCTCAGGCCGAGATTGTTGCTACCCGCTTACGGACTTTTAACGGCAGCGAACTTTTGGAGCGCTGTCAACGCACTTGGCAGGAGCACCAAACCATTAACTTAGAATACAAAACCATGGATGGGTTGCTTGCCGAAGTACCTATCGTTGCTGCCCGTATTCTCGACACCGAAGAGGGGGATGTCTTGTTGTTGTGGGTGCGTTTCCCGGATGACTCGATTGAACTTGGTATTGATTATGAAGGCGACGATGCCTTCGATGACGACTGGGACCCTGGCGATTTATCCTGATCGTGGTTGACCTACACTATGTAAATAAAAGCACAAGCCCTGATTTTTGGCATTTCAGGGCTTGTGCTTTTATTTGGAGCATATAATATGGAACCATCCGACACTGTGTTATCGCAGCTATCAGCAATGTCCTAACCCTCAAGCTGAATCGTCCTCAGCGAGCCAACGCGTTTGTTCGAGAAATGAGTCTTGCATTGCAGTCTGCCTTATTTGAAGCGACCAATGACTCCCAAGTGCGTTGTGTTGTGCTAACAGGCGTCGGGGATTTTTTTAGTGCTGGCCAAGATTTATATGAATTCCACCAGGCCGAAAATCTTTCATACCGGGAACATATTGAAGCAACTTACAATCCCTTGGTTTTGCAGTTGCGATACATCGAAAAACCCGTGTTGGGGTGTATCCGAGGTGCTGTTGCGGGAGCCGCTTTGGGCATAGCCCTTGCCTGTGATCTTCGTATCATTGCTGAAGGTACGCTGTTTACGGTTGGATTCTTGGGTGTTGGTCTTGTGCCAGATTCTGCTGTTTCATTACTTTTGCCGGCAATCATGGGTCTAGGTCGTGCTAGTGAATTTGCCTTTAACAATACGCCCTTTAATGCGCAGCAGGCTTTGGTATGGGGAGTTGCTAATCGCGTTGTCCCAGTTAATGATTTGGAATCAGAAACTGCTCGTTGGGGATCCCAGCTGGCTCAAGGTCCTGTTAATGTCATGGGGTTGTCTAAGCGCACCTTCAATCGAGCGGTTTTGCCAAACCTTGAAGATGTGCTCTCTTTTGAAGCGGGTATTCAAGGTTTAGCACAGCATGGATATGAGCATCAAGAAGGCGTGCAGGCATTTATTGAAAAGCGACATCCAAAGTTTTTTCCTGAAAAAAAGTAGATTAGTTCATCAGGAATAAAGCCCCTGCAGCCAAAAAGCCCATAAACCCCCCAACAATGGCTGCAGCTTGGATAACTTGATCGACACTGCGTTGGTCTTTTAGCTCGAGGTTGGGATAAATACCGCTAACTTGCAGAATTGGTCCGCCAAGCCAGGCGAAAAATGCGCCGCCGATTAACCCGCCAACATGCCCCCAATTATCAATTCCGGGGGAAAGACCAATGAGTAAGTTAATACCAGCAATGCGAATAATTTGATTTAATGCCATACGCGCTGCTTGCTTGCCAAATAACTCTCTGTTTTGATAGATGAAAACCCCATGTGCGCCCATCAATCCGAAGATAGCCGTTGAGGAGCCCAGAGATGGTGCCTCCGTAAACATCATCGAGAAGACGTTGCCCCCAAACCCAGCTAAAAGATAGAGCGCTAGAAAGCGCCCGTGCCCAAAGTGTTTTTCTAGGCTCGGTCCAAACAGATGTAGCGCATACATGTTAAAGCCAATGTGCAGCGCTGAACCATGCAGGAGTACAGGTGTAATCAGCCGCCATAACTGGCCTGCGGCAATCAGCTCGTTGACTTTTAGCCCGTAATAACTCGGTAAATCACTACCTAACAAAGTTTCTGATCCCATTTGCAGCAAGTAGATAAAGACCGTTATCCCTAAGATCGCATAGGTAATATAGGGTGTCAGTACGGGCATTTTTACGGTTACATCTTGGGGATGGGGTTTTCTTGAAACACCAGAATCCTCTTCCGCGGGTGCAGGAGGACTCTCGGTGGCTGGCTCAAATATTGGAGGTTGGGTGTGGGAATCACTCATAAGGAAATTTTTCGATGATCTTCGCGCTGGTGTTCAGCGTGGATAATAGCCTGAATTGCAGCGACAGTTTCATCGAGCTGCTCATCACGGTTAATAACAACATAATCAAATTCACCCACGCGCAGCAACTCCTTTCGAGCAGTCGCAATGCGCACCTTAAGCTGATCTTTGCTTTCAGTTTTGCGGTCTTGCAGTCGTTTTACTAACTCTTCTTCGGTATCCGTGGTCAGGAAAATGGACATCGTGTCGGGGTAGTAACGCTTGACTGTCGCCGCCCCCTGTACGTCGAGCCGCATGACGACATCCTTCCCACTTGCCAGAGCTGCATGTACCTGAGCTTTTGGAATGCCCTTATAGTCGTTATACACCAAAGCATACTCTAGTAATTCATCACGTTCGATCATTTCATTAAACTCGGCAGTGGAATAAAAAAAATAATCAACACCGTGCTGCTCGTACGCGCGTATTGGGCGTGTGGTTGCCGTAACAACAAAGTGGAACGGCAGTCCGCATTTTTTCATATGCTGTACAACGCTATCTTTGCCAACCCCTGAAGGTCCAGAGATGATGATCAGCAAAGGTTCTGGGTGCAGCACGTTAAAGGAATTTGTATTGTGGGTCATGGTAATCTCCAGGTCACCGGATTATAATACGGAAGAATTATTCTTGGAGGTTATTATGCCGTTTTATGGTTACCGCTGTTTGGATTGCGAGCAATCTTTTAATGTTTTTATGGCCTACAACGATTATGGCCAATTAACAGTCACTTGTTCGCATTGTGCCAGCGCCAATATTCAACGCAAGATCCATCGCGTGCGTGTGGCCAAATCGGACGATCAGCGTATGGAAGATTTGGCAGACCCCGAGGCTTTGGCCGGGCTCGATGATGATCCACGCGCCTTGGGTAAGATGATGCGCAAAATGAGCCGCGAGATGGGGGAAGACATGGGGTCTGAATTTGATGAGGTTGTGGAGCGGTTGGAGAAAGGCCAAAGCCCCGAGGATATTGAGCGTGAATTACCCGATTTAGGCGCAGATGCTGGTCCGATGGGGGCAGTGGGTGATTTCTAGAGCTGGCTGTTATTAAGCAGTACCAAGACGGGCTAGAATCGCGGTTCGCATCTGTTGCTGAACGGCCTCATGAGGTTGTTCAGCGTCAATGATTACCCAGCGATCTGGCTCGGCTTGCGCCAACTGATGATAGCCGGTGCGAACCCGGCGGTGGAAATCTAGGGTAAAGGCATCCAATCGGTTAATGTCGCCATCTTTTTGACGGCGCTGCAGCCCCACTTCAACATTGAGATCAAGCAGCAATGTGAGATCAGGTTTTAGCCCGCCAGTGGCAAAACCAACGATCGCACCCAACACTTTCAAATCAACTTGGTGCCCATAGCCCTGGTAGGCCAAAGTCGAATCAGCATAACGATCACAGAGCACTATTTCACCGCGCGCTAAACGTGGCAGAATCTCTTGCTCTACCAACTGCACCCGTGAGGCTTGAAAAAGCAGTATTTCTGTTCGCGGGTGCATGGCAGTATTTTTATTGGTTAACAACACTTTGCGGATTTGATCTCCAATGGAAGTGCCCCCAGGTTCGCGCGTGGAAAAGACCGTGTGCTCCAGCTGCTGCAAATAGCTTTTTATTATCGGGATTTGGCTGGTTTTCCCGCTGCCTTCGGGTCCTTCAAAAGTAATAAACATTGATTAGGTTATTCCCGATAAATTCGTACTCTGCGGTTAGGCTCTTTACCATGCGAGTGCGACATTAAATTGGCCTGTCGGGCCATTAGGTGTTGTTTACGCCGGATATAAGATGAAGAGGGATTCAGTTCTACCCAACGTTCCCCTTCGAGTACGGTCATAATAGCGCGTTGCGTGTGATACAGCGCTTCTTCTTCCGGTGGTCGCACATGTTCTTCTTGGGTAAGATCGAATAATCCACGTAAGAATTTCTGCAGTTGTGTGCGGGTATCAGAGCGCAGCACATAGATCGGTACACCCAGACTTTCCGCCTCGATAATGGATTGTGTTCGTTTGCGGAAATGATGCCTAAGGGTTACCATAGCTTGCGCTTGTTTGATATCAGTTTCAACCTTAATGGGAACCTTAAGTTGTTTGGCAGCTTGACGCAGACGATTACGAGCAACGCCATAAGGAAAAATACTATGCTGCTTGAGAGTTTTATGGGTTGGCTCAATGTGTTTGGGGGTGGAATCTTCCCAATGATTGTTGGCTGGTTGGCGGCGTATTCCATAGGCGGTTTGCGGATGTTTTCGCACACTGGTCCCTTTGGTGATATTGATTTTGCCTTGCTCATTGCGGGTGCGTATTTCAGGCGTGAGCGGATTTTGCCGCAGCAGTGAATCAACGGCGTCGGCAACATCGAGACGAATTGCTACGCTATCACGAGTTTGAATTTCGATCAACACGTCGAAAGTCGGATGCGAGCGGCGTTCCAAGACGGTTTTTTGCGTGCCTCGCCGACGTGCTTCATCGTCTGAGAGCGTGACAGATTCAATGCCGCCAATCAAATCTGAGAGTGTGGGGTTGATCAGCAGATTCTCTAGCGTGTTGCCGTGGGCGGTGCCAATCAACTGCACACCGCGCTCCGCAATTGTACGGGCGGCCAAAGCCTCTAACTCACGCCCAATTTCATCAATCACGATTACCTCAGGGTTGTGGTTTTCTACGGCTTCGATCATGACTTCGTGTTGTAAGGAGGGCTTAGCTACTTGCATACGACGCGCGTGCCCTACCGCCGAATGAGGCACATCGCCATCGCCGCCAATTTCATTGGATGTGTCCACAATAACAACACGTTTTGAATCGGCTAAAATGCGGGCCGCCTCGCGCAGCATGGTCGTTTTTCCTACCCCGGGACGACCTAACAATAATAGACTTTTGCCGCTTTCGATCAGATCTTTGATGATCTCTGTAGTGCCGTAGACCGCGCGCCCCACGCGGCATGTTAGGCCAACGATCATTCCGTGACGATTGCGGATAGCTGAAATGCGGTGCAATGTGCGTTCTAGGCCGGCTCGGTTATCATCGTCAAAAGTGCTGATCTGGGCGCAAACAGCATCGATGTCGGCGCGACTGACATCACCCTCTCCCAACATAATTTCCTCTTGAAGAAAACGGGCAGTGGGCATGCGCCCAAAATCAAGTACGACCTCCAGTAAATCGCTGTTGTTATCTTCTCCAAGGATCGCATCGGCAATTGTGGGTGGGAGTATGTTTAGTAGCGCTGATAGATCGTCTGTGATGTGGGGATGTTCCATATGTGGCGGCTCACTTCAAGTCGTGATTAAGCTCAATTTTTGGGGGTGATACTTGCAGCTTGTGCCCGGGTGTTATGAAGGGCATGCTTATTTCAGGTTGACCATTGATCTTGGGTAAAGCCAGCACATTACGGACTTTTGTTTTTGCTGCTAAGTGTTTGACCATATTGGTTTGTTGTGGTCTGGGCGCGGCCCCAAGGGATTGCAGCACAGGTTCGAAGTTTGCCTGGTAAGCGCGCACGCATATATAAAGCGGTCGTGACCGTCGTTCGGGGATGCTGTTCAAAAGACCTGAGATGATGTTTTTTGCATTCACAATGTTGCGCTGTAAATAGGGATGCACCCAAATCCCCTGGCTGCCATATTGCAGATGGGCAAAGCCCAGCACTTCGCTTCCTTGAATATAAACCAGTCCTTGATATAACGTTGTATTGTATGCCTCAATATGTTGAATTTTCTCAGGCGTAACATGACGATAAAGTGCTTGGATGCCTAATCTGTCAACCGGCCGAGCTGTTTTCCAGGGCGCTGCTGCTGTGTTATTGGGTAACTTTTTGGAAATTTGCCAAATATGTTGCTGTGCATAAGCGCTGAAGCCGGATTTTCTTAAAACCTCAAATATCTCTGACCTTGCCTCAACCTCGGCTAGCAAAAAAAAGGAGTCATGTTGACCGGCTAGGCGCGCAAGTTGATCGATGAGGTATTGAGCGCTAGGGGTGCGCAGCGCGGATTGCGGTGCTAAAAATGAAATCTGCGCAAAAGGCGCGTCTCGGATGTGGATGCTCTGTCCTACGATTTCCTCCCCAGAGGTATGATTGTTACAAATCCATGTGCACGTGAACGTAGATGGTTTGAGGTGCTGCAGCAGGCTCACTGGGAAAAGCGACGCGCCACGCGTGACCACCTGGGCGCTGTGAAGAAAGACACCTTGATGACGATATTGGTATAAGGTTGGCAGGTCTCGCCAACCAAGGGGGCGCAGCATAAAATTTATATCGACTGTGCTAGAGCTACGAAATATTGATGAAAACGGGTATCCCCGGTTAATTCGGGGTGGAAGGACGTTGCCAGCCAATGCCCTTCTTGCGCCGCTACAATTTGCCCATCGGATAGCGTTGCTAAAGTGTGTGCCTTACCTTGGACAGATTCGATCAGCGGGGCGCGGATAAAAATAGCAGGGTAGGGTGATTCATCTGGGTCTACTTTTTTCAAGGCCGGGATATCTAAACCAACTTCAAAGCTGTCGACTTGACGCCCGAAGGCATTGCGCTCAATAGTGATATTCATCAGTTCCAATAGCGGTTGGGCGCGATGCGCACTTTTAGCCAGGAAGATGGCTCCTGCACAAGTGCCCCAGATGGCTTTTTCGCGGCCAAAGGCGCGCAAGTTTTCCATAATACCAAAGTCGATAACTAATTTGCCAATAGTTGTCGATTCGCCACCGGGGATGATTAAGCCTTGAATGGCGTCCAAATCTTTTGCCAGGCGTACCTCGCTGGTTTCAACACCAATCCGGCGTAGTAAGGCAATGTGTTCTGCAAAGTCGCCCTGTAGGGCGAGCACACCAATTCTCATATGTTTTATGATATCCGCATCCGAATCAGCTCCACAGGTCAGGGACAGGCCAGAACCAAACAGAAAATTCCGAATCCGTTATCGACACCACGTTTAATTTTCGTGGTTTTACTGTTCACAATCCGCACAGTTAAACTTCGCGAATCAAACTTCCTTTACCATCCGCGTTGCGCGAGTAATTCGCCTTCGGAAAGCTCAGAAACCTGCCGTCCAACCATAGGTTCGCCTAAATTGCGGCTGACTTCGGCCAAGATTTCGGGATTGTTGTAGTGAGTTACAGCTTTGACAATGGCATCAGCACGTTTGGCAGGATCGCCAGATTTGAAGATGCCGGAGCCAACAAAGACACCATCAACGCCAATTTGCATCATTAATGCGGCGTCCGCCGGGGTCGCAATACCGCCGGCAGCAAAATTGACCACGGGGAGATGTCCTAGCTCTTTGACTTCTTTTATGAGCTCAAAAGGAGCGCCAATGTTTTTGGCGTAAGTCATAAGTTCTTCGTTAGGCATGGTTTGCAATTTGCGAATCTCACCCAAAACGGTGCGGGCGTGGCGAACCGCTTCAATAATGTCGCCGGTTCCGGCTTCGCCTTTGGTTCGAATCATAGCTGCGCCTTCTCCAATGCGGCGTAGAGCCTCCCCGAGGTTGCGGCATCCACACACAAAAGGAACTTTGAAATCGTACTTGTAGATATGATAGGCTTCATCAGCAGGAGTCAGCACTTCGGATTCATCAATATAATCAACACCGAGCGCTTCTAGAATCTGAGCTTCAACAAAGTGCCCAATGCGAGCTTTGGCCATCACAGGGATTGAGACCTCCGCAATGATTTTTTTAATCATCTCGGGGTCACTCATGCGGGCCACACCACCATCAGCGCGGATATCTGCTGGTACGCGTTCAAGTGCCATTACGGCGACAGCGCCGGCATCTTCTGCGATCCGAGCTTGTTCATCATTGACCACATCCATGATTACGCCGCCTTTGAGCATTTGTGCGAGGCCCTTTTTTACAGCAAATGTGCCAACTTGTTTTTCCATTATTTTGTCCTTCCTCAACAGAACATTTTATTATTGACCATAGTCTAATTGTAGATTATTGGCATGCTTGTTCTTAGACTACGGGCATGTTAATTATTGTGATTCTACCACTATGCCATAAATTCTACTGTAATCACAGCCAAAGAATTGACTTGTGTTGTCTAATATCATGGTATTGCACCGCGCGGCAATGTCCCCTCGGTTTGCTTAGATACAGATCGTATGGGTGGGTGGTCGATAATCGTTAGCGTTCTTCGACGATGAAACGGATGGCTGTGCGTGTCTTGTTGTCGATCTCTACATCAACAAACATGGGGATGAAGATGACATCAAAACCATCTTCTGCTAGGTATCCTTTTGCCAGGGCCATTGCTTTTACTGCTTGATTGACGGCACTAGCACCAATGGCTTGGACATTAACGTGCTGGTTTTCGCGAAAAACACCTGCTATTGCACCAGCAACTGCAGACGTACGTGAGGCTGCGGCAACTTTAATGATATCAATGTGACCGGGTTCGTTGTGCTCTGGTTCCATATTGGCTTCCTTTTACTTCGCAATGACTATGGTCACCTAAAGTCATTGTATAGTATTTTAGATTCGGAATCAAGCGGTAATTTGGGTCTGTCACGGATAGTTGACTCTTTATGGCGTAGCAGCATAGGATGCGATGTCTGTCTCAGAGATTCCCAAAGACCCCTGAAAACATTGCCAAAGCTGACTGTAGAAGGTGCTATACTTTTAGTTACACATACCCATGTTCTACCGCAAAGTTACCCGGCCGCCATTGGGAATAGCTATCCACAAAGGGATGTCATCATAAAGTATTGCAATGCAGAAAATTATGGAAATCAATACAGACATTGTCATTCAAGCCTTCGACCGCAAACCTCTGGTTACTTACGGGGAGTATAAATTTCTTGTCAATCCGTTAACCGAGCAAATCCCGGCCACCTCGGCAGAGCTTTTACGAGCAACGACAAACTGGTTGATCTCAGAAGGAGATTTCAAGCGAGCGGATAAGATCGTCGGTGAAGAAGATAAAGGGGCAATTCTCGTAGCTTCAACATCTTTGGCAACCAACTTGCCCTTTGGTATGGCGCGCTGGTATCCCTCAGGATTGACTGGTCAAATTGCAGTTGATTTTGATATGGAATACACCAGTGGGCGTTTATACCTGAATGGCGTTGATCCTGGGGATAAGGTTATAGTGGTTGATGATATGATTAGCTCTGGTGGAACGATGTTAGCGTTGATCAAGGCGCTGCATCAAGCTGATGCGAAAATCGTAGATATCATTTGTGTTGCAGAAAAAGTGGAATATGGGGGTATCAAACGTGTCTACCGAGCTACAGGTTACCATGTCAAGAAGCTGGTGAGTATCTCGATGGCAGGTGAAATTTCAAAAGTATTAAAATAGTCTAAGGGTTGAAAGGGCTGCCTGGGTGGAGGGGAATACGCGTGCCCCATAATTCTTTAAGGTGATATTCTTAGCCGTTGTGGCTGCGATACCAATTTTCTTGAGGTTGATCGAAATATCTAAACGACTGAGCGCGTCTTTCATACTTTGGGCGCTGATTAAACCTCCAGGCGTATCCTCAAATACATAAACGGTGCTGTTTGCAATTGCGCGCATAGCCCTGACATCTTGACAACGCAAAGCTTGAAAAGCACCCTGCAAGCTCTCTTCCATAGGAAGCCGCGCAGATGCCAGCGCCGCGGCAAGGGCGTGCATGGGCGCAGGTTTGAGCAATGTCGCGCTATCGATAGCCTGTTGATGTGCGAGCCATTGAATTTCCCCCAGACCCATGATGGGTAGCCAATCTAACCCGACTAACCGGGCTCCAATCTCCGCTTCGGGTGTTCCCTCCGCACCAGGCAGTGTGCTGGATGGCCGGTTCGTCATAATGGCCGCACCATGGTTCGGGTTTTCGAGCCATTTTCGCAGCCGATAGGTTTCCTTGGTTGATATTTGCGGCTGATCGTATTGTTTGAGGTAACCGCTCTGACTGAGTTGACCTGGTTTACCGTAGGTTTTTCTATAGTTGTCGCTCCCAAGAACAAGCTCCTGAAAAATATTGAAAGTCAATGATTGCGCGCTGGATTCACAGCTGCTGATGATCGCCATAGGTTTTTTCGGGTCTACATCAAATTGCAAAGCAATTTTATGGATGGTCTTTTCCGCCCTCGCCAGAGCCGGCATTTCGTTGGGGGATTCTTCTAAAGTTTTATATAGTATGCATAGTTCTGGGGCCAGGCGCTTTCTCCGCGCAAGAGGTTGCTGCAAGGATAGCTTTTCAGGAAATTGGCCAGTTTCCTGAGCAATGGCCATCATCCACAGGGCGGCACAAAGCGCGCTGCTGTGCCACTCGGAGCTGATTCCAAGTGCTTCAAATTGCGCAATGGCTTCGTCGGAAAGCAGGTACTCACCGAACCCCATCATACGGCTCATGATATCAACAGTCCGCTGCAATGCTAAATGGTATCCACGGGGTTGTAGCAGCACACCATCCATATCAAAAAGCAGCAGATTCATATTATTCAACGCCATGATGTCGTTTTTCAAGCTCCTTTTCGATTGCTGAGAGTGGGATACCCCGCAATGAAAGCAGCACCAATAAATGGTAAATAAGATCGGAAGCCTCTTCAATCAAGCGGCCTTCCCCTTGATTGCTGGCCGCTAGAATTACTTCCACAGCTTCCTCCCCAATCTTTTGCATGATACGGTCTTGGCCCGATTCAAATAATTGGTTGGTATAGGAATCTGCTTTAGGGTTGTGTTTCCGATCTTCAATAACCTTAAATAATTGGCTAATCATGTTTAAATTCCATCTGTGTAAAAAAACAAGTGATTTCCCCGGTGTGGCAGGCCGGGCCTCGAGGCGTTACCAACAATAGTATCGCATCGCCATCACAATCAATCCTGATCTCTTTGACATCCAAGTAATTGCCCGAAGTTTCGCCCTTGAGCCAGAGCTGTTGTCGGCTGCGTGACCAAAAATGGGCTTGTCCGGTAAGTTGAGTGCGTTCAACCGCCTCAGCATTCATCATCGCGACCATAAGCACTTGATGGGTTGCATTATCTTGGGCTATGGCAGTTAGCAGGCCATGTGGATCAAATTTTGGCACGATCACTTTACGCTCCTTGTCGAATGGGGATATTTTTATCCAGTAGAAAGCGCTTGAGTACCGGAATTTCAAGGATTTTATCGTGGAACAAAGTCGCGGCCAGCGCGGCATCGGCCTGGGTTTGCTCAAAGAGTTCAGAAAAATGGGTCATCAGTCCAGCCCCCCCGCTGGCGATAACCGGAACGTGAACCGCTTGCGCTATGGCTTGAGTCAAGGCTAAATCAAAGCCGCTTCCGGTGCCATCTCGATCCATACTGGTGATCAGGATTTCTCCTGCGCCAGCTTCGACGCCCTGCATGGCCCAAGCTATAGCATCTAGCCCAGTTGCATGTCTGCCGCCGTGGGTAAATACTTCCCATTGATCACCATTTCTTTGTTTTGCATCTATGGATAGCACAATACACTGTCTGCCAAAGCGTTCCGCTCCCCGAGAGAGCAGCTTGGGGTTTTTGACCGCGGCAGAGTTGATGCTGACTTTATCGGCACCAGCCAACAAAGCTGTGCGCATGTCTTCCACACTGCGGATACCGCCACCTACCGTCAGCGGCAAAAAGACTTGCTCAGCAACAGACCGCACAACTTTCAGGGTGGTTTGCTTGCCTTCGGGGCTGGCGGAAATATCCAGAAAAATCAGCTCATCAGCCCCCATTTGGTCGTAGGCTTTGGCTTGTTCGACAGGATCACCCGCGTCCCTCAAATCAACAAAATTAATACCCTTAACAACGCGGCCATCTTTGACATCTAAACAAGGAATAATTCGTTTGGCTAACATGCTATGGCCTCTTGCAGGGAAAAATGTTTTTCATAGAGTGCGCGGCCAACGATCACACCGTCTAAACCAGCCGCTCTAACATCCAGCACATCACCCAACGCCGCGACACCACCGGACGCGATCACCTGCAAACCACTGATCTTGGTGATAGCTTGCGCACCTTGCCAATCGACGCCCACACCCATGCCGTCCTTGCTGATATTGGTGAAGATCAAGATTTGCGCGCCAATTTCTGCCAGGGTATCAGCATAGGCCCTGCATGATTTCAAGGAGCCTGATTGCCAACCATGGGTCATTAATTCTCCGCGCATAGCATCCAGGCCAAATGCCACGCGCTCTGGTCCGAATTGCTGCAGCGCGCTTTGGGCGAAGCTGATTTGCTCTATGGCGGATGTGCCCAAGACTACTCGCTCAACGCCAGTTAAAAGCGCGCCCTCAATCGCAGATAAGGTTCGCAGCCCGCCGCCAAACTGTACGCTGACCTGTCCCCCGCAAACAGCCAGGATGGCTTGCAGTGCCCTTAGATTGACCGATGGATCTTCTCCAAAAGCACCGTCCAAGTTGACCACGTGGATCCAGCTTGCCCCAGCATCAATCCAGCGTGCAGCAATTTTGCCAGCATCGTTGCTGAAAATTGTTTGCTCATGGGGGCTGCCCTGACGCAACCGCACGACTTGCCCGTATCGCAAGTCAATGGCTGGGTAAATTATAAAATTGCTCATGATATTAGCTCCACAAAATTCTTTAGGATTTGCAACCCAACCGTTTGGCTTTTTTCGGGATGGAATTGCACCCCGTAAATATTTTGCCAATGCACTGCAGACGCAAATGTGTCGCCGTATGTGGTTGCGGCTGCGATCTGTCGAACGTCATCAGGTACGCAGTAGTAACTGTGGTTGAAATATACATAGCTGCCGCTTTTGATGTGCTCAAACAACAAACATGGATGGTTAAGTTCCAGTTGATTCCAGCCAATTTGGGGGCTTTTGATCGCGGGGTCATCAAAGGCCAGCACCTGCCCCGGCAGCACGCCGAGACCCTGGTGATTGCCTTGTTCTTGGCTCTCATCAAAAAGAAGCTGCATACCCAGGCAGATACCTAAAAAGGGTTTGCCTGATTTAATAAACTCTCGAATGGGTGCGATCAAACTGCGCGTTGCCAGCCCGCTCATGCCGTCCTTAAAAGCGCCTACGCCAGGTAACACCACTTTTTCTGCGCCTAGAATGGGTTCGACCTGATCAGTCACCAGGGTCTGTCCGCCGACAAATTCGATGGCTTTTTGTACCGAGTGTAGGTTACCGGCACCATAATCAATGATCGCGATCATCACAGATTTCCTTTCGAGCTGGGGACTTCCCCCGCTCGACGAGGGTCAAGTTGAGATGCTGTGTCAAGTGCGCGACCGAGAGCTTTGAACAAAGCTTCGGCCATATGGTGGTTATCTCGGCCATAAAGCACCCGCGCGTGTAAAGTGCACCGGCTGGATACGGCCAAGGATTCAAAGAAGTGCTCGATCAAAGAGGTGGGGATATTTCCAACCGATGGTGCCGTCCAGCACGTAGAAAGCACGCTGTAGGGGCGGCCAGAAAAATCAAGCGTAATTTGGGCCAGAGCCTCATCCATGGGAACGTAGCATGAAGCCATGCGCACGATACCTTTTCGATCCGTTAGCGCCATGTCGAAAGCTTTGCCAAGTGCCAGGGCAGTATCCTCAACAATATGATGCGCATCAATGTGCAGATCGCCTTTTACTTCAAGCGTTAGGTCAAAAAGACCATGGACAGCAATTTGCGTCAGCATATGGTCAAGGAATCCTGGAACCACATCGATCTTAGCTTGACCTGTGCCCTCCAGCGTAAGAGTCAATTTGATATCGGTCTCATTGGTTTTTCGACTTATTTGAGCTTTTCTCATGGTTCACTCCATTTGATGTAGTGCCGCCATCAATTTGTTGGTATCTTCTGGTTTGCCTACGCTGATGCGAATATGATTTCTTATGCCTGGTTTATCAAAATGCCGGACGAGAATGCCCTGGTTTCGGAGCTGCTTTTTGATATGTGAGGCTTTTCGGTCCTTTACGCTGACCAGGATAAAATTGGCATCGGATGGATGGGGCATCAGCCAGGGAATCTCACCAAGTTTATTAAAGAGGCGCTGCTTTTCTGCAAGTATCAACGCGCGGTTGGCGTGCAGTTGATTGATATGCTGCATCGAGATGCAGGCTGCACCCTCTGCAGCCACCGATACGTTATACGGCTGCTTTGTCTTCATCACGATAGGTACAAAATCTTGGGGGAAAACACCATAACCAATACGCAGCCCAGCCAACCCGGCCCACTTGCTGAAGGTGCGCAGCACGATCAAGTTATCGTAATCCTGCACCCGGTTAATCCAACTGGTCCCTTCTGGGCTGAAATTGATGTAGGCTTCATCAACCACTACCAGGATCGGTAAATCCAGGGTGGCTTCCAGCGCTTTCTGGGGCAGCAGCCTTCCATCCGGGTTGTTCGGGTTAGATAAGAAAATCAACTTAGGCCGCTCTCTCACGATCGCGGTTCGGACGGCTTCAAAATCCACCGAAAAATCCAATCGCCGCGGTACTTCAATGATTTGTGCTTGGCTGAGCTGGCCATCAAAGGCGTACATGCCAAAGGTTGGAGGACAATTGAGCAGCTTGTCATGCGGGTCGATCACAAGTCGTATGATGATCTCGATAAGTTCATCCGCACCGGCTCCTATGACGATGGAATCACCTTCGATTTGATGATGCTCTGCCAGCATAGCGCGGATTTTCCGGCTCTCAGGATCGGGGTAAATATGCGCCGTTTTCAAGCGCGCAAGTGCGTCGAATACCTCAGGTAAACAGCCGTAGGGATTTTCATTGGCATCCAGCTTGATGATTTGATCAGCCGGTATGCCGATTTCATCCGAAACAACTTCAAAGGGGAAAATAGGCTGGTAAGCTGGCATGCTGTCGAAATGCTTGCGCACAATGCCTTGCAGGGAAAAAGTCATTGCACATTCTCCATGCGAGCGTTGGCTGCCGCAGCATGAGCCGTGAGCTGCTCGGTTGCAGCAAATTCGGCAGCTATGGGCGTTAGCTGGGCCGTGGTCTTTCGATCTAGCCCAATCACACTAGAAAGTTTGACAAAATCGAGGCTGTTCAGCGGGGATGCAAATCGAGCTGTGCCGCCCGTGGGCATAACGTGACTCGGGCCAGCGATATAATCGCCCAAAACCTCAAAACTATGCTCCCCTAGGAAAAAACCACCAGCATTGTTGATCTTATCCATCAGGGCTTGCGGGTTAGCAACCGAGAGACACAAGTGTTCTGCTGCGTACCGGTTGGCCAAAGATGCAGCCTGATCAAGCGAGTCGATCACGATGATGCCGCTCTTGTTATCGAGTGCCTCCTTGATGATATTCTTGCGAGACAGCCTTTCGATTTGCTGGCTTACTTCAACTTGTACCTCTCGCGCCAGCGCAGGCGTAGGCGTTAATAAAATAGCGCTGGCCTGCACATCATGCTCGGCTTGCGCCAATAGATCTGCCGCCACCCATTTCGCATTGGCCGTATGGTCAGCGATGACCATGGTCTCGGTTGGGCCGGCCAACCCATCCAGGCCTACTGTGCCATATAGTTGCTGCTTGGCCAGCGTGACGAAAAGATTACCGGCGCCCACAATTTTATCCACGCTGGGGATCGTAGCGGTACCGAAAGCCATAGCGGCAATCGCCTGTGCTCCACCGAGCTGGTAGATCTGATCAATGCCGCACAAAAATGCCGCCCCTAATATCACGGGATCAGGGTTGGGCGGCGTGGTTACGATGATTTTCTTAACGCCGGCTACCTGAGCTGGAATAACGGACATTAACAGCGATGAAGGCAGCGGCGCGCTGCCTCCCGGCACATACACGCCTACTCGCTCGATGGGCGTGAAACGCTGCCCTAATGCGCCGCCCATGGTATCCGTGATCCAACTATGGATGGGCTGCAGTTTGTGGAAAGTGCGGATGCGTTCGGCGGATTGTTCCAGCGTATGCTGGATTAACGCAGGCAGCGCCGCGAAAGCTTGCTCTAAGCGCGCCGCCGGGATATAAAAATCTTGCCCCTCAAAATCATCTAAGGCCTTTGACCACTGCCGCAGTGCTTGATCGCCATTTTCCTCGACCGAACTGAGTATCTTTGCCACCGCCTGAGCGGGGCTGACACCTTTCCCGAAGATCGCTTCTGTCCGCTGCATGGTGACAGGGGAAAAAGTGTCTCGGTGTAGGGGTTTACGTTTTAAAATCGATGTTTTGGCTTCATCAAGGGCATAAATCCGAATCATAGTCAATCCTCCAGGGCACGAAGCATAGTAGAGAGTTCTAGTGGTCTCTCTTCGAAGATATAATTGACAGGTGAAACAACTACGCCGCTCCCGCCGATTGCGCGAATTTCTCGAATGGCTTGATGTAATTCATCTTTTCTCACAATCAAATGGATAGCATACCAATTTTCATTTTCTTGGGTGATGACCTTGGAAAGCGTTGGCCCTTGCAATCCCTTGATGATTTCATTATCGATGATTTTCGCAGCGATTATTTCAGGTGAATCCCCCTGGATATTGGCGAAAATGGAGAGATTATTGTTGGCCCTGAGATAAGCACCGATAAATTCGAGCAGTTGTTTGGCAATGGTCAGGGTTTTGCGGTCAGATTTTATACTGTTTCGATTAGCTATCAGGCATGCTTGGGATTGTAGTATCAGGCCGTCGGTCAGGATTTTTAGACGGTTATCTCGTAAGGTGGTGCCGGTGGAAACTAAATCGACGATCATGTCGGCATACCCTATGGTTGGGGCGATCTCGAGGGTGCCCTCGGCCTGGATCATTTCAAATTCAATGCTTGGATACGCTTGCAGGAATTTGGCAGTCAGATTTGGGAATTTCGTGGCAATTTTAAGCGGTCGTTGCAAGCTGTTGCAGATTGCAATTAGATCGGCCACACTGCTGGTGTTTTCCCAGTTTTCAGGCACAATCAGATTGAGGGAACACTGCCCAAAGTCGAGTTGGCTGTGCAGTTCAAGAATTGAGCCGTTGCTGCCAAAGCTCTTTTCGAGGTAGATATCTCTACCTGTGATTCCGAAGTCAACGCTGCCATTTCGCACGCTGATCACAATATCCCCCGGCCGTTGAAAGATAACTTCAACGCCCCTTAATTGTGAAATCGTGGCTATGTATTGGCGTGGATTAGGGTTATAGATTGTAAATCCGACGTTAGCAAAAAGATCCGTGCTGTCTTTGGCTAGCTTTCCTTTACTGGGTAATGCGATGCGTATCTTGCGTTGGTTGCACATGAGAGCTCCTTAAAAAAAAGCGCTTCCCGATCGGGAAGCGCTTTGATGATCTATCATAAGGTTTAAAGTAGGTTCAGAATATCATCAAATCCTTAAAGCGGTCTTGCCCGAGCTGCAGGTCGGTTGTGTGTGCATGATGATGATGGTGCTGGCAAGATCGAGGTAGCATGGTCATAATGGCGGCATTCTACTATAGGTATCGAAATAGGGCAAGCAATTGTTGACACTTCTCGATTCTTAATATTCCGCAAACATTTCCAAAGACCCTTTTTTTTCTTATTGAGATTGTGGTAACCTTTGGGATGGATACTTCTAAGACGCTATTGGAGGATATTTCGCATGGACGCTGCTCGTTTTCGAGATTTAGAACTTGCTCCTAGAATATTGCTTGGCCCTGGTCCTAGCATGGTGCCGGCGCGTGTGCTGCAGGCGCTGTCCACACCGCCTGTAGGCTATATGGACCCTCAATTCTTGGAGGTTATGGCAGAAGTAAAAGTGCTGCTGCGATATTTATTTAAAACAGATAATGAAATGACTCTGCCGATTTCGGGTACTGGTAGCGCGGGTATGGAAGCAGCCCTGTGCAATTTCATCGAACCAGGTGACTCGGTTTTGATCGCTGTAAATGGTTTTTTTGGCGAGCGTTTGGCTGAGATCGCTAGTCGTTACGGAGCGCAAGTAGATCGCCTTGAGCGCCCTTGGGGCGAAATATTCACGCCGGCAGAAGTTGACCGGGCTTTAGGTAAAAAGCGCTATAAACTGTTGGCCATGATTCATGGCGAGACCTCAACGGGTACCATGCAAATTCAAGTCGATGAGATCGCTGCCGCGGCGCATCGCCATGGCGCATTACTGGTTTTGGATACAGTCGCATCCCTCGGAGGTGTGCCTGTTGATGTTGATGGCTGGGATGTTGATATTTGCTACAGTGGATCGCAAAAATGTCTTTCGGCTCCCCCAGGATTGGCGCCAATCACCGTTAGTCAGCGCGCTGTAGATGTGCTTCATGCCCGCAAAACCCCCGTCGCCAACTGGTATCTTGACCTGACTGGCATTATTCGTTACTGGGGTGATCAGCCTGCTTATCATCATACCGGACCGGCCAATATGATTTTTGCCCTGCGCGAAGCGCTGCGCCTTGTAGTTGAAGAAACCATAGCAGCCCAAACGGCTCGTCATCGCGCCAATGCCGAACTCTTGTGGGTTGGCCTGGAAGAACTTGGATTGCCGCCGCTCGTACCTTTGGATTATCGTTTGGCCTCTCTGACTACACCTCAGATTCCTGACGATATTGACGAAGCTGGGATTCGGGTTCATTTGCTCCGCGATCTTAATATAGAGATTGCAGGTGGCTTTGGTCCCTTGGCTGGAAAAATCTGGCGCATAGGTTTGATGGGTTTTAGCAGCCGCGCAGAACATATTACTTTGCTTTTAGCCGCACTGCAGAAAGCCTTAGATTAAATAGTAGGTTATTATCGTACCTTCACTTGAGCTTGTCGTTCTCATTGCGCTATGGCACAATAAAGACTAACTAACTAACTAACTAACTAACTAACTAACTATTTTAATTATGTCTCGTTGGATTCGTTTTTTCATCGCGATTGCTGTGGGTCTTGCCTTGGGTCTGTTTTACGGCTGGGTGCTTAGCCCTGTTGAATATGTCGATACTACGCCTATTACACTGCGTGATGATTATCAAGCCGATTATGTGCTCATGATCGCCGAGATATATCGATCTGAGCACGACCTGCTGCTGGCCGAGCAGCGCTTAACCTTGTTAAACAGTTTGCCGGCGGAAAATACCATTCAAAAGGCAATTGATTATGCTGAACTCAAGGGTTATTTCCCTGCTGACATTGATCTTTTGCGCCGCTTATACGACGTCGTCCAGGTAACCGGTCCTGTCCCTGAGGGCACGCCATGAGCGAAGAACGCGGCTCTCGGTATTTGCTGACCGGTGTTTTGCTGGGCATTGTCATCGGCTTGTTTTATACTTGGAGCGTTTCGCCAGTTGAATTCGTCAACACCTCGCCGGATTCCCTGCGCGCTGATTATAAAGATGCCTATCGTGCTGCGATCGCGGCAGCTTATGTTTCCACCGGTGATTTAACGCGCGCTGAGGCGCGTTTAGCCTTATTGGGTGATAATTCTCCAGTAGATAGTTTGATAATTCAAGGCCAGCGCTATTTGGCCGAAGGCTATTCTTACGCCGATGCCAAGGCGCTTGCTGAATTGGCCGCCGCGTTGGGGTTCGGCCCCGATTTTGTTTTGGGTTCATCGCCCGTTCCCACGGGTACAGAGCGTGCCTTTGTGTCACCTTTGGCCTTGTCGACCATCACTCCCACGCTTGATTTGATAGCTTCTGTTACGGAACAAGCCCTCCCAACGGTCACGATCCCGCTCGATGAAAATGGCGCATCTTTGCCTTCAAGCTCTCCCACAGTGACATTAACCCTCATCGCCACGCGCACGCCCACCCTGACCTTTACGCCGCTGCCCACATTGACTGCTACAGCCACGTTAGCGCCCCCCTTTGTATTACAGGACCAAGACCTTATTTGTGACCTGGCATTGGCCGATCACCCACAAATTCAAGTTTTGGTTGTTAACGAAGTGGGAGATGGAATTTCTGGCGTCGAAATTATTATGCAGTGGGTTGAGCAAGAAGAACACTTTTTCACCGGCCTAAAACCCGAAATTGGGATTGGCTATGCCGATTTTGACGTCATTCCTCAAATTATCTATACGCTGCATATCGCCGGTGGAGGCCAGGTAATTTCTGGATTATCAGCTCCGGAGTGTTCAGATCCATCAGGCCAGCGTTATTGGGGCAGTTGGCGTTTGTCCTTTACTCATCCATAAATACGCGTTTTCCCCTAGTTCCTGGAAGAAAATTATCTATGATTCCTCTCAAAGATCACATCCCCACACGGCGCACCCCCATTGTTAATTATGGGCTCATCGCGCTTAGTATATTTGTTTATGGCCTTCAAATGCTATCTGGACCACAAGCGGATTCGCTGGTCTATGAATTTGCATTAATTCCTTTTCAGCTTACACACAGCCTTAGTTTGAGCGTTATAACCAATCTTTTTACCAGCATGTTCATGCACGCCGGGTTGGCACATCTTGGCGGTAATATGCTCTATTTGTGGATTTTTGGCGATAATGTTGAAGATCGGATGGGGCGCGGGCGCTATTGACTCTTTTACCTGCTGGGGGGCGTCGTAGCTTCACTGACCCATATTGTCACCAATCCCAATTCGCAAATCCCAACCGTGGGAGCCAGCGGCGCCATCGCGGCTGTATTAGGCGCTTATTTGGTGCTTTATCCCCAAAGTCGGGTGCTGACCATCATTCCCTTGGGTATATTTATTCGTATTACGACCATACCCGCCTCGATTGTCCTGGGTTTGTGGTTTATTATGCAGTTTTTCAGCGGTGTGCTGTCCTTAGGTGGGCCGGATGTGGGCGGTGTGGCCTTTTGGGCGCACATTGGAGGGTTTGTGGTTGGCGTGGTATCTGCCAAGATAATTGCTAAGCCCAAAGAGCCGCAATACTTACGCCATTGGTAGCAGCTGTTTATTTTTCCACCCAGCCCGCGATCGCCCCTAATTGTGTGATCATTTTCGCGCCGCTTTGAACCCCGGCCTGGCAGGCTGTTACGATGTCGGCTCCGCGCAGGGTGGCTGCGATTAGACCTGCCGCAAAGGCATCCCCCGCGCCGGTGGTGTCGATTACATTATCCACTGTGGGGGCAGGTATCTGTCCGGAAAAAGAATCCCCCTCAATCCAGCAGCCCTCTGCCCCAAGTTTGACGATCACATTGCACGCGCCGCGCTCAATCAGCGCGGCCGCAGCCTTAATCGGGTCTTCTTCCCCCGTTAATCGAAAAGATTCATAAGCGTTGCAGGTAAAATAATTGAGCTGTGGCAGCGCGCACCACAGGGCTGCGCGTAGATCGGGGTTGTCCATGCGCACGTTGAAGACCACGTCCAGCGAGGTGCTGATGCCAGCGGCTTGGATTTCTGCCATTTTCTCCCCAAAGCGCGTATCCAGCAGGCTGGGCAGCACGAAGAATCCGGCCACATGCAGGTGGCGAACCCCTGCCTCGGATATTGCAGCCACGTCGAGATGTTGCGCGCTGAGCTTGCCGTTAGCCCCTGGTGTGTGCACGAAGCGGGGCTGAAAATCGCTGTCGACCAGGCCAACGCTTACTGCAGTTGGGCATTCTCGGTCGCGTTGCACGAAGCGTGTATCGATCCCTGCCCGCCTCCAATACCGGTCGAGCAAATCAGCCGAGTCATCATCGCCGGTCAGGGCCACCACCCCGGTTGGCACACCCAGCGCCGCCAAACCAATAGCCGTATTAGATGCACAACCACCGGGTGTCACCGCGGCACGCTCGAAAGAGATTGACTCGTGTCGCGGCACATCATCAACGGTGGCGCAAATCACATCCAGGGTCACATTGCCAAATACAATCGCTTGCATGTTATCTTA
>PVMK01186679.1_pt1 | contig 35672 bp, 26 predicted proteins | sample 1853481 | NCBI WGS metagenome assembly PVMK01 (sample SAMN08533507, study PRJNA380276) | Marine sediment metagenome, whole genome shotgun sequencing project. | reverse complement strand
TGCACACAACGTCGAGTCTCTGCCTCGCGTCGTCTCCCAACGGCTCATCGGCGAAGAGAATGCACCACGCAGGGCGCCATCCCCTACCCACTCGGCCGCGCAGCTGGTGGAGTTGCGAAAGCCCGAATCGCTGAGCCGACTCGATCACCATGACCGTCGCCTCCGGTACGTCCACCCCGACCTCGACCACGGTGGTGGCCAGTAGAACCTGCACCGAACCATCCCGAAATCGCGCGGCCACCTCCTCTCGGTCCGGCCGCGAGAGTCGACCATGGAGGATCCCCATCTCGACATCCGGCAGAAGGGTGCGAACCTCGTCTTCGTGCTCCGCGAGGGCAGCTGCACGGATTTCCTCGCTCGCATCGATGAGGGGGTAAACGACAAAGACCCGGCCACCCTCGGATATCTCCTTGCGCAGAAACTCGAAGACCTGCGGGCGGGCGTCCGACGAGCGGAGGACGGTCCGCACCGGGCGCCGTCCGGGTGGCAGCTCGTCGATAATCGACAGATCAAGATCACCGTAGACCGTCAGTGCCAGGGATCTCGGAATTGGCGTCGCTGTCATGACCAGCAGATGGGGTGAATGCCCCTTCTCCAGCAGCGTGGTACGTTGCACGACGCCGAATCGGTGCTGCTCGTCCACCACCACCAGTCCGAGCCGGCGGTACTTGACAGACTCCTGAAACAGCGCGTGGGTACCAACTACCAAACCCACCGACCCCTCGGCCAGACGCCTGCGCACCTCGCGGCGGTCGGCCGCCGGGAGGGAAGCCACCAACAGGCTCGGGGGATATCCGGCTCCGGTCAGAATTTCCGCCAGGGTCCGGGCGTGCTGCTCCGCGAGAAGCTCGGTCGGGGCCATGATCGCAACCTGGTAGCCGCCCTCGAGGACCATCAGCATCGTCAGCGCCGCCACCGCCGTCTTGCCCGACCCCACGTCCCCCTGAACCAGCCGGGCCATCGCCCTGCCCTTCTCGAAGTCTCCCATGATCTCTTCGAGCACGCGGCTCTGCGCGCCGGTCAGCTCAAACGGAAGGAGATCGCTTGCCCGGTCAAGAACATCAGCCCCCTGAGTCAGGCGCGGCGCCGAGGCGTTCGTCCGACGCTCGCGGCTATCCGCCATCGAGCAAGCAAATGCGAGCAGCTCGTCGAAGGACAGCCGGCGATGAAACGGGCTCCGGCGGTGATTGAGCTCAGTCAGCAGCTTATCCCGCTGAGAGATGGTCCGCGGCAGGGTCGGCGCGTGGAGCTCACGCAGGCTGCTCTGGAGATCCGGAAGATCTCCCGGTCGCCCTTCTCTTTCGCTCAGCGGATCACCGCAATGCTCGATCGCCGGCAAGCACTGCTTGATCAGCTTTCTCAGACGCCGGCCGCCGAAACGAGCCAGCGTCGGGTAGATCGGCACGATCCCCTCCACATCCTCGGCGGCCTTCTCGATCTCGGGGTTCAGCAGCTCGATACCGCCTCCGCGCGCCTCTCGGATCTGGCCGTAAAGAAAGAGCTCGGGTTCCTTCTCCAACCGCCTGGCCAACCAACGCTGATTGAACCAAACCACCTTCAGGCTCCCGTGCGCGTCCTCGACCCGACCGTCAACAATGTGGAGCCTGCGGCGTGGAATTCGGCGCACGCGTACGCTCTTGATCCGGCCACGCACCAGCACCCGCATTCCGGGCTCGAGGAGGCTGTCAAGGGTCGTCAGACGGGAGCGGTCCTCGTAGCGCCGCGGGAGGTGGAGCAAAAGATCGGCCACCGTCCGCACACCTTCGGCCGCCATGGCGGCGGCGGTTTTCGGACCGATTCCCTTGAGCGTGATGATTGGGTCGTCGGGGCGCAGCGAATTAACCCGCATTTCTCACCGAGTATCTACTGCGGACGGCGAATGGCAGCCATCTGTCGTGCTTTTCGCAAATCGTGCTCCATAACGTAGCGCTACTACGCCCTCGTCGCCCGATTCGCGAAAAACCCAACATCTGACTACCCTTCGCCGCCCTCGTTACGAAACCCGGTGAGAAAAGCGGGCGGTCCGCGGCGGTCAATCGCTGTCGATCTCGAAGCGGCACTGAATCGTGCCGAACACCACCGTGTCACCAGACACCACCGGTTCACCGCGGCCGGCCACCAGCCGCACACCGTTGACGAAGGTACCGTTCATGGTTCCAACATCTTCGATGACGCTGAAACTCCCGTCCTCCTCGCGCCGAATCCTCGCATGCCGGCGCGAGATCGAACGTTTCCCGTCGACCGGAGTCAGGTCAATGTCCGGCTTGATCCCGGTCACCGGATCGACCCGTCCAATGGTGGTCTCCCTCGAGTCGGCGAGCGGAAAAGTGATATCGCTCTCAATCTCCACCAGACGCGCGTTGGGATCAGGCGGGGCCGCCGGTTCCCCTTTGATGTCCGACTCCTCGATGTCGACCTTGTGGCCGACAGCCTCCTCGAGCAAGTTTGTGGTGTGATGCAGCCGCATGACCAGCTTGCGCATCATCCGGATCGCGATCTCCGGGTTGTGCTTGAGGATGAAGGTGAAGGCTGACTGGTCGATCATGACAGCGGCCACGTCTTCTATCGCGTAGGCCGCGGCGGACCGGGGAGCTTCCTCCTCGAGCATGCACATCTCTCCGAAGAAATCACCCTTGCCGAGAGTCGCCAGCACACGGTCCTTGCCAGCGAGCTTCTTACGAATCTCGACCTCGCCGGTCTCGATAACGTACATCGCGAGACCGAGGTCGCCCTCGGCGAATATCATGCTCCCTTTGGCGAACTGGGTGCGCATCGGTTCGAGCGAGTCGTGGGTGCCCTCTTTAGACATCACATCGTGGGTGCCCTTCTTTGAGTCGTGGGTGCCCTTCTTCGAGTCGCGAGTGCCCTTCTTTGAAGTGACCTTGAATCTCCCCATATCAACTCCAGCGGACGCCTTGTGCACGGGTGTCTAGCGTAACCGGCCCACCGATGGGAAACGCCATGTTCGTCGCTCCGTGACCAAAGGGAAGTCCGACGACGATCGGAACCCCCGGAGGGGCCGTTTCGATCAACAGTGATCGCCAGATTTCCGAGCGTGCCGAAGCCGGGCGACAACCGCGCAAACTCCCCCCAATCAGTGCTTTCACCTTCTGCAATTTACCAGAGCTCCGGAGGTGGGTCAACATTCGGTCGAGGCGGTAAAGGGGTTCTTCGACCTCCTCGAGGAAGAGAATTCCGCCGTCGAAATCGGGCTCCCAAGGGGTGCCGAGAAGGGAGGTTAACAGCGTCAAGTTGCCGCCGATCGCCCGGCCTTCAGCCCTCCCGGCCCGCACGATCGAGCTCTGTGGAAACCTGAACAAGGTCTCTCCGACAAGCTCGCCGCGCAGCAGCGCATGGAGGCGATCCCCGTTATGACGGCCCGTCAAACCCGCGGCCACGATCGGCCCGTGGATCTGAACCGCGCCGCCGTCGCTCGCGAGTGGGTTGAGGATCGCGGTCAGATCGGAAAAGCCGATGAATCGAGCCTCGCAACTCCGTAATCGCTCCCATGGCATCGCCTCGAGGATGCGCGCCGCTCCGTACCCGCCACGGGCGGCCAAAATCCACCGCGTACCGGCGTCGAGAACCTCCTCAACTCCGGCAACTCGCTCATCATCCCGGCCCGCGAGATACAACTCCTCGCGCCGCAGATTCGACGCTTCGACAATCGGGTTCCCCCAACTACGAAGCACCTCCAACCCAGCTTCCAGCTTGGCCTCATCCACCGGCCCCGAAAGGGCCACAACCCCGATCGGCTCGTCGGGTTGAAGGGAATTCCACGCGTCGCTCACACATCCAACCCTACACCGGAAAACGTTGAATTGTCGGGTTTTTGACGCCTGCGCGTTACACGCGTCACCCTTTTCCATTCTTCTTTCGCTTTTTCATTTTCTCCGCATCAGCCCGCCGCGGGATGATGCGGAGAAAATGACCGGAGGAGGCTATAGGCCGGATTCTGTGCCCCGAAGGGCGGCGTCCATTCATCTGGGCCGCGCGTTACCGCGCGGCTCGAGCAGCCTACCCGGAGACCTCACCCACCGCAGTGGGATGTGGGGACAGGCACCCGTGGTCTCCCTATTCGGCCTTGCTCCGCATGGGGTTTACCGTGCCCTCTCCGTCTCCGGAGAGGCGGTGCGCTCTTACCGCACCCTTTCACCCTTACCCTCGACCTGTTCGAGGGTGGTCTACTCTCTGCTGCACTTTCCCTCGCGTTGCCGCGGCCGGGAGTTACCCGGCATGCCTCCTGTCGCGGAGTCCGGACCTTCCTCCAGGGATTTCGCCCCAGCGGACGCCCGCCTCCTCCAGCCGGGTTAAGGATACCACCCTCCACCGTTGAACGTTTGAACGTTATAACGTTGAACGTTCAAACGTGTAACGACGAGTATCAGGACGGGTTGTCGAGGCACGTAACGGAGTACCCCGACAACGATCCGGGTACAAAGCGGAAGTGGAGGCGAAATCCCTGTTTTTGAACCTCGACCAGCGCCGCCTCGCCATCCACCGTTCGAAAGCTGCGCCTCGCCTTTCTCAGCAAACGTGAGCGAAGGAGGTGGGAGACCTCCTCCAGATCATCCATACCGTCGAGCAACAGGGTCACCCGGAGCGAGCTCGCGATAGCCACGCTGAGCTCGAGGATTGAGGCCTCGAACGCTTCCACCATTTCCTCGAGGGTGAGGCCGCGACTGTGCCACACTCCCAGCGGTTCGACGGTGAGAAAGGTCATCCCGCGCTTGACGCCATCCTTGAGAATGGCGGTCAGGCTTCTACGGACGTTGCCGCCGCGACACGAGGGCGTGGCTTCGAGGTCGTGGACCACGGCCTGGTAGGTCCAGTAAGGCTTCTCGCCGCTGCCGCGACGAAGCAGATAGCGGCCGAGGGGCAGCGGTCGGTGATCGGCGATCGCCAGATAGGCGGCGTCCAGCCCGTCGTCGCTGTCAAGATCCAGTAGCGTCGCGCCCGCCATGACCAGGTTGCGATCCTCCTGAACAACATTTGCGTCAGGGCGTAATCGCCGTCCAAGGGCGTCGCTGATGTCGAGGTCGAATCGTAGGCTACAGTCACGGCTCACTCCACGAGTGTAGCAAAAATCAGCTCGACCGAGCCCCCGCCGGGTCAGTCCTCGAGCCCGGCGCTCCAATTTAGAACGACCGTTGTCGGACGGATCGACTCGCCGGACATCGTCGCCAACACCATGAATTGCTCACCGTCGGGTGTGGCCAGGTAGCGGTTGCGCTGCAGGGTCTGGAAAACAGCCGGGTCGAAGAGAACCTCAGGGAGGCCGGCAGTGAACGTGGCCCCCGTTTCCACCGGCACCACGGAGAGGTTTCCGCCCACGTCCAGGAAAAATATCTCATGCCCGACCTCGCTCCACACCGCTTCCGAGCCGCCCTCGGTCGAGACCTGCCACTGGCCGCCCGGGCCCGGGAACTGGCGCACATAGACCTCGAACCGCCCCGATTCGTTCGAACCATAGGCAAACCACTTGCCGTCCGGCGAGAAGCTCGCACGCACCTCCGCAAACTCGGACTCCAGCACCGGGAACGGCTCCCCCGAGCCGTCCATGGGTAGGGCCCAGATGTCCCAAGAGGTGTCGGCGTTCAGGGTGTTGAACAGCAGGAACCTGCCGTCCGAGCTCCAGGCATTGGCGCCCGCGCCATCCTCCTTCTCGAGAAGGAGCTTCGCGGTCCCCACGCCGGAAGCGTCCTTGTGGTAGAGACCGCGTTTTCCGTCACGGGTGGATGAAAAGACGATCTGCGTGCCGTCGGGAGACCACAACGGGTTTGAGTCCACCGCGGGATCGAAGGTGAATCGCGAAGCCACCCCGCGATCGAGGTCGTGGATCCACAGATCGCGGTTGCCGCTGTCGTCATCCGCTATTCCGGAGACCACCTTCGACGCGTCGGGAGAGAGGCAGGTACTGCGAAACTCGCTGCCCTCGGCGACGGCGCCGAGCTCCCGACCCGAGCGGTCGTACCAAAGCAGCCGCCGGCCCCCCGACTCGCCACTGCGGAAGACCAGCGTCCCGTCGGCCGCCGCCGAGAAGTCGGCGAGGCCGACGGCGCTGCTGCCGACGTTGTCGGCCAGCGGCATCGGCTCGCCGGTGAGCTCTCCCTTCCCGGCATCGAATGGATGCGCCACGAGCATGCCGTCGAGGACGTAGATCAGATAACCGGGCTCGGCGTACTGAACTCTGGAGTCGGCCGGAGTCAGGGCGGTGTTTTCGGACGTTCCGACCTCGTGCAGCATGATCGTGCCCTTCTCGCCGGCAAGGTCACCGATGAAGAGAAACTGCTTGCCGCCGGGGAGGAACTCCGGCCACCCGAGCGACGGGGCTTCCTCGAAATCAGCTTGCGAGACCTCGGGCTTGGCGATGCCTCCCGCCGCCGCTACCCGCATCAGGGGCGCATTGGCCTGACCGTCAAAGACGATCTCGCCGCGGCTGCTCCAGCTCCCGTCGGCGCCGTTGGCGTCGCAGATGGTTTGCGCGGGCCCGCCGGCGACCGGAACCTTCTTCAGCTTGCTGCCGGCGAAGAAGGCGATGTAGCGGCTGTCCGGCGACCACATGGGACGCCCATCGGTCACGGCGCCCTCGGTACCTGCAAGCGGCCGCGCCTCGAGGCTATTGAGCGGCCGCAGCCAGATCTGGCCGTTGCCGTCGCTGTCGATCGCTTGGAAGGCAACAATTCGCCCATCCGGGGAGATTCGCGGCGAACCAACCTGCGCCAGCTTGGCATCCGGTGCAATTTCAAATCGAACCTGCCGCGGGGTTTCCTGGGCGCGGAGAAAGAAACCCACCGCAAACAGCACTGCGGCAACCGCGGCTACCGCCGCCACGACCCACGCGAGCCGCTCGCGCGACTTACGGCGCGCCGCTACCGGCGCTGGCAAGCCGACCACCGAACCACCCTCGGCGATCCACTGGAGCTGGAGCTTGACGTCGTGCGCCGTCTGCCAGCGTTCTTCGGGGTCCTTTGACAGGCAGGTCTGGATGACACGATCAAACGCCGGCGGGGTCATCGGCTGCACGGTCGATGCGGGCGCCGGTTGCTCGGTCATGATGGCGCCGATCAAGCTCGCCTGCGATCCGCCGGCAAACGCGCGCCGGCCGGTCACCATCTCGTACAGCACCGCACCGAGCGAGAAGATGTCGGTGCGAGCGTCGACCTCCTTGCCCTCGAGCTGCTCGGGGGCCATGTACTGGTAGGTGCCGAGCACGGTGCCGGCGGTGGTCAGCGGTTTGCTCACCGTCGGCGACACCGTGAGATCGTCGCCGCCACCGAGACCGCTGTCCGCCTTTGCGAGCCCAAAATCGAGGAGCTTGGCCCCCGACGCCGTGAGCATGATGTTGCCGGGTTTGATGTCGCGGTGGACGATACCCTGGCGATGAGCCTTCTCGAGGGCATCGGCGATCTCGACCCCGTACCGCAGCGTATCCTCCAACGGCATCGGTCCCTGGCTCAGCCGCTCGCCGAGGGTCTCGCCGTCTATGAACTCCATGACGAGATAATCCACGCCGTCCTCGTGGCCGATGTCATACAGCGCGCAGATGTTCGGATGCGACAGGCTGGAGATTGCTTTGGCTTCACGTTCGAGCCGCTGGCGGAGCTCCGGAGACTGTGCGAGATGATCCGGCAAGACCTTGATCGCGACGAGCGGTCAAGACGGTGTCGCGGCCCGGTAGACCTCGCCCATACCGCCGGCGCCGACCGCCTCCTCGATCTCGTACGGCCCCAAACAACTTCCCTTGGCAATCGTCATTGAACCCCCTGTGTTTCATGAATCCTAACACAGTTGAGATTGATATCCATTCCCCTCCGCAAGTTCAACCGTTGCGCCTCTGTTACGCTGCCCGCGTGACACGACGGCCGCAGCAGGCGAATTGGTGAGATATGCGGGCTAACACCGATGTCCTCGTCATAGGCGCCGGGATGGCAGGAGTGACCGCCGCGCGCGAGCTCACGCGGGAAGGGTTCGAGGTGACCGTCGTCGAGGGCGGCGACCGCGTCGGCGGGCGCCTTCGAACCCTCCGCGACTTCGGCCTCGATCCGGTTGAGGCCGGGGCCGAGTTCATCCACGGCGACGGTGCCGCCACCTGGCCCGAGATTCGAGCCGCCGGATTGGGCACGCGCCCGTGCCCACTGATTCGCGACACCATGCTCTCGCTCGGCGGACCGGCGCAATGGTTGCCGATGGCCCTCCTCCACCCCGGGAGCTGGCATGCCGCCACCATTCTCCGATCGATCGCGAGCTTCAGCCCCCCGGATGTCTCGGCGCGTGAGTTCCTCGAACGGCGGCGCGACCGCGGGCGGGCGCGTGTCCTCTCCGAGATGACGCTGACCGCGCACCTCCCGGGCAGCATCGACGAGATCGGCATGCTCGGCCTCGTCTCCGACGGCGTCCACCGCCTCGAGACCGGGCTCAACCACCGGGTTGCAGACGGCTACGACCGGCTACCCGGGTATGTCGGCAGCGATCTCGATATCCGCGTTGGCTTCGTCGTCGAGAACGTGCGGTGGGAACCCGACGGGGTCTGGTTGCGGTCGATCAACGGTGAGGAACTCTGGGCACTCACCGCAATCTGCACCCTCCCCGTCGGTGTGCTCGCAGCCGGTTCAGTGCGCTTTGATCCAGAGCTTCCGGATGGCAAGATATCGGCTCTCCGCGATCTGCGGATGGGGCCGGTGCTCAAGATCCTGCTCCGCTTCAGCGAGCGGTTTTGGCCACGCCGCCTCGCGATCCTCGCCTGCGGCGCCGGGCCGATGACCCTCTACTGGCCGGTCGCCTACCGCACCGGCACGGATAACCCCATCCTCATCGCCTATGCCACCGGCCCGCGCGCAGCGGCCCTGGCGGAGGTCGGCGAGGACGAGGCGGCGGCAATCGCGGCGTCCGACCTCGGACGGTTGTTTCCGAAGGTGGACGTAGACGATCTGCTCGTCGCCCACGGCAGGTCGACTGGGGCGCCGATCCCCTCGCCGGCGGCGGCTACAGCTTCGTGCGCGTTGGCGGCGCGGGGGCGAGGGAAAGGCTGGCCGCGCCCGACACCGGAGCGCTCCTGTGGGCCGGAGCGGCAACTGAATCCTCGCCCATCGCCGAAACCGTCGAGGCGGCCTACCTCAGCGGCCTTCGCGCCGCGAGCCAAGCAAGTCGCCTGCTCTCGGGCTAGCCCATCACCCGTTCCCATGGTGGATGGCCCGCTTCGCCATTTCCTGGGTGATCACGAGGCGATGGCCGTCATCGGTCTTTTCGAGACCCTCGTGCTGCCAGGGGTCGTATTCGAGAGGGTTGATGATCTTGTTGAAGACGGTACGCAGGGCGCGGGCGCCGGTTCGGATGTTCAGCTCCGCCGCCTCCGCGATCAATGATGCCGCGACATCGTCGATCTCGAGCTCGATGTCCATGACCTCAAAGAACTTTTTTGAACGGATGAATGGCGAGTCGAGCGATTCCAGCAGGATCTCCTTGAGCACCGCGACGTCGAGATCATGGAGCATGACCACATTGTCGAAGCGAGCCATGAACTGGGGAACCATGCCGTATTCGAAGAGGTCTTCAGGTTTGAGGAAATCGGACAACGCGAAGCGGGTCTCGATGCGCACCTGGCCGTCGGCCATCTGCACCGCCTGGGATTTGAGCTTTTCCCCGCTGGCAGGGTTGATGACCCGCAGGTAGACCTGGTCGTAGAGATTCTCGAAGGCGCCGCCGCAGATGAACATCATGTGGCGGGTGTCGATGTTGAGCGTGACGCCTTTTCTTGACCGCCAACGAAGTTGCGAAAGGTCTTGTAGGTGACGACCTCCCCCTCCATCAGGGTCAGCAGGCCCTGCTGCAGGACGACCCCGATGGCGTTCGGCTTGCCGGCCACGATCGATGACATCTTGTCGATCTCATCGATGCAGATCGTCGCTCTCTCCATGGTCTCCTTGAGCGCCTCCGGGCTCGGATTCTCACCGACCAGCGCGCGTGCGCGCTGCTCCACCGCCTCCATCAGGCGCGCGGGCTGGAACTCCATCCTTTCCGAATCGACCAGGAGATTGGCGTTCAAGATGGTCATCGCGCGGAACGGCCGGTACTCCGCGACGTCGTGGTACATCCGTTGGATGTTGTTCATGATGGTGGTCTTGCCGGTTCCGGAGTTGCCGATCAGGAGGATGTTTCCCGGGACCTTGCCGGTGGTGTGCTTGTAGACCGCCACCGAGACGTAGCGCAGGGCGCCGTTCTGACCGAGAACGCCCCTCCGCAACTCGTCGAAGATCTGCGGCGGTGCGATCTCCTCGAGAGAACGCGGGTCCGTGCCATCGCCGCTCACGAGAGCACCTCCCACACGCCCTCGCGCGGCGCGAGCTCGATGCCGTCGACGTGGACGGTCCGCCCGCAGCCGCCGGGGCGGAAGTCGGTGACGATGTCGATGTGTTGGGCCGACCGATTGAGGACTCCCGACTCGGCGAGCTCCTCGATCTCCGCCTTGCCCTCCGCCGACGCCGGATCTTCGACATAGCAGTCCTCGTAGCTGGCGCCAATGGCGATGTGGAGGGTGCCGCCCACCTTCTCGACGAAGAGCGGGTGTTTGAGGACCCGGTCGAGGCCCGGGTTCATCCCCAGCGCCACCTCGCCCAAACGGTGGGAGCCGTCGTCGGTCTCGATGATCGCCGCAAGATGGTCGTGGCCGACGTCGGCTGAATAATCCATGATACGGCCGTCTTCAAACTTCAGATAAATTCCCTGGATGTCATTGCCGCCGTAGTTCACCGGCAGATCTACGAAGATCTCACCCTCGGCGCTGTTCGCGTCCGGGCTGGTGAATATCTCACCGTCCGGGAAGTTGCGCAGACCGTAGGACAGGCATGCCTGGCTGTGAGAGATGTCGAGCTCGAGGGAGAGCTCGCGTCCATCTCCGAGGTGCTCGGTGACGATCCGAATCGTCGTGCCGTCGTTGACGATCGGCGCCAGACGCTCCTCCGCCTCGAGCAGAGGTCTCGGATCGGTTGTCGAGGCGCCGACGATGAAGTCCTGGTAGGTCGCGAAATCCATCTCCTCGATCTCGGCCGATGCCTCGGTCGGATAGAGCGTTATCACCCACGGTCTGGAGAGGCGGATGTCGGCAAACGGACGATCCGCGGCCGCCAGGGCCTGCGACTGGTCGGCGGTCAACCCCATGAACTGCGCTGGGTCCTCGGCGCCAAGCACCTCGACGTACTTGGTCATGCTGTCGTACCGGTCGTGGTGCCAGCCGGGGATCCTCTCGAGCTGGTCCTCGGTGGCGGACCGGGCCATGCCGGCCGACCACACCCGCCCGCGCTCGTTGTTCGGGGGCACAACGTAGACGTCGGGCACACCGCCGGCCTCGATGACCTTGCGCTCCAGCACCGCCATCAGCGGCCAGCACACTGCCTCGCCCTTGATCATCACACGGTCGTCGGCGATCACACCGCCGATCGAGTGGTCGAGCAGAAAGCCCGCCCAGATTTCGAGATCCTTTTGGTCGATCATATTGCTCCTCGGGCCGCAGTCGCGGCGCCGTGCATTGTAGCCCCTCGGCATCCCGACTGCACCCTCTCTCTTGATTCGTGTTATCTTCCCCGCGTCTTCGGGACCGGTTGGACAACCCGAGGGCATTACAAAGGAGGGATCAGATCATGCGTAAGCCTTTCGTTCCATTTGTTTTGGTAACCATCCTGGTGGCCATCGGCTGTGCGGGGCCCGCCGCCGATACCGACGTCGCCCGGACCGCTCCGTCTCAGACCTACACTATGGAGCAATTCATGAAGACCGTCAGTATCGGCGGCAGCTCCTTCAATGCAGACGAGACCAAGCTCCTGGTCTCGAGCAATGAGACCGGAGTCTTCAATGTCTACGAGCTCGATCTCGCGACCGGCAGTCGAACCGCTGTCACCGAGGGGGATGACACCACCTTCGCGGTCGCCTACATGCCCGACGACGAGCGGATCCTCTTTTCCCGCGATCAAGAGGGCAACGAAAACAACCACCTCTATCTGCGGGATCCCGACGGCACCGTTACCGACCTCACCGAGGGCGAGGAGACCAAGGAGCAATTCGTCGGCTTCAGCAACGACCTCTCCAACTTCTTCACCATCAACAACGGCCGCGACCCGAGGTTCTTCGACCTCTTCGAGTGGGATATCGCCGGCCTCTCCAAGCGAATGGTCTACCGCAACGACACCGGTTTCGACGCCGCTGCCTGGACCCCCGATGGTCGCTGGCTCGTGCTGTCGAAGACCAACACCACCAACGATTCCGATCTGTTCGTGCTCGACCTCTCGAGTGGTGGTGAGCCCGTGCTGATGTCGGACCATGAGGGTCAGGCCAATTTCGCGGCCGAGGACGTGAGCGTGGACAGCAGCATGCTCTACTACACCACCAACGTCGACGGTGAGTTCGCCACCCTCAAACGCTACAGCTTCGTGGACGGATCGCACGAGGAGGTGTTCGCCACCGACTGGAACGTCTCGTATGCCTACTTCAGCCGACTCGGCACCTACCGGGTCATCGGCACCAACGAGGATGGATACACCAAGATCCGGATCACCAACGAAATCTCGGGTGAAGAGGTCGAGATCCCGAATCTCCCAGCCGGAACGGTGACCGGGGTTGCCTTTTCGAATAGCGAAAAGCTCATGAAGTTCACCCTCTCGAGCGACACCATGCCCGGCAACCTCTTCCTCTACAACATCGAAACCGGCGACCTGAAGCAGCTCACGGACACCGTCAATCCAGAGTTCGATCTGAACGATCTCGTGGCGAGCGAGGTGGTCCGATTCACCGCCCGCGACGGCATGACCATCCCCGGGCCGCTCTACAAACCCATCGGCGCCAGCGCCGACAACAAGGTCCCTGTTCTGCTGTCGATCCACGGCGGACCGGGCGGACAAAGCCGCGCGGGATATAGCGCCTCCCGCCAGTTCCTCCTCAATCACGGCTACGCCATCTTCGCGGTCAACAACCGCGGTTCTTCCGGCTATGGCAAGACCTTCTTCGCCGCCGACGATCAGAAGCATGGTCGCGAGCCTCTGTGGGACTGCGTGGACGCCAAGGAGTACCTGAAGACCCTCGATTGGGTCGACCCCGACCGTATCGGCATCATGGGCGGCTCCTACGGCGGGTACATGGTTCTTGCGGCGCTGGCCTTCGAACCGGAGGAGTTCGCCGTCGGCGTCGACATCTTCGGCGTCTCCGACTGGGTCCGGACGCTCAAGAGCATCCCTCCCTATTGGGAGAGCTTCCGCGAAGCGTTGTACGAGGAAATCGGAAATCCCGAAACCGACGAGGAGTTCCTACGTGCGACCTCGCCGGTCTTTCACGGCGACAAGATCACGCGTCCCCTGATCATCCTCCAAGGGGCCAACGATCCGCGGGTGATCCAGGTGGAGAGCGACGATATGGTGGCGGCGATCGAGGCCAACGGCGGCATCGTCGAGTACGTCATCTTTGACGATGAGGGTCATGGCTTTAGAAAGAACGACAACCGTGTCGAAGGCTGGAACGCCATCCTCGCCTTCCTCGACACCTATCTCTCTGCCGATCCGGCGCACTGATCGGACAGCGCAGAAAACCAACCCTTACACTTCGGGGCGCGGTACACTCGAACTATGACCCCTCGCATTCACCTCGACGAATCCCTACCCGAGGTGCCGATCGCACCTGAAGCGAAGGGTGGGACTCCCTCGCCTGGAGCTCGACAACTCCTCGACGCCGACTGGGAGGACCCAACCTCCGAGACCCTGATGCTGTATCTGGCCGACGAACCTCGCGTCGGCGATGAGTTCTCCTACCACGGGCTCCGTTGGATGATCGTCGACTACCGCAACGGCTGGGTGGCGCGGCTGCTTGTGGATTGAGGGATAGTCCGGCCATCCACTTTTCAGGTATCATCCTGCGCCATGGAAGCTGACGCCCAACCGATTGATGCAACCCCATTCGACGATCTCCGGGAGCTCACCCCGGAGATGGCTGCGAAGCGTCTCGCGGAGTTCATCGACGCCCCCCCTCAGGTGGAGGTTGACGCCCTCGTCCACGATGCCGGAGTCATCGAGCTTCTGAACGACAGGCGAGCCGGCGACCCCATCCTCGATCACCTGCCGCTAACCGCCCTCGAGCACCTGGTGGACCGATGCGCCGAGCGCCTCATGGCCGGTGGTCCGAAAAATGCGGCGCGGGAGTCCGCATGGCAGCTGCTGGACGTGCTACGTCACAGCAGTCTGCTGTGTCGAATCTCGGAAGCCGGTACGACCCAGGATTGGTCACGACGAATCTTGACGCTCGTACAGGCCTCTGACTTCACTTTCGGCCGTCTCTTTGAACAGCGCGCAACGAATTACGGTGAGAGGACTCTCTTCCGGGTGCCGGCCGACGGTGAGAACCGGAAGGTGAGCTGGCGGCAGGCCGCCGGGCGGGTCGACCTCATCGCCCGCAGCCTTCTCGCGGTCACCGCCGAGACCGGCAACCGCCCGCTGGCCATCCTGTCCCACAACAGCCTCGAGATGGCGCTGGTGGATCTTGCGTGCCTGAGCACCGGGATCGTCAACGTCATGGTGCCCGCGATCGCCACCGAATCCGATGTGGCGTTCATTCTCGAACACGCCAAGGTCGGCGCGGTCGTAGTGTCCGACGCCGAGCAGCTGCAGAAGGTGCTCAATGTCCGCGACCGCCTACCCGAAATCGGGCCAATCATCGCCCTCGAGGCATCGGCGGCGAGCGCCCGCGATGTGATCGGCTTCGAACACCTGCTCGCCAGGTCCTCGGAAACCACGCCGGAGGAGCTGGCGCTGCGGCGGCGCGAGCAGAAAATCGACGACCTCGCCACCGTCATGTACACCTCTGGAACCACCGGTACCCCCAAGGGGATCTGCTTCACCCAACGCAACATCGTCTTCAAGCGATTCGCGCGCGCCCTCGCCCTTCCCGAGATCGGCGAGGACGATCGATTCCTCTGTTATCTGCCCCTCTTTCATACTTTCGGCCGATTCCTCGAGCTTACCGGCTGCGTCTTCTGGGGCGCGACCTACTGCTTTGCCGAGGACCCCAGTATCGACAATCTCACGCGCCAGATGCGCCGGCTGCGGATCACGGTCCTTATCAGCGTCCCAATGAAGTGGATGCAGCTCTTTGACCTTGTCCGCCAGACGGTAGACGTGATGTCGGCCGACGACGCCGAGATCGAGGCAGCTCTGCGGCGAATCGTCGGTAGGGGTCTGCGGTGGGGGTTGTCGGCAGCCGGCTATCTCGACCCGGAGATCTTTCGCTTCTTCCAGAGGAACGGGGTCGAGCTGATGAGCGGCTTCGGGATGACCGAGGCCACCGGCGGGATCACCATGACGCCGCCGGGAAGGTACAAGAATGACTCTCTCGGCCCGGCCCTGCCCGGGATCGAGCTCGCCCTCGCCGAAGACGGCGAGCTCATGGTGCGCGGTCCGTACGTCATGCAGGGATACCTCGACCCGCCGGACGGCGCAGATGGCTTCGCCTCCGACGATTGGTTCCACACCGGCGATCTGATGGAGCAGGACGACGACGGCTTTTTTCGCATCGTCGACCGAAAGAAGGAGATCTACAAGAACATCCACGGCGAGACCATCGCCCCACAGAAGATCGAAAACCTCTTTCGCGACTTCGAGTCGGTCGGCCGGGTTTTCCTGGTCGGAGATCACCGCCCGTATAACACTGCCCTGATCTATCCGAACCGCGGCTTCGAAGACCTCGACTTCGGGGCCCTCGGCCCCGACGAGCTCAAGACCCACTTCCGGTCGCTTGTGGTGAGCGCCAACTCGTTCCTCGCGCCGTATGAGCGGATCGTCGACTTCGCCATCATCGACCGCGACTTCGACCCCGAACGCGATGAGCTCACCGCCAAGGGAACCTACCGCAGGAAGAACATCGAGCGAGCGTTCACCGACCAGATTCGTCTTCTCTATCGGAGACAGACTCTATCGGTCGGGGGCGCCGAAATTACGGTGCCCAACTGGTTCTTCCAGGCTTTGGGCACCACCGCCCAGGAGCTGCGGATCGAGGAGGAGCGCCTCGTGCTCACCTCCAACGACACCGCCCTGACGATTCGTCGTGAGGCTGACGATGCGGTGCGCATCGGATCGGCCCTCTACCGCCCGATCCGCCGGGCGATCGACCTCGGCCATCTGCTCTCCAACCCCCGGCTCTGGCTTGGCAACGACGAGCTGGTGGACTTTGCACCGCTCGAGGCCGTCCAGCGCGACAGCCGCCGCAGGCGTTCCGTCTCTGCGGAGTGGATTCGCCGCACCGGGACCCGAAAGGTCGACGAGGCCGAGCATAGGGCGGCGCCGGAACTCCTCCGCCGTCACGAGGTCGACCTCATGGACCTCCACCGCGTAGCCCTGCTGTTGGCGGCCGACGACGACGAGGACGCGGTCGCGGCGGTCAAGGTGCTCGACCACTTTCTGCACATTGAGGACAGCAACCAAATCGATCAGACATTGCGGATTCTCAGACGCGCCGCAGAGCTCCCGTCGGTTGCAGTCAGGCGCCGCGCCTTTCAGATTCTCGCTACCGCGGAAATCGAGCCGATGTACCGGCAGACTCTTGCGAATTTTCTCGACCGGGGTGACACCCTCCTCGACCCCGAGACGATCTCGGTGCTGGTGGATCGCGATCTCAGCCCGGAGCAGGTCGACGCTTTCATCGACGAGGCCGAGAAACGCTGCGAGGGCTCGCCGAACGCGACCGACCCCGAGCTTCCCGCCCTGTGCGAGTTTCTCTCCAGCTATGGAGCGACCCACCCCTACCCAGTACCGGCGGCTGCGCGGCTTCTTCACCCGCGCCGTGATGATCGCGGACCACGAAGAGGCCCGCAAGATGGCCGCCGAAGGCAAGCGGCGCCTGGCCAAAGGCTTCCGGGTCTGGCTCGGCACACCCTCGCGGGTGGCGGTGGATCCGGAGACCGGCCTCGAGTACAGGTGGGAGGACGTCGTCGCCTTTTCCGACGAGGTGGACGAGGACACACGGCGGCGCCTCCTCGACGCCCTCCGCACGACACCGATCATCCGCGAGGCCTCCTTCCTCTTCAGCGGCACGCCGAAGGTCATCCATCTCGACGACATCCTCCCCGGCGGTGTGTGGATTCGGCACCTCGGCACATCCCACGGGAAGTCGGTGTTTCGGATCGCGATCAGGACGCGAGTGCGGGAGCAGCTCGATCTCGCGCTCAACCTCAACCGGGAGCTGGCCGCGGAGGACGCCCAGGAGGAGATCAACTGGCTCATCGTGTGCAGCGAGGCGCGCGGGTTGGGGCCGCTGGTCGAGATATTTGGCGGGTCCTGGCCGGAGCATGATCTCTGGACCGAGGAGTTCATCCCGGGAGAGACCCTCGATCACGCCGTCAACCGTCTTGCAAAACACCATGAGGACCCGGAGCGCGTCACGAGCTGGTGGCCTTTCGCTGCGTGGGCGGCGCTGAGCGCCTATGTCGACTTCTGGAACCGCACCGGTCGCCGCCTCGTGGTGGCCGATCCGACGCCGGCGAATGTGATCGTCCCGATGCACGACTATCACACCGGGGCGCGCCTGGTGTCGATCTCTTCGCGGGCGCCGTTCGACTCGCTGCCGACGATGCTGCGGAGCTTCCGGCAGATCTTCGTGGAGCCGGTCGAGACCGAGCACCCCGAGCTCGCTGGCCTCGCCGGCTGGGACATCCTGTTCTCAGCGGTGCTCGAGATCATCGGCGAGCAGGAGGGTGCGGCACAGCTCCGCGCCGTCCTCGAGACCGCATCCTCGGAGGATCGGGAGATGGCGGAACGCCTCGAGGTCTTCCTGGGGTCGGTCGGCAGGCGGGGATTCCTGCCGCGCCGGCTGTTCTTCGCGGCCAAGCGGTTCCGCCGCTGGGACCGGCTCAACCCCGAGGCGACCCTTTCGGCACGGGCGCGGACGTTGCACGAGATCTTCGAGACCTACGACGTCGGCGAGCTGCGGGCGGCCTACCCGGAGGCGCGGGCGCGGTTCTTCCGCGAAACCGTGTTCAGAAATGCCTCCGATGTGCTGGCGGAAGGTCTCGAGTCCGTCATCTCCCGGCTGCGGAGCGGCGAGCTCGCGCCCGACGAGCTCAGCGCCGCGGTCGCCGACCTTCGCGCCCACCTGTCCCTCGGAACCGACGAGGATTACTTCCTCGCCCGCCTCTCCTACCCCTATTTGCGGCCTGAGGACGAGGTCCAGTATGTGGCGGCAGCGCCCCGGCGGCACCCAACAGAGCGAGATGGTGGTCACCCTCGAGGACGGTGACGGCAACCCCTACCGGATCCGCCACGCTCTCAGCGCCAAGGAGGTGGGGCGGCTCCACCGGCTCTTCCTCGCCGCCAAGCTCCAGGTCCAGTTTCGACCCGAGCACCGGTTCCTGGTCGCGATCAGTGAACGCGGCAATCTCATCGGCGGCCTCTTCTACGAGGAGCAGCCCGAGGCGAGCTCGGCGCACATGGACAAGATTGTCGTCGCCGACGGCTTCAAGGGCCGCGGTATCGCCGGCGCGCTGATCGAGGAGCTCCGAAACCGCCTCCGGACCGCTGGTTGCCGGTCACTGACCACGGGCTTCTTCCGGCCGCAGTTCTTCTACAGCATGGGCTTCACGGTCGAACGGCGATACGCCGGCCTCGTCCAGTCACTGGTCGAGAACGATCAGGAAGCCTAAACCGCATATCGACCCCTTGATCGCACCTTGTCGCAATTAGTTCCCTGTGATAGCGTATGCCTACATTGTGATCGAATAGATCGCAAATAGAATTCGAGGAGCCCGATATGCCACTGAGCGGACGCAAGATCCTGATCGCCGAGGACGAGCCCGATCAACTCCACTTCATCAAGACGGTGCTCGAGGACAACGGCGCCACGGTGGTCGTCGCCAATAACGGTACCGAGGCCCTCTCCCTTGTGCGTTCCGAGCTCCCGCACGCCATGACCCTCGACATCAACATGCCCGGGATGGATGTGATGGAGTTGCTTACCGAGCTGAAGGGCGACGAGACGCTCAACGGCCTCAAGATCTGCATCGTCAGCGGCCGCCCCGAGCTCCGTCTCGTTCTCCGTGACCGGCACCTCAACGCCAACGGGTATCTCGACAAGCCGTTCACCGAGGACGATCTCGTTACGACCCTCCAGGAGCTGCTGGCAGGCTGACGCAGCCAAAATTCTCAATTCTCAATTCTCAATTTTGAATGTCGCTTCCCCACCCGACGGATGACGAGGGTCATTCAAAGGGGATGGGCTGCGCGGGAATTGAGATTTGAAAGAATTCCCCGCTCGCCCCTGGCACTCTGAATTTGAACGCTGTAACCCGTTCTTCTAAGAAACTCCAGTGGTTCGTGGTGATGATCTGAACCAGCCGCGAAGCGGCGACAGATAGAACGATGCCGATGTCTGCGGCTCACGCCGAAGACGTGAATCTGCCGCCCCTTCAGGGCTGGGCCTATTCCCCCACCGGCGTTACCTGGGGCTCGCGCCCCAGGCTATGAATCTGTCGCCGCTTCGCGGCTTGATTGAATGGCGTCCTGTCTTTTTCCTGGGGCTCACCCCGCACGTCTCAGGCCTCACGCCCCAGGCCTCACGCCTCATCGGTAGCCGAAGAGCATCGCGTAGACGATGAGCGCGATCAGGGTCAGCCCTATGCCGAGCGCGATGAATCCAAAGGTCTTGAACGCCTTTTCGAGCCGTTTCGGAAAGGCGTCGACCAATCGCTCCTCGATCTCGGCGATAGTGCCGCTCGCCATCAACTCTTCGTACTCGGCGGGTTTGTCGTGCTTGAGCTCCTCTAACGGCACGCGGCCGGTGAAGATCACCGGATCCATCGGGAACTTGTCGGGCCGGAAGTGGGTGTTGAAGAAGTGGATGGTGAAGATGAACGCCACCGCGAGCAGGGCCTCATCGGAGTGGATGATCGTCGCCACGTTGACCGCCCAACCCGGCAAGAACCGGGTGAAGAAGACGGGGAACCAGAGGAGAAGGCCGGTGGATCCGATGATGAACACGCCCCAGAAGACCGCGAAGTAGTCGAACTTCTCCCAATAGGTGAAGCGGCCGTAGTGGGGGCGCGGACCGCGCCCGAAGAACCACTTGATCGACTCCCAGACCTGGCGGATGTCGGTCAGGTTGAACATCAGCGAGCTCGGACCGAAGATATAGGCGAACCAGGACTTGCCGGACTCCGCGCGACCCTTCCGGATCTGCCGCAGGTGGAAGGCGAAGAGCGCCAGCAGCACGACGGCAGCGATGCGATGGAGGAGGCCCATGGTGTCGAAGCCCCCGAGCAATCGCGACAGGACCACCGCCCACCCCATATACGAGAACTTCAGGGTCATGCCGGTCAGGGCAAGGGTGAAGAAGGAGAGCAGCATCGTCAGGTGCATCAGCCGATGGGTGAGTGAGAACCTCTCGTAGAGTCGCTCCTGCGGCGCCTCCTTGTGCATTACCCACTTGTCGCGGGTGCGCAGCAGCCGCCACAGCCAGGCCAGGGTGTGGAGGATAGCGAAGGTCATTGTGCTCGTCAGCAGGATGGTCATGAACCAGAATGAGTAGAAGAGGAAGGGATACTTGTCGGGATCGTGGTGGGTGGCGTGGGTGAGGTAACCGGCGAACTTGCGGTGCGCCCCTGGATGACAGGTGGCGCAGGTGTCCACCACGTTGTCATGGCTCAAGGTTGAGTTGGGATCGATCGGGGGCAGGATGTTGTGGGTGCCATGGCAGTCGTAGCACTTGGCCGCGCCCTCGGAGCCCAGCCGCGAGACCTTGCCGTGGTACGTATCGAAGAAGGTCTCCGCCTCGTCCTCGTGGCAGCGTCCGCACTGGTTCATCATCGCCAGGCGGAAGCCTGCCGCGTCGGTGCGCGAAATGGTGTGCGAGGTGTGACAGTTCTCGCAGGTCGGCAGCTCGTGGTCGGTCTCGGTGTTCCCCGGCCAGTGGACGCTGGTGCGGAAAATTTCCTCGATGCCGTGATGGCAGGTGCCGCAAGTTTCCGCGACGTGGGCGCTGTTGACCGACGACTCGGGATCGTCCGCGGGAAGCTCGCTGTGCGCGGTGTGGCAGTTGGTGCAGGTCGCGGAGACCACCAGCCCGGCCTCGATCAGCCCCCTTGCCGTGGATGCTCATCTCGTAGCTGCCGACGATGTCGGGGATCTCCGACTCGATCCTCGACGCAGCCCTCTCCCCCTGGCGATGGCAGGTACCGCACAGATCCGGGACGTTCCTGGGATAGGTCCGAGAGGTCGGCAGGCGCTTGCTCTGGGTCGCATGTTTTTCGTGGCAGTCGAGACACTTCGGAGCATCGGGGTCGCCCGTCGCGAAGAGAGAACCGTGGATGCTGAGGTCGTACTTCTGGACGACTTCCGCGTGGCAGGTGCTGCAGTCCACGGGTTTCGTGATCGTGTCGCAGGCCCGCTCGTGCGATGGGGTCACCTGCGTGTGACATTGGGCGCACGCCGTTCCGGCATGGGAGGCGATGTCGTACGCGGTCTCGTCGACAAACAATGAGACCACTTCGCCGTCGCGCTCCCATCTCGAGCTCGGGATCGGCGTGGCAGCGCATGCAGTTTCGGTTCGCGGCGCCCAGGGCCGTCAGCAGTTCCCGGCGGATCTTGTGCGGCTGGTGGCATTCGACACAGGACGGAATCTGGTGCGGCTGCTCTTCCCACAAACGTCCCTCCACGACCTTGACGTGCACCTCCTCGATGCGCGAGTGGCAGACCGTGCAGGTGGCGGCGACGTTGTCACGGTGAATGCTCGACAAAGGGATCGGTGTGCTCGAGGATGTCGTGCGAGGTGTGGCACGAGGTGCACACCGCGGTGACCGACAGCCCCTTCTTGAACAAGCCCTCACCATGAATCGAGAGCGAGTAGTTCTCGAGGATCCGGTCCTGGGGGATGTCGTGGGTCTCGGATACTTCCGTTCCCTCGTGGTGGCAGCGCCCACAGAGAATGGGAACGTTCATGGTGGATGTCGGCGAGGCTGGGGTTCGCGCGCGGCAGGATCGCATGGTGTTCGTGGCAGGTCACGCAGCTCGGCGCCAGCTCGTCACCCGCGGCCGCCGCCCGCCCGTGCAGGCTCCGCCGGTGCTCGGCCGTCTGCCGCACGTGGCAGGCTCCGCAGATCGCGACCTCCTCCTGCTCGCCCTTCGGTGGTTTCGCGGCGTGACCCCGAGTGACAGCTGACACAGCTCGCGACCGGTCCCGTTTTCGGCGCTCCGCGCATGCGGGCTCTTTGCGACCTGGCGCAGCTCCCTCGCGTGGCAGCGGCCGCAGAGCTCTTCTGAACGCGCGGAACTCACCGGCGCCGCCGGGTCGTCCGGCGACAGCACGTTGTGTAAGCCGTGACAATTGAGGCATTTTGCGGCGGGCGATCCCGGATCCTCCGCCCACGCTCCGTGAGGCCCGGCCGCGAGGTCCTCCGCCACGTCGTCATGGCACATCGCGCAGTCGACCGCATCGAGCTCCTCGTCGTGCGGCAGCTCCACGCCGTCGAGGTCCATGTGGCAGTCGATGCACCGAAATCCGCGTGTACCGATGACGAGAAGAGCTCGGGATCGACGAAGACCGGGACCTCGACGCCGTCGCGCTCGCCGACGAGCTCCGGATCCTCGTGGCACATCAGGCAATCGTCGTTACTTGCGCCGTCGCGGGTGTCGCGAAAATCAAACCGCCAGACGCGCGCCGGCGATCGCCGCCATGCATTTGCTCGACAGCCACCGTGTGCCTCAAGGCGCGACACCATGCTCTCCTCCGTATGCGGGCAGTACCCAGGACCCGGTGCACTTTATCGCTATGTAACGAAATATTCAAGATCAGTTATCTACCTGATATTGAGACAGATCATCATCGCGAACAGTAGCCGCTCGTCTCACCGATGTCATTTGAAGAGTTGTCCATACACTGATGGAATGATAGGATCCCCGCGATTTACGAGCCGGAGATCCGACAAGATCCGAGTCGAAGGGGGACGGCAGACATGGCAGCGACAACTGGTGATCGCAGGAGGTTCTTCGGGAGGCTTTTCAACTACGCAAACAACGGCCTCACGATCGCCGGAATCGTGCTCACGACGATGTCGGGGCTCCTGATCATCGTCTTCCTGGTCGCTCAGCTCTTTGGGGGGTTGGACAACCCCTATATCGGGCTCTTCGCGTACGTCTTCCTTCCTGTGATCTTCGTCCTCGGTCTGATCGAGATTCCCATCGGCATGTGGCGGCGGCGCCGCAAGCTCATCAAGGAAGGGGCCACCGAGGAAGAGCTCACGACCTTTCCAAAGCTCGATTTCAACGATCCCCATATGCGTCGCTTCGCGACCATCGTCATCATCATGACTGCACTCAACACCGTCATCCTCGGCGCGGCCTCGTTCTTCGCCATCGAGGAGATGGAGACCGTCAGTTTCTGTGGCGAAACCTGCCACACCATCATGCAGCCGGAGTTCACCGCCTACCAGGACTCACCCCACTCCCGAGTGGCCTGCGTCGACTGTCATATCGGCCCCGGCGCATCGTGGTTCGTGAAGTCCAAGCTGGACGGGCTGCGCCAGGTCTGGCACACCGCTCTCGGTACCTATGAGCACCCCATCACGACCCCGCTCCATACCCTGCGCCCGGCGCGTGAAACCTGCGAGCAGTGCCACTGGCCCAACAAGCACCATGGCGATAAGCTGCGGATCTTTTCGAGATACGGCACCGACGAGGAGAACACCCCCTCGTACACGGCAATGCTGCTGCGCACCGGAGGCGGCAGCCTCGACATCGGACGAGCCGGTGGGATCCACTGGTGGCACATCTACTCAGATAACCGCATTCGGTTTGTCTCCTCCGACGAGAGCCGCGAGGAGATCGTCTGGGTCGAGCTCACCACCGCAGACGGCGAAACCCGCGTCTATACCCGCGACGGCGACGAGCTGCCGCCGCAGGAGACGAGAGACGCGGCCCGCATCCTGGACTGCATCGATTGCCATAACCGGCCGACCCACACCTTCCATCCCCCAAGCAAGGCGATGGACTGGATCATCGACACCCATCCGGACCTCATCGACCTGCCCTTTTATAAGCGGCAAGCCGTCGCGGCGATAAATGGCGAATACGACTCCCACTCGGCCGGTATGGCCGCCGTTCAGGAGGCGGTTGCCGATTTCTACGCGACCGAGTACCCCGAGATCGCAGCCGGAGATTCAGAGCTCGTGGCACGGGGCGCTGAGCTGGCCGCTCAGGCCTACGGCAAGACCGTGTTCCCGGCAATGGACACCAACTGGGAAACTCATCCCAACAATATCGGCCACGACGATTTCCCGGGCTGCATGCGCTGCCACGACGACGAGATGTCGACCTCCGACGGAGAGCACACGATCCCGATGGACTGCGAAACCTGTCACATCTTCCTGGTCGAGGACAGCCCCGAGTTTCCTGATTTCACGTATGCTCTCGAGGCCGACTGACACCGAATACCGCCAACGCAAAAGACACCCTCGTGAAGTGCGGGCCAGGTAACAATCAGGCAACTCCCGTGGTAATCTCGACTCCAACGGTCATGAATCGCTGTCGGGAGAACCCATAGATGGACTGGTTGGAACAGAACATCGATGCGTATCGCATCGTTTCCGAGATCCTCGGCCAGCTGCGCATCGCCATTCGCGAGGGGCTGGAGCGCGCGTATGGCGACGAGTGGTACCGCAAGGGCTTTCCGGAAGAGGTCTTTGAGCGTCTTGTGGCGGCCAAGGAACGGGAAAAATCCATCGACTGGTACGAGGGGCAGTATCAACAGATCATGGATTATGCAACGTTCCCCGACCTCATCGAGGTCCTCGAGAAAAACGCCGACCACTTCCCCGAGTTCGTCAACCTCGCGCCGAGCCGGGCCCTCCTTCAGGCCCGATTCCTCGAGCTCGACGTGATGCGAGCGAAACTGGGACGCGCACGTCCGATCAGCGAGACCGAGCTTCAATTTCTCGGCACGTTTCATCTCAGATTCCGCAAGGCCGCTGATGAGGCGCGCCGCGCAGCGGCGGGAAAGAAAATCGCCTCGCCGACCGATGACCAGGGGGAGGGCTCCAGCACGCCGGCGACCGCAACCGAGAGCGAAACCGAAAACGAAGCCCCTGCAGCTTCCGAGCCGTCCCCCGCAGCGGAACCCGAGGAGCCGACCCGCCCACTGCGACCCGTTCAGACCGGAGCAAGTTCAGAAACTCGCTCGACCGCAGCTCCAACGGAGGATGACGCGACCTCCGATGACGACATCCCGACCAAGGAGCCCCCCCTCCAGGATGATGGTTCCGATGAGTCCGAGCCCGACGCCGACGGCGTTCTCGATGGCGACGAGGCGGACCCAGGTGATGAGACCCTCCCGGCTCAGGGAAACGGCGGCGATTCAGGGCGAACGGCGGCTCCTAAGAAGCTGAGCGAGGCGCTGAAGGCTAACGATCACCAAACCATCCTCCGCGAGCTCTACCGCGAGGTCACTGCGATAGCCGAGGGACTATGGTCCAACGACATGACCCGCGCACCGATGGTGTGGGATAGGGTCACCGCCAGTGACTGGTATGAGGTCAATTTTTCACGATTGAATTTGCAGCCGCTTTCTGTGTTTTACGAGGTCACGGAAAATGTCGAGAAGAAGAGAAGAAGCGGAGCCGACCGCAAGGAACTGGAGGAGTTCCTCAGGGAAATGAACTTCGCCAAGACCCTGCTGTCGCTACGGGACATGTTTCAGGTGAATAACATCTAGCCCGTCTCCGTGCCCGTCTCCGTTTCCGTGCCCGAATTCATGATCGTTATCGCTATGGGTATCGAATACTACAGACGACAGATTCGTCGATAGCCATCCCTACCCAATCCATCGGGCACGGAGACGGGCACGGAGACGGGTCACGCGGGCGGGAACTGCTCGGTGTAGGCGGCGTAGCGGCGGAGGATGCGCCGAGTATAGCCGACGGCGCGCCGGCACCGGCACACCCCGGCCGGATAGCGACGCGCCACCTCGGGATCATCCAGAAGCAGCAGGGCGGTCTCGACCGACCCTTGCCATCGATCCGGATCGAGGCCCATTTCCCGCGCCAAACGGCGAGCGTCGAAGACGTGACGGGGCCCCACGTTATAAGCTGCGAGCCCCATAGCCACTCGATCTGACAGGCGCAAGTCACCGAACCCGTCCATCAGTCGCCGCAGGTAGCGCCCGCCGGCTTCCACCGCCTCGGTCGGATCATGGGGATCTTCGACGCCGAGTTCGCGCCAGGTGAAGGGCATAAATTGTAACAAGCCTGCTGATCCGCCCGGGCCCACCGCATCGGGATCAAAACGCGATTCCTCGTACATGAGCGAAGCCAGCAGCCGCCAATCGATATCGTATTGCCGACCGGCCCACTGCAACAACTCGTCATAGGGGCTGAGCGCCCCTTCGGGCGTCGGCAGAAGGGTACGGCGCCGATAGCGCTGCCACGATCCGAACTCGTTGTGCACGAGCTGCCGCACAACGCCCGACTTCCGAGCCTCCCGGAGGTACCGGTCCGCGGCATTGAGCAGACGCGGTGACGAAGGGTTGAGGATCCAGACCAACTCTACCTCGGGCAGGACAACCGCGCCGAGCATGAGATCGGCTCGATTGGCAACCTCCAGCTTCGCCGCATCCTCGTCGACCACGGCTACCGGCATGTTCCCCCGTGCGACCTCGAGCATCGCGTTGAAGCCGTCCGCACCAACCCCTGGGGCAGCGGCCCTCATCGGCGCCCGCAGCGGAATCATCCGGCAGAGCTCGGCGACGGGACGCGCAGCCGCGACCCTCACTCCGGCCAGGGCTTCGACCGATGCCGGCGGGTTCGCTCTCACGGAAACCACGCTCACCAGATCGACTTTCCGGTAGGACGAGGTGACGAGAAACGATCCTGAATCCCTCGGCGCCACTGGTTGGTGGAGAGCCGCGAGGTCGCCGTACCCCTGTTCGAGCCAATCCATCGGATCCACATCCGGCGGTGGGATGGAGAGTTCGAGCCGAACACCGAGAGAGCGCGCAAAACCGAGAGCGAGGTCATACTCGAATCCTTGGAGACCGCCACGGTCCACAGTGCATGTCGTGGCGGAATTCCTGGTCACGAGACGAAGGACCCCGGCTTTGCGAACATCCCTCAGATCGCGGCAGATCAATTCTCTGGTAGTGCGCGACAGGACGCGCTCCGCAAAGAGAAAATGGTCGATGGCGAGGTTCAATTCAGGATTCCGTCCCCGCACGGCCCACACCAGAGCACGGCGCTCCGAAACTCTCGCCAGGATCCGTACTCTCGCCGTGCTGCGGGCGGTATGCACGATCCCCGAATCGACCACCGTCAGCGCGTAACGGCCGAGCTGCACGCGTTTCAGAATCTCCTCGATCGGCACCTCTTCTGGAACCTCCTCAACCCGTAACCCCTGCCCGATCAGGAACGAGCTGAGCTCGTCATCCACACGAGATCGGTGCAAATGAACCGTCGATCCGCGAATCGCCTCGGGGCCGTCAAGAGTTGAGTCGCGCGCGCAGACCAGGACATCCTCGACCCAGTCGATGGCAGTCGTCGGGCGGAGATCACGATCGAGAAGGGAGACGGGAGAAAAACGCGAGATCCCGATGTCGGCGACACCGGCCCCAACAGTTTCCAGGACCCGGTCGTGACGGGAACACTCGACCCAGCGCAACCGTACCCCGAGGCGTGACGCCAGCTGGGTCAGCAACCTGGTTTCGTCGAGATCGCCGGTTCCAGTTGGCGAAGCGTCGAAGAACCCGGGCCGAACGGCGATTCGCAGCTCTCCGGCCTCGCGAATTGAGTCAACATCACCGGTGTGACGGGGTGGACCACTGCACCCCGCCAACGCGAGGGCAGCCAACACCACCGCCGCTCGGAACCAGATCCTGCTGCTCACACCTTCACTCTACAAGAACGGTGAGGCGGGGCCGGGGGGGGAATGGGCGCAGAGGGAGGCGTCTGACATCAACGGTTGAAACGTTAGAACGTTAAACGTTGAACATTTCCCACCCGCCCACCCCGAGAAATCAATCCCTCCAGATCCCATCGAACGTTCAAACGTTTAACGTTGCAACGTTCTAACGATGCCCTCCTCCGTAGACAGAGTGCGGCATCTTGCGTATCATGCCACCGCGGTCGCACGACCGATTCTCAAATCCTGGAGGCATCTCGTGGTCGATTTCAAAGAAGTCAAGATCCCTGAGGGCGATCTCATCGAATACAAGGACGGCAAGCTCATCATCGGCGACCGGCCGATCATTGGCAGGCTCCGCGGAGACGGCATCGGGCTCGACATCAGCCCAGTGATGGAAAAGGTGGTGGATGCCGCGGTTGAAAAGAGTTACGGGGGAGCGCGCCAAATCGCCTGGTGTCCGCTGTACGCCGGCCTCGAAGGACTCCAGCGCTACGGAAGTGAGTTCCCCGAGGAGACTGTGGACGCCATCCGCCACCTCAAGATCGCCATCAAGGGCCCCTTCACGACTCCGATCGGCGAGGAGACCCACGTCTGCCTCAACTGCTCTCACCAGCAGAACCACGGCGGCACCTGCGACAACTGCAGCCATGACGACAGCGTGTGTCCACGTTTCCGGTCGATCAACGTGCGTTTCCGCCAACACCTCGACCTCTTTGCCTGCGTTCGCCCCATTCGTTACTTCGAGGGAGTGCCCGCGCCCAACAAATATGCCGACAAGGTCGACTTCATTATCTTCCGCGAGAACACCGAGGACGTGTACGCGGGTTACGATTTCGAGAAGGGTAGCGAAACGGCCCTCGCCATCATCGAGCTCATCAAGGAACAAACCGGCCGGCAGATCCGCCCGGACTCCGGCATCGGGATCAAACCGATCTCGACCTTCGGCACCGAGCGCTTAGTGAGAAAGGCCCTGCAGTGGGCGGTCGATCACGACCTGCCCTCGGTCACCCTGGTCCACAAGGGCAACATCATGAAGTTCACGGAAGGCTCATTCGCCAAGTGGGGCTACGAGTTAGCCGAGCGCGAGTTCGGCGACAAGACGATCAGCGAAAAGCGCCTGTGGGATGAGTACGACGGCAAGATGCCCGAGGGCAGGATCCTGATCAAGGACCGTATTGCCGATTCGATCTTCCAGCAAATCCAGACCCGCCCCGACGAGTACAGCGTGCTCGCACTACCGAACCTCAATGGCGACTACATGTCGGATGCGGCCATCGCCCTCGTAGGCGGTCTCGGTCTCGGTCCCGGCGCCAACATGTCGGACGACACCGGCCTCTTTGAGGCGACGCACGGTACTGCCCCCAAGTACACAGGCATGGACAAGGTCAACCCCGGCTCGCTGATCCTGTCGGCGGTGATGATGCTCGATTACATGGGCTGGAGCGAGGCCGCGGAACTCATCATCAAGGGCATGGAGCAGTCCATTCGGGATAGCGAGGTCACCTATGATCTCGCCCGCTTGATGAACCGGGAGGGCCGAGAAGGCGTCAACGAGCTGTCCTGCTCCGGTTTCGGGCAGGCCATCATCGACCGGATGTAGGCGGCACGCAGTCAAGACCCGGAAATATTAGGCGTGACGATGGACATCGATAGCGACAACGACAGACCGGATCTTCGGCCGTTGATTGCGCGTCTGCGCGAGATCGAGAAGAAGTGCGCATCAATGGGTTCGCGGAACGAGGAGTTCCCGCTCATGGAAGAGCGGTTGAGCTCGATCATCAAACGTCTCGATGCGGGAGAGGAGCCCTCCGGCGAACCCCTGGCCTATCGAGAGATGGCGCGCGAACTCTTCCCCGTCGCCCACCTCTTCGAGAGCGTAGGTTTCATTTCCGTGGGCAAGGAGATCGCCCACGTCGAAAAGGCCCTCAAGGGGCTCGCGCCCGAGGAGCCGGAATCCGATTCTCCATCCGTACCCGAGTCGGCACGCCGCACCGCGGACCAGCCGGCCGCAGCCGCCGAACCCGGAGCGGTGGCTGAGGGCACGGATGACGATGGCCCGGATCACCACGTGCCCCGGCCCGTCGCCGCTGGTCTGCTGGTCCTCCTCGCGGCGATGGTAGTTGCGACCATGATCGTCCTCGAGGTTGGACCCTTTCGCCCGAAGCTACCGGTTCGGCCCGCGGCACCGACTGTGCCGGTGGAGACCCGACTCACACCGTCGCCCTCGCCCACCCTCGTCCCCAAACCGACGCGACCGATGCCGGGGCCGTCGAACACACTGGCAGACGAGGTCGCCGCGGCGCGGCTTGCCCTCTTCCACGGCGACCACGAGGCGGCGATCGGCCATCTCTCGGCCGCGGCGTTGATCAACCGCCATCACACCGGGGTTCTCGAGATCGCTCAGGAGCTCGTGGGCCGTCTGGTAGGTGACGCCAATGCCGCAGCCGCCGACGGCAGGTGGGAGGATGCCGAGCGGATCCTCGAACGCGCGCGCCGGGTTGCCATGCGCTTCGGCATCGAAACAGCCACGATCGACCGCACAGCCCTACGTCATGCGGCCATGGAACGGTTCGTCCTCGTCGCACCCGACGACACGCGGACCATCCGCTCGTCGACCGGTAAGCGGGTCGAGCTGAGCATGGCGGATGGTTCGGTTCGAACGGGTCGAATCGAGGGCGTCGCCGGCGCCGACCTGTTGCTCGAGGTGAACTCCGACGTCGGCGGAGGCACAGTGAGCTTCACCGACGAGGTGCCGTTGGCCTCGATCCAGGCAATCAAGATCTTCGAGGACTGACCGGCACTGCCACCCACCCATTTTGAACCGCAAAGACGCGAAGAACGCAAAGCCCACCCACCCACCGGTCGAACCACAAGGACACAGAGGCACAGAGAAGGACACAGAGCATCTCGCGCGACGCTCCAACACGTGGCGAGGGCCCGGCCGTCATTCGACGGCCGGAAACCGGAGGACAGGGCAACGACTCCGATCGCAAGCGATCGTCAACGTTGCCCTGTCCTCCGGCCTGCGCTCTGCTGAGCGCAGCCCTCGCCACTTCTGGTCTTTATTCCATCAGGAGGAGGGGGTCGGATCCCTCCCAATCTGAGAGAGGCAAGGCGGAACCGGCGCGCCCCCGGCGCGGCGGCCGGTGGGAGGCACGGCGACGACGGACACTTGCGTCCGGAGTTGGCGAGCTTCCCACCGGCGGGCGGCGATCGACAGATCGCCGACTGTTCCGCCGTCAATCAACGGTACTGCCGCTTCACCTCTGGAGAAAGTTCTTTGCGTCCTTTGCGTCTTAGCGGTTCATTCTGGGTGTGCGGGCGATCTCTGTGATTTCTCTGTGCCTCTGTGTCTCTGTGGTTCTTCTGGTGGGGCGCTACTCCGCGGTGTCGTGGATGGCTCCCCCGCAGGAGGAACCGGCACCGGCGGTGCAGCCGAAGCAGTGGCGACCGGTGACGATCTGCCGGCCCTCGAAATATTCCGGATCGAAGTCGGCGATTCGCGTTGAATTCTCTTCGCCGACTCGGCTCTCGAGATCGAGCATCTGATTGAAGTCACAGTCGAAGATCCGGCCGTCCCAGGACACCGACAGCGTGTTACGGCACATGAGGCCGTTCACGGTGGCCGGGTTGAATGAGTCGACCAACAACTCCATATAACCCTGCAGATTTCCGCTGGTTTGGAGCCACTCCAGGAAGCGGGCGATCGGCATGTTGTTGAGCGCGATCAACCGGTCGAATGTCACGCCGTGATTTCGTGCGAGCCCCCTCGTCCACTCCCGTTCCATAGAGCACTGGTCACCAGTGAGGAGGGCGCCCACCGGATTTACCATCAGGGTCAGCAGGCGCGCCGGGTCACCTTGCCCGTAACCGGCAGCGTTGAGACGCCGGAGAGCCTCGATGGACTTCTCGAACGTGCCATCTCCCCGTTGAGCGTCGGTATTGCGGCGCTTGAAATGGGGCAGCGAACACACCACCTCCACCCCACGATCAGCAAGGTACTGCGGCAGATCGGTGTGCCGAGGGAGGAGGAGAACGGTCAGGTTGCAGCGGTCGATTACGTGCTTGCCGCGGGCGGTGCATTCGTCCACCAGATAACGAAAATTGGGGTTCAGCTCCGGCGCCCCTCCGGTAAGATCGACCGTGTGGGCTTGTGTCCGGTCGAGCGCCGCCAGACACGCGTCGACAGTCTCTCGATCCATCACCTCGTTCCATCGATCCGGACCGGCGTCCACGTGGCAGTGGCGGCAGGTCATGTTGCACAGCTTGCCGACATTGATCTGGAATATCTCGATCGCCCCGGCGGTCAGCTGCCCAGGCCCGCTGTTGAGCACGGCCGCATCGAAGTCGCCCGCTCCAGAGAAGTGGTCGAGTTCCACCCGCTCAAGAGTCTGGATCTGGTACCGCGATTCCGCCAACGGCGAGCGCCGCGAGCTCAGGCTCGTGGTCCGGCGCGGACCGGCCTCCGGTCGCGACAGCTCGCTCACGGTCTCGCTCGAAAGCACCGGCATCAGATTGGCATCGGTCATGAGGTTCCGATCTCCTTCGCGGTCTCTTAGTACACCTCTGTGTAAGTACGGTCATCATCGAGGGCGTCGATGCGCGCCCCTGGCGGAGCTTCGCGACCGCCGACGTACCCTGTGGTACTTCAAGGCAGCGAAGCTCCGGCAGGGGCGATGCAGCGGCGGCCGAATGCGACCGTATTTACACAGAGGTATACTTAGTCTACATCGAGGCCTTGGTTACGTGCTCGAGCATCTGCAAGCCGTGGACCAGGGAGGCGCCACCTCGAATCGCCGTCGACACGTGCACCGCCTCGGTCATCTCCTCGAGATCGGCTCCCTGCTTGAGGCACTCCGACGAGTAAGCATCTATGCAATAGGGACACTGGACTGCGTGCGACACAGCGAGCGCGATCAACGCCTTCTCACGCACCGTCAACGCACCATCCGCGAACACCGCGCCGTAGTAGTCGAAGAACTTTCGGGCGAGCTCGTCGTTTCCCTCGGCGATATCGCCAAATCGGGCAAGATGCTCCGGTTTGTAGTAATTGTCCATGGATCCTCCAGCCGGATCAGATCATCACGTTAGAACGTTGAACGTTGAACGTTTCAACGTCTGGCTAGGATACAGGGCGTTCGGGGGGGATGACACCCTTTTCGCCGTCGGTCCGCTCGCCGATCAGGTATAGCGGACGGCGCTTGACCTCGTCGAATATCCGGCCGAGGTACTCGCCAATTATTCCAATCATCAAAAGTTGCACGCCTCCAAGAAACAGAATCGCGGCCATCAGCGATGTGTAGCCGAGCCAGCTCACACCCACGACCTTGAGTACCAGCACCACCACGATGTAGAGAAAGGCGAAGAGTGAAACCGCGAAACCCGTCCAGGTCGCGATCCGCAACGGGAAGAAGGAAAACGAGGTGATCCCGTCGAGAGCAAAACGGAGCATCCTGCGGACCGGGAACTTCGTCTCACCGACCTGCCGTGCCCGCCTCGTATACCTCACCGCCGTTTGCGGAAATCCGATCCAGCTCACCAGTCCCCGAATGAATCGATTCCTTTCGGGCAGCGCCCTGAACGCCTCGACCGCACGCGGGCCCATGAGGCGGAAATCCCCCGTGTCCACCGGAATTTCGACGTTCGTAATGCCGCGCAGAATTCGGTAGAAAAGCTTGGCGGTGGCGAGCTTGAACCAGGTCTCCCCTTCCCGCTCCTCGCGTTGGCCGTAGACGACCTCGAAGCCCTCGCGCCAACGGGCCACCATCTCGGGTATGACCTCCGGTGGATCCTGAAGATCCCCGTCGATGATAACCACCGCCCTTCCGCGCGCAGCATCGACGCCGGCGGTGAGGGCCGCCTGGTGGCCGAAGTTGCGGGCGAATCGCAGACCTCGCACGCGAGGGTCGGCCACAGCAAGCTCGGCCACACGCTCCCACGTTGTATCCGCCGATCCGTCGTCGACATAGAGGATCTCGAGGCTATCGACCACCTCGTTCAGCGTCGCTACCAACCGTTCGTACATGGTCGCGACGTTGCTCTCCTCGTTGAAGACCGGAATCACAACACTCAGCTCGGGTTTCTCGGACATCATGGCTCCATCATATCCGGGCCGGAGGCGGACCGGCCGTCGATCGGGGAAGCGAACCGTATTACCTGCCCACCATCTTCGTCCAAGACGACCTCCCCCGCCGCGGCCACCTCAGCCAGCTGCTGCTCTGAAAAGTCCTTGCTCTCAAGGGAGCCGATAGTGACCAGGTGGATCCCGGCCTCCTCCACCGTACGACGGATCTTCACTGCGTCACCCGAGCTGTAGAGGCGCATTATCAGCTCACTCCGCCGCTCTGTTTCCGGGAGGATTTCGTTTCCCCTCCACACGGACTCGTGGTTGGCCCAGCCCAGGTAGGCAGGCACCCCGGAGGCTGAGGAAAGCCGCGCATACTCGGTGTAGGCTCCGCCGACAGCCTCAGCGATGACTGTTCCCGGCGGCTGCTGCCGCAGATAGCGGACGATTGCGCGGTCTCCCTTCGGTCATCCACCGCATGCCGTCCACGCCGCGTTCTTCCGCCACGATCTGCTGCCAGAACATCCCTGTGCCGTGTGGAAGGGCCACCACCACCATCATCGCCACGATCGCCCAGACGAGCGCCTTGTCGCTTCAGCCCCCAGCGAAGCAGAACCGGAAGCGCGACGGCCACGAAGATCCACGCCTGGATGTAGGACTTGAAAACCGTGTTCATGCGGTGGAGATCATCTCCGTAACTGTCGACCACGTAAACGATCTCAGGCACCATGAAGAGGAAGACACCGAGAGCCGCGAGAGCAAAGACCGGACGGTCCTCGCCTGCCAGGGAACCAAGCACCGCGATCAGGAAAGGGACGCAGATCGCCGCCAGGATGACTACGGCCGGCCGTCCGGACGCCGCAGCCACGACCAGGACGGCCGCCATCCCCAGGAGCACGATTGCCCGGTTCGCTTCCTCATCGCCACCGACGAGTCGTCGCAGCAACGCCAGAGCTGCAAGCGCGGCGGGGATCAGGAGACAGCCGGCGAAGAGCAGCAGGCTCCTTACGGGCGTCCACGCGAACACCATATTCACGCCTTGAAAGAACGGCTGAAAGTCAAGGTGGAACGGCGCCGTCACAATCCACCCACCGACCGCGATCGCCGCCACCGCCAGCCATCGGCGCGCGCCCTCTCCGCCCGGCCAATGCCATTGGTCAGGCCCGGCGAACAGGAGGAGTGCGATTCCCACCAGGGTCGGCGGCATGGACCATGGGTTGGCCGCCCACGCCACACCGAAGAGAACCGCGAGGACGATTGTCTGAAGGATCTTCGGGCCATCGCGTCCGGTCTGCCAGGCTATCAGTAGCGCCAGACAGATGATGGGCATCGACAGCAGGTGGGGATGTAGATCGCCAAGCCAGATCGTGAAGAGGGGAAACTCGGTGATCGTGTCAGTGATCTGGCGGGACGAATGCCAGTAATCCAAACTGGCGATCGACGTACCGGCGAAGAGCTGCCGCAGTCCGTCCGGAGTGCCGGCAAAGAGGCCGAAGAAGGCCACCAAAAGTCCGGCCCAGTGGCTGCCGCCGGCCCGCCGACCGAGCATCCACAACAGGGAGACCACCATTCCCCCGATGAGGGCCACGATCAGGTTGTAACCGATATCGAGCGGCAACGAGGAAATCGACAGGGGTACCGTCCACAGGAGGGCGCCCCAGTAGTAATACGGCAACGTCTCACCGGCCAGCCACATGTCGGGCGGCGGA
>PVMK01153704.1_pt1 | contig 35672 bp, 35 predicted proteins | sample 1853481 | NCBI WGS metagenome assembly PVMK01 (sample SAMN08533507, study PRJNA380276) | Marine sediment metagenome, whole genome shotgun sequencing project. | reverse complement strand
GCTATTTTGAAACGAATATCGTGATATGCATTCATCTGGATGTTAGAAAATCTCACTTGGCTGTGATGCTTTTCATCGCGTAACATCCATTAGATTCTTTCCAAATTACAGTGGCTTGAATCAGGAAAGTGAATGTTTTCCAATGTGTAGACGGGTGAGAAAAAAGAATGTGTATGATGGCTCGGTATTTGCCCTCACTGACTTGTTGCGTTCACCGGGATTTCAGAATGGTCGTTTGGTTTTATTTGAAAATTAAGTTGAGGAAGTAATGAGCAAAGAGCCTGTAACACCCGGAAAACAAAACAAGAAACCGAGACTGTACAGCTTTCGTATCCGGAAATCTCCATATTATGAGGCCACGCAGCGCTATGGGTGTAAATCCTACACGCCATACAACAACATGTATCTGCCGTTGGTATATGAAGACCTGGTCAGTGATTACTGGCATATCAAGAAGGGCGTAACCTTATGGGATGTGGGTTGCCAACGACAAGTTGAGATTACCGGTCCGGATGCCTTCAAATTCATTCAGATGTTGACGCCCCGAGATTTGTCGGGCTTTAAGATTGGTCAATGCAAGTACGTCCTACTTACCAACAATAATGGCGGGATTCTCAATGATCCCGTGGCCATTCGTCTGGCAGACAATCATTTTTGGCTGTCAATAGCGGACCGGGATGTCTGGTCCTGGGCCAAAGGGCTTGCGGTTGGCTTAAAAATGCACGTGGCTATCGGGGAACCCGATGTTTCCCCGCTGGCAGTCCAGGGCCCCAAGTCATTTGATGTCGTGGCTGACCTGTTTGGAGACTGGGATCCGGGAGACTGAAATATTTCTGGTCCCGGGAAACCGACGTTGGACGGCATTCCCCTGGTGCTTACCCGCACAGGATGGAGCAAGCAGGGTGGTTATGAGTTATATCTTCGTGATGGCAGTTATGGAGACCAACTGTGGGAAACTGTAATGGAAGCCGGAAAACCACATGACATCAAACCTGCGACGCCTTCATCGATTGAACGGGTTGAAGGCGGCCTATTGAACTACTGGGAGGACATGACAGATGAGACCAATCCCTTTGAGGTTGGTATGGGGAAATTTGTCGCACTCGATCAGGATTTCGATTTCATAGGAAAGCAGGCGCTGAAGAAGATCAAAGAGTCCGGGGTCAAGCGAAAACTGGTAGGGTTGGAGATCCACTCTGAACCGCTGGCCAGGTTGGCGGAGTGCTGGCCGGTCTCATTCGATGGCCTCAAGCTTGGTGAAATAACCAGTGCCGTCTATTCACCGGACCTGGATAAAAATATCGCTTTTGCCATGGTGGACATTGAGTGTCCAGAGGTGGGTACTCATGTGACAGTCGACATGGGAGAAGGGGATACAGAGGCGACTGTGTGTAGCCTGCCTTTCATAGACAACCGGAAAAAGGTGTGGCACGGGACAAAAAAACAAGGATAAGCAATGTCATTTGAGCGTCTTTTAAAACCGCGCTCGATAGCTGTTTTTGGCGGTGCGCATGCTGAAGAGCTGATCAGACAGAACGATCGTATGGCATACGAGGGAGAAATCTGGCCGGTCCACCCTAAAAAAACGGAAGTGCTGGGGCGCAAGGTCTACCGTTGTGTGGAGGATCTGCCGGCAGGTCCCGATGCCGCATACGTGGGTGTTAATCGACATCTCACCATAGATATCGTCAGGGATCTCGCTGCGCGGGGTTCTGGCGGTGCAATTTGTTATGCCTCCGGTTTTGCCGAGGCGGGTGATGAGGGTTCTGAACTTGCCCGGCAACTCCTTGACGCCTCGGGTGACATGCCCCTGGTCGGCCCGAATTGCTATGGCCTGCTGAATTATCTCGACGGTGCGATGCTCTGGCCCGATCAGCAGGGTGGCCGGCGGGTCGATGATGGCGTGGCCATTATCACCCAGTCATCCAATGTGGGTTTCAACCTGACCATGCAGCGGCGAGGCCTTCCCATTGCATACCTGATATCGCTCGGCAACAAGCTCAAGTTCAACCTCAGTGATGCGATCCGTACCTTTGCCCGGCAGGATCGGGTGACAGCGATTGGTTTGTTTCTGGAGACAATTCCCCATCCAGGCGCTTTTCAGCAATCAGTTGATATCGCCAGGAAGTTGGGCAAACCCGTTGTTGCAATCAAGGTTGGCCGTTCCGCGCGTGCACAGAAAATGGTCGTATCCCATACGGCGTCACTCGCAGGTTCCAACACCCTGGCCAGTGCCCTGTTCGAGCGCCTCGGTGTGGCCCGTGTCGATACCCTGGAAGCATTCATCGAAGCATTGAAAGTGCTGCATGTTCTCGGTCCATTGGACGGTGGCCGGGTTGGAGCGATGAGTACTTCGGGCGGTGATCTGATACTTCTCACCGATGCCCTGGGTTCGAGCCTGACGATGCCCTCGCTGTCGGAAAAGGTAACTCAGAATCTTCAAGCAACAGTGCACGAACGGGTAATAGCCACCAATCCTCTGGACTACCAGATGTTCACCTGGAACGATGAGGAATCGATACACGATACCTTTACCGCCTTTTTGTCAGAGGACTTTGACGTATCGCTGTGTTTACTCGATTATCCAAGGGAAGACCGTTGTGACCAGTCAACCTGGGGCGGTGCGGAGAGGGCCTTTGTCCGGGCGACACGGCAGACTGGCACCAAGGGAGCGGTGGTGACAACGTTTGCAGATACGATTTCAGAACCGGTGGCCGAGCGCCTGATGAAAGACGGTGTTGCAATGCTTGCCGGTATTGATTCCGGGCTCGCAGGTATCCGGGCGGCAGTGCATGTGGGCACGGTCTGGAAGCAGCCTCTCAACCTGCCGCTACTGACACAATTCGGTCAACTCGAGGACGGTCCTGTCAAAGTGCTGGATGAAGCCGCATCCAAAGACCTTCTTGCCCGCAATGGCATACCTGTTCCTGCGGCGAAAACCGTACACAGCATCGAAGCAGCGGTGGCCACGGCCGATGCTTTGGGCTACCCGGTCGTCGTCAAGGCATTGGGCATTGCACACAAGACCGAGGTTGGGGGTGTCAGACTCAAGCTAGGCACGGCGGATGAGGTCACAGCGGCGATGATTGAGATGTCGGGACTGTCCAAGTCCTTCCTGATCGAGAAAATGGTCGAGGGAGTGGTAGTAGAACTCATCGTAGGTGTGGCCCGCGATGAGCAATTTGGCCCGTATCTGATAGTCGGAGCCGGTGGGTTCCTGGTCGAGCTGGTGAAAGACAGCAAAGTCATACTGTTACCGACCACCAGGGAGTTGGTGTTGCATGCGATGGCTCAGCTGAAGTGTGCCGATCTCCTGAACGGTTACAGAGGAGCTCCACCTGCCGATCAGAATGCTGCTGCCGATGTTATCCTGATCATTGCAGGCATGGTAGAAAATGACCCGTCTTCCATTATCGAGCTCGATATTAACCCGCTGATGTTATTGGCTGAAGGCCGGGGGGTGGTCGCTGCCGATGCGCTCATTCGTCTCAACAGCGAGACTGAATCCCTAAAGTAAAACTCCGGCCCTTTACTCTGACCCTGACTTTTCCAGCTTGCCAAGGTGTTTTTGCGCCATCTGACGCAATTCACCCGTAAGCGCCAGGCCCTTGCGTGTGTTCATATCAAAGAGCACATAAATGCACTCCAGCGTGGCAGCCAACTCGTCATTGCCAAGGTTGATCATCTCGTAACGGGCGGTGAGGGATTTTGACCCAATCTTCACCAGCGAGGCCCGAATTTCGAGCACATCGCCGGCCGCCACTTCGGCCTGGTATTCGATAATGTGGCGGACATCGACCCATCCCATCTCACCATTCTCATCGGTAGCACCCGACCAGCCAAACACATTAAACAGAAAATGGTAGGCAGCATCGTCAAACATGGCAACGTAATGACGGGTTGTGAGATGGCCCATGATGTCACATAGCCAGGGGTGGGCAACTGCTTTGTTTACAATCATCAATGTGATTTCCTTTCAGACATGTTTCGTAAGACCCAGCGTCTGTCGTGCCTGTGCTGCTGTTTGTATCTCGCAGCCCATCAACTGGACGATGTTGCAGGCCCGTTCGACCAGCTGTGCGTTGGATGCAAAGACCCCCTTTTCCAAAAAGAGATTGTCTTCCAGACCGACCCTGATATTACCACCCAGAAGTGCCGCCTGGGCAACCATCGGCATTTCCATGGCACCAACTGCGAAACCCGCCCAGTTACTCCCCGCTGGCAGTTGATCCACCATGGTAAGGAAGTTTCTCGTATCGGCCCCCGCCGCCCAGCGAATACCCAGGCAGACCTGGAAGAGGGGAGGACTGTCCAATAACCCCTCTGCCAGCAATTGTTTGGCAAACGCCACGTGGCCCGAGATCAAACACCTCGAGCTCCGGCTTTACCCCCAGGGTTTGTAAGCGTTTTGCGCCAAGCCGCAACATACCCGGCGTGGAGATGTAGACATAGTTACCCTCGGCGTAATTGAAGGAGCCACAGTCCAGCGAACAGATCTCCGGCAACAATTCCTCCACGTGTCGCATCCGCTCGAGTTGGCCGACGCAGTCGGTGTCTGCGGTGAAATTCATCGGCTCGTCATCCGGCCCAAAATAAAGATCTCCCACCCATACCTGTGGTCAGGTTGATGACGACATCCACGTCGCTGTCGCGGACACGGTCGACGACTTCTTTGAAAAGTTCCGGCCGACGACTGGCCTTGCCCGTATCAGGCTCGCGTACATGAATATGGACAATGGCGGCACCCGCTTTAGCAGCGTCGATTGAGGCACTGGCAATTTCCGACGGTGTGACCGGAATGGCAGGGTGTTTACCGACGCTGTCCCCGGAACCGGTTACCGCACAACTCACTATGATATTTCTATTCATTTGCTTATTATACCTATAGGATTTATCTGCTTATTATGCCCCATGGTCAGGCAACTGTTAACAGGCCGTGGTGTAGTTTCAAATGTATTTGGCAGGGAGTGACATCATGGTACGAAGAACCGGTGGCAGACGTGGGCGTTTGGAACGGCGCGGCATAGGTTTACCGGGAACTGCCAGGCCGGTAAGTGCAGGTGAAACAGGCGGTCAGTTCAAGCCCCTGGGTAATGGGGATATTGCTGCCATCAGTGAGAATGTTTTTCGCATACTCACGGAAATCGGTTTTGCCGACGCGACACCACATTGTATTGAAGCCTGTACCGGCGTCGGTGCCATACTGGGTAATGACGGCCGGCTGCGTATGCCAAAGCAGCTTGTCGAAATGGCCCTGCAACAGGCTGATAAAAACCTGGTTCTATATGGGCAGGATCCGCGTCACGATCTGCAAATACAGGACCAAAAAGTCCATTTTGCCACTGCCGGGGCAGCAGTGAACATTGTCGATACAGAAAAAAACCTGTACCGCGATTCCACCGCCCAGGATCTGTATGACCTCGCGCGTTTAACCGACACTTGCGAACATATCCACCTGTACCAACGCATGTGTGTGCCCAGGGACATCGAGGATAGCTACGCGATGGACCAGAACTCGCTCTACTGCTCGGTGATGGGTACGGCCAAGCACGTGGGTTCGAGCTGGACCCGGGCCAGCCACCTGCAGCAATCCCTGCAGATGTTACACATCATCGCCGGTGGTGAGGATCGGTGGAGGGCCAGGCCGTTTGTCAGCCAGGCCTGTTGCTTTGTTGTACCACCAATGAAATTTGCCCCGGAAGCACTGGAGTGTTTACGGACGGGGGTCGAAGGGGGTATGCCGGTACTGCTGTTATCGGCGGGGCAGGCCGGGGCGACGACCCCTGCATGCCTGGCCGGTGCCGTGTCACAGGCATGGGCCGAATGTCTTGGTGGACTGGTCTATGTCAATGCAATAAAACCCGGTGCTCCGGCGATCCTGGGTGCCTGGAATTTTGTATCTGATCTGAGAACCGGGTCCATGACTGGCGGTTCTCCGGAGCAGGGACTGTTGGCTGCCGCCGGGTCGCAGATTGGACAATATCTGGGTTTACCTTATGGCGCCGCGTGCGGCATGTCAGATTCGAAAACACCGGATTTCCAGGCCGGGGCGGAGCGTGCCTCAACAGCCCTGGCCGCCGCGCTTTCCGGCGCCAATATTGTCTACGAGTCTGCTGGTATGTACGCCAGCCTGATGGCTGCCTGCCCGGAAAGTCTGTTGCTTGACAATGACATCCTCGGTGCAGTGATGCGGATGACCCGGGGGTTTGAAGTGAATGCAGAAACATTGAGTTTTGATACGATCAAAGGGGTTTGCATGGGTGGGGATGGTCATTACCTGGGATCTGCACAGACATATGAAGTGATGCAAAGTGAATATATTTATCCGGATTTTAGTGATCGAACCAGTCCAAACGAATGGAAAGAAAACAACAGGCCTGTCCTGTTGGACCGGGCGGTTAACAGGAAAAATGAAATCCTCGATCAGTACGTACCATTACACATCAGTGAGGAAACGGATGCACTGCTAAGGGAGAGATTCCCGATATACCTGTCCAGGGGGGCCATGGGGCGAGGAAAGCCCCCACCCGGGGTTCTATAAAGATCACGACATTATTGATTCAGGCTTTCAGGCACAGGTTATGCGGGGCGTGAGCGGGTTCTTTCAGAACCGTACTATGTGGAAGAAGTGAACTCCGGATAAGCTTCCATACCGCATTCGCCGATATCCAGACCCTCGTATTCCTCTTCTTCGCTAACGCGGATACCCATGGTCAAATTCAGTGCAGACCAGACCACCAGGCTGGCACCAAACACCCAGACAAAAATGGTTGCTGCACCGGCCAGCTGACCGGTAAAGCTGGATTCACCATTGGTCAACGGAACCAGCAACAGGCCAAGCAACCCCACCACACCATGTACTGAAATTGCACCTACGGGATCGTCAATTTTCAAACGATCCATACCGATGATACTGAAGACAACAGTGATACCAGCAACCAGGCCAAACAACGATGCCTGTAAAGCGGTAGGCGTTGAGGGCTCAGCAGTAATCACCACCAGCCCCGCCAATGCGCCGTTCAATGCCATGGTCAGGTCGGCCTTGCCAAACAGCGTACGGGCCGTCAAAAGCGCAGCAACCAACCCGGTGGCAGCGGCGGCATTGGTATTTAAAAATACCATTGCGACCGAATGGGCATTACTGGCATCTGCGAGCTTAAGAACCGAACCACCGTTGAAACCAAACCAGCCCATCCAGAGAATGAATGTACCCAGTGTTGCCAATGGCAGATTGGCGCCGGGGATGGCGATGGTCTGGCCATCACGGCCGTATTTACCCTTTCTCGCACCCAGCAACAGCACCCCTGCAAGGGCTGCTGCAGCGCCTGCAAGGTGAACAATGCCGGAGCCGGCAAAATCACTGAAACCCAAATCACCGAGGTTGAACATGCCAAAAACATCCTTGCTGCCCCAGGTCCAGGAACCTTCCATGGGGTAAATAACACCGGTCATGAAAATGGCGAACACCAGGAATGACCACAGCTTCATGCGCTCGGCGACCGCGCCCGATACAATCGACATGGCTGTGGCGACAAACACGACCTGGAAGAAGAAATCGGAAGCAGGCGAGTAAACACTGTCCCCGGCAAAGCCATTTTCTGCGGAATCGGCCAGCACCTTGCCGAGGTCAAATGTCTCAATGCCCTGCAGGAACCAACCGCCGCCGTACATGATCGCGTAACCCGTCGCCATGTACATGATGCAAGCCACAGCATAAAGCGAGATGTTCTTGGTCAGGATTTCAACGGTATTCTTGGAGCGTACAAGACCGGATTCCAGCAGGGAGAAACCCGCAGCCATCCACATGACCAATGCACCACACATCAGGAAATAAAAGGTATCAATGGCATATTGAAGCTCAAAAATCTGGTTTTCCATTTCGTTATACCTCTATATCGCCTGAGCGCCGGTTTCGCCGGTGCGGATGCGCACGACTTCTTCAAGTTTGCTCACAAAGACTTTGCCGTCCCCGATCTTGCCGGTAGCCGCTGCCTGGACAATCGCTTCAACAACCCTTTCCACAAGGTCATCAGTGACCGCTGTTTCGACTTTGATCTTGGGCAGGAAATCCACGATATATTCCGCGCCCCGATAGAGTTCGGTATGGCCCTTCTGTCGTCCAAAGCCCTTGACCTCGGTCACGGTAATACCGTTCACACCGACTTCCGAGAGGGCGTCGCGGACGTCATCGAGCTTGAATGGTTTGATTATTGCGGTCACTAATTGCATTTTTTGATTCCTTGCAGATTTACACTGCACCAATCTATGTACAGGGATATCTATATGCAGGAATCACGCCATTACAAATAAAGTGGGAAAAACCCGATTGTCCGCTGAAACGGGGATCATTCAATATTGATGGGGATACTTGCCACAACCGCCCAGGCAAAGAACGCACCGTGTTGGTGCAAGTGACATGCTTTGGTGCAAAAAATGGTGAATATTCATGTCAATCAGGATTAAAACAAACCATCCCGAACTCAACCCGGCCATCCCGAACCCCGTCATCCCATACCCCGTCATCGGGCTTGACCCGGAAAGACGGGGAACGGATCCCGGGTTAAGCCCGGTATCAGTGGAACGGGAAGAGGTAATTCATCCAGGATGACATGCGCAGCAGAATTTTGCGCATGATTGCGACATGATGAAAATGCTCCGAATATATTGCAGCCTGTGCGTAAGCACCACCAGGCACTTTCTCCCTGAACTCTTCAAATTCAGGGTCGGTAATATCGATCAGGACCGCGATGCGACCAGGAAATGGTGCCGCCATAGGACTAATGATATCCCCGCCGGGCTGGATCTGGCCTTCAGAAAGTGCTGGCATCATCGCCTTCACTTTACCTGAGAACACCCTCCCCGGTATTCCGTCAAATGCAACTTCGGCTTCATTGCCTTCCGTCAACCTTAGCAGGCTATTTTGCCGGAACCAGCCAACAAATAAATTACCCTCGTTGTGCAGGAAGATCATGACCGGGCGCAATGGCAGTGATGCAGCGCGCATACCTGGCCGTAACGCCACTTGTATTACATAACCATCGGTGGGTGCGCGCACAGTGGTCATATCGAGTTCGAACTCGGCTGTCAGTAGCTGCCCACTCAGGTTTTCGAACCTGGTGAATGCAGCATCTGCATCCCGCTGACTGATATTCCTGCTTTGTAACAATGTTCTTGCACGCTCAGAATCTTCACGGGCAAGCACAATTCGGGCAGTCAACGAATCAACCTTGTTCTGAAACGGTATCGGATCAATTTTGAACAGAACATCGCCTTTTTTAAGCATGCTCATCGGTGATACCGGGACTTCGACCACCGTTCCGGTTACGGCCGGAACAATCGGTGTCGTCGCAAAATATTCACGGCTGATTTCTGAATAGGGGTGGTTGTAGTTCATCAGGAAAATCAAGGCACCGATCAAAACCACCCCTCCCAATACAGCCGTGGGTACTGTCCACTTGGTAAGCGGGATATTGAATACCTTGAAAATAACAACACAAATTGCGGTATAGGTGAGTATGAGTAATAAATCCATTATTCATCTCCCCCGTTGTCGGCCGATGGCACTGCAGCAGATACTGCCTTTTGAGCACTACCGCCTTCCAACACAGCTAACCTTTCTGACAAATCATCAAGCTGCTTTTCAAGTTCCTTAACGTAGTCGGTTGAAGACGGCCCATCAGAGAAGCCCCAGCCACGATCTTCGCGGTACAAGGTGGCCCATATCCATAAAAACGGCCACAGCACATGTAGGGTAAACAGACTGATCCAACCCGCGACATGGATGGCATCCTGCTGTGGATGATTGCGATGCTTGGCTATTTCATAGGGAATATCGTGAATCGCGATGATTCCGTAAAATATCGTAATGCCGACAAAAATCAGAATTCCTAAAGAAATATAATCCAGCATCGAAACCTCTCAAATATTCTTTCATTAATCTATGTCCACCGAACATAACACGCATCGTGCGAGTTTTCCGCTTCAAGAAAGCAAAAAGCCTTAAAAGAGGCTTGAAAATAGAGCAAATACATCACATGGGGGAGGGGGGATTGCCCAGCCCGTTTGTCGCATTGTTTGAAGATGCAAGACTTCACCTATCAACCGGGTGTAAAATTGTGTTGAAATAAACTGGTTCTCCACTAGCAGTGGATAAAAAATTCCACATGAAAAATATGTTTCCCATTATCCGGGAGCATATAAAGCGGCCAAAGCCGTGACTGAAGAAATTAACCCTGCAGCAGGCAGATTGCTGATGAATAACGAGAAAAACATATTAGCCGGCCTTTTAAGCCAGGCATACATGGAAGTATTCCCCACCAGGACAATCCTGGATCGACTGGTGCATATTCCACGGCATTCTTATGTTTCAGTTACCTGCTCCCCGGTGCATGGCCTTGAGCCCACACTGGAACTGGTGGAAAAACTCAGATCTTTACCTGAAGAAAGACAATTAAAGCTCATCCCCCACATTGCGGCCAGAATGGTTCGGGATAAAGGCCATCTGAAGGAAATACTGGCCAGACTTGAGGCAATCGAGGTTGAGAGTATATTTATCCCCGGTGGCGATGTACTAACGCCAGCCGGAGAATACGATAATGCATTGGCTGTTCTGCGAGACATGGCTGAAATTGGACACAATATAGAAGATGTTGGTATTGCAGCCCATCCGGAAGGCCACCCCCTGATCGGTGACCGGGAACTGCTAAGGCTTCTCAATGAAAAGCAACAATTTGCAACCTACCTGGTAACCCAAATGTGTTTTGACCCCAAGGCCCTGGTCGATTGGTTGAGAAGCATCAGGAATGCCGGAATAACTCTGCCAGCCTGGATCGGCCTGCCCGGCGTTGCTGATATAACCAAGTTAATTTCACTCTCGATGCGACTCGGTGTGGGACGGTCTGTCAATATATTGAAGAAACAGAAAGGCCTGCTCAGGAAGATCATCAGCGCCAAGCCTTATCAGCCGGATGATTTGTTGGCAGGGCTTGAACCATACCTGGATGATCCCGGAATGAATATCCCCGGATTCCACCTGTTCAGCTTCAATGATGTTGAGCGAACCGAGCGGTGGCGCACTGAATCACTTGCAAAACTTAATGGTGAGCAATATGCGTAGAGGCAGAAGAGTCCGACAAAAAAACCCAGCTACAACTTCCGCAGTTGGGCCAGGCATGCTGGGTGGCCGCTACCGGCCACTCACGCAATCGGACGAGCAACAGATTCACCACACCATTCTTGATGTGCTGGAGAACATCGGCATGGGTGACCCGATCCCGATCGTGAAAGAGCAAGCGTTGGAACGTGGTTGTTTTATCAACGAACATGGACGCTTATGTTTTCCACGGGCACTGGTGGAAGACGTGATCGCCAGCACACCCAAGAACGTTCAAATGCTCGGGCGGGACCCGAAGCACGACATGGAAATCGGTGGCACCCGTGTACACACGTATGGTGGTGGAGAAGCGGTCAATATGCTGGATGTAGGTGTTTCCACCTATCGCCCTTCAACTTTGCCCGATCTATATGACGCGGCCCGACTGATGGACCGGATGGATAATATTCACGCCTTTTCACGGCTGGTGGTTCCGACTGAAATCGAAGACCCGTTAAGTTGCGACATCAACACAGCCTACGTCAGTGCTGCAGGCACCAGCAAACACATACAACTGACTTTCGCCGATGCGGCCAACGTACAGCCCACACTGGAAATGCTGTACTTGATTGCCGGCGGCAAAGAAAAATTCCATGAACGGCCGTTTTGCAATGGCGGCGGTTGCCCCGTCATCTCGCCACTGCGTTATGGACAGGACAATAGCGAAGTCTGTGTAGAGTCGATCAAGTTCGGTGCACCTATTTGGGTGACCGTTGCCCCGCAAGCAGGTGCGACGGCGCCAGCGGCACTGGCCGGCGCGGTGGTTCAGTCGGTGGCCGAAGCACTGGCCGGCTTACTGATGATCGACGTGGTGGAGCCGGGTTTCCCGGTGGTCGTTGGCCCATGGCCGTTTGTATCCGATCTTCGCACAGGTGCCTTCACAGGCGGCAGCGGCGAGGAGGCCGTGGTTTCTGCCGGCGCGGCCCAAATGGTGAATTTTTATGGCCTGCCCAGCTCCGTTGGTGCGGGCATGACCGATTCCAAGACTCCCGATTACCAGGCCGGTTATGAAAAGGCTTTGTGTATCGCCCTGGCTGCGCAGACCGGTTGCAATAATGTATCTGAATCTGCCGGTATGCTGGGCAGCCTGATGGCCCTGTCACTGGAATCCATGGTGATAGACAACGACCTGCTGGGTGCTGTTTTACGCACCGTGCGCGGTATCGAGGTCAATGAGGAAACACTGTCTTACAAGGTCATGGAGCAAGTTGTGCAAGGCGAGGGACATTACCTGCGAACCGAGCAAACCCTGGGCCTGATGCGCACCGGTTTCGAGTACCCTGCCCTGGCCGATCGCAGTACACCGGGTGAATGGGAGGCTGCAGGCTCACCGGATATCCGTCAACAGGCAGGAGAACGGGTGCAATCGATATTATCCGCTTACTACCCCGAGTATATCGATCCGGCCATTGATGCGAAAATCCGCGAGTTATTCCCAATACTGTTAAGTCAAAACGATATGCGTGCCGGCAATGGCCGTTGGTAGTTGTAAGCAATAAACAATTTTGTAAAGAGGCTGAAAACCAAATGACTGACCAATACGACGAAGAAGAAATCATCCTTTCTGAACTGCCGGATGATGAACTCATTGAACAAATGCACGATGACATCTATGACGGCCTGGCAGATGAGATTGCCGAAGGAACGCAGATCCTGCTGGACCGGGACTGGAGTGCGTCAAAAGTGCTGGAAGAAGCACTGGTCGGCGGCATGAATATCGTTGGTGTCGATTTCCGTGACGGCATCCTGTTTGTACCCGAGGTTTTGATGTCTGCCAATGCAATGAAAGCCGGCATGGCGCTGCTCAAACCTATCCTGTCAGCAAGCGGCGCCAAGCCGGTGGGTACGGTGGTCGTTGGTACCGTCAAGGGTGATATCCACGATATCGGCAAGAACCTTTTCGGGATGATGATGGAGGGTGCCGGCTTCGAGGTGATCGACCTCGGTATTAATATCGATGCAGATACCTACATTGAAGCAATAGAGGAAAACGGCGCAAATATCCTCGGCATGTCGGCACTACTAACCACCACGATGCCTTACATGAAAGTGGTCATCGATACGATGAAAGAGAAAGGCATCCGGGACGATTATATCGTGCTGGTAGGTGGCGCACCGTTGAACGAGGAATTTGGCCAGGCGGTCGGTGCCGATGCCTATTGCCGTGATGCCGCCACCGCGGTGGACGTTGCCAAGGAACTGGTTGCTGCGGCTTCCTGAACTGGAACAACGTAAAAGCATGCAAGCCAGGGTTCTTGTTATCGCCTGTGGTGCCATCGCCAGGGAACTGGTGCGTATCAAGGCGTTAAACAAGTGGGACCATATAGAGTTCCAGTGCCTGCCAGCAGGCTTGCACAATACGCCGGAAGATATTCCCGGCTGCGGTGAAAGCAAAAATCGAGTCTCAAGCCAGCCGTTACGAAATGATATTCGTTGCCTATGCCGACTGCGGTACCGCCGGCAAACTGGACAAGGTGCTGAGCGAATACGGGGATTGAGACGGATTCCCGGTGCTCATTGTTACGAGTTTTATACCGGCAGCGAGACATTTCACCAGTTCGCGGAAACAGAACCGGGTACTTTTTACCTCACCGATTTCCTGACGCGCCATTTTGAACGCCTGGTCATCAAGGGGCTGAAGCTGGACCAACGACCACAATTGATTCCTTTTGTGTTCGGCAACTACAAACGGGTGCTCTACCTGGCACAAACCGAATCAGAGGACTTACAGGCGCTGGCGGCCAAGCATGCAAGCTTCCTCGGGCTGGAATATGAATACTGCTTTACCTCTGACCAACCGCTTTCGCTTGTTTTAAAACCCGCATTGGAACCATCAAGCAACGACCAGAAGGCAATACATCAATGACCGATACCATCATCAGCTCAGCGAGCAAGGAAGTCATCCTGGGTTTTGATCGCCCCTTCGTCATCATCGGCGAACGTATCAACCCTACCGGCCGCAAACTATTGTGTGATGAAATGAAGGCAGGAGATTTTAGCCGGGTGGAAGCAGATGCGCTGGCGCAGGTCGCCGCAGGAGCACATGTGCTGGATATTAATGCCGGCATTCCGCTGGCAGATGAACCCGCATTAATGGCCCGGGCCATCCGCCTGGTGCAATCGCTGACGGATGTACCACTGTCGATTGATTCCTCCGTACCTGAAGCCCTGGAGGCTGGCCTGGATGCCTACCAGGGCAAAGCATTACTGAACTCTGTGACCGGCGAAGAGGACCGGCTTGAGCGCATACTGCCGCTGGTCAAAAAACACGGTGCTGCAGTGGTTGCGATCTGCAACGATGACAACGGAATCTCCACCGACATCAACGTGCGTTTTGAAGTGGCCAAAAAAATTGTTAACCGCGCTGCAGACCATGGTATTCCCGCCTGTGACGTGGTGGTAGACCCACTGGTTATGCCGGTCGGTGCGATGGCTGATGCCGGTGTCCAGGTATTGGAGCTCATCGGTCGCTTACGCTCCGAACTTAAAGTAAACACGACCTGTGGCGCATCCAATATCAGTTTCGGCCTGCCGAATCGCCACGGATTAAACCCGGCTTTTATCAGCATGGCAATGGGGGCTGGTTTGACCTCGGCAATCACCAACCCGCTCGAAGCATCGCTGATGCAGGTGGTGCGTGGTGCCGATGTGCTGATGAACCATGACCCACAGTGTACGAACTGGATCGCTGCCTACCGTGAGCCAAGCGCGGAAAGCGGCCGCAGTGGTCGTCGAGGTGGACGACGGCGCAGGACCGCAAAGACCTAACCCCCGTCTCCCCGGGCTCAGGTCGCTACGCGCATCCCTGCGCTCCCGCGACATAGGTGCATTCATGCACCGAACCCGGGGTCCATTTTGATCTAACAGGAAGCGCAAATGCCAGCAGCCAAACAGGCACTGATCATATTCAGCCCCTCCGGGAAACGGGGCCGTTTTGATGTTGAAACCACCGTGTTACAGGCTGCACGGGAACTGGGGGTTGATATCGATTCCATCTGTGGCGGCCGGGCACGTTGCGGTCGCTGCCAGGTGGTACCGGTGGAGGGCAGTTTTGCAAAGGAAGGTATCGTTTCCAACGCCAGTCACCTGGGTGATCTGAGCGAAGACGAACAAATTTGCCGGAAAGACGGACAACTCAAGCCAGGCAACCGGCTGAGTTGCCAGGCGAAGATACTCGGTGATGTGAAAATTGATGTGCCAGTCGAAAGCCAGGTACACCACCAGGTGGTACGCAAGGACTTCGAAGCACACCCTATTGAACTTGATCCGCTTGTCCATCTGTATTTCACACAAGTACCTGAGCCGGATCTGCAAAACCCGGAAGGCGATCTGCAGCGATTAGAAAGCGCGTTGTACAAGGACTGGGGATTATCCGGGCTGAATTGTGATATTAGTGTTTTGCAGTCCTTACAGGGAGCCCTGAAAGACGGCAAGTGGCAGGTCACGGTGGCAGTTCGCAACGGCTCCCGGTTGATGGCGATCTGGCCCGGTTTCCATGAACGTATCTACGGTGTGGCCGTGGATGTTGGCTCTACCACCATCGCCGCACAGCTGTGTGATCTTTCAAGCGGCGAAATGCTGGCCAGTGCCGGCACCATGAACCCACAGATACGATATGGCGAGGACCTGATGAGCCGCGTGTCATACGCGATGCTTCATTCCGATGGTGCCGGAAAGATGACCCGTGCCGTCAGGGCGGCAATTAATGAATTGATCAACAATGTCGTGGAACAGGCAAGCATCGACGTGAGTCAGTTACTGGAAGCCACACTGGTCGGCAACCCGATCATGCATCACCTGTTACTGGGACTGGACCCGACACCGTTGGGTTCGGCACCCTTCTCTCTGGCTACCGACCATGCCATCGAATTACCGGCCACCGAACTGGATCTTCAGTTGCCTGCATCTGCCCGTGCTTATCTGCTGCCATGCATAGCCGGTCATGTCGGCGCCGACACGGCGGCCGTTTTGCTGGCTGAAACACCATGGAAGTCGGACGAGATCAGTCTGATCATCGATGTAGGCACCAATGCCGAGATTGTACTTGGCAACCGCGAAAGACTGCTGACTGCTTCCAGCCCGACAGGCCCGGCGTTTGAGGGAGCCCAGATCAGTGGCGGCCAGCGGGCCGCACCCGGCGCCATTGAACGGGTAAGAATCAACCCAAAAACCCTGGAGCCGCGCTTCAAGGTCATCGGCGGCCAGCTCTGGTCCGATGAGCCCGGCTTTGATGAAGAGCTGGGCGAGCAGGATGTGACAGGAATCTGTGGTTCCGGCATCATCGAGGTAATCGCCTGCATGTACCTGGCCGGAATCATCCGGCCAGATGGCATCATTGATGGCACAATGGCTGACCGCAACCCACGCATTGAAGCTACCGGGCGTACTTTTTCCTACCTGCTGCACCAGGGCGAACCGGAAAAAGGCAAACCCGAAATCCGCATTCAACAAGTCGATGTGCGCGCCATTCAACTGGCCAAGGCAGCCCTATATGCCGGCGCCCGCTTACTGATGGACCGTATGGGTGTGGACAAGGTAGACCGAATTCGTCTCGCCGGTGCTTTTGGAAGTCATATCGACGTCAAATACGCGATGGTGCTGGGTATGATTCCAGACTGTGACCTGGCGCAGGTATCTTCAGCCGGTAACGCCGCTGGTACAGGCGCCCGGATTGCCTTGCTCAACAAGGCTTCGCGTAAGGAAATCGAGAGTCGGGTGTGCAGGGTAGAAAAAGTAGAAACAGCCACAGACGAGAATTTCCAAAAACATTTTGTCGATGCGATGGCAATCCCGCACGCTTCACATACCTTTACCAATCTGTCCCAAGCGATTCAATTACCGGACACGCCTGAAGCTGGCGCCTCTCCAAAAGAAAAGCGCCGTCGCCGTACGCGTACAAGATGAGCGCCAAATAAGTATAAAAAAACGGGGCGACGAACGCCCCGTTTAATGCGTCTTCAGATGCTATCTCTTTCTAAGGCGTGTACCAGATCGGTGAGGTATAGGCCCGTTCAGTGGTCATCATCGGCACATCTTTCGGCATATCAATATTAAAGTACTTCGCATCGAATGCCGTCCAGCGCGGGGTTGGGATTTCTATTACCCTTGCGTAGTAAAAAGCACTCTCGCTGGCATCGAAATCAGGATCCTTCCAAACGGTAATGAGCTCGGTGGCACCAATCGTGTTGGTCCAACTGGCATTGGCGACATTAACGGTGTTGCCTACCGACGGCACCTTACCGGTACTGGGATCCTGTTTACGTCCGTCAGACCAAACCACATCGTATACTTTCTCATGCAGTTTGCCCTTGGCATCCATCCAGCCTTTGATAATCTGGATACGATCCAGGTTACCACCGATGGAGTCCTTCAATGCAGCGACCAGGAAGGTTGGTGCATCCTTTCCTTCAGGTGCCGCTGCCAATTCGCCGCCCATAGGAACGCCTTTGGCATAACCCGACTTGGCCGGCAGTCGGTTGTTGGCATCGTTGGCATCGAATTCCCAGCCACCAAAGAAACGCACAATCATACGACTGCCGGTGGTGGCGTAGGTCTCTTTGCGTTGCATCGCGTCAAAAATGGATGCGCGGGTATTTTCCTCGGCCCATACCGCGGCCCAGCCCGAAGCAACCGGGGCGGAGCCCTTGTATTCGTTATCCCCCACCTTGGCCATCGGGTGCTTGTAGCGTGCCTTGTTGGGTTCGCCGCCGGTATGTTTGCCGAAGAAATTATCCTCTTCTGCCGTGGCCAGCGCGGTATGGCTGTCGGTAGAGCCGATCATGCCAAACTGATAGGGGTTGGTGCCCAGCTTGTCTCCGAGCTTTAAGCCGACCTTCAATGCCTCACGTGCGTATTCACCTTTCAACATCTCATCGGTTTTCAAGACGCTCAGATCAAGGTTGCCAACATCCCAGGTTTCATAATCAGCAAACTCGTCATTCCTCGACAGGTACGGATGGGTTTCACCGTCTCCTTTGATCTGGGTGGCTTCATACAGAGGCTCCCAGCGGGCACGGCTCTCGACATATTCCTTATCAAGCTTTTTACCAAAAGATTTTGTATCCGGGAACATGATGCCGTTGCTCATATTTCCGTTATGCGCAATGGCCAATACCTGCCCGGCTGTCTTGGCCTCATAAGCGGCCATCCAGTTCCACAGAGCACGCGGATCCGGGCTACCCATGGGTGGGGTCATGGTAAAGGGTTCCATTAGTTTCGCGCGATCTGCATCATCCCGGTACATCACAACACGGTGCAGGTTGTTGCCCTTTACCAGTGAGGTCCATTCGTAACCAATAAAGGCAGTGAAAGTTCCGGGATCATTGGCGTCTTCAGCAGCCTTGATGAGGCTGTCCCAGGTGGAGCGATAAACGCTGGTGCCGGGCAATGATTCCAGCTCAGCAGGAAATTCCCCCTGCGAGAATGCAACAATCAGCTCAGCAGCAGCATCCACGGCTACCTGGCCGCCCTGACTGATCATATTGTGCCATCTGCGCCCCTTCTCACTGGCCATCACATAGGGCGCACCTGCCTGTAACTTGGGGAAGAAACCCATATTATCCGAATGATCGGCGACCACCAGGAAATCCAGCGGCCGGGATAATCTTACCGGTTGGCCGGTAGATGAAACCACTTCCTCACCCCTGGCAAAACGATAAGCATCGGGCGGTAACAAGCGGGCACCGAAGGCGCCCGCATCAAATGAGATAGCCGTATGTAGATGTGTATCACCCCACAAAGGCCTGTCCGGGAAATTACGCTCCGCATACGGAGAATAGGTCTCTTCCCTGGCGATACCACTTAAGGAATCAGGATCATCGGTGACGATGCCGCCGCCTGAAGCAAGTGCTGTCTGACCTAAACTCAGGGCCAAGAGCACGGCAATACTTGCTTGACCCGCAATTCTATTATGAACCCGACTTGATTTGGTTGATCTGTTTTTCATTGGTGGTGTCCTCCTGAGTAACATGGTATCACGCTCTCAGCCAACAGCTGCCACCACAAGAACCTATCTTTCTGAATTCAAGGCAGCCAAAACATGTTTCGGATCATTGCGGACCGCAGTGTCTGACAGAATGGTGACCTGGTAGCGCTCGCGCAGCGAGTCGAGGAAAGCTCTCGCAGTATTTGTGATACCAGTGAACCCATTTATATCCTCCCCGAATGACTACAAAAGCCTATCAAAACTGAGGTCCAAGTTTGAATCTTTTTCGGCTGTATCGCCAAACATATCTCTGAACCTTGCTGGCACATTGACAAGGGGTATTGACAGGGCTACATTTGTCTCCAGATGGTGCTCCGATTTTTGGAGCTAAGAGGGAATCCGGTGTGAATCCGGAATTGTACCCGCAACTGTATTCCAGGAGTTGCTCGCCACAATAGTCACTAGGTTTTAAAACCTGGGAAGGCGGCAAGCAACTATGATCGGTAAATCAGGAAACCTGCCATCGCGTCATTCGCTCGCGGTCGGGTTAATCAGCAGAGCCGGAATGTAACGTTCCCGTGTAATGACAACCAGTCGGCCCGTCGCACCGAGAAATCAGTGTAGCCGAATGTAGTCATTAATTTCATGCTCCTGTACGACGGTTGAGCATGTGCGGAAATGTTGTCATGAAAATTAAGTTACTCTGGCTTATCGCCACTTTTCTTTTATCGCCCCTTGTGTCCTCTGCACAAGAATCCATCCTTGATGAAACACTTGAAACCGTGGTGGTGTATGGTGTCCGACTGGAACAGCCCGTCACCGAAGTCGGCTCCAGTGTAACCATCATTACTGCTGAGGAAATTGAAGCCCTCGGCGTGGATTTTGTCATTGACGTGCTGGCCCTGGCGCCCGGTGTATCGATTAATCAAAATGGCGCATTCGGTGGGTTTGCCAGTGTCCGGATTCGTGGTGCTTTAAGTGAACAGACCCTGGTGATTATCGATGGAGTGGTTGCTAACGACCCCACCTCACCCGGTGGAGGTTACAATTTTGCCCACCTCGATACAGCCAATATTGAACGGATTGAAGTACTCAAAGGTCCTCAATCGACTTTGTGGGGTAGCGACGCCATAGGCGGCGTTGTCAATATCATAACCAAGCGACCAGACCAGGGTTTTGCTGGCAAAGTGTTTGCCGAAGCAGGGTCGTTTTCCTACCTGAGAGGAGGCGCCGAAATTGGTGGCGCCAACGATAGATACGATTATCGCTTGTCGGTCATTGGAACTACTACCGATGGTATTTCCAAGGCGGATGAAATAAATGGCAACACCGAGAAAGACGGTTTTGACTCGAACACTGTCAACGGGCGAGGCGGGATTAAGCTATGGGGCGACGCCCGCCTTGAAGGCTCTTTTCTATGGAACGATGCGGAAGCCGAGTTCGATAGTTTTTCATTTGGTTCCCAAGGAAATGTGGCTGATGGTGACGAAGTAAGCAACACCACCGAATTGGTTGGCAATGTCACGCTCAAGGCACCTGCATTCAGCGGAAAACTCAATAATCTTTTGCTGATCGGTTATTCGGAAATTGAGCGAAATAATTTCACAAATGGTCTGCCAAGTTTCTCCAGTGAAGGTGACCGCCTCACGCTGCGTTATCAGGGTTCGGTTTCCATCAATGAACGCAATCGCATCGCTTTTGGAGCGGAACAGGAGGACAGCAAGGCCAACGGTGATGAAACGAGTATTTGGGGATTGTTCGGTCTTTATGAATGGAAGCCAATAACAACCCTGACTCTTTCCGCCGGTTTACGAAGAGATGACCACGAGCACTTTGGTGGGGAAACTACCGGTAGACTGGCCCTTGCCTACAACCCAAATGACCAGGTGACACTCAGGGGTAGTTGGGGTGAAGGATTTAAAGCACCCAGCATATTTCAGACTACCTTTTTCTGCTGTGGTGCAGTGGCTCCCAACGTTGACCTGAAACCCGAAACATCCGAAGCATATGATGCCGGTATCACGCTGCGCTCCAGCGATGGGCGCGGCCAGATTGAATTGACTTATTTCAACCAGGACACGATCGACCTGATCAATTTTTCATTTGCAGTAGGTGGATATGAGAATATCGCGGAAGCCAAATCGTCCGGTATAGAACTTTTTGGTAGCTACCGTTTGACACAATGGGCAGAACTCACCGCAGAATATTCTTACATCGATAGCCGCGACGGGATGGGCAATGATCTACCCCGTGTCCCAAAACATTCGGGAAACATGACACTGATTTTTGATCCTTCGGGCCCTTTCTCGAGCACCGTGCTGGTACGTTACAACGGCAAAGAGCAAGACCCAAATATCACAGTGGATTCCTGGACCAGGGTTGACTTGTCGGCCAGGTATGCACTCAATGATCGGGTCGAATTCTACGCTCGTATCGAAAATCTGCTGGATGAGCACTATCAACAGATCCTGGGTTACGGCACTCCCGGCCTCTCCGGTACCCTGGGTGCACGGCTGAGGTTTTGAAGGGTCGAGGGTGGAGGAATCAAATGGAATTGATCGATACTGTTGATAATCTGAATTTCACACTTTTTCAAGACAACCGAAGAGTTAAAATCGATGTTTCTGAAATTTGTGGTTTTTCAACAGAATAGGCCAAATGCGGACATGGTTCTCTCAACTGCTTTGCAAACAAATCCGGATTAACAATGCTTTCATTCAATGGTGACTCTTTGCTTTAGGTCAGCGTATTGTTGCAAGATATGGCCCATGCAGAAAATCCCTGATTTTGTTCGCCAATTTTATTTACATAAGCCATGCAAAAGTTTGGCTATGACCCGTTATCCGCGACTGCACCGAACCCTGGTGGGTTTGGGAGCAGCACAGAGCCTGCTTTTAGGACTTGTGCTGATTGTATCCCCATCCCTGGCTCTGGCACTTTTCCTCTCGCCCAACGCGGTAGCCGATATTGCAACCGAGTCTGGTCTGTCGATTGGATCAATTATTGATCTCCTATTGGCGTTTGTAGGTAGTCTTTTGGTTTTCTATGCGTTTGTGATGGGGGCAGTGGCGGTTTGTTTTGATCGGCACTCAATCCGGATTAAAGGGTATGGTGAATTACTTTCAGGAGGACTGTTCCTGTGGGTAGCATTTACGTACCAAGAATATCTTGTCGTTACATTGATACTGCTTGGGGTTCAACACTTCGCGGTTGGCATCACATACTTGATCACTACAAATGAGAGCACAAACATTGAAAACGGGTAAGCTTTCCCGGCGGTGCCAAGGTAATGCAGGAATCAAACCTGGGCAGGGCAACTAGCCCCTGAACCCCGTATCAGCATGCGCCAAGTTACGGGTGCGGTTATCGAGTTCACGGAAGCAGTGATATAGCATCAGACGGGCATCCAGATAGGCGATGATGTCGGTGACCTCTGAAGACAGCTTTGTTTCTGCGGTCAATTCACCGTGTTCATCGACCACACACAGGTGGACAGATCGTAGTGAAACGTCAATATATGCAGATTTCTGGCAATATAGCTTTAATGCTACCTTGTATCTTACTTCTCACAGCATTTAGTATTTCATCTCGTCAGCTCAAAAGCGGGTGACTTAATTTTTTGGTCTTGCATTGACAGCCATCATAAGTAAGGTAATGAAATGAAAAGACGAAAATTCATAGCGGGTTCTACTCTGGCTGGTGCAGGCGTTGCCTTGTCACCGGCAGCATTCTTACATGCGGCGGGTGTTAGCGGTCCGGTTCAGGCCGATCTCATCATAAAGAGCGCCCGAATCTACACGATGGAAGGCAGCCGACCTCTAGCCGAAGCCGTCGCCGTACTGGGCAATCGCATCATCGCAACGGGATCAAATAATGATCTGAAGCCGCTGCAGGGCCCGGAAACCCAGGTAATCGACGGCTCCGGCACTACGGTGACACCTGGTTTCATCGATGCTCACAGCCACCCCGATGGCGCCAATGAAATCACAGGTGCTGATGTGAACCTGCGCAGTGTTGCTGAAATCAAAGACGCCATGCATGCCCAGGCTTCTGTCACACCCCCGGGTCAATGGGTGATCGGCAACAAATACGACGACACGAAGTTGAGCGAAGAACGGCCGGTCAACCGTCATGACCTGGACGAGGCGGTTCCATTGCAACCTGCGATTGTTCGCCATCGCGGGGGCCATACGGCCGTCATCAACAGCCGGGGCCTGGAAGTGGCCGGAATCACGTCGAAAACACCCGATCCGGATGGCGGTAGTTTCGGACGTGAAGAGGGTGAGCTGACCGGTTTCGTGGCTGAAAATGCGCTTTTTAACGTCATTGATCAGGCCGGTGAATGGCCTGAGATTACGCGGGAAGTCAGACAACAGGGTGTTGCCTACATGTCCCGCGCCATGGCGGCCGCCGGCCTGACTTCGACCACGGATTCATGGGGCACGGTCGAAAGCCTGATTGCTTACCAGGACGCACGTGCCGCCGGAGAGTTGCTGACCCGCCTCTCGTTTATGCCATTCGGTGCTTCCCCGTTGTTTTCCGAGCTCAAATCTGCTGGAATCCGCAGCGGCTTCGGGGACGAGTGGATTCGCTTTGGTGCAGTAAAATACCTGGCCGATGGTTCGGCTTCGGAGCGCACGATGCGCATGAGCACACCCTTCGAGGGCCGGCCCGATTACTACGGTCTGCTGATGATGGACCAGGCAGAAATCAATGCCGCCACCGAAGACGCCGTAAAAAACGGCTGGCGCATCGGCGTTCACGCTAATGGCGACGTTGCCATCGATATGGTCCTCACCGCGTATGAGCAGGCCTTACAAAACTGGACCGGACCGAACCCCAGGTTCCGGCTCGAGCACTGTTCACTGGTTAACCCGGATCTCCTGCAAAGAATCAAGGACACCGGCTCTATTCCTGCGCCGTTCTACACTTACGCCCACTATCACGGTAACAAGTGGCCGGATTACGGCCCGGAAAAAATGCAGTGGATGTTTGCGCACAAATCGTTCCTGGATTACGGCATCCCGGTAGCGCCGGCTTCTGATTACACGCCGGGACCTTTTGAACCCCTGATGGCTATCCAGAGCATGGTGACCCGCAAGGATTTCAAGGGCAGGGTCTGGGGCCCGGACCAGCGCATCACAGTAAGTCAGGCCATGAAGATATGTACCGTCAACGGCGCGTACGCTTCGATGGAAGAGGACATCAAGGGCAGCATTACACCGGGTAAGCTTGCAGACCTGGTGATCCTGGCCGCTGACCCTCAGGATACTATGGCTGACGAGATCAAGAACATTCCGGTCCTGCGGACTATCGTAGACGGAAAAACAGTTTACGAAGCCTGAGTCCGAAATCTATCAGCGCCCACCTCGGCCATGAACAACTTTCAGCGTTTGTCTAAATGCTGTGAGAAGTAAGATACAAGGAAGAATAAACGCCCTTTGCTTGGCCACTTTACCCTGAGTAATCGAAGTACGGCAATCAATGTCAGATTATTGCGTAGGAATGAAAACTGGATCGAACGTGTGGTTTTTGGTAAGAGCAGCGAGAGATTTTCGAATCGCATCCAGATCGATCTCAACTAATTCAGCAGTGGTGACTGACTGAAAATGAGCGAAATTTGTTCGTGCGCTCTCCAAGGAGAGTAGTACTCTCGCCATTTGTTCACGACTCGCGATGAAGTCACTACGCAGCGCCAAGAGTGCGACTTACTCGACGTCATTTTCCTTTTTCTCAACCCACCACGCATCAATCGCAAAGGCCATTAAAATACTCAACACAATGGCCACCGCTTCCACGGTTATAGTTATCCAGGGAATGATTCGAGACTCAGCCATGAGAATTCCAGTGGTGTGAATAACCGCAGACGGCCAGAAGTCGTTACACAGTCGCGAGACTTCATCATGCACCTCCATAAAGTGCTAAAGTAAAACCAAGGGACATGCGATGCCTGAGTTCTGCGAAAGCGATATAGTGAGCCGGTTTAACGGCATACCCTGAGTATTCGTTGTCGAACTCAAGCGCACCCGCAGATTCGAAACTGAAGCAGTGAACATCGAGTGTTTTGGCCGACTTATTCGTAATCTGCGGGTGCATGTCCCGCTTCCACTGACAGCTACCTGCCAGCTGTGTCAAGTATCACTGAAAGTGGAACGGAATACCTATATCTGGCCGACTCCAGCTATAACTACCGAGATGAGTTGACCTTCCGGTTCAGTCCAGTAAGCGGATATTGGTTTTTAGTGAAACCTGACATTGTCTGCCAGGTGGGATGTCTACAAACAGGTTCACGGGTCGTATCCGTCAAGGGTCGAAGGGGCGTGGCAAACCCCATTGACTCCGTGTTGAAGTTCATGCTCTCGCACGTAATTTTGTCAAAAAAATTCAGCACGAATAACGGTGCTTACCTTTACGCCAAACCAGAGCGTAGATGACGGCGTTGAGGAACAACACTCCCAGGCCCAGAAGGACTTGCGTGTCAGAGGTCAGTCCCGAAGGATAGACCAGCGGCATCAGGTAGTGATCAATAAAGCCGCCAGAAGAACCACTGGTGTTGGCTGCGGCCCGTAGATCGTTCTCCAGGTAGGTCAGAGGGCAGACCCAACCCTGAAATTCAATGAGAATACCCCACGCGGCGCAGGGGACATGAAACCAAGCAACGCCACGCCGCCAGAAGACGAGCAGACCGCCAAACACGACAAACAGGATAAATGTCGTATGCAGTAAGATCGTCAGGTCTGCAAGCAGGGCGTAAGGCATGATCCGGTGACCTGGTCGGCGGGTATACTATGATTTAACTCCTGGAATCGACAGATGGCAATACACATTTTCAGGAGTAACCAGGCAGATGTTGGGTGAAAAAATATCGACATGCGGACCCTTGTAAGTATATTAACCATTGCAATCAGCATTTATGTCGTGTTGGCGCTGATGCTCTACCTGTTCCAAGGTAGGATGGTTTTTCTGTCAAATCTTCCCGACCGCGCATTAAGCGCATCACCAAGTGATGTCGGTCTGGATTACGAAGATGTATCTCTGACAACCAGTGATAATGAACGTCTGCATGGCTGGTATATACCAGCCGTAGATTCCAGTGGGGTTCTCCTGTTCTTTCACGGCAATGCCGGTAATATTTCCCATCGCTTGGACAGTATTAAAATCTTCCATGAACTGGGCTTGGATACACTGATTATTGATTACCGGGGTTATGGACTCAGTACCGGTAAAACAACCGAACAAGGCACCTACCTCGACGCACAGGCGGCTTGGGACTACCTGATCAATAGTCGCAGGATTCCCGCTGACCAGATTATTGTCTTTGGTCGCTCCCTCGGTGGTGCTGTCGGGGCATGGTTGGGCGTTCAGCACACCCCCGCGGCGGTGATCATTGAGTCCAGTTTCAGTTCAGGCGTGGATATGGCCCGCCGAATTTATCCTTTTATGCCTGTACGCTTGATAACGCGGCTGCAATACCCAGTTGTGGACTACGCCGGTCGATTGAATTGCCCGGTGTTGGTGATACATAGCAGGCATGATGAAATTATTCCCTTTGCCATGGGTCAGGCTATTTATGCTGCGGTGAAGCAACACAAGAGATTTCTGGAACTCAGGGGTGACCATAACAACGGATTTCTGATCAGCCAGGAGGATTATATCGCCGGATTAAAAGACTTCACTCAGGCAATATTGGGTCCATAAAGTTGCCACCTGGCGATTCAGAACCTTGCGAAATGCCCTGACCGCCATCTACCTATCGGGCAGTTCCCAAAAGGCAAATCCAGGTTCACAGGTCGTAAACGTCGAGGGCCGAAGGGGGTGCTGAACCCCATTGGCTCCATGTTGAAGTTCATACTGTCGCATGTAATTTTGTCAAAAAATCCAACACGATAAATGGTAACTACCTGTAGCAGTTCGGAGTTGGTCCTGTAGACCATGTCCAACCAGGCTCAATCGTCCGCTTTTCATCACACAGCGGATAGTCGTTTGACATGAAATTCAGCAAAGCGAATAACCGGACCCGGCCAGAGGCGGTCAGTCGTCGTCCAGCGCCGTCTGAGCCACATTCTTATCGATAACCTCGGCGCCCTCGACTTGACCGAGCACCTTACCGCCGTCACTGAGGATCAAGCGAACTTCGACGTTTCGCTTGACCATGACGTCGCCCTCGATGATCGATCCGCCGGTCACCTCAATCTCGATCGGATGGCGGCGCGTCGAGACGCCCATCTTGTCCTCGATCACGATGTCGCCCTTAACGACGGATTTGTCCCGCAGTTTGATATCCCCGTTCACGGTTCGCACATCACGCTGGACCACGGTTTGGTCCAGTTTGATCGAACCGTTCGCCGTGACCACCTCGCCGGAGACCTCGGATCCGGCTCCGAGTTCGACCGCCCCGTTGACCGATTCAACGTTGCCGTCGACGCTCACGCCTTCGCCGGTTCGAATCGAACCATTGACGGCGGTCAGGTCCTCGACCCTGGATCGGTCGCCGACCTTGACCGAGCCATTCACGGACCTGCTGGTTCCTTCGATCGTGCAGTCCTCGCCGATCGAGACGTCGCCGTTGACGGATGTCAGGGAGCCTGATCGGGATTCGCCGTCAGGGACGACGATGGACGAGTTGATGCTTGTATCGCACCCGCCTAGCGCCAGCACTCCCACCAGTAGAATCCCTAGACTTCTTGCGAAATTCATGGTCGAACTCCTGTATTTGCCATCCAAGAAACGGACGGAACGTGAAAATGGTTTCACTCGACTTGGCCCCTTTCAATAGCCGCGGATTTCTACGGGGAAGGGAGCCGTTCGCCTGCCAACTATACTCGGGGAGTATAGGTAATTCAAACACCATATTTCGCGACTAGCCAAACAATTTGGCCCCCATCACGGACTTGTAATTTGCTGACAGGAGAGTTGGATTGAAGCCCAACCGGGTGCTTTTAACCATCAGTTCACACTTAATCTGTACCAGTGGTTGACTAGGTGACTGGAATACGGGGCTGAATAATCCAATTTCTGCATTTGGCCGTTTTGAGTCCTTCGTCTCGCTGAAAATTAACCTTGGTGAATAACCGCTCATTGGCAAGAACCGGCACCTCGACTCCTGTCACTGCGTGTAGCAGAAAACGGCCAACGGACTAAACCGCTACCGCGGTAGGGTGCCTGGGCTTAATATTGTCGATAAATTGGAAAACAGGGTCCGTCCTGTGTTGAGGTTGTAGTTGCAACACAAGCAACCATCAACACAGGAGACAGACCCATGACTCATTCTAACAAGTCCATCAGCCTTTTGCGCCAACGCATGATCGACGATATGACGCTGCGCAAGCTCGCCCCAAAGACACAGGCCGGCTACCTGCGCGCGGTTTTGAGGTTCACTCGCTTTTTTGGCCGCTCCCCTGAGCTGGCCTCGGCCGAGGATCTGCGTGCATTTCAACTGCAGCTGGTCGCACAGGGTGTATCCAGCACCACCATCAACGCCACCATCACCGGTTTGAAGTTCTTCTTCGACGTGAGCCTGGAGCGCCCCTCGGCACTGAAGCGAATGAGCCGCGTGCATAAACCGCAGAAGTTACCGCAGGTCCTCAGCGTCGAGCAGGTGGAACGTTTGCTGGCCAGCGCCAGCAACCCCAAGCACCGGGCCGCCCTGGCGGTAGCCTATGGCGCCGGCTTACGCGCCAGCGAAGTGGTGCATCTGAAGATCGCCGACATCGATTCTGAGCGCATGATTGTGCGGGTCGTACAAGGCAAGGGACGCCGCGACCGCTACGCCATGCTGTCACCGTCATTGCTGAAGTTGCTGCGGGCCTGGTGGCGGCAAGCTCATGCGACCGGCAAGATGCTGCCTGGCGGTTGGTTGTTCCCGGGACGCAACCCGGCGAACCCACTGTCGACCCGACAACTCAATCACGCCTGCCACCGCGCCGCCCAGGCGGCCAGCCTTGAGAAGCGGGTTTCCATGCACACCCTGCGCCACAGCTTTGCCACCCACCTGTTGGAGAATAAGGTCGATATCCGCGTGATGCAGGTTCTGGTGGGTCACCGCAAGCGGGAGGCCACGGCACGCTATAGCCACGTGGCCACACACACGCTCAGCGAAGTGACCAGTCCACTGGAACAGCTGGCACTGCCACCCGCCTGAGCGGCGGGCATGGCATCCCTGGAGGTCGCGGATATTTTCCGCGACCAGGGTCCTGCGTGGCGTCAAGCCCATGCTGGACACATCAGTCTCGACCAACTCAAGGTCATGTCAGCCATTGAGCGCTGCCGCAGTGCCGCGCTCGGTGGTCACGTGCTTTGCTGTGAAGACTGTGCGCAGATCCAGATCGCCTACAACTCCTGTCGCAACCGCCACTGTCCGAAGTGCCAGGGCAGTGCCGCCCGGCGCTGGCTGCAAGACCGCCAGGCTGACCTGTTGCCGGTGGATTACTACCACGTGGTGTTCACCCTGCCGGCACCGATCAGTGACATCGCTTATCACAACAAGGCCGTGATTTACCATCTGCTGTTCAAGACCGCGGCCGAGACCTTGCTCACCATCGCCGCCGATCCCAAGCGTCTCGGTGCACGCCTCGGCATCACCGCCGTGTTGCATACCTGGGGTTCGGCCCTGACCCACCATCCACACCTCCACTGCATCGTGCCCGGCGGTGGTCTGTCGCTGGATGGTCAGCACTGGGTCGCCTGCAAGCCCGGCTTCTTTCTGCCGGTGCGGGTGCTCTCGCGACTGTTTCGGCGGCTGTTGCTGGAAAAACTCAGCGCTGCTCACCACGCCGGTCATCTGCAGTTCTTCGGCCAGCACCGGAGCCTCGCCGAGACCCGGGACTTCGCCAACTACCTTCGGCCATTACGCAAAATAGACTGGGTGGTCTATGCCAAGCGACCGTTCGCCGGTCCCGAGGCTGTACTCGCCTATCTGTCGCGCTACACTCATCGGGTCGCTATCAGCAACAGCCGGCTCATTGCCTGTGATGAACGCGGTGTCAGCTTCAAGTGGAAGGACTATCGCGCCAAAGGGCGGAATCGCTACAAGACCATGACCCTGGCCACACCCGAGTTCATCCGGCGCTTTCTCATCCATGTGCTGCCGACAGGCTTCCACCGCATTCGCCACTACGGCCTGTTCGCCAACCACACCCGGGTCAAATACGTGCAACGACTGCGTGAACTCCTCAACGACGACAGCGTCGATACCGTCCCAGCAACAGACGTTGTTGAGGATAATCTACCGACTGCCACCTACACCTGCCAGGCCTGTGGTGCGCCGATGATCATTATCGAGACCTTCGTAAAACAGATACCCAGAGCACCACCGGTGTACTCATGAGCGATTCTTTACGCATATGGCAGCTTCACTGTCGACTTCGTACCGGCAGCGCCGGTCTATTGTGCAAAACAGGAGAAATACCAACAAGCAGCCCTCAGAGGATGTTAGAACTGCCGTACTTCGCCAAACCAACGTGCCAAATCAGGACACCGGACTCACCTAATCTTCATCGTGAGGCGAACAACCGGAATAACTGCTCTTCGAATCCCCATAGCTTAGTTGAAACCACCCGGCGACATCGGCTTCGACCCCGCGGTTTCCTCCCCTGAGTATTATCTGACGCCTGCCCCAAGCGATGATGCAATCCGCAAGGTCTTGCTCGCCGGCAGGCATCTGATAATCCTTAACAATAGCAGCAATTCAAACTGATCTATTTTCCTTAGTCTTAGCGCCCGCTGTCGGTGAAAGGCTGCTAAAAATGATTGGAGAATGCAACCTCCCGCTTTCACAAAGGAGACACTCGCACCGCCAGCATTCTTGAATTTCTGATTGATTCCTGGGCGGTTTCGGGTGAAAAGAAGCTCCAATGTGGGTTTTTACCTTTGCTCTTTGGTACCATCAGGCCCGCGTAGATCAACTGCCCGGATTTGCATTGAAAATACTCCACAACTGCTTCCCTTTTGTGCTGCGTGAAATGGGTAACAAATGGGTACTTTTTGACAGCTCCGAAATCGGCAATCAGATAATAAAAGTGACCGGACTCAAACTCCCATCGGAAGTATCCGCCCGGAACCGAAGCACCGATAGACTTGGCCGGGGATTTGCTAGTCCCCACTGCTTTACCAATCCGGATGTCTACGTACTCTTTATATGAAGAGCCATTTGTAAAAGGACTTCGGTACACATAAATGACGCATTGCTCAGAACGTGCGTGGAATTGCTTCGCCTCTTTGTCTACCCACTCTGGTACCAATGGGACATTTCTCGTTTCTTCTGTAAAACAGACACCATCGGCAAAACAATGATCATGATTTCCTGTATCAGCATAGGTTTCAAACCGCTTCATCACACCCTCATCGTCAAAGAAAAAGGACACAATGAAATCACGTTGAGTCATGGGTTCCACACCCCCACCCCCACCATAAGCACCGGCAACCAGAACTGACGAGGTTTTATCGGCGATATAAATTAGATTATGATCACCGGCAGATGCCCACGGAGCGCCCCATTCCTTGAGTATTTCTTCTCGTGTGACGACATCCTTTTCGGCCAGCACAGCCAGGAGCTTTTTGTGTGGGTCTGTTGGAAACCACGGTATTGGCAAGATGACACAACCATTCAACAGCAGTTGCAGGGATATAAGAACACCCCAGACCCTAAGACCTGATATTTGAAACTTTCCAGGTCGAACGGTCATTAATTAATGTCCTTAATGGTTAGCGCAATTAGAGGTTGCTAAAACCATTATAGGATACTCGTCTATAAAGGAACGAAAACCTCCACGTCTTTGGGCTCTATTAAAGAAGAGATTTACCCTGGGGTCTCTACTTCCGCTCCTGGCCGTTCTCGGTTATTCGTTTCTCTTGAAATCACGCATGGTGAATAACTGCTTACTGGCTGCACCGGCCCCACAACTCCAGTCACGGCGTATAGCAGGAGTCGGCCAAAAGCGATCCTTCAACTTCTCCTTGGATTAACGGTGTCACCAATGGTGGATAGTTGCTATTGGGCGCGAATAGTCCATGAAAGCAGGTCAGATGGACTCTTGGCCTGGGCACCAGGACAACCAGTCTGGAGATAAAATCCAGCGACTCAAATCATTACCCCAAGGTGTTTTCAACTCATAGCGAACCTGGCGTTGCGGGTCAATGACAGACATTTGGTGGATACCGCAGGTCTTGTGACATCACAAAAAAAAGCCGTCAATCCGAATCGAATAAACAAATTCGGAATGACGGGTGTTTCAGGTCTTGCTTAGTAGGAATTACAGGTTTTCGCATTGCCGCTATAGGGTAAGACAAATCCATGCAATGCAGGCTTGGGTGTCAGCCCAATTGACGCTGCGAGCACATCCCAATTAACGACATAGAGATAATCACAATCCGTTAGGTGTGAGCCAAAAGTGAGGGAGGTGATCAACTGCAGTCCGTCTGCTGGCCCGAGAATTTCTAACGGTACCTGACCCTCTTCAATGCGCATGACCCGGCCCAAAGTCACGCCACCGAGTGCGGTCACCGCAGCATAAACCGTACCCTCGTGATCAACCGTAATCCCATCTATCGTGAACAGACTGGGATGAGCAGCGTAAATCTCTGCTGGCCCGGCACTACCGTCATTCAGGACATCGAATGAAACGATGTGGGCACGTTCAGTGACGGCAACATGGATTCTCCCATCATGGTATGCAATTCCATTGGCTCCCAGCGGAATACCCTGGCCTGCGATGCCATTGCCAGCCAACAATGGATCAATTACCCAGGGTTGGACAGTGTACCCTCCGTGCCTTTCGGGGCTCATGCGCCAGACAGCGCCCAGGATTATATCCGTCACATAGATATTGCCATCATCATCAATCGCCAGGTCATCCGGCGCGGTCATTATTTCCGAACCTTCAACTCGGTGGCCTTGCCATTGATCTTGATCTGCCACACACCACTGGTTGCAGGATCGAAACTCGCGACGGCGGCAAATAGCTGACTTGGACCATCGGTAAGTACCCCCAGAACGCCGAGGGAACCTTCAGGAGGCAGGGGGTCCAGCCGAAAATGCAGAGCCATCTTGCCATTGGGTTTAATACGCCAGATTTCCCCGTTTGAACCTTGCAGACTCACATAAACATTGCCCGAGACATCAGCACTGACACTCTCGGGAAACTCATTCAGTTCCGGGTCAAAAGCGACTAATTCCTCTGCGCCGGCCATTGGCGTATAAAGAAGCGCATAGAAAATTAAAGATAATAGGATTGATTTAAAAACTTGCCTGGTCATGTCCACTCTCCTGTGTGGGTTTAGACTACTAAGTTGTATACTGACCCTGATGCTGATGTCCTGAACGCTTCACGAACGCCTGCTGAACCGGCCACGAAATCGTTCGGGTAATCACCAAACGGGGACTTCCGGAAAAACATGTGGGGTTTTGCAAACAGGACGTATCTAGCGATTCACGGCTGCGAAATTGATCTGGCCGCATCCCGGATTAAGGGACTCAAAGGTTGGATTCAGCTAAAGCCCAAGTCGATGGAAGTGCTGGAATACCTACTGGATCACCCACTGAAGGTCTGTACCCGCGAAGAAATCCTGAACGCTGTCTGGGGCAGGTCGATCGTTTCAGATGATGTGCTAAGCCAGGCAATTTCGGAATTGCGCAAAGCGTTTAACGACGATTTCCATTCACCTTCAGTACTTGAAACCATCCCACGACGTGGTTATCGGCTCTTGCTGAAGCCAATTACCCGAAAGACTTCATACCGGGTATGGCATTGGCCTGTGATTTTCGCAATGGCGGTTATCGCGATCTTCCTGGTGTATTTATATACCACCCGACCTCAGGAACTCGCGAGACAGACCATTGTTGTACTGCCCTTTGAACAACCGCAGGGTGAGTTGGAATTAGTTGCCGATGGATTGGTGGATGAGATTACGTCCCAACTGGTACGTCTTCAGTCACTCAATGTCGTCGCTCGGACATCAGCATTTACCTTCCGCGGGTCCGGGCTTGATATCCCCGAGTTCGCAGACGAACTGGACGCGGATCTGCTCATCGAAGGAAGTGTTTATCGTGAGGGAGAGCAATACCGAATTCATGTTCAGTTGGTGGATCATGATGGATTGCACCACTGGGCTGAAACTTTTACCGAGACCAGCGATGGGCTATTTCACATGTTTAACCGGGTTGCGAAAACTATCGCCTCCCGTTTTGGTACCTTAGAAACCACGCAAGAAAAAGCAAAATACCTTCCAGATCATCTCTACGTCAATTATCTGCAAGCCGAAAACATGCTCCGCACGGGGGCCCCGATTTGGACTGAAGAACTTACCTCAATTTATGAGTCTATTCTGCAAGAGGTGCCTGGTTTCTCAAACGCCTGGGCGGGATTGGCCGATATTGAGTACCGGAGGGGGACAAGCCCGGTAGGCAATTTTGAAAAACCTGAGAGCGCAAAACGTTGGCTTGAACGTTCACGGCACTCGGCCGATCAGGCGCTCCAACTTGATCCTGATAACAAACGGGCTCTGACCGTAACCGCCCAACTGGCAATCACTGATAATCTTTGGCTCGAAGCGGATGGACTCTATCGCCGGGTGTTGGATAAGCACCCCGGCGATGCCGAAGTCCTGGCTGCTTATGCACAGTTTCTATATAAGGTTGGATATGTAAGCCAGGCGCTCGAAGTCGCCGAGCGAGCTTTAAGGCTCGACCCCTATTCGCCCTCCACCAGTCGACTCGTCGCGATTGGACTTTTAGCCAAAGGAGCTTTTGACCACGCCATGAAACATATCAGACTCAGTGGTCAACTACGCGGTTTACGTCGCACCAGCATGGTGGCCATGGTGCTGGTCGCACAGGGGCAAATGCGACAGGCGGGGCAAGTGTTAGAGGAGGATGGTTGGGCAACACTTGGCTGGCGCAAGCGATGGCTTCCCCATTTGGTCAATGCCATGGAGGGTAATGAATCAACCGAAACCGTCTTACGGTTAATGGGTGAAGCAGATCAACATGGAATGTTGGAACCGGTTACCGCTATTGTGATTTACGCTGCCCTGGGAGAGATTGATGAGGCACTCGCTGCCTTGAATGAATACGGCGGCATCGAGCCCTTCGAATCATTATGGTTGCCCATCTTCGATGAGTTGAGAAAAGATCCGCGCTTTATTGATACGATGACATCTTTTGGGGTTGCTGATCTTTGGCAGCAGCGTGGGCCACCTGATGGGTGCAAAAATCAAGGTGACAGCTTCTTGTGTCATTGAAATCAGTACTTAAACTCATCGGTGGACTCGCCTTGCTTGCTGCTTTTTATCTGCCGTTGTGGCCACGCATTGACTCGCAATAAATGTAGCCCCACGGAGAAGCTGAGCAGTATCATTGACTCATATAGTTCAAGTGCCGCTTCTGGCCGTTCTCGGTTATTCGTTTCTCTTGAAATCACGCATGGTGAATAACTGCTTACTGGCCAGAACCAGCACCTCGACTCCAATCACGCCGTATAGCAACTGTCGGCCAACAGGGGACAGTAGGCGCCGCTGAAATAAAGGTCAATCTGCGATCGGGTGAACCTCCGGGGTTTGTCGCTTCAGCAAAACCTGCGCGAAATTGTCGGCCTTGCCCTC
>PVMK01117685.1_pt1 | contig 35684 bp, 28 predicted proteins | sample 1853481 | NCBI WGS metagenome assembly PVMK01 (sample SAMN08533507, study PRJNA380276) | Marine sediment metagenome, whole genome shotgun sequencing project. | reverse complement strand
TTTTTACTATTAATGAAGAGAGTTTTAGGAGTTGTTGAAGGTAAGCAGGGAGGGCCTCTCATTATACTACTAGGTGGGCTGCATGGTAACGAAGTAGCTGGTATAAAAGCTATTAATGAGGTGTTTCACACCATTCGTAAATACAGAATCCCAATCAATGGCACTTTGATTGGCCTGGCTGGTAATCTTCAGGCAATTGCTAAGAACAAAAGGTTCCTGGACTATGACCTTAACCGCTGTTGGACTGATGAATTCGTTAGTGATGTTTATCATAAGCAACATACTTTGGCTGAGGATATTGAGCTGAAGACGCTACACCAAACCATTCTAAAATATCAAAACCTCAAATTTAGCTCCAGTATCCTTATCGACTTGCATACAACCAGTTCGGAAAAAGGTAATTTCATCGTGGTTCCTAGATCTGAAGCGGCAAATCCCATGATCCAAAGCCTGCAACAACCAGTGGTAGTAGATTTAGACCAGCATTTATCCGGTACACTCCTGGTTTATTTACAAAAATATGGATTCCTAGCGCTTGTTTTTGAAGGTGGTTTAATTGGTTCATCCGAAGCAATTAATCTCCATGTGGCAGGGATATGGGAAATATTAAAAGCTAGTAAGGGAATAGATCCTACTTCAAGCAACGATTTTTTAAGCTCTAGTAAAAAACTTCAGGAGTATTCAAAATCATTGCCAGATTTCGTAAAGGTAAAATATCACCATCAGATTTCAATCCCGGACCAATTCGTAATGGATCCTGGTTTCGAGAATTTTCAACCAGTAACCAGGGGACAAACGGTAGCCAATGATATTAATGGTCCCATAAAGGCCCCTGTAAGCGGGCTTATGTTTCTGCCATTGTACCAAAGTGCTGGAGATGATGGATTTTTTATTGTTGAGGAGATTTCAATATTGGAGGTTACTTGATTATGATCAAACAACCCAATCAGGTTATTGGTGAGTTGAACAAGGAGGAATATCATCCGGTGTATTTTCTTCAAGGGGAAGAGCCGTATTATATTGATCTTATTGCAAATTTCATAGAGATTAACGCACTTGAAACAACAGCAAAAAGTTTCAATCAGATGATCATGTATGGTTGAACAAGGAGGAATATCATCCGGTGTATTTTCTTCAAGGGGAAGAGCCGTATTATATTGATCTTATTGCAAATTTCATAGAGATTAACGCACTTGAAACAACAGCAAAAAGTTTCAATCAGATGATCATGTATGGCAAGGACAGTACCATGGATGCTGTTTTAACCAATGCACGGCGTTTTCCAATGATGTCTTTAAGGCAGGTAGTAATAGTAAAAGAGGCTCAGGAGATTGTGAATTTTGGCCGTCAGGATACACAAAAGCTGTTGCAATCCTATATAGAAAATCCCTCGCCGTCAACGGTGTTGGTTTTTTGCTATAAATACAAAGCCCTCGATGGAAGGAAAGCTTTAACTAAGGCGATTAGTAAAAATTCGATATTGGTTGATTGTAAAAAAATTTATGATGACAGGGTACCTGGCTGGGTTCTAAACTATGTACAATCTAAAAATGCAACAATAGATCAAGGCACCGCTCAGCTGTTATCGGACTACATTGGTAATAATCTTGAAAGATTAAGCAGTGAAATTGACAAAGTACTAATCAATCTACCACTCCCGGCAAGAATAGACAAAGAAGTGGTCCAGAAATATGTAGGGATCAGCAAGGATTATAATGTTTTTGAATTGCAAAAAGCGCTTACTTACAAGGACAATCTCAAAGCACAGCGGATCGTACAATATTTTGCAGCCAACCCCAAACTCAATCCAGTTATTCCTATTATTGCGGTTTTATTTAGCTTTTTCTCAAAGCTGCTGGTCATACAACAATCCAAGTCTAATTCAGAAGAGTCTTTGGCTAAAGAATTGAAAATAAGACCATTTTTTATAAGAGATTATATTCTGGCGGCGGGAAACTTTAATCGTGATCAGGTAATCAACAATATTGGTTATTTGCGGACAGCAGACCTGATGGTAAAAGGTGTTGGCAGTCAACGGAATTCACCAGGTGAAATTTTAAAAGAATTGATTTTTAAACTAATGCATTAATATGATTTTTTTGTTGGGGGAACCAATAAGTGTACCCGCTTACAATAATTATCTAAGGCAGTTGTTATCTTTACATATTTTATAGTGTTATGCTTAGAATCCATCTAGTTCTGGTACTGCTGTGGGGAGGGGCTTCATTACAAGCACAAAACACACTTTACGATAGCAGGGAAGACCAACAATTCAGAACTGCAGTAGAACTGATTCAAAAGGAAAAGTACGGAGCAGCCAGGCAAGCATTCGATACCTATGTAGCGCACTATCCCAATAGTATTAATAGTGAAGAAGCCCGGTATTTTCGGGCCCTGAGTGCATTGAATTTGTTCCATCCGGACGCAGAAGATCTCTATAAAGATTTTGTTAAAAAATATGACGACCATCCTAAGGCATCTTTGGCGTATTACGAACTGGGTAATTTTTACTTTAAACAGGAAGATTACCAAAAATCAATTGAGTATTTGGAGCAGGTGCCTCTGGCCAAGTTGGGCCCGTCGTACCAACTTGAGACCCGGTTTAAACTTGCCTATGGATACTTTGGTAGAAAACAGTTTGACCTGGCTTTAGAAAAGTTCAATCAAATTAAAACTTCTGCCAGCAATTACTCTGCAGCTGCCAGTTATTACGCGGGATATATCGAGTACAGGAATGGTGCTTATGATCAAGCATTAGTTGATCTTACCAGGGCTGAAAAAAGTGATTCTTACACCTCATTGGCATCATATATGATCGCCAATGTTCTTTATAAACAAGGAAAATTCGATGAACTTTTGGAATATATCACTAAAATCCAACAAGATAGATCATCAAGCAATGTTAATGAATTGTATTTGCTGGCCGGGGAAGCATACTATTTTAAAGGGGATTACAAAAACGCGGCTATTAACTATAATACTTATACTGAAAAAAGCAAAAGAAAACTTTCACCAGACATCCAATATAAACTGGCTTATGCCATGTACCTGGCTGGGGATTATGAGCCAGCTCTTGACAAGTTCAAAGCCTTAGCATCCAGGGACGAGGAAATTGGGCAATTTGCTTCTTACTACCAGGGAGACATCTATCTACAACAGGGAAACTTGAACTATGCTGTTTCCTCTTTTAACAAAGCCAGTCAAGATAATTACCATCAGGAAATCAAGGAAGCAGCAAGCTTTAAGTATTCCAAAGCACTATATGACTTGGGAAATTATTCCCAGGCCATTGATGGATTGGAGCAATTCCTGTCAACTTATCCAACCAGTCGGTTCATCAATGAGGCTGGAGATCTGTTGAGTGAAGCTTATTTATACACCAACAACTATACGCAGGCCATAGAATACCTGGAACAGATACCCAACAAAAGCCTTAGAGCGCAACAAGCTTACCAGAAGGTTACCTACTATAAGGGGACAGAATTATTTAATAACAGCAAATACTCAAATGCCGTACAAATGTTCGATAAATCACTCCAATATCCAATTGACCATGAGATTGAGCTATTGGCAAATTATTGGTCTGCAGAAGCGTTTTCCATTGGTAAGAAATACCCTGAGTCCATTAAATCTTACCAGGCAGTTCTTAATAATCTATCTCTGAAACAGCATGAAAAATATGTCAGATCGAGATATGGATTAGGATATGCCTATTACAACACCAAGGAGTATAATCTGGCACTGAAGCAATTCTCTATATTCCTTCAGGAATACAAAAAAAATAACCATCGTTTCTACGATGATGCCCTTATACGTACTGCTGATTGCCATTATGTGTTAAAAGATTACCATGCCGCTATTGACAAATATGACCTGGCAATTTCCAGAAAAAGCCATGATCAGGATTATGCACTATTGCAAAAAGGTACGATACTGAGTATTCAGGGAAATAAAGAAAGTGCAAAAAACAATTTTACTACGGTAATAAATCAGTTTCCAAAATCGCGTTTTGCTGATAATGCAGTGTACCAAAGGGCACAACTTGACCTGGAGACCGGTAATTACCAAGCAGCCATCGATGGGTTTACCGACTTGATTAACAATTATCAAAAAAGCAATTTAGTACAATTTGCCTATACCAAAAGGGCACTGGCTTATTATAACATCAAAAAATATGATCAAACCTTGGCAGACTATCGTACCGTTCTGGACCAATATATGAATCACGAAAGTGCTCACGATGCATTGATTGGACTGCAAGAGACACTTAATCTTTTAGGTAGAAGCGCTGAATTTGACTCCTATTTTGCCAGTTACAAAAGCGCCAACCCAGGTAGTAGTTCACTGGCCAATATCGAATATGAATCAGCGGTAAATCTATACCTTAATGAAGACTATCAGAACGCTATAAATAAGTTCAAGAAATTTATTCAGTCTTATCCAGTTGACAATCACGTATATGAGGCACGGTTTTATATTGCAGAAAGCTACTACCGATCTAAAAATGATCATGAGGCTATTCGATATTATCAAACGGTAATCCAGGAAAATAGAATCACCCAGGTTAACCGGGCCATGAGAAGATTAGGGGACCTTTTGTTTGATCAGGGAAAGTATCAGGAAGCCATCAACAGCTACCAGGACCTGGAATCTGTGGCTCGAACGAAAAAAGAAAACTATTATGCCTGGTCCGGGCTCATGGAAAGTTATTTTTTGGAGAATAATTATGCTCAAGCGGACTATTATGCCCAGTTGATCATAGAACAAGGAGGGGTGAATACCAATGCCATCAACAGATCAATGTTGATCAGGGGGAAGTCCTCCTATATGCAAAACGATCTACAGTCGGCTACGGATTATTTCCTTAGTACTTTAAATACCGCTCAAGATGAAAATGGGGCCGAAGCACAATACATGTTAGCCAAAATTCAGTTTGAGCAGGGACAATTTAAACAGTCAAACGAAACCTTATATGACCTCAACAATAGCTTTGGCGCTTATAATTATTGGTTAGGTAAGTCATTCCTGCTAATTAGTAACAACTACATCGGCCTGGATGAAATATTTCAAGCCCGCGCAACTCTGAATTCAATTATCGAGAATGCGCCGGAAGAGGAATTTGTAGAAGAAGCCAAAAGAAAACTGGCCGCACTCGATGAGGACGAGCGGCAAGAATTACCTCTTGATGAGGAGGATGAACAGTTTGAAGTAATAGAGAACCAAAAACCATGAGCATTAGTAGCAAATGTATTTTATTACAAGCCATGTTGGTCCTTGCTTCTACCATGGTTCTGATGGCACAGAATGACCAATGGAATGAAGATGGGGCTATACAAGATGCTGAAGTGATAATCGAAAAGGAGCGACATATCACTCTTGAAAACGCCAACAGAGGATATGAAAAAGTTTCACCGCTGCCGGTTCAGGTAAATAAAGTACCACAAACATATTCTTTTGACCCTATTAACTACACAGCCACCCCCTTTACCCCAAATATCAGGGTAAACAGAATCAAAGAACAAACACTTCCAAAGCTTTATGGAAATTATGTCAAAGGAGGAGTTGGTAACTATGGGACAACTTATCTGGAGGGCTATTTCAACAACAAGCGCAGCGAAACGCACATGATAGGGGGCTATATAAAATCCCATAGTTCAAGTCGCGGGCCAGTAGACAAGGGGAACTCCGCCACCAGCAATTTATCACTGGGCTTTGATGGCAGTTACTTTACAGAGTCTTTGACATTTAAAGGAGCTGCAGGTTACCAAAGGGAAAAGTTGTTTTATTATGGATATACCCCAGGTACGGAGGTGGATGGCGATACCATAAAGCAAATTTACAGCGGCATTGAAATTACCCTGGGCATGGAAGACCGAAAGAAAAATGAAGGAATAGATTTTTCTCTAGACGGAAAATTCACATCATTGGGAGACAACTTTAACACTAATGAAAATCAAGGGGCGTTTAACTTTCTGAGTAGTTATGTGGTAAATGATCAGTTAGAATTCAAACTCCAAAGTGATCTGTATTTGACCAAAAGAAGTATTCAGGGTAATAAGCAAAATCGTAATTTTTTTAGGGTAAGGCCTTCTGTTTACACAAAAATATCCAATTTTAATATTGAGGTAGGAGTGAATGTGGTTTATGAGAACGACACTATTCAGAATGCCAATAAAGTGCATGTTGCTCCGGTGGCTATAGCATCGATAAACCTGTCAGACCATGTATCGTTTTATGCAGGAATCTCTGGTGATGTGGACTACAGGTCATTAAAAAGCTATATAGATGAAAACCCCTATCTGGGATCATCAGTAACCTTGTCCCATAATATCAAGACGTTTGAACTGATAGGCGGACTAAAAGGCAACCTGTGGGATGACCTAATTTTTCATACCGGACTTTCCATTGGTTCCTATGACAATCTTGCTTTTTATGCAACCAGCAGTACGGATTCAACCAGATACGATATTCTTTACGACCTGGATAACCCATCGGTAGTACATTTTTTTGGAGAACTTGGGTACAGTAAAGTAGAAAACCTTGTGTTAAACTTCCGGGGGGATGTTTATGGCTATGGTACCGAATCACTGGAAGAACCATGGGGAAGGCCAACTTATACCATTAAAGTTTCCGGGTCCTACAACCTGTATGGGAAACTCATACTAGGCGCTAATATAACTACCATGGGTGGAGTTAAGGCGCTCAATCAGCAAAGTGGCAGCAGGCATAATCTGGATGCAATTTTTGATTTAAACCTCAGTGCAGACTACTTGTTCTCACCCAGGTTTTCAGCTTTTATAATCGGAAAGAACCTGATTTCCCAAAAATACCAACAGTACCTGAACTATCCTTCAAGAGGTTTCACAGCGATTGGAGGAATAACTTATTCGTTTTAGTAGATTTCCTAGATTATCCTTTGTGACCACTAAATAATTGATTTACATTTACCATTATACTAAGCACTACTTTTAGCAACTATGGCTGAAGATTTTTCTAAAAAAAATAAAGATTACGGCCTTCCAAAAGTTGAACCCCATCCAATAGACCGGGATCAACCCGGAATCGCCAAAGAGGTGGTAATAACAGTGCCGCGTAAGGAGAAAAAGAACAACAAATTAATAGTAATTGTACTGTCTGTGGTTGGTCTACTAATCCTTGCATCGCTTATGTACATCATTTTTGGGAACAGTGAATCATCGGAATCATCTCCGCGACCCACGGTAGGTAAAGTTGAAGATCGCGCAGTATTAGATCAGGAGGATGGTGACAATAGTGACATAGGCGCCGCCAATGAATCTGAAGAAAACCTTGATAACCGCGAGAATGTCTCCATATCAACTGAAGAACCTGGCTCAATAACTACAATTTCACAGCGCACCAACCGTTATTATATTTTTCTGGGGAGTTACAAATTCAAAGCTTATGCCATGAGACATGCCGAAAAGTTAGCTGCCGATGGGTTTGTAGTTAAACTGATAACCCCTGACAACTGGGTAGGAGTGCGGGTAGCTGTTGGGAACTATGCAAAAAAAGAAGAAGCAAGTGTTGATGCCCAGCAGATCAGGAGCAAGTATGGTAATGAAGTTGTCATTTCTAAATATTAAGATTTAAGTATTAACATGATATTAACACAAATTACTACCAGCCCGGTAGACAGCGTTGCATTAGAACAGGGAGTTGAGAGTCTCAGAATAATTGATCTGCTTTTTAAAGGTGGTTTTATGGTGATACCTCTGGTGCTTTTGTCGATTGTGGCTGTTTACATTTTCGTTGAGCGTGTGCTTACCATTAAAAAGGCATCACAAACACCTGGTAATTTCACTAACAAAATTCGTCAACTGGTGGGTGAAGGCGATACCGGGGGTGCAAAATTACTATGCACTCAAACCAATACTCCGATTGCCAGAATGATTGAAAAGGGGATCAGTAGAATTGGGAGCCCATTAAAAAATATAGAGGTTGCTATTGAAAACGTGGGAAAAATAGAAATATTCAAACTAGAGCGACGCTTGAGCACTCTGGCAACCATATCCGGGGCAGCACCCATGTTGGGTTTCCTGGGAACGGTAATCGGAATGATACGGGCATTCATCGCAATTGCTCAGGAAGAAGGCTCTGTTAGTCCCAAATTGTTGTCTTCAGGGATTTATGAAGCGATGATCACTACTGCTGTAGGGTTGTTTGTGGGGATTCTAGCCTATCTGGGATATAACTACCTGGTATCACAGGTATCCAAGGTTATACATAAAATGGAGTACAATTCCATAGACTTTATTGATTTGCTGCAAGAGCCAAGGTAGATATGGACCTGAGATCAAAACATAAAGTAAGTGCGGCATTCAGTATGTCGTCAATGACAGATATAATATTTCTATTGTTGATATTTTTTATGCTCACCAGCAACTTTATTACCCCATCAGGTCTGCCAGTAAGATTGCCAAGCAGTAAAAGTTCAAACATAGTCATGCAGAAGGTTACGGTTACCATCACCCCGGACCTTCAATATTTTGTCAATGCTCAACGTACTACACTCCGTGGAATAGAAGGACTACTTAGGAACGAGCTTACCAGACAAGAAGGGGTAGTAGTATTACACATTGACAAGGAGGTGCCTGTTGAGTACCTGGTACGGGTGGCCGGCATAGCTACTTCCTTGAATGCAAAAGTTACTATCGCCACCAGTCGTGAAATAACACCATGACTATCCAAGAGAAAAAAAACGATCGCTGGGGTATTGGGATCTCGTTAGGTATCCATGCAGCTTTACTATTATTGTTCATATTCATACTGGCCTGGAAGGAGCCATTTCCACCTTTACCTGAATATGGGATAGAGGTTAGTTTTGGTTTGGAGGAGGCTGGGTCAGGGGACATTCAACCAACCGTTCCTGTCAATACCAATCCAGAACCAGCAGAGGAGCCTGCTCCGGAGGAGCCCGCTCCTGCGGAAGAAATTATTCCTGAATCCAAAACAGAAACCAATCCTGAGGAGAACCCTGAACCACAAGTAGAAGAGATAGAAGAAGTTAACACCCCCGTAGAAGAAGCAGAGGTTACCCAACCAGTGCCAGATGTTGTACCGGTAAAAGAGCAGCCGAAAGAGAAGAAAGCTGAAGAAAAACCTGTGGTACAGGAATCTCCAAAACTTGATCCTGCAGCTGCTTATCCTAAAGGAAAAAGTAATACAGATGGCGCTAAGGGCACTGAAGGAACCTCGAAGACTCCCGCTGACAGCAATCAGGGTGACCAACCGGGAAATACCGGTGATCAAGGAAACCCGGAAGGAAAAATTAACGCCAAGGCACTTTATGGGAAACCGGGAGGCGGGGGAGGGGCAGCACTCAACATGACTGGATGGGATTGGGACTTTTTACCAAAACCAAGTGATCTTAGCAATGAAACGGGTCACATAGTGTTTGAGATTAAAATCGATGATGAAGGTGAAATTTTGTCAATTCGGACTATTGAAAAATCTGTCAGTGAACCATTGGTAAAGATCTATCGATCGGAAGTGGCGAAACTGACCTTCTCTCGGACTTCTGCAAATTCCAGGCCAGCCCCCACATCAACCGGCCGGATTACCTTTATCATCAAATCCAGGTAACACTCTAGTAGCAACCAGCAAATTCAAACAATGCCCTCTCAATTTCCCGATTACAGTAAATTCATAATTTCTAATTATTAATTTCTAATTTACGGAGGTGACCTACCAGCAGTGTATCGAGTTTTTCTATAGTCAGTTACCTATGTATCATAGGGTTGGAGCGGCAGCTATGAAAACAGGCCTGGACAATATCAAATTACTATGTGAACGCTTGGGCAATCCCCAACATGAATTTCCAGCAGTTCATGTGGCAGGAACCAATGGGAAAGGCAGCAGCTCTCATATGCTGGCAGCAATTTTGCAAACCGCTGGATACAAAACCGGTTTATATACGTCTCCTCATTTAAAAGATTTCAGAGAACGGATTAGGATAAATGGCCTGCCTATTAATGAGGATGAGGTGGTAGCATTTGTTGCTAAAACCCAACCGCTATTGGATGAAATAAAACCTTCCTTCTTTGAGCTAACTGTAGCAATGGCTTTCGACTATTTCGCACAACAGAAAGTTGATATTGCCATTGTTGAGGTGGGACTGGGTGGAAGATTGGACAGTACCAATATTATCAATCCTCTGGTTTCGGTTATTACCAACATCGGTATTGACCACAGTAATTTTTTGGGTAATTCATTAGTATCAATAGCCAAAGAAAAAGCCGGGATAATAAAACCAGGTATTCCTGTAATCATCGGGGAGCGAGATCCGGAGACTGATCAGGTATTTATCCAATATGCAAAGAAATGTAACTCTGATATCTGCTTTGCACAAGACCGGTTCAGCGTAAAAGTGCTAACACAGCAGTCGTACATGGCAATGGATATTCATGAAGATGGTGTCTTGAAATGGAAAGAACTGGAACTGCAACTAGGAGGCCCATACCAATCCCGCAATATTCCTGGTGTGCTTGAAGCTGTTCATCACTTAATCCGAATGGGGTACGAAATAGCTGATAATCAGATATCTATAGGTTTCAATAAGGTGGTGGACATTACCGGAATCAAAGGGAGGTGGCAAATTCTGGGAGAAAACCCTAAAACAATCTGTGATACTGGGCACAACAGGGCAGCTATGGAATATATCTTACAAGAGCTTCAAGCAATAAAACAGGGACGCCTTCATATGGTTTTAGGGTTTGTCAACGATAAGGACATAAATAGTATGCTGGAAATACTACCACAGGATGCGTGGTATTATTTTTGTTCGGCCAAGGTTCCACGATCCCTGGCTGCTGAAGACCTGTGTAAACTTGCTGATACATTTGGTCTCCGGGGCCAGGTAATAATTGATACCAATAATGCCTTAGCGTCAGCGCGTAAGGCGGCACATAAACAAGACCTGATATTCGTTGGAGGCAGTACCTTTGTAGTTGCCGAATTGAGAGAATTGAACTAATGGGCAGGAGGAAACTTCAAAAATTCACAGAAAATGCCGCCAGAGCTAACGTAATCCAATCTGGTAAAGAATTATTTCAAAAAGTAAAGGGCAATTGGGGAACACTTTATTTTAAAAATGACCACCCTATAGTACTTGAGCTAGGTTGCGGAAGAGGGGAGTATACCTTAGGTTTGGCCCGGTTAACCCCTGAAAATAACTTTATCGGAGTTGACATAAAGGGTGACAGAATATGGATGGGAAGCGAAGCTGCAGACCAGGAAAAACTAGATAATGTTGGATTTCTGCGCACCCAGGTACAGTTGCTGGGTGATTTTTTTGATCTCGATGAAGTAGATGAGATTTGGATTACTTTTCCTGATCCAAGACCCAAGAAAAGTGATATTCGGAGGCGCCTAACCAACCCCAGGTTCATGGAAATATATCGGCGATTGCTCAAACCTGGCGGCAAGGTGCATCTCAAGACCGACAATGAGCCACTATACCAGTATACACTTGAAGTCGTAACTGAATTACTGGGTATTGATGGGTTACAGTATACGGAGGACCTTTACCATTCAGAACTGATTAACCCGGCATTGGCCATTAGGACACATTATGAACAAAAATTTTCCGATCAAGGCTTCACCATTAAGTATTTGACTTTTGTATTTAGTTAACTCAATCCATTAGTCATCTATTTCAAGTACCTCCAGCACATCCGCCAGCTTATCAAAGTCTGTATATCCTGTCTTTATTTCATTACCGCCTCTTAATGCAACGCCACTAAAGCCTGAGTCAACTATATCCATTACATTTTCAGCAGTAACATTATTCCCCAGGATAATGGGAAAATCTTTTGATTGCTTTGAGCACCAACTCAATAACTCAGCATTCAGAGATTCGTTGGTCTCTATTAAGAACCAGGAAGCATAGGAGGTATATGTTCTCAATATTTCAGCCATATAAGCAATGTCCGGCTTATCAACTTTAACAATTAACGGAAGTGGCCAATGCTGGATATTTGACACGGCTGTTGGATTATTAACTTGTATATAATCTAATGGATAATCTTCCATCACTTTGGAGAGTATCTCCTGATTGGTTACTTGAATTTCACCAACAAACTTTACCCCTGAAACCCAGTTGGTTATTGCTGCAAATTCTTCTGGTGAAACATAGTTTACAGAGGACTCTTCCAAATCAAATCCCAATAATTCCACGCCCATTCCCGCCGCGTAGCGGGCGTCACTTAGATTATTAACTGAACTAATTTTTACCAGGGTTCGTAATGCCATAGATGTTCAAGTATTGGATTTTATAATAATTGCAAGTTCATTGTTTGATAGGTAAACTTATGAGTTTAGTCTTTCAAGAATTATCTTTGTAAAGATACCATTAGACTACGTAAAAATGAGTAAGAATGGAAGGGTATTGGTTGCTATGAGTGGGGGTATTGACAGCTCGCTGGCCGCAGTGATGCTTCATGAACAAGGCTATCAGGTTATTGGCATGACTATGAAAACCTGGGATTATGCCAGTTCCGGCGCCTCAAAGAAGGAAACCGGCTGCTGCAGTCTTGATTCTATCAATGATGCCCGCAACATCGCCGTGAACCTCGGCTTTCCTCACTATATTTTGGATATCAGAGAGGAATTTGGCGATTATGTAATCGATCATTTTACCTCAGAATATTTAAAAGGCCGTACACCAAACCCTTGTGTATTGTGCAATACCCACATTAAATGGGATGCTTTACTGCGAAGGGCTGATAAATTGGATTGTGAGTTTATGGCTACAGGTCATTATGCCAATGTTCGGCACGAGAATGATCGATATGTGATATCAAAAGGAAAAGATGAACTTAAAGACCAATCATATGCGCTTTGGGGTATCTCTCAGAAAAATTTAAGCCGCACCCAATATCCATTAGGGACATTTACAAAAAAAGAAATCAGGGCAATGGCCTCGGAACGGGGGTTTGTTGAACTGCTTAATAAACCTGAGTCATACGAAATATGTTTCGTGCCGGACAACGACTATCGGGGATTTCTCAAAAGACGAGTACCAGGCCTGGAAGAAGAGGTAAAAGGTGGTGAATTTGTTTTAGAAGACGGCACCGTAGTTGGAGAACACGAAGGCTATCCATTTTATACAGTGGGTCAACGCAAAGGATTAGGTATTGCTTTAGGATACCCCGGTATATGTAACTGATATTCAAAAAGATAAAAATGTAATAATTTTAGGAACTTTTGATGAACTAGCCAGAAATGGCATGTATGTCCATCAGCTAAATATGATTAAGTATACAGATCTTGGCCAACAGCGATTTGATGCGGTAACCAAGGTGCGATACAACGATCCGGGAACACCTTCGGTCATTGAACAGGCAGGAGACACTATGAAAGTTTATTTCGGTAAGGGTGTTCATGCCATTGCACCCGGGCAGGCTGCGGTGTTTTATCAGGGTGACGACGTGATTGGTGGTGGCTGGATTGCTTCAAGTTTTAATCAAAACAAATGATGAACATGCGCATTTTTTATGTTTGCGCTATTGGCTGGGCCCTGATTGGTTGTTCAGAAACCTTAGCACCTGACCACGGACTGGTCGGGTTTAATTATTTCCCTTTAGAGATTGGGGAATTTCGTACTTATCAGGTTCAACAAATAAAATACTCCTTGTTTGCTGCCACTGATACTGCTCATTACCAGCTAAAAGAACTGGTGGTGGATACTTTTTCAACACGAAACGAACTTAATTATATTCTACATCGATTCAGCCGGGGCTTATCAATCGATAAATGGCATTTAGACTCGGTGTGGACTACCCGTAGAACCCAAAATCACGCTATTGTTGTGGAAAGCAATGTTCCATTTGTTAAAATGGTCTTTCCTATCGGGCTTGACAAAGTTTGGGATGGCAATCTATTCAATGCATCTCCTCCGGATGAATATCAGATTACAGAAATCGGGGGAACCCTGGAAACTCCTGCTGGTACTTTTGTTAATAACCTGACGGTATTTGAGAATAACGATCCGGACACCTTGATATTTCAAGACATCCGGCAATCAATTTATGCACTGAATGTGGGATTGGTTTATAAAAACTCCAGTATATTGGATTTCTGTAATACAGACCCTGATTGTCTGGGAACTTTAGAATTCGGCATAAAATTTGAGCAGATATTGATAGATTATGGAACGGAGTAAGCTACTACAGTCAGTGATATTGGTATGGCTTCTAAGTGCGTTGCACTTAAGCGCTCAGGACCATAGATTCATGGTATTTTTTCAGGATAAGAATAGCAGTTTTAATATTGAAAACCCTGCGGATTTCCTTTCGGTCAGGGCCATAGAAAGAAGAGCTAAGCAAAATATTGAGATAACAGAGCAAGACTTGCCCATTAACCAGGACTACATAACTGCTCTTGAAGGGGAGGGCGCCAAAGTATGGTTTGTCACTAAATGGTTAAACGGGGCGCTTATACAAACAGATTCATCAATTTTGACCAACATTAGCGTGCTTCCTTTTGTTTCATTAATCGAGTTCGTAGCTCCCGGTGAGTTGAAATCGCAAAATGTAATTGGACTACACCAGAAAAATCAGTCGATTGCCCAGGGTAGGGCACAATCTACCGAAATACAGAATACATTATTGGGTATTGACCAAATGCAACAAGAGGGTATAACCGGAGAAGGTATGCTGATAGCGGTACTTGATGGAGGATTTATGGGTGTAAATCAAACACAGCCATTTGAGCATTTGATTGCAAACAATCAACTTATCACTACTTTTGACTATGTGGGAAATTCTACTAATGTATTTCGGTACGCCGATCATGGCACCAAAGTGCTTTCAGTTATTGCAGCAATCAGCTCTGGGGTTTTTACAGGAAGTGCCATTAACGCGGAATATATATTATGTGTCACTGAGGATGTTTCTAGTGAATACCGGGTAGAGGAGTATAATTGGTTGTTTGCAGCGGAACTGGCGGATAGTGCCGGTGTGGACATTATTAATACCTCCTTAGGGTACAGTATTTTCGACGATCCCAATATGAATTATATTGTAGAAGACCTCGAGGGGTCCATTTCAGTTATTTCGAATGCCGCTTCAATCGCCGCAAGCAAAGGAATGGTATTGACTGTTAGCGCTGGAAATGCCGGCAACTCAAGTTGGCAGTCCATCACAGCGCCTGCAGATGCTCATGATATACTGACTGTGGGAGCAATAACGGAAGATTCGATAAAAGCCTCATTCAGTTCAATAGGACCAAGTGCCGATGGACGGATCAAACCCGATGTGGTGGCCCTGGGAGTGAAAACTGCAGTTATAAATAGAAATGGCAACATGGTATTTAATAACGGGACTTCTTTTTCGGCACCTCAAATTGCAGGATTAGCAGCAGGAGTCTGGCAATCAAACCCGGAATTCAACTATCTTCAGGTAATTGAATCCATAAAAAATAGCGGACATCTGGCCCAAAGTCCAGACAATCAAACGGGCCATGGAATCCCCAATTACCTCAGGACTAAAAAACTGGTACTATCGGTTGATGAACCAATGACTAAAGGGTTTTTTAAACTATATCCGAATCCATTAGACAGTAGACTCTATATGCTCAGTGAAATACCTCTTACAACGGCAACTTTTTTTATGCATAATATTTCAGGGCAGAAGATCCTCGAAAATCAGTTATTTAATATTCCGGCCTCAGTGGCAATACCTGTAGACCTGCCACTACTGCCCTCAGGAATTTATTTGGTAACAGTATTATCTACGAACCACGCAAGTACTTTTCGCTTGATAAAGGAATAGAGAATCGTTATAATGCTATATTTGTGCCATGACACCTATCATAGCCCCTTCTTTATTGGCTGCTGATTTTGCTAACCTGCAACGCGATATTGAGCTTATAAATCGAAGTGATGCTGATTGGTTTCATTTAGACATCATGGACGGGCAATTTGTCCCTAATATTTCTTTTGGTGTGCCTGTTTGCAAAGCAATTGCCGAACATGCCAAAAAACCATTGGACATCCACTTGATGATTAAAACACCTGAACTGTTTCTGAAAGTATTTCAAGAGTGCGGAGCGCATTCAATCAGCGTGCATTATGAAGCTTGCACACATCTCCACAAGGTAGTAAATCAGATCAGGGACCTGGGGTGCAAAGCAGGGGTAGCACTTAACCCTCATACTCCTGTACATTTGTTAGAAGACGTGATCTCCGAAGTGGATTTGGTATGCCTGATGTCGGTAAATCCTGGTTTTGGTGGTCAGAAATTCATTAACAGAACATACCAAAAGGTGCAGAAGTTAAAGGAGATGATAAACCTGTCAGGTAGCGCCACTTTAATTGAAATAGATGGTGGAGTTAACAACAATAACGCACTGCCGTTACTCAATGCCGGAGCAGATATATTGGTAGCCGGGAGCTTTGTGTTCAAGGCCGAAGATCCCCTAAAGATAATTAGCGATCTCAAGAAGGTGCCAGCTTGAAAAGATCATTTTTATTAGGTGTTTGGTTAATTGCTTTCTGTGGTAATTCTGTTGGTATTTTATTTGGACAAACAGCTTTTACCAGAGGCAAGATCACCGACGAAAATCAGATAGGAATTGCAGGGGTAAACATTGCTTCCAACACTGGCGAAGGCACTTATACAGATTCACTTGGTCGGTATTTATTGGTGGTTACCCCGGACACTGCAATAGTACTTACCATCTCACACATCAGCTATCAAACTATTACCCGTAAAATCTCCCTTGCCCCTTTTGAGAATCAGTTGTTGAACATAAGATTGGTGCCCAAATCTACTTTACTGGAGGAAGTAGAGGTTCAGGATCGACGTACTACAGATGATTTTGTGCCCAGCTTAACCACAATTAACCCTGAATCTGCGCGATTACTTCCTTCACCTTTTGGTGAGTTCAATAAAGTGCTGGCTACGCTTCCTGGGGTGGTCAGCAACAATGAGTTGTCTTCCACCTATTCTGTACGCGGAGGTAATTTTGACGAAAACCTGGTCTATGTAAATGACATACCAATCTACAGACCGTTTCTGGTGCGGGCGGGAGAACAAGAGGGTCTAAGCTTTATCAACCCACACCTGGTAGAGAACATTGAATTTTCATCCGGAGGATGGGCCCCGGAATACGGTGACAAGTTGAGTTCCAGTCTTAACATTACTTACAGGAAACCTAAGGAATGGGGGGGGAGTGCCAGTATAAGTTTGTTGGGTGGAGGCTTACATCTTGAAGGCGCTTCAAAAAATCAACGACTTACCTTTCTAACTGGTGTTCGTCATAAGAGCTCTCAGTATCTGCTGAATACCCTTGAAACCAAGGGGGAGTATTTTCCAAAGTTTACTGATGTCCAGTCATACATCACCTATAACCTCGACCCAAAAAACAACAGAACGGAACTTTCCCTACTATTTGGTTATGCAAATAATAGTTATTTGGTAGAACCTGAAACCAGGGAGACCAGATTCGGGACATTTAGCCAGGTGTTCCGATTTATAGTAGGTTTTGACGGGCAGGAACTATTGAAATACCAGACCTACCAGGGCGCCCTGCAACTCAATCACAAATTTAGTGACAGGTTCCAAACCAGTTTCATAGCTTCAGCATTTTATACCCAGGAAAGAGAGTATTTTGAAGTAGAAGGGGCCTATCGCCTTTGTGACGTGGACAATAATCCAGGATCTGGCAGCTTCAACGAATGTGCAGTTACCAGAGGGTTGGGATCGAACTATCGTTCGGGGAGAAACCTGTTGGACGCTAAAATATTCAATCTGCAGAACAGATCGCTGTTCCAGTTAAATAAGAAAAACCAAATTGAATTTGGATTTGGATATGACCGGGAGTTAATAGAAGATAAGTTGAATGAATATGAATTTACCGACTCCGCTGATTTTGTAATTATTAACACCCCGCCTATTAATTCGACTATCGATCTGGACACTTACCGACTAACCGGGTACCTGCAACATAATTCCTGGATTGGTTCAAACCATAAATTGACCTATGGGGTTAGGTTTAACTACTGGAGTTACAATCAGGAAACTCTGATCAGCCCCCGGTTACAATATGGTTATCTAGCTCCCTGGAAACGTCCTGTGACTTTTACCGCGGCAGTTGGGTGGTACCGGCAGCCACCATTCTATAGGGAACTCCGGAATTTTTCAGGCGAAATCAACCAAAACATAAAAGCCCAGTCTTCCATTCATGCCATTATCGGGGCAGATTACAATTTCAAGCTCTGGCATAGGAATTTCAAATTCGTATCAGAATTGTATTACAAACACCTGGACAATGTGATCCCCTATGATGTCGATAACGTGCGCATCCGTTATTATGGAGACAATATTGCCACTGCCTATGCTGCAGGCCTTGACCTCAGGGTGAGCGGCGCCTTTATTAGGGGAACCGAGTCATGGTTCAGTCTGGGTATCTTAAAAACCGAAGAAGACCTAAGCATTGATGAGCAAGGGTATATTCGAAGACCGTCCGACCAACGGGTCACCCTGGGCATATACTTTTCGGACCATATGCCTAATGATCCATCCGTTAGGGTTTATCTCAATCTAATATATGGGAGCGGCTTGCCCTTTGGACCACCAAATAACCTTGAGTACCGCAATCAATTCAATGGCAGAGCTTATAACCGTCTGGACATTGGGTTCAGCAAACTTATCTCAATGAGTCAGGGTACGGAAACTAACCGTGGACTAAAATCTATTTGGTTAAGTGCCGAGATCCTTAATTTACTGGGTGCCCGCAATACCATTTCTTATACCTGGATCAAGGACCTTCATAACCGGCAATTCGCGGTGCCAAATAATTTGTCCCAGAGATTTTTTAATATAAAGGTCTGGGTAGAATTTTAAAGGGAACATGGGGAACATGGGGAACATGGGGAACAGTAGAACATGGGAGCCATAGAACAGTAGAACATTGGGAACCGTAGAGCAATAGAACATTGGGAACCATAGAACCGTAGAGCAATAGAACAATGGGAACATTTGCATTTCACATTAATTTATTTTTTCTTGCGGGCTTGAAACTAAGAAAAACCGTAAAAAAAATGAATATGAAAAGGATTTGGAATGTGCATGTTTTAAGCATGGTAATTGGAGTTATGGTCATTGGTGCACTAACTGCCCAGGCACAAGATGAAGCACCCATCACCGATGAGGAGTTGATGAAGTATGCTTTGGTAATGGACTATGCAAATCAGGAAAAGGATCGACTTAAAGATGACTACAATGCCATGATCCAGGCGGAAGAATTAATGGGTGGCGGACGGAGATTTAAAGAATTAAAAGGTGCTAAAGGCGATGAAGCTAAGCTTGCCGAACTTGAAGCCACCCCTGAAGAAATTGAAGTATTCAATAAGATCGAATCAGCTAACAACGAGAATATTGGGGCATTCAAAGAAGCCTATACCACTAAAATAAAAGACAAGGAGCAACTCGGTGCCGGCTTATATAATAAAATTACCAAGGCACTAAAAACAGATGAAGAGCTAAAATCCCGTTACGGTGCCATCATGGAATCAGTCCAAAGCGAAAGGGCTTCAGCGGAGGAGGAAATTACTGAGGAAGAATCATCCGGGGGCCAGTAAGAGCCGATGTTCGTAGTTTTAAACTACGAACATCAGAGTTTCTTAATACGATCTTCTTTAGTTAGCCCTGAAACCACTTCAATATTGATTCCGTCAGAAATACCGGTTTCAATTTCGCGTTTTTCAAACTGCTGGGGTCCGGTCATTACTTCCACGAAGACTTTGTCGTCATCTTCAAAGATTAGATTACTTTCATTAATTGAAAGCACACTGTCTTTCTTCTCCAGAACGATATCTGCATTTGCACTATAGCCTGCTCTTAAAAATACGTCTTGCTGAATATCAATAGCAGCCCTGACCTCAAATTGTATGGCACCTTCTTCTTCAACACCCTTGGGGCTTATGTATTCCAGGGTGGCATCAAAGCTTTTACCTTCCAGGGCGCCAATGATCAACTTCAAAGGCATGCCCTCCTTAATTTTTCCTACTTCCGACTCATCGACCTTCCCTTCGAAAATCATAGACTGCATATTTGCAATTGACACAATAGTGGTCCCTTCATTAAATGTATTACTTTCAATAACAAAGCTGCCTTCCCGTATGGGTACATCCAGGATCATACCGTCCACGGTAGCACGGACTTCGTTGGTAGCGGTTCCAGCTTTTTTGGAGGCCCCCTCCTTGATTAACTGAAGGTTGCTTTCTGCCGCCGCCAAAGCCTCTTCTCTTAATTCAAAATCCAGTTTAAATTCATTGTATTCCACCTCTGAAATAATTTTTTCTTTGTAGAGTTCTTCCTGACGTTCTTTTTCTTTTTTCGTATTGTTATAGTTGATCCGGGCCGAACGTAACTGAGTCTGAGCATTGTTTAATGATACGGAGTTGGGTATAATCCGGATTTTAGCAAGGAGTTGACTTTTTCTTGCTACCTGTCCTGCCTCAACATAGATCTTGTCCACTACTCCTGATACCTGAGATTTTATTTCAATTTCCCTCCTGGGTATTATGGAACCGGTGGCCACAGTTTTACGAATGATGGTAGTTACAAAGGTACTGTCGGTATCATATACAACATCCGGTTGCTTTGATTTGGAGTAGAGAAAATAGCTCATGTAAAAAAAGCTGGAAACCAGTAATACCAGAACGGTTATTTGGATTATACGCTTCATTTCATTCTTTTAATTTTCTTGTCTTATGGCTTCAATAGGACTAACTACAGCCGCTTTTCGGGCAGGCATGATACCGGCAATTATGCCGCCAATTATCAACAGCACCAAAGACCCGATGGCTACCGCCGGACTCACGTTGGGGTTTAGAATAATAAAATCTTCAGGTAGAACTTTTGAGAGTACATCCAGTAACAATAAACCCATAATAAGTGCGGAATAACCTCCAATTAAGGTCAGAAATACTGATTCCTGAACTATTAACCCAATAATAGAGTAGGGGGTAGCTCCTAAGGATTTCCGAATCCCAATTTCTTTGGTACGCTCCTTAACAATTATCAGCATGATATTACTTACTCCAATGATACCGGCAAACAGGGTACTTAATCCCACAAACCAGGTAAATAATTCGAGTCCTCTAAACAGTCCAGTCATTTCTTCAAATTTTTTCTGCAGATTGAAATATCCTATAGCATCCTCGTCCAGTGGGTGTACATTATTATTATTTTTAAGTAGTGTCAGCATCCTGGCCTGGACTTTTTCAATATCAAACTGCTCATAAGCACTAAATGCGTACCATCCCACCCGGTCACCAAAGTTAAAGGCTCGTTGAAAAGTAGTGAAAGGGACATGAATTCTATTCTGATCTTGTTCATTACCATCGTTTCTAATGGGTTTAATTAATCCAACCACTTGAAAATTCACTTTTTTGATGGTAATATATTTACCCAGAGGGTCCTCGTCTTCTTCAAACAGCAGATTTACAACATTTTGACCAATTACTGCTACTTTACGGTAATCCTCAATGTCATTTCGGTTAATGAATCTTCCCTGTTCTATATGTTGGATATTTATTTTATTGAAATCAGGGTAGTCGCCACTAATAGTAAATGCCCCTGAATTGTAACCCCTGGTAACGTTATTACCACCACGCCATCCACCCAGTTGATTTCTGGGGGCCAGGTAGCGAATCTCTTTTACTCTGGTTAATAAGAGTTTGGTGTCGGAATTATCAAAACTAATACGTCGGCCGGGTTGGAAACCATCATAGGATATAGTGGTCCTTTGACCCCATAAGAAGCCTGAATTGGTGGCCCATTGCCCAAATCCTTTAGTTACTCCTTTTCTAAAGCCGTTACCTAACCCCACCAGGCTAATGATCATAAAGATCCCCCAGGCAATTCCTATGATAGTAAGTAATGTTCGCAGTTTATTTTTACGAATAGTACCAAAAATTTCTTGCCATTTATCGTAGTCGAACATCTATTCGTCTTTTAAGGCTTCAATAGGCTTTATTCTGGCAGCTTTTCGCGCAGGAAAATATCCTGCCAGAGTGCCTACTGCTGCCAGTATTAAGGTGGCTATCATTGCATTCCTAAAATTGACTCCGGGGTCTACAAAAAAGTTCATGGGAAACTCGAAAGCTGACATCAGTTTGGTCAATAATCCACTTTCGATAAAGGTCATTCCCGCTACCATCCCTATGTAACCGCTAACCAAAGTGATCAGCAATGCTTCCATCAGGAACAGACCAATTATTGATCGAGGAGTGGCCCCAATGGCCTTTCTTACACCAATCTCTCTTGTCCGTTCTTTTACTACTATAAGCATAATATTACTTACGCCTACAACTCCTGCAAGCAGAGTAAATATCCCCACTGCGGCCAACAAAATCCGAATCCCGTCGAATATATTCATCCATTTTATATACTCCTCCCAAAGATTAAAGATCCAAACAGCCCGCTTATCCTCAGTAGAGAAGGTGTGTCTTGAAGCCAACATCTGATGTATTTCTTCCTGGATGGCCAGACTCTCTTCCAGGCTGGCATCTCCTACGGTCAACATCAATCTATGGATGTGATTTCCACCGCCATAAGCAAGCTGCGCAGTTGATATAGGAATGTAGATAATCTTGGTTTCATCTTCATTCCCCAGGTCATCATAAACACCAACTACTTTGTACTTGATCCCATTAATGGTTAGGTATTTTCCAATAGGATCTATTTGGTTAAAAAGGACCTTTACCACCTTTTTGCCAATTGCTGCTACTTTTCGCTTTTCCAGAATATCTTTATCATTGATATAACGTCCTTCAAGCATGATGGACTTTTCAAGGTGTAGGTGATCCGGGTGAACCGCCCTGATGTTAAAAGAACTGTAGTTGTCCTGGTAACGCACGATAAACTCGCCACTTACATAGAATCTTCCGGTCAGGAATTCCACGCCTTCAACTGTTTTTTGTATTAAATCATAGTCATCATTGGTAAAGTTTATTCTTTTACCTGGTTGAATTCCTTTATAAGCCATAGAGGTAGTGCCTCCATTTATAAGAATGCTATTTGCAGCATCATCTTCAAACTGGTGGTGTACACCATTCTGAAAACCCCGGCCAAATCCCATAAGAATGATCAGAATGAAGATTCCCCAGGCCACATTGAAGGCTGTGATGAAAGTCCGGAGTTTGTTCTTCTCAATTGTGTAGAAAATCTCCTGCCACTTATCCAGGTCAAACATTTAATCTCTAGTTAATTATGAAGCCAATTGAAAATTGCGGTCCATGATGATTCCATCCTTTAACATGATCACCCGATCAGTACTTTCAGCGATGTCCCGTTCATGTGTGACAATTATCACAGTTTTTCCCATATCATTAACCTGCTTAAAAATATCCATCACCTCCTTCGAAGTATTAGAATCTAAAGCACCGGTAGGTTCATCCGCCAGTATCACTTTTGGATCAGATATTAAAGAGCGGGCTATGGCAATACGCTGTTTTTCCCCTCCGGACAGCTCACTGGGAAAATGATTTGCCCATTCTTTCAAACCCATCCGGTCCAGGTATTCCAGGGCAATTTTGTTGCGCTCTTTTCTTCGTACCTTTTGGTAATACAGAGGCAGCGCCACATTTTCCATGGCATTCTTAAAATTCAGTAAATTAAATGACTGGAATACAAAGCCCAGAAACTTGCTGCGGTAAAATGCCGCTTTTTTTTCAGACAGGTTTTTAATAAGTGTTCCGGCCAGGGTATAATCTCCCGAATCATAATCGTCCAGAATCCCCAGGATATTCAAAAGCGTGGACTTCCCGGATCCCGATGATCCCATGATAGCAACCAGTTCTCCTTCAGCGATTTCCAGGTCAATTCCTTTTAGCACGTGTAAAGATTGTTTGCCTACAGGATATGATTTATGTATTTGATTAAGTTTAATCATTCTAATTCCTATTTCTAATGATAACGTAATATTAGAACTCACAGCTATTTACTAAAGGCTTTTTATATAGCCGGTAAATCATCTAATTAGCTTTCTATAATTATGCCATCCCGGTATTAGTCATACCTGGTTGTACTATTTTAGTGTGAAAGATACCAAAATCTGGCTATTTGGGAAGGATACAGAAAACAAGTGGATACACTAAACAGCTCAAAGTGCTTAGAATACCGCCATATCTATCAAGGGCATACCTGTTACAGGAGTACCAAACCAGGGTAAATTAGCAGCTTTGACATGGTAAATTTCTGTAAATTTCCACCATTGATGCTTAGGGTGTTATGTTTACAGAAAATGAAGTTGGACAGCTTTTAGAAATTCCTGCTGTGCAGGATGTGGTGGTTAGGTTACACGGTACATTTAAGGAAGAGGAAGGCGAATTCAAGGAGATAAGTCTTCATGATTTTTTATCCGGAATGTTAATGGCTCCCGCTGTAGCATTGGCCAGGGTTGATGGCACTACCACTTTATTTGAGGAGTTATCCTTAAACAAGAAAGCCAGGCGATTTTCTAAGGGCGGATATTTTCTGCAACAGGACCCGGTGGTAAGGATGGTTATCCGTTTACAGTCCAGGTTTCTATTTTGGGAAGAACTTTTTTTTGAAGGAATCAATAAAATTTTAAAAGTGGTAATCCCGGAGATTTCCACAGGTGAGGACTCCAAATCTAAAGACGCGGAACCTGGAATCTTTTTAGCAGTAATGAAATCCTCATACATTCTCATTAGATTTCTTGAGACATTTTTCCTGCCGGAAGGAGAAGAGATAACCAGTAAACGCTGTATATCTATTCTGGAACGCCAAAAAATTATTAGCATAGGGGACCGGCTTCAACTATCCGACATTGGATCCTTTAGAAATTTTATGAAAACGTTTGAGGTCAATTGATACAAAAGCTGTTGTTTTGCCAGTTATAGAATAATAAAGCATGAACCAAGTCTTCATCCGGTATAGTTTTATTCTAATCTTATTGTTTTGCTTTCAGTCTTTTAACCTGAAAGGTCAGAATGACACCATTCCCAAACAAAATAAATTTGAAAAGGACGCGGTTATTGATACCAGGGAGATGCAGAGTAAACCAGCAGAACCTACTAGTACCAAAAAAGCAGTGGGCAATCGAAAGCCATTTCGAAACCGGCACTTTAATCCGAATTATGGCATCCGAAGATTCTTGAATAAATTCACTTTCACCCCATTATTGGGCTACAGCAGAACATTCTACCGTGAGAAAGTAAGCAGCACAGAAGCCGCTAATGACTTCAATGGTAGTGGTTTTCCGATCAGCGGAACCCTAAATTTTCATTTTAATCGATTCCGCATTGGAGGGGGAGCTGAGATAGAGTTTCATTCTATTAAAGAGGACGATATTGGTATGGCGCAAGGGATTATAAATAAAAAAAGTACCATGTTCACCAAGTACTACGGAAACATAGGTGCAGAAGTATATCGATATCAGGACTACCTACTGGTACCTGAAGTACAAGTGGGTCGACTTAAGCTCGGCAAGGGATTTAATACCGATTCCGTGAGTAATAAGCTGTTCATCAACCTGGGAGTTTCAATTGAAAAAGAATTATCTGAATATTTCAGGATTATCCTGAAACCTTCTTACGAACTGAGAAGTCTGGAAAAATCAGGTACAGAACCTACCGACTATAAAATGAACGGTTTTACCTTTAAACTTGGGATAAGTATAAGATACCCTGACCTCCCCAGGTGCCCTCTCAAGGCTTGTCATACGCAAATGAAACACATTCATTATGGTAATGAATACCGCGGCCAACCGCTTCCTATAGAGCAGTATAGGGGATACGGTGAATTGAATCCTACCTTAAAGAAATATAAAGGGCGAAATAAGAAGAAGCTGAACCCATATTGAGTTTGAGTGTGAGTTTGAGTATTTAGTGTGGGTGTGGGCGTGGGTGTGCTTTACTCTACTTCACCTACCCTGTGATTTGAGATTTTTAGACCCTTGTTGGTCTACTAAAATTGTTCAATTCGGATACTGCAAGAAGTGTCTGTTACCATGTGCATAATCACAATTTTTAATTAACTTGCGGGCGAATTTTTTACAGCTAAGTATCCAATACCCAGATTTTTATGGCAGAGGGCAAAAATGAGAACATCATCTCTATCAATATCGAGGATGAAATGCGGGGAGCCTATATCGACTACTCCATGTCGGTTATCATTTCAAGAGCATTACCAGACGTTAGAGACGGACTGAAACCGGTACATCGACGAATTTTGTTTGGCATGGACGAGTTGGGTGTCAACTACAATCGACCGTACAAAAAGTGTGCACGGATCGTGGGGGATGTGCTGGGAAAGTATCACCCCCATGGTGATACTGCAGTGTATGACACCATGGTGCGGATGGCCCAGGAATGGTCCCTAAGATATCCTCTGGTAGATGGCCAGGGTAATTTTGGAAGCATTGATGGAGATTCTCCGGCAGCTATGCGTTATACAGAGGCAAGACTCCGAAGAATTTCCGAAGAGATGCTGTCAGAAATCAAGAAAGGCACCGTTGATTTTCAGGCTAATTACGATGATTCTACTCTTGAGCCAACAGTATTGCCGGCAAAAATACCAAATCTGCTGGCAAACGGCGCTTCCGGAATAGCAGTAGGTATGGCCACCAACATGCCACCACACAACCTCAATGAGCTGGTAGATGGGATAATCGCCTATATTGAAAACAATGATATATCCATACCTGAGCTGATGCAGCACATTACCGCTCCGGATTTTCCTACCGGTGGTATTATATATGGATATCTAGGAGTTAAGTCAGCATTTGAAACGGGTCGGGGACGAGTGGTAATGAGGGCCAAGGCTGAAATCGAAACCACCAAAAAAGGCAGGGAAAGAATTATTGTCACCGAGATTCCCTATATGGTGAATAAGGCCAATATGATCGAAAAGACTGCGCAGCTGGTCAACGATAAAAAAATTGAAGGGATCTCAGACATCAGAGATGAGTCGGACCGAAATGGAATGCGCATTGTATATGAGTTGAGAAAAGACAGTATCCCAAATGTTGTCTTAAACAATTTGTTTAAACAAACCCAGCTACAATCCTCATTTGGAGTTAATAATGTGGCTCTGGTAAAAGGGAGACCGCTTACTCTAAATCTTAAAGAATTAATCGGATACTTTGTAGACCACCGACATATAGTGGTAGTCCGGCGAACCGAACATGACCTTAGAGAAGCAGAGAAAAGGGCCCACATACTTGAAGGTTACCTGATTGCGCTTGATAATCTTGATGAAGTAATTTCCCTTATAAGGAACTCGAGGGATCCGGAGTCAGCCAAAATCCAGTTGATGGAGACGTTTCAGCTTTCTGATATTCAGGCAAAAGCGATATTGGAAATGCGCCTTCAGCGGTTGACAGGGTTAGAAAGAGATAAAATACAAAAAGAACATGAAGAGGTAATAAAACTGATCAAAAGCCTGAAAGAAATTCTGGATAGCGAGGACCTGCGGATGCAAATCATAAAGGACGAACTTCGGGAAATTCAGGATCGATACGGGGATGATCGACGTACTGAGATTGTTTACAGCGCAGATGATTTTACCGATGAGGATATGATTCCTAACGAGGAAATGGTAATTACCATAAGTCATCAGGGGTATATTAAAAGAACACCACTAACTGAATATCGAACCCAGGGCAGGGGTGGAGTGGGGGCCAAGGGAGCCGGTAGTAAGAATGACGACTTCACCGAACATTTATTCACAGCATTCACCCATAACTACCTGCTTATATTTACTGAATTCGGCAAGGTTTACTGGAAGAAAGTTTGGGCAATTCCTGAAGGAAGTAAAATTGCTAAGGGACGGGCCATTCAAAACCTTATAAATATAGAACCAGGAGACCAGGTAAGGGCGGTTATTAATGTGATGAACCTTAAGGATGAGGATTACATTAACAATCACTACCTGATCATGTGTACGCAACAAGGAACCATCAAAAAAACTACTTTAGAGGCTTACAGCCGGCCCAGGTCAAATGGAATTAATGCCATCACTATTCGGGAAGGGGACAAGTTGTTAGAAGTTAAACTGACCAACGGTGATAACCATATTGTTATTGCCAAAAAGTCCGGTAGGGCCATTCATTTTCATGAACAGGGCGTAAGACCAATGGGTCGAACTGCAGCAGGCGTAAGAGGAGTGACCCTGGAAAGTAAAACTGATCGGGTAGTTGGAATGGTTTGTGTAAGTAGAGATGAGTCGGACCTAATGGTGGTTTCTGAAAAGGGATATGGTAAGCGATCATCAATTGACGATTACCGCATTACCAAAAGGGGTGGCAAAGGAGTGAAATCCATCAATGTTACCTCTAAAACCGGTGAGTTGGTGGCTATAAAAGAAGTGGTTGATACTGATGATTTAATGATTATAAACCGTTCCGGTATCACTATTAGAATGGAAGTAAAATCCGTTAGAGTGATGGGAAGAGCCACTCAGGGAGTCAAATTGATCAGATTGAATGAGGGTGACAAGATCAGTTCCGTAGAGAAAATAGAAATGTTTGAAGAAGAAACAGGCACGGAAATTGATGAAAACGAAAATGGAACAGGCGAAAACTGAAAATAAAAATAAAAATTGCTAACTTAATTATTTAAAGAACCATTTAATATCACTATGAAAAAGCTCGTATCAACTGTTATTTTTTGTCTGATGGCAGGCGGGGTTTACGCCCAGAACTCAGCAGTTAACAAGGCTTCACAGTTCAAAGACAAGGGAGAATTGATGAATGCCAAGGATCAAATCGATTTAGCCACTGTTCATGAAAAGACCATCAATAAGCCAAAAACCTGGTTCACCAAAGGAGAGGTTTACGAAGCAATTGCCTTTGATTCCACTTATCAGGACATGCAAGATGAAGCCTTGACAGAAGCTGTTGCAGCTTATAACAAGGCCAAATCCTTGGACGAGGGAGGAAGTTATGACGGGCTGAGCCTCATTAAGATCGATAATATGTGGGGAACAATGATTAACAACGGGGCGGAAGCATATAATCAGGAAGATTATGAAAAAGCCATCACCTATTTTGAAAAATCGTCAATATTAAAACCTGAAGATACTACAGGTTACTATTATGCCGGTATTGCCGCTCAGCAGGGAGAACTCTATCAAAAGGCCCTGGATAACTACTATAAGCTGATTGATCTGGATTATCATAGTGAAGATATCTACAGCAGTGTAGTGTATCTGGAAAGAACCCATAACAATGATGATGAAAAAGCTCTTGAGGTTTTGGGGCAGGCAAGGGTACATTTCCCGGATAATGAAACTTTGATGAAGGAAGAGATCAATTTATTGATCGTTACCGAACAAACAGATAAAGCCAAGGCCAAGCTGACAGAGGCCATCAAAGCCGAACCGGATAATGCAAATCTATATTATAACCTTGCCTATATCAGTGAACAAACTGATGATGATGCCGCAGCAGTTGCAAACTATGAAAAGGCCATTGAAGCGGATCCGGAATATTTTGACGCTACATTTAATCTGGCTGTAAACTTCTATAATAAGGGAGCTGAAATTCTCAAAAAAGCCAATGATATGGATCTGAGAACCTATCAAAAGGAGGGGAAGAAGGTGGAAGAAGAAGCCAGAGTTGAATTTAATAAGTGCCTCCCTTATTTGAAAAAGGCAAATGAGATCAAACCTGAAGATCGAACTGTATTGGAAACCTTGCAAACTGTTTATGTTCAACTTAAAATGAATGATAAAGCAGAAGCCTTAAATACACAGCTCGAAGCTCTGGGACCAGAAGAATAGTATAGCACATTTATACTAATTTATTCAAACTTAACCCTGCCATCTGGCGGGGTTTTTTTATGAAATAATCTGTGAATCAACAGTCTACAGGAAAGGTGGGTGAACTTTTTAGATATGGGGGTTACCATTTACCGTTATCTAGTATGTATACTAAATTGCATTAAGTTAAGTAATAATATAATATATTCAATATAATCACTTGTATAAGAGTCAGAGAGCTAATAGCTCATAAACAAGTAAATATTTAGGTTCATAGCTGGTTGAAGATAGGTCGGGTCTCGAGTAGGCCTGGCCTTATTTTTTATAAGTAGCTTAACCACCAATACTCCTTATGGGTCTTTTTGTAGTCGGCAAACCATTTACATAGCGGATAACAAATTAGAATTACCACCGGCCAAATTGCAAAAACCAATGCTAAATCCGGTTGATAGTTTTCCGGGAACCCAGACGGTGGTCCCAACCACCATTCACTGGTGCTAAAACGCCACTGAGACCAAATGATGGCAACAACGTGAACGATAGCAAAGTGCAGCAGGTAGAAAAAGAAAGGCACTCTTCCAAATACGCTGATAAATTTTACTTTTACTCCTTGCCATTTTTCAAGCCAGGGAATCATCAGTATACTTGGCCCTAAAGTCATGAGTATAAATAGCAGGGAAGGGGGGTATTTTTCGGTGTTGAGAAAACTCAGCAAAGTGTATAAAAGTCCACGTTCCTGTGTTTCCCATGGAACAGGATCACCATAATAGTTAACACCCCTCAAAACCAAGAACAATATTGTTCCAATTATACCCACCGTCCATATCTGTGCATTTCTATGGGGTGTAGATAGTACCAGCAAACGACCAAACAGGTATCCTAAAGCCATGATTCCGGGCCAGGGAATCAAGGGATAATACACAAAAATCGGTAAAGGCCTGGTCATGAACATATGTTTTTGGTGTAATACAAAATACAGCCAACCACCTTCACCATAGGGGAATATATAATCCAATAGATTATGTCCAAATACCAAAGCAAAAGCGAAAAACAGGATCATATAACGAGGCAGATAGATCAACCCCGCCAGAAAGATCATGGACCATCCAATGACCCATAAAATCTGTAAGAAAACAAATTGGTAGGAAAGAAACTGAACTACCAAATTCAGCAAGAATATCTCTACAAAAATAATCAACAATCCACGGGTAAACAGGAAATTGCGAAGCGTGTTAAGGTCACAATTAGTATTGCGAGCATATAAATAAGCGCTGGTGCCTGCCAGAAACACGAAAACCGGTGCACAAAAATGGGTTATCCACCTGGTAGTAAAAAACAACACAGTGGTTTGGGTAAGATCTTCCGGAGCAAAAGGGGTGGGTCCCATAAAAGTCCTTACATGATCAAGGGCCATGATGATCATTACTATACCCCTGAGCAGGTCTACCGATTGAATCCTAAAACGGTAAGGGTTTAGTGTGTTCTCCATATTCAATTGGCCTAATGTAATAAAAGAAAGCGAATAGACCAGCACGCTGGAATAGATTACCATGAAAGCAAATTCAAGCAGGATTTGTTTTCAATTCATTTTCAATTAGTTATATTATAAATCCAAACCAAAACCTTAAACATTATGGATACCAAAAAATTTCTTACCGGAACCATCGTTGGTGGCATTACCTTCTTTATTCTGGGGTACTTATTCTATGGTTTGTTATTTGTAGATTTCTTCAATGCCAACCTCGGCAGCGCAACCGGAGTGTACAAAACTGATGACCTGATCTGGTGGTCGTTGATCCTGGGTAATTTTGCAGGAGCGGGACTTCTGACTTACATATTCCTCAAGTGGGCCCATATCAGCACCTTTAAAAGCGGGCTAAGAGCTGGTACTGCGATAGGCTTACTGATGTCCCTAAGTTGGGATTTGATCGGTTATGCCACCAGCAATATACTTAACTTGCAAGCCTCTATGATGGATGTAGTTATTACCACGGTAATGACCGCAATAGCCGGTGGAGTCATTGGCGCAGTGTTACACGCAAAATCTGATGCAGGGCACTCCGAAGTCTAATTAAATTTTTATTGTAACTAAAAAGAGCACTGTTCACATTTGGATGGTGCTTTTTTGTTAGTGATGAATTGGTAAGGTGAAAAGGTGATAAGGTGTTAGGGTGATAGGGTGGAAAGGTGATAGGGTGTTAGAGTTATTCCTTTTTTGAGTTTAAAACAACCATTTGTAGATAAACAGTGTCTTGTTATAGGAAAGAGAATTTTGTAATGAGATACACACTGTTAGGCATCACACTATTGCTGTTATTATTTGCCTGTAATAATAATGACCCTGACTTGGTTGCTGTCAAAGAGCAACGAATGGCTGAAATTTCAGAAAATGTTGAAGCCATCATTGCCAATAAATCTTGTGGTGGCGTAGACGATTGCGCGTCTATTGCCTGGGGATCCAAACCCTGCGGCGGGCCATGGAGCTATCTGGTCTATGCACCTGGCAATGTCAATGTTCCACAGTTGGAGCAGCTAGTAAGTGAGTACAATCAATTACAAGCAGAAGTAAACCAGTTAACCGAAGCTGTTTCAGATTGCAGTGTGGTATTGGAGCCGGGATTGGAATGCCTTGACGACATATGTGTGGCCAAATAGAGGAAGGGCGAAAGACGAAGGACGAGGGTGTTAAGGTGTTAGGGAGATATGATAGGGTGTGTCGGACAGCAAGTTTAATGAGGTAACAATAAATAATTCAATTACAACTCCGAACGGGGTTTATATACCTACCTTTGCGCCCTGATCAGAACACAAAGCATTGAGTAACTTTATTGAATTAGGCCTTTCGCCAAGATTAACTGGAATCCTTGAGCGTTTGGGATATGAAATACCTACGGCTATCCAGGAACAAGCCATTCCCCAGTTGCTTAGCCAGAGTCCCATTGATTTCATTGGTCTTGCGCAAACGGGGACAGGAAAAACAGCGGCATACGGCTTACCCTTAATCGATTTGGTAGATCCGGGATTCAAGTCACCACAGGCCCTGATAATGACCCCGACCCGGGAACTGGGGCAGCAAATAGCCAAACAACTGGCTGACTTTTCCAAGAGTAACAGTAACCTCAATGTCGCAGTGGTCTATGGAGGAGCAGCCATCAGTAATCAAATAAGGGCACTTAAAAATCCAACCCAGATTGTGGTGGCGACACCCGGTCGTTTGCTTGATCTACTCAAACGCAGAGCCATTAACCTAACCTCGATAAAATATTTGGTTTTGGATGAAGCCGATGAAATGCTCAATATGGGCTTCAAGGAAGATATCGATTTAATTCTTGAAAGCATCCCAGAAAAACGCTCCATATGGTTGTTTTCGGCCACCATGCCTGCTGGAATACGTAGAATTGTGAAGCACTATATGGATGCACCCATTGAAGTATCCATCAATACCAAGGAAAAGATCAACAAAGACATTACGCACCAATATGTGACCACAAAAACATCCAATAAGATCCCTGCTCTTCGAAGATTCCTGGATTTACATTCCGAAATGCGTGGAATCATGTTTTGTCGTACAAGGCGTGAAACCCAACATATTGCCGATGATCTGGGAAATCAGGGATATAGTGTAGAAGCATTGCACGGCGACCTGTCACAGGGTCAAAGAGACGCGGTAATGAAGCGGTTCAAATCCCGTTCCATGCAATTGCTAATTGCCACAGATGTAGCGGCACGGGGAATTGATGTTAACGACTTAACCCATGTCATCCATCATACGCTACCTGATCAGCTGGAAAGTTATACCCATCGAAGCGGCAGGACTGCCCGAGCTGGTAAAAAAGGAATTTCCCTGGCTTTTATCAACCCCAGAGAGGGAAGGCGAATCACGGAACTTGAGCGAAAGAATAAAATTACATTTGAGCCCGTTGAGGTTCCCAGTATAGAGGAGTTAACATCCAGCCGCATGTATAATTGGGCCAACCTGATTGCCAATACTAAGGTGGACAGCCAGGCAGAAGCCATACTACAAAAGCTTCAGGGAAAGTTTGCCAATTTAAGTAAAGATGACTTATTAAAACGGTTGATAACCAGTCAGTTAGATCATATTCTGGCGCGAAATAGGGGAGAAGCCAATCTGAATGAAACCGCCGGGAAATCTGCTAATGGGCGGAGCAAGGGCAACAAAGACGGAAGACTACACCGGTATTTTGTCAACATAGGCGCCATTGACGGGGTGACCAAAGGAGATCTTATTCATTTCTTGTCGGATATTTCTAACGTTGATCGTCAATACTTTAGTCAGGTAACCATGCAAAAGAACTTCTCATTTTTTTACCTGGACAAGGAACAGGATAAAGGGTTTGGTGACAAGTTTAAGGGCATCGAGATCGAGGGGCATGTAATAAGAGTTAACCTGGACGATGAAGGAAATAAGCCCCGTGGAAAGTCAGGTAAAAAAGGAAAAGGGAAGAGAAAGGATAAGCAGGGTGTGAGGAAATCAAGACGACAATGGTAACACTGTCCCACATTAGATAACAAAAAACCCGAATACTTATTGAAGACAGAGAGTGGCCGTGCAACAGTGCTGGATGCAATCGCTCGGGTAGAACACAACGTATACGGTTAGATCCCAGATCTAAGATCTCAGATTGAATGCTGGTGTACCGAATAGAAAAAACCAAATATCGAAAAGTTACCCCACCCAGGGGATCATTGTTTGCCGAAGGGCGCTGGAACAGAAGAGGTATGTGGGTAGTATATACCTCAGAAACTGTAGCCACTGGCCAAATTAGAAGCCCTGGCCAATAGCGGCAGCAAATTACCCATAATCGCTGTTTGTTGACCATTGAAATCAAAGATGATGCTCCGGTGGTAGAAATTACACCGGAAGACCTGCCAAAAGGCTGGTACAGCGTGCCATACAAAAAAAGCTTGGCAAATTATGTCCAACAAATTATCCGTTCCGAATCCTATGTTGCCGCCATAGCACCGTCCATACATTCTCCTAAAGAGTGCAATATTTTGTTAATACCGGATTATCCTGAGTTTGATCAGTACGTGCGACTGATGAGTAATAGAGCATTAGGTTTTGACACATTGAAAAAGTAATTACAAATCAGCCTTAGCAGCGGACGATATTATAGGAGGGGTTTGGTATGCTTTACTTAACATAATATAAATTATATAACAAACAAGCCGGATTGTGCTCACGTCCATCAGGACGTGATTAACATAAGATCAGTTATCGTCACACGTATGGTGCTGCGATAACGGTAATGATCTTATGTTAAAACAATACGACGGCCTCATGTTAGCCGCCTGCCTGCTTTGATTATATAATTAGTCGTTATAATTAAATAGCCTCTTGGCGAGCGCATGCACAGATGCCAAATGTGTTTGATTGGTCATCCCAGTGAAAGGTAGTGTTCCCAATATTGATCGTGAACTATAAGCAATGTGGTGGCTGAATGATGTTTAGATAGGAATGATTAACTTTCTAAAAAAATCAATAAAGTATTAGGCATGACAAAAAGAACGACTTCTAAGGTATTTTTATTCGCATCCATTCTCGGATTTTCGTGCACATTAATGGCACAAACTACTCATGACGATCACCATCATACGCATCATACACATGAGTTTGCCGGCATTGCTTATAATCACGAGCATGCTCACACGCAATCCGATCAAATTACCAAGCAAGCAAAACTGGTAACTGGACAGGGTGAGTTCGTTTTTTCCTGGGACCAGGATTTAACTGCTGCTTTTCCAAAAGATGCCGTTGAATTTGAACCGGGAATGCACGGAGGCTTTAATGAAGACCCTGAAACAGGAGTCATATATACAGGAATTCCTGGATATGGACTTTGTGCCATTAGCCCGGATCGCACAAAATGGACCTCTCTGGGAACTGACGAGCGCCTAAAGGATAAC
>PVMK01114935.1_pt1 | contig 35699 bp, 39 predicted proteins | sample 1853481 | NCBI WGS metagenome assembly PVMK01 (sample SAMN08533507, study PRJNA380276) | Marine sediment metagenome, whole genome shotgun sequencing project. | reverse complement strand
GAGAGCGTGGGACCCTATATTCCCCAAGGCCGGGTGGGGGGTGTGCCCATTAGGGTTGGGGGTTGGTTGGGGGAACCGAAGGCCCGATTAGCAATTATTTTGCACACACAAGTTAGTGTTAAATAGGTGTTAGGAATAGAGACAAATGGGAGTGAATAGGGGTAAACAGAAACCAACACAGGAAAGAGGCTGGCTTGCGTTTAGGCAGGCAGGGCAAGGGGATTGCCCGTCTTTATTGACGTTTGAGCAATCCCCATGAATTGATCCGTAGTCAAGTGCTCTATCCATTGAGCTACGGGCGCAGGATGATGATAGGCAATAATTATCGTGGGAAATACTCCAAGAAGTGCCTCTTTATACAGGTCCGTCTCTTTTTTCGTCAACTCGTCGGCACACTCTTCAATCGCTTGATCGTTTCAGACAGGTCAGGGAAATGGTTTTTAGGCCTAGATATCCAGCTTGAAATTTGAAGAGAGCTTTAGGAGGCAGGAACGGGTTCTGGAGTTGTCGATGCAGGTTCGTTGATTGTCTGCTTGAGAAGGTCTAATACTTTTTGAATTTCTTCGGGTTTTCCAAGGCTGATCTGGAAAAACGCCGACATATCTGGAATGCCTTCGATAATTTGCCCGGCCACTTCCAGGACACCCTCAGAATCAATTTCTAAGAGCTCCTGCGACAGGTCAATGGCTGTTTGAATGGCCATCTCGGTCTGGGGATGACACCACATATCTGCCAGCCGGCCGGATAACGCCACACATCTGATGGTTAACCGTGTAGTTTCATCTTCACTCGATGCGAGGATGGGGTTATGACTGCCTCGTACTGCTTCCCGTAACACTTCAGGCAATTCCCATGTTTCAGCTAACCAGGCTCCAATCTCACAATGATCCGTTTTCCATCTTCCTTGCTCCAGCCCTTCCAGCACATCATGGTCCTGGTTCGCTTTTTGATACAACTCACCATATTCCTTGCCAAAGGCCTCACTCATGACCAAGACGCCCAAGTCTTGTAACAGACCAGCGAGGAAAATCTCTTCTTGGTTGATGACTCGAACACGCTTGGCTAAAATTTTTGCCGCTAAACTTGCCAAAATACACCGGTGCCAAAAATGAGTATGATCAAAAGCGCCTCCCCCTTTTTTTCGCAGATCTCGGTACAACGAAAAACAAAAGGCTAACGTGGCAATAGAATTCATTCCCAACAGCGTCACAGCATGCGTGACCGTCGCAACCTTATGCCGGCTTCCTCCGTAAAAACTGGAGTTCGCGACATTTAAGAGCTTTGCCACAAAAGACGGGTCGTTGCTGATCACCTCGCCAACTTTTTGCGCATTCGCCTTATCGTCCCGACACATTTGCAAGACCTGTAAAGGCAACGCCGGGATCGCCGGAAGGGTTTTGCAATTTTTAATGCGTTGGAGTATCTGCGGGTCCATGCTGAGCTAACACTTTCTCATGATGGATATCATGATGTTGTTGTACGTATCAGGCAGGTTTGTCCACATTGTGAGAATCAGCCTTCGGCTAAGAAGACCTCTAGTCAACAAGACTTCATTGTTTGTATCGGATCTAAAAAGACTGACTTGAGGAGAGAACAAGACGTTACACTAAGTATTGACACCTTAATGTACAAATGTGAATTTCGCTATGGAAATTTACGGGAAGTCATTTTTGGGGAATAGCTCTCAGAGAGTTCTTCGATGCAATTCCAGGCCAAACGGATTTTTAGGAATTAACGTCCCGTAGAGGGTTGAAGGGGTCGCATCTTGGATGAAGACAGAGGCGAAATCTCCAGGAGAGCGCATGAGATCACCCTTCGGCCACACAACCGTCACATTGGCTTCGGTGTGGCCCATCCATTGCTGATCAGACTTTTTGGCGTCCCCTTCGATCATGACGTCAACCTCGGTGCCAATCAAGGCTTGGTTTTTTTGAAGAGAAATCTCTTTTTGTAATTCAATGAGTTGGTTGGTTCGATACCCCTTCACCTGTTCAGGGATATCGTCTGGGTATTTTCTAGCCGCAATGGTGTGTTTGCGTTCAGAATATTTAAAAACAAAGGCCGCCTGATATTCCATCTCTTTCATCAGATCATAGGTGTCTTGGAATTCCTCGTCCGTTTCACCACAAAAGCCGCAGATCAGATCGGTGGTCAAGACAAGCGGTCCTTTGTTCCGAATGACTTCCACGAGCTTGAGATATTCCCGACGGGTATAACCTCGTCCCATGCGTTCTAACATCCGATCGTTCCCGGATTGCAACGGCAAGTGGATTTGGTTGCAAATGATGGGATGCTGGGCCACGGCTTCAAGCAACCCCGGTGGAAAGTCTTTTGGATGCGGGCGAAGTAAATCGCACGCGTTGAATACCCCGGCACATCAGCGACCTCGACCAGCAGTCGCGCAAAATCCCATGCACCGGATCGATAGGAATTCACATTTTGCCCCAGCAAGGTAATTTGCCTAACCCCTTGGCTGGCTAGCTGCTGGACTTCTTCAAGAATACCTTCCGGGGCCCTGGAGCGTTCTCGGCCTCTGGTATAGGGCACCACGCAGAATGAACAAAAATTGTCACACCCTCGCATGACGGCAATCCAACCGTTCACCCCACCGCCCCGATCAGGAACGATCTGAGCATAGGTTTCATATTCGGACAGATCGACCGCTAACCCCCTGCGTTGATGTTTCAATGCATCAGTGAGCAAATCAGGCAAACGCCGGTATGCATCAGGCCCGACAAGAACATCAATCCATGATCGGGTATCCAGTAATTCTTGCTTCAGGTTCTGAGCCATACAGCCTAAGACTCCGATCACAAGCCCTCGTTCTTTTTTCCTGGCTTTATACCGAGCCAAATGTCCATAGAGTCGATTATGCGCATTTTCACGAATGGCACAGGTATTAAACAAAATGACGTCAGCCTCTTCATCGACCGGAGTAAATTGAAACCCCCTCCCTTTCATGATCGACCGAACCAATTCGGTGTCATATTCATTCATCTGACACCCAAAGGTTTCCATATAGACCCTGATACCCACCCCTCTCCATTGAAGACGACGCGGTTTTGAGACTTTTGGGGAGAAGTAATGGAGTACTGCTCATGCGTTCCTGCTTTGAATAACCGCAAGATCTTGATGGTGATGGGTACGGGGACTGTGGGACAAAGGATTGAGAAGACCGACAACGCGATCAGACATGACCCCTGTGGCGACAACCGATTGAACCGTGTTCTTGAGGTCCAGAGAGGAACGCACATCCACACGAAGATAATGGTCGGTCAAACCAGACCAGGCCCCATTCACCTTATCTTCAAACAAGACGGAAAGTTCTTGACCCAAAAATCGCTGTTGGAACGTCTTTCGCTTTTGACGAGAAAGCTCGCGTAGCGTCCGGCTGCGTTCGTTGATAACTTTTGGAGACACCGTATCAGACATTTTTGTCGAGGCTGTCCCAGGTCGTGGGGAATAACTGAACACATGTAAATATGCAAACGGCAGATCTTGAATGAGAGCGAGAGTGTTCGAAAATTCCGGCTGGCCCTCTCCAGGAAAGCCTACCATGACATCTGTGCCAAAACAGACATCAGGAATCATGTGAAGAGCCAATTCCATTGCTTCCCGATACTCCTGAACCGAATACCGTCGATTCATGGTTCGCAAAATGGCATCGTCCCCGCTTTGCAACGGGACATGAAGAAACCGACACAGCTTTCGCGACGTTTTCATGTATTCCAGAAGTCCCTTCCGGAATCGTCGTTGGTTCAATAGAGGAAATCCGGATACGTTCCAGACCCTCGATCACTTCCAGCCGTGTGATCAGACCTAAAAGATCGATGCCTTGATCCTGATACTGGCCAATGTTGACGCCAGTCAGCACCAATTCACGATGACCTCTCTGGACAAGGCCCTCTGCCTCTCGAACCGCATCGTCGACAAACCGACTCCGCTCCCGACCTCTCGCAAAGGGAATCAAACAAAAGGCGCACATGAATTGACAGCCATCCTGAATTTTTAAATTCGCTCGGGTCGTAGAATAATTCCCCACTCCTTCCAATAAAAAATTATCAGGATCCATGCGTTCATGATGGACTCGTGGCACCGCCCGTTTTACCTGTTGTGCAAACAGGTGGCAGGATATCTGGCAACTGCATTTTAAATTGATTGCCGACAATCAGATCGATGCCCTCAATTTGACGAAGCGCATCTAGACCAGTTTGGGCATAACATCCGGTCACGGCCACAAAGGCCTTGGGGGACTGCCGGAGAGTCTGACGGACCAGTCGACGGCAATCCGCTTCCGCCCCTTCCGTGACCGTACAAGAATTCAGGACCAGGATATCCGTTTCTTGTCCATATTCAACGGGCAGAAACCCACGACGCCGGAATCCATCTTTCAGGAGCGCTGTTTCGGCTTGATTAAGACGACAGCCTATCGTCGAAAACGCCACTCGCGGTTGCTGAACGGTCGGTGCAATCATTGGATGATGATTATAAAGAAGCCCTTGCCTGACAACAAGATAGACATTCCTACGGTTCCCATTCCTTCAGGAACATGCTAGTATTTTTCTAAATTGTTCCAAACTCGACGGAAATTCGAGCCTCGTTTGAGACCTGGATTCGCAACTCTTGCGCATCATACCCTGTGCCTGGGCAATAAGATTGTCATCTCCGTTCCTTTCCCTACAGTCATGTTGAGCACAACCCTCTTCGAACAAACTTTCTCAGCTTCCGATGTTTAATGCCATGAATGCCGGTTTTGGGAAACTCTTCCTCTCCCGCTTCATGGACATTCGTCTGTTGCCGGGACAAGTCGTGGCCTTAGCTGCCATGGGACTGATCGTGCTGGGTGGCTGTTTGCTGATGCTTCCCTTTGCCACGAAACCAGGAGTACATCTGGGATTGATCGACGCCCTCTTTACCGCCACATCTGCCGTCTGTGTGACCGGCCTTATCGTCATGGATACTCCACAAGATTTTACGGCCTTTGGGCAGGGAGTAATTCTGCTCCTGATTCAAATTGGCGGATTGGGTTATGCCTTGATGGCAACCCTGATCCTGTTAATGCTAGGACGTCGTCTAGGCTTACGCGACCGCATGATGCTTTCGGAAACCATGAGCACGATGGACATGCAAGGCTTAGTGCGATTCGTGAAACTCGTGGCGTTGATCACATTTGGGCTAGAAGGCATTGGAGCCATTCTGCTCACCCTTCGCTTTGCCATGGATCATCCTTGGGATACCGCGGCGTATTACGGCATTTTTCACGCTATTTCTGCCTTTAACAACGCTGGCTTCGCCTTATTTTCCGACAGCCTCACTTCCTTTCAAACCGACTGGACGATTAATGTTATCGTAACCATTTTGGTTATTTTAGGAAGCATTGGATTTCTCGTCTTTGAAGATCTCCTCGATAATTATCGTGGTACCAGATTCCGTTTCAGCACACATACGAAACTTGTAGTCACGACGACAGGAATTCTCATTGCCGTCGGAACGCTGGGCATTGCCATTCTGGAATGGAATAATCCCGCCACATTGCAACCTCTCTCCATTGGCGACACGTTCACCGTCTCCTATTTTCACGCGGTCTCACGTACCGCAGGGTTTACTACCCTCAATTTGCAAGAGATGCGGGAACCCACACTCTATTTCTTACTAATATTAATGGCTATCGGTGGGTCACCAGGCAGCATGTCTGGAGGGATTAAAACGACGACGATCGCCATTGTTTTTTTGACCATTTGGAGCCTGCTACGGCGAGATCCCGATGTGGAAGTCTTTCACAGACGGATTCCTCCAGACCTGATTACTCGAGCTCTTTGCTTGACGATTTTGGCCCTGGCCCTTATTACGGGAATGACTCTACTCCTCGCCTCCACCGAATCACACCCATTTTTATCGCTGATGTTCGAAGTGACCTCTGCAATGGGTATTGTCGGCATGTCGTTGGGAGACGGAGACACGAGGAGTTTATCAGCCCTTCTCACCGATTTTGGGAAAGTAATGATTATGCTCTCAATGCTATTAGGACGGTTCGGTCCACTGATGATTGGGCTCTCGGCCGTCAAAGCTTCTGCCCACAAACGCTATCGGTATGCCCAGTCTCGTGTCATGATTGGATAAAATGGCATAGGATCCGTCAGGAAATTACCGGTGCAATTGGCCGAGACGATTTTGGTGCGAGTCAAGGAGCGAAGAGTGCGCATACCGGGAGTATGGAAGCGATGAGCGACGCCGGCGCAGCCCAAAAGCGCGGCGACCCTACGGGGAGGCCCATCTTTGGACCAGGGCGTCGTTGCTTCCTCGGTCACATAGTCCCACTATGCTTTCTCGGCGCGCCTCGCCCCGATCACAAATCTGGGCCTCCCAATTGTACCGGTAATTTCCTGACGGACCCTTAGGCCACTCGACGCTGTAGCACAAGGATGAAGGCGACTAACGTTGGAAGCGGACAAATGATATAAGGCAGCACCCACACCCACACATTTTTCCCCCGAACCCGGGCCTGATCAATCATCCAGACAAAAATCCAAATGACCAGCAGAATATAATTGACCGTAATCCATTGAGTCGTCCGAACATGCAATTGACTGTCAGCCGCGCCCCCGGTCATGAAGAAAAAGATGCCTTCTAACATGACAAAAGCGGCCAATAAACCTATAACCAACCGTCTGCTCCATACATACATTGTCCCACTCCTTGGTAAAATAAATGATGAAATTATTTGTAGTATTCAACCTAAAAACAGCAGTTGGATCACGAAAGTCTGCACACCCCCTTGGCTTGCACAGCTTTTTCGCACTCAACGGCAGCTTTTAGGTTCAATAGAACTCAGCTGCTCCTCTTTCGTCTTACCATGCGAGAAAACGAGACGTTATATCAAAAGATGGCTTGAAACGTCCTTACCTACCCCAATTTTCAAACTTTTATTTCTCTTTTTCATGCACATGCTGCTGAATGTCGCTCCGCTGCCGACAATTTCTGCTCTCCCAATTCATAAAAATTATTTGCCCAACCGCTCCTCATGTGCATAACCCACATTCACTAACATTTTCCCTGTTGATAACTGGCTGAATTAACGTCTCAACTCCGCAGCAATATTCAGATTTTTTCAACTCACAAGTTCTTCACAGAAATCCCCACAATTCACCCAAGCTTTACAACATTTAGTGTTGACAATTTTCATCATCCTCTATAGATTGTGGGTCATTGGATTTATCCAATTTTTTCTTCCGGTCTTATTTTCCTGTTTTTTCTGTATGTTTCCAGTTTTTGTATGGCTTGTGAATTCCTAATCCAGAGGCCTCATTTTCTTTTCAGAAAACCCTGAAAGAATGCCTCGCCAAAACGGGTCTTGGAACGAGCATGATCCTGTATATGCTCTATTTTTATTATCCTTGACCCAACCAAACGGATTGTCACAAGTCTGAAAATCAGGAACAACAGAAAGTAACAGGGTCAGCAGCAACCATGATGACCGGTAGAAATACCCCACTGTATTTTCGTGTCTTCTAAAGGAGACTATTCATGAAAATTGAGCGTCGATTTACAAAAACTGGGGAAAGCCCGTATCAGACCATTCCTTTTTCTGCCCGATCCTCGGAAATCAGAAACCCTGATGGTTCAGCCGTCTTTCATCAGGACAATATTCAGGCTCCGGAGCATTGGTCACAATTAGCTATTGATATCTTAGCGCAAAAATATTTCCGCAAGGCAGGCGTGCCTCAATATGACGACGAGGGCAAGCCACTTCTCACCGAAAAGAATAGGCCCATTCTTGGCGGTGAACGGGATGCCCGACAAGTCTTCCACCGGCTTGCAGGATGCTGGACCGATTGGGGCAAAAACCACAATTATTTTGACTCGTCCGAAGATGCCCAAGCCTTTGAGGATGAACTGAGTTACATGTTGGCCTGGCAAATGGCCGCACCTAATTCGCCGCAATGGTTCAATACCGGGCTACACTTTGCTTACGGGTTATCCGGTCCCTCGCAAGGACATTTTTATGTGGACCCGAATACCCACCGCGTCAAACAAGCGCGCAATGCCTATGAACGTCCCCAAGTCCATGCCTGTTTCATCCAAGCCATCTCTGATGATTTAGTCAACCAAGGCGGGATCATGGACCTGTGGGTTCGCGAAGCCCGGCTATTCAAGTATGGCTCGGGCACCGGCACCAATTTCTCCAAACTACGAGCCGCAGGAGAAGCCTTATCCGGCGGCGGACGATCCTCCGGACTCATGTCCTTTCTTAAAATTGGAGATCGAGCGGCCGGCGCTATTAAATCGGGAGGAACAACCAGGCGGGCGGCGAAAATGGTCTGCCTGGACCTCGATCACCCTGACATCGAAGAATTTATTGATTGGAAAGTCGTAGAAGAACAAAAAGTGGCTGCCATGGTCACCGGGTCAAAAGTATGCGCGCGCCATCTCAACAAAATTCTACAAGCCTGTCACATTTCCAAGGCTGACGACAACACGCAGGTCGAAATCAATCCACGCGAAAACTCCGCCTTGCGGGAAGCCATCCAAGCGGCCCGTGAGGTCTCTGTCCCAGAACCGTACATTCAACGCATGTTCAACTATGCCCAAGAAGGCTTCACCCATTTTGTCTTTCATGAATACGATACCAACTGGGATAGCAAAGCCTATCAAACTGTCTCAGGGCAAAACTCCAATAACAGTATCCGAGTGCCCAATGATTTTTTTGAGGCCCTCAAGTCCGGCGGCAATTGGACCTTGACCCGCCGCACTGACGGAGTTGCCTACAAGACCATACCTGCCAAGGACCTCTGGGACCGAATTGCATGGGCAGCTTGGATCTGCGCCGACCCAGGCATTCAATACGACACGACCATCAATGAATGGCATACCTGCCCTCAGGATGGCAGGATCAATGCCTCCAATCCCTGTAGTGAATACATGTTCTTAGACGATACAGCCTGTAATCTGGCTTCACTGAATCTAGGCCGTTTTCTCACGCCAGAAGGCCAGTTTGATATCGAGGGATTTCGTCATGGTGTCCGATTATGGACCATCGTCCTGGAAATCAGCGTACTCATGGCCGGATTCCCCAGTCGAGCCATCGCCGAGAAAAGTTTCTCCTTCCGCACCCTCGGACTGGGCTACGCCAACCTTGGCTCGATACTTATGAAATTGGGAATTCCCTATGACGATCCACAAGCCCTGGCCTGGTGCGGCACCATTACGGCCTTGATGACCGGAGAATCCTATGCCACCTCGGCGGAAATGGCCAAGGAATTAGGCCCATTTAACGCATATCCCCGTAATGCGGAATCTATGCTGCGTGTGATGCGAAATCATCAACGGGCTACTTACGACGGCCAGTCAGACGACTATGAAGGGCTCACCATTCCCCCACGGAGCATTCAAGCCGATCAATGCCCTGAAGATTTACTCAAAGCCGCCCGGCAGTCGTGGGATCGCGCCTTGGAACTAGGAGAGAAATATGGGTATCGCAATGCCCAAGCGACTGTGATCGCGCCAACCGGCACGATTGGCTTGGTCATGGATTGCGACACCACCGGCATTGAGCCCGACTTTGCGTTGGTGAAATTCAAGAAACTGGCAGGAGGCGGTTATTTTAAAATTATCAACCAAAGCTTACCGCCGGCCTTACGCAATCTGGATTATAGTCCTACCCAGATTCAAGATATCATTACCCATGCCACCGGCACTCGCACACTCAAACAGGCACCGTTTATAAACCATGAGACCTTACAAGCCAAAGGGTTTGATCGAACCGCTCTCGAACGCATCGAAGCCACCTTGGATGGGGCCTTTGATATACATTTCGCCTTCAATAAATGGACCTTGGGAGAAGAGTTTTGCCGGGAAAAATTAGGACTCTCTGAAGCACAACTCCAAAGCCCTCAGTTGAATATCCTCCAACATCTGGGCTTCATACACGAAGAAATTCTTGCTGCGACGGATTTCTGCTGCGGCACCATGACCATAGAGGGCGCTCCGCACCTCAAACCGGAACACCTTTCTATTTTCGACTGTGCAAACCGATGCGGGCGATTGGGCCAACGCTATATTCTTCCTGCGGCCCATATCCGAATGATGGCCGCTGCCCAGCCTTTTATCAGCGGCGCGATCAGCAAAACCATCAACATGCCCGCCGATACCACGGTGGACTCTGTAAAAGAAGCCTACATGACATCCTGGACCTCCATGCTAAAATCCGTCGCCCTGTATCGAGATGGGTCCAAGCTCAGCCAACCGTTAAATACTGTGAGCGACTGGGGCGATACCTCTTCTCAAGCTGAGCAGGTCCAAACGGTTGCGAAGCAAGCGGCCTCCCGCGTGCTTGTCCGCTACCTTGCCAAACGCCGCCCCCTTCCAACACGCCGTAACGGCTATACCCAAAAAGCCATCGTGGGAGGACATAAGATTTATTTACGAACAGGCGAATACGAAGACGGCACTATCGGGGAAATTTTCCTGGACATGCATAAAGAGGGCGCCGCGTTCCGTAGCCTCATGAATTGTTTTGCCATCGCGATCTCTCTCGGGCTGCAACATGGTGTCCCCCTTGAGGAATTCGTGGATGCCTTTGTGTTTACGCGTTTTGAGCCGAATGGACCGGTGAAGCTCAACAACCATATTAAAATGTCCACGTCGATCATCGATTATATTTTCCGGGACATGGCCATCACCTATCTTGGAAGACATGATTTGGAACAAGTGTCCCCGGAAGACCTTCGTGTCGATGCGCTCAAGAAACAAACCGACACCGAGCAAGAAGATGGGAAAGATTTGGTCGATCCTCGTTCCTTGAGTTCAACCTCCATCAGCTCTGAAGTCTTTCCCTCTCGCCGATCTTCAGGGAACGGCGTAGGGAAAAATGGTGAACAGGGACGAGTCGCCCGAAAAATAGAAATGCAACGCGAAACGGTTACCATCACTGAAGTACAGGAAGCCCGACAAAAAGGGTACGAAGGGGACCCGTGCACGGAATGTAAACAATTCAAAATGGTCCGTAACGGCATGTGCCTCAAATGCGACAACTGCGGTGCCACCAACGGATGTTCATAATCTAAAAGAAATTTCCCGAATAAGGAGAACGCTCGTGTTCAATTCAGTCGCTAACGATCGTTTAAAGATTGCCAAAGATTGGCATGCTCGGGATTTTCTTGTGGTCTGTGGATTGACCATGCAGGACGAGAATGGACGTGTCACCCTCGTCAAACCGACGAATTGCTCATGATGATGTCCGGGGAATTAGAGCTGGAGATGGAAGGACAATCTATCTGGCCTTCCGTGGGAGAGGAAATCCGCATTCCTGCAGGAGTCCCTCATACTATTCGAAATATCGGAGGGAAAACGGCACGCTGGTTCTACGGGCAACGACGAGAGACAATAACCGTACTGCAAACTCCTGATACCTCACGGGAGCGTTCATTCCATCCTGAAGTTAAGAGAAAAAGAAGACCGGAAAAAAGAGGGGCAGCGTCAGAAGCATCAAAAGGGTTTTGAAACCACAGTCTTTTTTACCCTCGATTCATTTTTCCACCTGACTTATTCCTTGCTCTCATCCTTCCCGCAACGAAATCCGGTCGTCAGGTCTTGAAAGTCTACTTCGGCTTTCGAGCGAGCAGTTACACGTAAATTGACCGGTTGATCTTCCCACGATCCACCCCGTAAGACTTTAAAATCTCCTTCGCTGGGTCCCTGTGGATTTTTTTTGGGACTGTCCTCGTAATAATGCCTGTCGTACCAATCGTTCACCCATTCAGCCGCGTTGCCTGCCATATGATACAGCCCATAAGCACTTTTTCCACCTTCTTTGAGGCCATGTCGGACACTCATTCCCTTGGTCCCACTGGTCACTGGAGAAAGCGTAATGGGATAACTCACCCATCCTGTCGTCCCCTGATTATAATTGGCAATATCCACAAATGGCTGCATGTGGCCCCAGGGATATCGACGCCCATCCGTTCCACGTGCGGCCTTTTCCCACTCGGCTTCTGTGGGTAACCGTTTGCCGACCCATTCGCAATAGCGTTTGGCATCTTTCCAGGTAATACCAACTGCGGGACGATCCCCGACTTTTCCGGTCGCCGCGCCATCATCCCATAATGGCGGAGGTTCAATACTGTAATCATGATCCAAGATCGTTTGATACTCAGCCATTGTGACCTCATAACGGTCGATTAAATAGGCATCCAGCCACACCGTATGATCGGGCCGTTCGTTTCGAGACCCCTCGTTAGCCCCCATCGTAAATTCTCCTTCGGGAATCAAGACCATCACTCCTGGAGGACCATCCATAGGCCCTTGATCAACTTCTCCTGATTCGGTGTATTTCCAATCTTCGGCTGCTGATGAAACACCTGTCAGCCCCAACGCACAGGCAACCATAATCACACTAAGAAAGAAACCTGGATTCATAAAGACCTCACATAACTGAGATGAAAGAAAAACTCTCTCTGATCTCTTCACCATATCGAAAGAAGTCCGGCATTGGAAGAGCAAAGGTTTAACCTCACTGCTCTGCACAATTCATCCATAAAAAGACAAAAGCCGCTGAAGAATCCTTCAGCGGCTTCAATCATGGCGTCCCCAGCGGGATTTGAACCCGCGTTGCCGCCTTGAAAGGGCGGCGTCCTAGGCCAGGCTAGACGATAGGGACGTATGGCACAGATTTTCCAAAACGGCGTTGACTTAGGGTAATGAAGCGACTCAGATTCAGCGGCGATTCTACCAACGCCAAAAACACGAGTCAAACCAAGAGGTTAGGATCGCGCTCTTGCCACACTCACAAACGACAAACGTAGACCTTTCTGCTATATCGCAAATCTCATGGCCCTCTGACATAAAAAATTGCCCCTCAAGTATCTGAGTACCTGACAAGCACTCTGTCACTCTTGGCCATATGGCTAAAAAAGGTGGTGAAGCGGGCCTGTAAGCCGGATTCTGTACCGTTTGAGGCAAGCCTCATTCGGCGGTGACCATTTCTCTGGAACCTAGGTTACCCTAGGCTTCAAGCAACCTACCCGGGAACCTTGGCCGGGCCGACCTCCCTCCCGTTCTGATGAGGAATGACTTCCCCCGCAAAACAGAGACTCGTTCCCCTATTTGGTTTTGCTCCAGGTGACGCTTACCCTGCCACTTGTGTCACCACAAGCGCGGTGGGCTCTTACCCCGCCATTTCACCCTTACCTGACTGAAACGTTTGCCTCAGCCATCGGCGGTATATTTTCTGTGGCGCTGGTGTCGGATTGCTCCGCCTGGGCGTTACCCAGCACCTTGCCCTATGGAGTCCGGACTTTCCTCCCACGGATGCTTCGTGAGCGATCACCCGGCCCACTTCCACCACCGCCTATTATGGTAGGACCAGAAGAAAGGGAATGCAAGGGGAGATTGAAAACCGAAGAACGCTAATCGAGGGTTTCCACTTCAAGATGGTGGGCCATGAAGAGAATACGATGGCAATAGGAACAGTCCATTAATTCATCTCCTCTTCTCACTTCAGCGACGAGTTGAGGAGGAAGTTGAAGTCGACAACCACCACAGGCCCCGTCTAGAACTTCAGCAACGGCAAACCCTTTTCGTCTCGTCTTTAACCCGTTGTACCGAGCTAGCAAGGGTTTTTCTACCGTATCGGCTACGATCTTTTGCTGCCGCTCCAAATCGCTTAACTCATTGGCTAATTCGGCAATTTGACCTTCCACCCTGGCCTTTTCAGCATTAAACACGTTCTGGGCCTCTTGGGCTTGTTCTTCAAGTTCCTTGACCGCCTGTTGGTTTTCCTCCACCCGCGCCATCGTTTCTAGCACGCTCTCCTCAATGGAATCCTTTTTCTTTCTGGCCTGCTCAATTTCAAACAAGTGCGCCTGATATTCTTTATTTGTTTTTAACTCAGACAGTCGACTACGAACTTTGTGCAGCAAATCTTCCTGAGTGGCCAACTCACGTTCCGCACTCCGTTGTTGCTTCACAAGGGATTCCCCATTGTTTTTTAACGCTTGCAGACGAGTGAGAATTTGTTGGAGGGGAGATTCAACGGCTTTCAGAAGCTCGGGGGCTTTTCGCTGGGTATCTTGAATTTGAAAAATTCGAAGATCAAACTTTTGAAGTTCAATAAGAAATTGCAGCTGCGAATTCACAAAGTCTCCAACATTATTAACGAAACCCAATCACCGTGTTAGCGTTTCAAGTCAGGCCCGTTATCTTGGTGGGCCCACCAGGACTTGAACCTGGGACCAACTGATTATGAGTCAGCCGCTCTAACCAACTGAGCTATGGGCCCAAACCCCACAATCGCGTAACATATCTTTTACCATAGATTGGCTCCAGGAAAAAATACCTTTTCCACTTTTCTTCAGTCTTGGCTGAAATTTTCTCAGGATACCATTAAGCCAGCTTTCTGGCTTCGAATTCCATTGATTTGAAGGTTCAAGACATCCACATCCTCATGACGCCCTTCACGTTCTGCAGCTTTGAGCTGCCCAATTAACTCATCCAACCTGCGCTGGAGTCTTTTATTTCCTAGAATGCGGAGACAACCCACAACGTGAGCATGGGTATCCTCAAGGTAGAGATCCCATACACTCAATTGTGCCACCACCGCTTCGTAGGCCGGATCATCACTCAGCGCTCCTCGAAACCCTTTGAGATCTACTTGCCCAGCCTCATTGCGGTGACAAATGGCTTGAGTGAGAAGATGACGATAGGCCGGAACCGTAAAGACTTCCGAATCTAATTCGAGGATGTGGGTGGATTCCAGACGACCCTGCAGTAAAAGAATGATCAAATCGCGCTCTTCCGGTTTGCCTGCTGGCAGAGAGACCTCAGGAGGTGATTCAGGCTGCTTGGATACGGACCTGACCGAATCAACGCGCAGTCTCAGTGTGGGTAACCGTTTCCTGAGTAAATCCTGTCGGATACCAAGCCGTTCGGAAACCACTTTTAGATATTCGTCTTTCTCGAGAGGGTTTTTCGTTTTTTGAAGAATTGCCAAGATCTCATCTGCACATTTGACTCGATCTTGAATCGAATCTTTTTTGGCTTTCGCCAAGACTGAGGTCACCACAAAATCTAAAAGCGTGGCGGCTCGTCCCTCCAACTCCCGAAACGCTTCCACACCCATGAGTTCTTATAAACGTGTCAGGATCATCCCCTACAGGCAACAATAACACCCGTACATCCATACCCGAATTCACAAATAAATCTAGTGTGCGCAACGCGGCATTCACCCCAGCGGTGTCGCCATCAAAGACCAACATGACCGACGGCACAAACCGCCGCAACACCTGCACATGCTCAGCAGTCAGTGCGGTCCCCAGGGGAGCCACAACATTGGTTATGCCATATTCATGAAGGGTAATGGCATCGAAATAGCCTTCAACCAGATAAAAACGACCGGCTGCCGTTGCTGACTGCCTGGCTATAGCTAAGCCATACAGTGATCGTCCCTTGAAAAACAGACTAGTTTCCGGGGAATTGAGATATTTTGGAGAGGCATCATCCTGCATAACTCGACCGCCAAAGGCCAAGACATGGCCCCTGGTATCCGCAATGGGAAACAACACCCGATTGCGAAACCGATCGTATGTGGAAAAGCCTCGTGCACCTTCTTGTTCTTTCCGCACCACCAATCCGGCATGAATGAGTTCTTCAACTTTGACCGCTTGCCGTTCCATCCAGTGAGATAGCCCATTCCAGCCTTCTGGCGCATACCCTAATTGAAACGTCGTCCAAGACTGCCGAGCAATTCCCCGTTGATCCAAGTATGCCCTGGCATCTTGGGCTTCGGACGATTCTTGGAGATTTTGGTGATACCAAGAGGCGGCCAATTGATAGAGATGAAGATATCGCTCACGAGACAAACCAGATCCCGGACGGGAGATGGCCTGACGTCGTTCGGGAAGGGCCACCCCGGTTCGCTGACTGAGCTCACGAAGGGCTTCCATAAAATCCATATTTTCTTGTTTCATTAAAAACGTAAAGGCATCCCCTCCAGCTTGGCAGCCGAAACAATGGAAATATTGACTCGCGGGATTCACCGAAAATGATGGGGATTTTTCCGAATGAAAAGGGCACAGGCCTTTAAAATTCTGGCCGGCCTTGGCAAGACTCACATATGTGGAAATCAAATCAACGATGTCGATACGCTCCCGAATTTGCTGGATGGTTTCTGAAGGAACGCCTCGTTTTTCACTCGTCATCTCAACACCATCAATTGGAACACGGAAATACGAACTACCCTGGTGGCCATTCAAAAGACCGACCACCCAGCACATGCAAGTGGAGATGAAAGACTGACTGGCCTGCGCCCCGCCCAGTGTTCGCCACCACTCGATAGCCACTTTCCACAATGGCACGCTCTCTGGCCACTTTCGCACATACGACCATCAATTGCCCCAATAATGTCGAATCGGAATCCTGCGTATCGTCCAGGGAGACCACGTGCCGCTTGGGAACGACTAAAATATGCACGCGTGCTTGCGGATTAATATCGTCAAACGCGATAACCTGATCATCTTCATAGAGTTTTGTTGTGGGAATCGCCCCTCCCACAATCTGACAAAAAAGGCACTCAGCCATGAGAGGCCTCACTCTCAGATGTTCGGACCCCTGACTTCCCAAATCGCTTGCCCAGTTCTTGATAGATTTCATCTGGAGGAATCGAAAAATGCCCAAGCATGATTAACGAATGAAACCATAGATCGGCCATTTCGTAGATGATCTCTTCACGATTCGAATTTTTTCCAGCCAGAACGACCTCACCGGCCTCTTCCACGACTTTCTTTAAAATGCGATCAACGCCCCCTTCCATCAATTTCGAGACATAGGAGTCCGAACTGGGATTGGCTTTTCGATCTGACACCATTTCATACAGTCGTTGGGTAATCCCTCCCCAGGCGGTGCCCATAGGGATTGCCAGGCCTTGTTCAGTTGTCGAAGTCAGAGATGTAAAAAAACAGGACCGGTTGCCTGTATGGCAGGTCGGACCAATAGGTTGGGCTTTCACCAACAACGCATCTTGATCACAATCAAGAAAGACTTCCTTGAGTACCAGCTCGTGTCCTGAGGTCTCGCCCTTTTTCCAGAGCTGTTGTCGGGACCTGCTCCAAAAATATACCCGTTGGGATTGTTGCGTCATGTCCCAGGCTTCCTGATTCATAAACCCAACCATCAACACGGTGCCATCCAACCAATCCTGGACAATACAGGGCAAGAGCCCCTGTTCATCAAATTGTGGTACTATCGATTCAGGTTTTTCGCTCATCGGGTTTTACGCAATCGAAACGGGAACCGATACTGGCCGCATCGGAATACCCTGTTCAGACAAAAAGGATTTGGCTTGCCCGATCGAATAGGTTTGGAAATGAAAGATGGAGGCGGCTAAGACCGCATCAGCTTTCCCCAGAGTAAATGCCTCATACAAATGTTGTAACGTGCCAGCTCCCCCGGAAGCAATGACCGGAATGGTTACCGCTTCGGAAATCGCCGCAGTCAAAGATAAATCATACCCATCTTTGGTCCCATCCTGATCCATACTGGTTAACAAAATCTCTCCCGCTCCAAAATCCATCATCCACTGAGCCCATCGAACCGCATCCAACCCAGTCGTATTGCGCCCTCCATGGGTAAAGACTTCCCATGTTTGAACATCTTTTTCGTCGCCTTTCACACGTTTCGCATCAATCGCAACCACGATACATTGCGAGCCAAATCGTTTGGCTGCCGCTTTCACAAAATCTGGTTGCTGGACAGCTGCGGTATTGATACTGACTTTATCCGCTCCGGCTTCCAGCAATCGACGAATATCTTCCAACGTGCGAATTCCACCACCAACCGTCAATGGCATAAACACCTGCTCTGCTGTCCGCACCACCACGTCCAAAATCGTATCACGTTTTTCATGCGAGGCCGTAATGTCCAGGAAACACAGCTCGTCGGCCCCTTCACGATCATAGACCTGCGCCACGTGAACAGGGTCACCCGCATCACGCAGATTCACAAACGAGACTCCTTTGACGACGCGCCCATCTTTGACATCCAGACAGGGAATGATGCGCTTGGTTAACATACCGCCCCTGCCTCTCCAGCCGAATGGACCAGCGCTAGGGCCGCTTTCAAGTCTAACGTCCCTTCATACAGAGCTTTTCCAATAATGACGCCAGAAATATTGCCGCCAATCTCTTGGATCGCTCGAATATCATCTAACGCAGTGACGCCACCTGAAGCAATAACCGGAACCGGTGAGGTCTCCGCTGCCTCTCGCAAGGCAGAAATGTTTGGGCCGTTCAACATGCCATCTCGAGAAATATCCGTATAGACAATGCCACCCAAGGGAAGATCTTTTATGGAGTCAAAAACCTGCAGAGGAGTCAAGGTGGAAACCGTCGTCCACCCGTGAACAGCAACTAGCCCCTGCTTCACATCAATCCCGACTAAAATTTTCTGTGGAAATTGCTGAGCGACCGATGATAAAAATTGCGAATCTTGCAATGCCGCCGTTCCCACCACAACCCGATCCACGCCAATAGACCGATAGGCTTGAACCGTCTCCATATTTCGAATACCACCACCGACCTGTATGGGAATGGTCAGCTTCTTGGCTATCGCTTCAATCTGAGGTAGGTGTTTCGGTGTTCCTTCCACAGCCCCATCTAAATCCACAATATGCAGATACCGGGCACCAAGATTTTGCCACTGTTCAGCCATCCCCACTGGATCATCCGAATACCAGGTGACCTGTCTCATCTCACCCTGCCGCAAGCGGACACATTTGCCATCTTTTAAATCGATCGCAGGAATCAACAACATCGGCTTGGGTTTCTCTTGTAAGGACGAAACGGACTATTGAGCAATATGAGCCTCTTGTCCAACGGGAAACGCCCCCATCACTTTTTGTACACCTAATTCTGAAAGTTCTTGAGCGGTCACAAACCCGCCGCTTTTTTCGAAAAACCCCACGATATCCTGGGTAAGCGGTTTCTGTTCCTCAAAAAACTCTCCTTTCCACAATATCGTTCCATCGGACGGCCTGACCAAAAACATTTCAAATCCTACCGCTGCAGGTTTAGCCCCCATCCTTGTCCCTTCCCGCTCACGATACGTCCGAACCAGGCCCATCAACACACCATCTACCTTCAAGCGATCCCCGACTTCTTTGGCTAATGTTTTTAAAGAAGTGGAAGAGGGATCATCACCCAGGCTTGCGGAAAAAGCGCTGTCTTCTGACCGGATAACCCGTAGAGTTGGTCGAGCACGAAGAACCGATTCGACTCGTGTCGTAATGAATTGCGCCGCAGATTCAGAGACGGAATAGAGATCACGTTGCGAGTCAGACCGTTGAACTTGATCAGTGCCAGGCAACCGAAATTGTGTCCGGATTTCTTCTGGGTCCCTCACACCTCCATGCGTTTGGCTATAGCCCCATTGAGGAGCTTGAAGCGCTTGAAACGGCACTATGGCAATGCTGGAAATGGCTGAAGGGTCAAATTGTGGAGCTGACTGGACCTGAACTTTCGAAGGGACGCAACCAAGCGTGAACATACACCACCCAATAAAACCCACCACCAAGTATCCAGCTTGGCGTCGTTGACACCATTTGCCGAAAGAGATTAATTCCTCACTCATTGCCACTCACCAAAATTTTTCAATACTTGCAATCCGACTGCCTGACTTTTTTCAGGATGAAATTGGGTCGCAAAAATATTGTCTTTCCACACACTACTGGCAAAGGAAATCCCATATTCCGTTTGCGTGCTGACCAGCGCGCCATCCCCAGGTTCTACATAAAATGAATGGACAAAATAGACATAGGATTCAGAATCTATCCCCTCTAAGGGCGGCGCGGGCTTATCAATGCGAATGGTGTTCCATCCCATATGGGGAATTTTATAGGACGACGCCCTATCTTCAGGGAGAGGAATCGCTTTCACCTTACCAGGCAACAGGCCTAACCCCTTATGACATCCAAATTCTTCACTTTCGACAAACAAGAGCTGAAAGCCTACACAAATGCCCAAAAAGGGTTTGCCAACTTGAATAGCACGGTGAATCGGATCCACGAGCCCATAGCGAGTCACGTTGTCCATACAATCGCCAAAGGCTCCAACGCCAGGCAACACCACGTGACTGGCCCGATCAATGACCGCCGCCTCACGCGTCACCACGGCTTCGTGTCCAACTCGTTCAAATCCCTTCTGCACGCTGCGAAGGTTGCCCATTCCATAGTCAATGATCGCAATCATGATCTTCCCGGCTTATCCCGCTTCCCTGTTAGCTACATTTACCTCAATTTACAATGAGCCTTTTGTGGACAATACACCTGAAATCCGGTCTTCCCGACTTACGGCTTGATCCAAGGCTCTGGCCAAGGCTTTAAAAATCGCCTCCATGATATGATGGGGATTCCGTCCATACAGAACATTCACATGAAGATTCAGCCCGCCTTGACTCACAAATGCCTGGAAAAAATCTTCAAACAGTCCCAAATCAAACGACTTGATATAACGCGTCGGCAACGACACGTTGTAGACCAGATAGGGCCGGCCACTCAAATCCACGGTCACTTGCGCCAAGGTTTCATCCAACGGAACCGAAGCAAAGCCAAACCGGGCAATTCCCTCCTTCGTCCCAAGCGCTTGATTCAGCACCTGGCCCATGACAAGACCAATGTCCTCGATCGTATGATGATCATCAATCTCAATATCCCCTTTGGCTTCGATTAGTAAATCGAAAAACCCATGTTTACCCAATAGATTGAGCATATGATCCAAAAATGGAATCGAGGTTTGAATCTGGTTCTGCCCCTTTCCATCTAGTACCCATTGCACACGAATAGCCGTTTCAGCAGTTGTCCGTTCTTGCGTAGCGGATCTGGGAACAGGTTGTTGGCTCATGTCCATCGACTCCCCATGGATCGCCCGTGCGCATCTAGCCCCTCCAATGTGGCTAAACGTACAACTGAGCGTTTGGCTTTGCGCAACGCAGCTTGAGAATAGGCCACAATATTACTCCTTTTAATGTACTCATCCACACCTAAACAGGAAAAAAATCTGGCACTCCCTCCTGTCGGTAACACATGATTCGGTCCCGCCACATAATCGGCGACGGCTGGCGGCGTATATCGCCCCACAAAAATTGCTCCGGCATGACGGATACGAGGGAGGTAATCGAATGCGCTCTTCATATTCAAGGAAAGATGCTCTGGCGCAATCCGATTGGCTAAGGCAAATGCCTCATCTAATGTCCGCACGACAAAAGCCGCCGCATGAACGCCAATCGACCGTGAGGCAATTTCTTGACGCCCTAACCCGGCGAGTTGACGATTGACCTCTTTTACGACCCGTTTCGCCAACGTGAGAGACGTCGTCACAAGATAGACACATGCCTCCTCATCATGTTCGGCTTCACAAAGAAGATCCGCCGCGACATGGCCCGGATTACTGGCCGAATCAGCTAAGACCAAGAGTTCGCTAGGACCAGCAATCATATCAATATCGACATAGCCATAAACAAGACGCTTGGCTGTTGCCACGTATAGATTTCCGGGACCAACGACTTTATCCACAGGGTGAATGCTTGACGTACCAAAGGCTAACGCTCCTATTGCCTGCGCCCCACCCACTCGGTAAATTTCATCGACTCCAGCAATATCGGCGGCGACTAACAGTGAAGGATGAATCGAGCCAGATGGAGTCGGTGTGCACATGACAACACGACCGACTCCTGCAACTTTTGCCGGAATCGCGTTCATCAGTACCGACGAAGGGTATACGGCTTTCCCACCAGGAACATAGACTCCCACCGCATCCAGAGGCGTAATCATTTGTCCAAGTTGAATCCCGTCTTTTCGATAGGTCCAAGTCGTGCGCCGTTGTCGCCGATGGAAGGCTCGAATGCGTCGAGCAGCATATTTGAGGGCTGTTGTATCAGCCTTTGGAAGCGCCGAATAGGCCTTGTGAATCTCTTGTTGACTGACCCGTAATTGGTCTGGACGGATGCGAATCCCATCAAACCGCCATGTAAAGCGTTGAACAGCTTTGTCCCCCTCCTGACGAACGGCATCCAAAATGGCCCGCACAGCTTGCTCCACCTTGGCATTTTGTTGGGTCGCTCGCTGACAAACAGCTTCTACGGCATGGAGAAACCCGTGGTCTTTCCAAGAAAGGATTTTCATCCTCTCGTGCCCTTCCTTGCCCCTTTTGGTAATTGACCCTTCGTCACTTGTTTTTTAATTCGGGTGAGCACCTCGGTCACCATGGCATGTTTCATTTTCAAACTGGCTCGATTCACAATCAAACGGGCAGAAGACCATGCAATGATTTCCTCCTCAACAAGATTATTCGCCTTGAGGGTTTTTCCTGTTTCCACTAAATCCACAATCCGATCAGCCAATCCAACCAATGGCGCTAATTCGATCGATCCATACAATTTAATCAATTCGACGGGCAACCCTTGTTGGTTAAAAAACCGTTCAGTCATATTGGGGTATTTCGTGGCCACCCGAAGCTTCGACGACAAACGCTGGATTGGTGTTTGTCCATTCGGTTTCGCCACAACCAATTTACAGACTCCCAGTCCAAGATCCACCGGCTCATAAACATCCGGGCTTTGCTCTAACAACACATCCTTGCCCACCACACCTAAATCAGCCGCCCCATATTCAACATAAACCGGCACGTCACTCGGGCGAACAATGAGAACGCGATGCCCATGATCGGGAAACTCCAATATCAACCGACGATCACCGTCCTGGACATGATACCCGGAATACCCCGCTTGTCTGAACAATGCGAGCGTCGGCGAAAGAAGTTTGCCCTTAGAAAGAGCAATAGTCACTCCTTCACTCATATGACTGCTCGAACTCGTTGAACATGACCGCCCAATGCCTGCAGTTTTTCTTCCAATCGCTCATACCCTCGATCTAAATGATACACCCGTGAAACGATCGTTTCTCCCTCAGCCGCCAACCCCGCCAGAACCAGACCCGCACTGGCACGTAGGTCGGAGGCCATAACCTCTGCACCGGTGAGTGCCGGAGTTCCTTTCACGACCGCATGCGGCCCATCTACTTCAATTGAGGCTCCCATACGATGTAGTTCCGGGACGTGCAGAAATCGTCCTTCAAAAATGGTTTCAGTCATCACACTTGTTCCTTCAGCCACAGACATCAACGCCATCATCTGTGCTTGCAAGTCGGTCGGAAACCCCGGGTAAGGTAATGTTTTGACTTCCACCGCTTGGAGCGGGGTTGGTCGCCGAACCCTTACTCCTTCAGCATTCTCTGTCAGTTCCACTCCCATTTCTTGTATTTTGGTGAACATATTACCCAAATGATCCGTCACACAGCCTTTTATCATAACATCACCGCCGGTAATGGCTCCGGCCATCACGAACGTACCAGCTTCTACCCGATCAGGCATAACCCAATGCGTCGCACCATGCAGTTCAGAAACACCTTCTATGGTAATCGTGTCAGTTCCCGCACCTAGAATTTTTGCACCTCGTTTGGTTAAAAAAACGCATAAATCAGAAATTTCCGGCTCACGAGCGACATGATGCAAGCTCGTGGTGCCTTCCGCCAAACAGGCTGCCATGATCAGATTCTCGGTTCCCGTGACCGTGGGAAAATCCAAATCGATTCTAGCACCCTTGAGGCGGCTGGCTTTCGCATGAATATATCCATGCTCGACTTGGATTTCAGCGCCCATCATGGCAAGCCCCTTCAAGTGAAGACTCACAGGTCTGGTTCCAATGGCACATCCACCGGGTAACGACACTTTGGCTTCGCCCAACCGGGTTAACAAAGGCCCCAGCACCAAAATAGACGCGCGCATCGTTTTAACCAAATCATACGGAGCCTCAATTGACTGGACCTTGCTGGCTTCCAGCGTGACCCGTCCACCCTCGGCCTGCACTTCTACCCCCAGCAACGCCAAGAGTTTGGCCATCGTGACCAAGTCTCTGACTTGAGGAACATGATCGATGACGCATTCCCCTCCTCCCAATAGGGACGCAGCTAAAATTGGAAGAGCCGCATTTTTGGCCCCGCTCACTTCCACAGCGCCGTTTAATGGGGTCCCACCTATGATTCGAATTTGATCCATCTATGGCTTGCTATTTCTGCATCATGGATGACCAACCTGTTGAAGACATATCATCCGAGGAATACCCTGGGAATCAGGCTGAACCTTGGTTACCTCGAAACGGTTGGAATCAGAGACTTCCTGGCACAGGCAATCAGCCTGTCCCAATCCCACTTCCATAAGGACAACACCTTCAGGAGCTAATACGCCTGGCGCTTCTTGTAACAAGCGCCGATACACATCCAACCCGTCCGGCCCTCCATCCAACGCCAGACACGGCTCAAAATCTTTGACATCAGGAGAAAGGCGATCCCATTCTGTATGGGAAATATACGGCAGGTTGGCAATAATGGCCGTCACTTTACCTGCTAAACCGCTGGATAACAAGGGGGCTAACACATCGCTAGCCAACCACAAAATCTGCGTATCCACGCGATATCGCTGGGCATTCATTCTCGCGATATGTAAAGCACTCAACGACCTGTCTGAGGCAATAACTATCGCGCGATGAAGAGCCAACGCCACACTAATCGCCAGACATCCGGAACCCGTTCCTACATCTAGAATAACTGGGTGTGGATGAGATCCCAGGAGGGCAATGGCCTCTGCAACAAGTAGTTCCGATTCCGGCCTGGGAATGAGCACCCCGGGCTTCACAATCAGGTCCAGGCCAAAGAACTCCTGACTCCCTAAAACATATTGCAGCGGCTCTCGTGACGCTCGACGCTCAATCAAGGCAACTAGCCCGTTGGTATTTTTCAAGATCTATTGGATCTTCAGAATAGGCATGAAGCCGTAATGGGGTGATACCTAAGGCCTCTTCTAAAATCCACGAGACTTCCTGTCTGGCATTGGCAATTCCAGCTTGGCTCAGCTTCTCGACAGCTTCACGATACAATTGGGCAGAGGACATGGACGAAGGCATGACGACCTTCAACATCACAGGGTCGTGAGATTATGAAAAGAACAGAATCTGAGAATTGTTGTTGAAAAGAATTACTGGGCTTTAAGCGCGGTGACCAGGTCATCCAGATCACCTTCCAGCACGCGATCCAGTTTATGCAAGGTCAGCCCAATACGATGATCAGTCACGCGATTTTGCGGGAAGTTATAGGTGCGGATCTTCTCGCTCCGCTCCCCCGTACCAACTTGTGAACGCCGTTGTTGAGCAATGGCCGCTTCTTGCTTTTCCCGCTCGGCATCGCCAATGCGCGCCCTCAGGGTTCGCATGGCTTTGGTGCGATTCTTGAGTTGTGACCGCTCATCCTGGCAGGTCACCACAACTCCTGTCGGAATATGGGTAATCCGAACCGCGGAATAGGTCGTATTGACGCTCTGGCCCCCAGCTCCGGTTGAACAATAGGTATCAATCCGCAAATCTTTCGCATCGATTTGCACGTCGACTTCTTCCACTTCCGGCATCACCGCAACGGTGGCGGTAGAGGTATGAATACGTCCGTTGGCTTCGGTTGTGGGAACACGTTGAACACGGTGCACCCCGCTCTCATATTTAAAAAACCCAAAGGCCCCTTTCCCCTCAACTAATACAACGGCCTCTTTGATCCCCCCTATCCCCGTTTCGTGGGATTCAATCAATTCTGTTCGCAACCCTTTCGCTTCAGCAAACTTGAGATACATTCGCAAAAGATCTCCAGCAAACAAGGCAGCTTCACTACCTCCCGTTCCTGCGCGAATTTCAATGAAGGAATTTTTATTGTTCCCTTCATCTTCCGGACACAGCAGTTCAACGACCTGCGCTTCCAAGGTTTCTCGACGAGATTCAAGGCCCTCCAATTCCTCGCCAGCCAATCGCCGCATATCAGGATCCAATTGTTGATCCTCCGCCATAAGGTGAGCTTCGGCAATCTCTTCAAGAACTCGACGATGCTCTCCAAACATTTGGGCAATAGGTTCCAACTCAGCCCGTTCTTTCGTCAGAGATACTAAGAGAGACGGTTTTGCCAGGACAGCTGGATCGGTCAATTGGTCATTGAACGTGTCATATTTATTGGCAATAGCCTCCCACCGACTGAGGAGACCGCCTTCTCGTAATTCTGTTTTGGTCATATTAGCCATGGACGCACCAACGACTGAAGAATACTATTCCCATAGAAGTTTTTAACATCAAAACACTCGTCAGGGAAATTTTAGAGAGCCGACTTTAAAAGGACCATAGGCGCATGCCATCAAGAGGTAAGGAGGCAGGACCGTGGAGAACGGAAAACTTGATTAGGCTTTAGCTTTCGTCTTCGCGACTTTAGCGTATCTTTTATTGAAGCGTTCCACCCGTCCCTCGGCGTCGACAATTTTTTGGGTCCCAGTATAGAAGGGATGGCAACTGGAGCAAATATCGACTTTCAAATCTCCCACCGTGGTCCGCGTTTGATAGGACATGCCACAAGCACAACTCACTTTGGCAAATTCATATGTTGGATGGATTCCCTTTTTCATGCTCTCTCCTTCGCCTCGTCAAACAGATGTTCAGTCCGAATAAGACCAGATTGTTGATAATCCTCTATTGTGAATTATCGATTCATGGATTGCAAGAACTCATTGTTATCTTTCGTGCCACTAATCTTGTCCATGAGAAATTCCATGGCTTCCATGGTCCCAAGGGGGCTTAAGACCTTTCGCAGGATCCACATTTTGTTTAGGCGGTCACGATCAACGAGCAATTCCTCTTTTCTGGTGCCGGATTGGCTGATGTCAATGGCAGGGAAGAGCCGTTTATCGGCCAAGCGTCGATCCAAATGCACCTCCATATTGCCTGTGCCCTTGAATTCTTCGAAAATCACATCGTCCATTCTGCTACCGGTATCAACCAGCGCTGTGGCTAAAATCGTCAGACTTCCGCCAAATTCAATATTGCGAGCAGCCCCAAAAAACCGTTTGGGCCGTTGCAAGGCATTCGAATCTAACCCTCCCGAGAGAACCTTCCCGCTTGGCGGAGAGATCGTATTATAGGCACGAGCCAGCCGGGTCACACTATCCAACAAAATCACCACATCCCGCTTATGCTCGACCAAGCGCTTTGCCTTTTCCATGACGATTTCCGCGACTTGAGCATGTCGTTGAGGCGGTTCGTCAAAGGTTGAGCTAATCACCTCGGCAGCCTTGACCTGCCGTTGCCAATCGGTCACTTCTTCTGGCCGCTCATCAATCAGCAACACAATCAGGATAATTTCGGGATGATTGGCGATGATGCCTCGAGCCACTGCTTGGAGCAACATCGTCTTTCCCGTCCGTGGTGCAGCCACGATAAGCCCCCGCTGGCCTTTGCCAATAGGGGTCGTCAACTCCATCACACGGGTACAATATTCTTTTGGATCAAATTCCAGATTGATCCGTTCTTCTGCATACAGCGGCGTCAGGTTATCAAACAAAATCTTATCGCGCTGCACTTCCGGATCATCATAATTAATTTTTTCCACTTTCAAGAGCGCAAAATACCGCTCTCCATCTTTGGGAGGGCGAATCTGGCCAGAGATAATATCTCCAGTTCTTAGATTAAACCGTCGAATTTGCGAGGGAGAAATATAAATATCATCAGGTCCGGGCAAGTAGTTCGAGTCCGGCGCCCGGAGAAATCCAAACCCATCGGATAGGGTCTCTAAGACTCCTTCTCCAAAAATCACACCATTTTTGTCACTTTGGCCTTGAAGAATGGAGAATATGAGCTCTTGCTTCCGCAAATTTGGGGCACCATCGATTTTGAGACCCCGCGCTAAATCATTCAACTCTCCGATAGACTTCTGCTTCAGTTCAGCAAGATGCATAACATTACTCCATTGGTTGACTGGAAGGATTTCCTAGTGCTTGCGATTGGGTAGAACGGTTGGGAAGGATACAAACTGGATATTTCATATAAGGATAAAATTCCACATTTTGGGGATGTCCTCTTAAAGAAGCACTCTACCTCTCCTTATTTTCATGATATTGAGACTAGGATTGTTCAAGTGTAGGAAGAATGCTCAGAACAACTCAGGAACCACACTTGTCAACAGCAGCCGTGATATCCTATCTACGAATTTGGGTTAAAACTAATGGGTCCGGGAAGTTAATTAGGCGGATATGGCTTTTACAATATTCGGCAGGTCTTGATAACTATGTATCTCACACATGAACAGCTTGTCAATAGCTTTGTTTTCGGAAGAGTGAGATAAAAACTTAACCCCTGGGTATTGTCAAAGGTATTTCCACGAAAAATATGGTTGGCACACTTCTGAATATTATGGTAAACCATCCCTACCGTAATTGAAAGCTCAACAGAAGAATTCTTCCTTATGTCAGAATCAGGGTTTCCTTTTTCCAGCGAACGAATTTTCACACTCGCTGAGGCGAACGCCTTAATCCCCGAGCTCGAGCAACATTGGACATCGATTAAACAGGGCCGCGAGATTCTTATCGACACCCGTGAAGAAGTCAAAAAAGCCAGTGCCCAAGCGTCGGTCGGGAGGGGGGCACCGTAGTCGGAGTCAAATATATCAAGGGGTTACAGGATATCAATGGCAGTTTGCACGCCATTCAAGAAGTAGGCGTCGTCATCAAAGATGTCGAAATCGGCCTCTGTGATTTCCCTTTTATGCTCAATGATAAACTCGTGTTTTTATGCTGGAAATCTGGAGAAAACCAGGTAAGTTGGTGGCACGACATTGACAGCGGCTATTCAAACCGACAACCCCTGGACGAACCAGAAGCCTAATTTTCTTCCTGCCTGACTCAGAATATTCATTTTCCCCATGAAAATCATCACCTTCATTGCGCTTTTTAACCTAACGAGGAGACGCACGCCATCTCATAAAACAAATGGAAGGAAGAGTGCCGGTGAAATTCGTTATTTTGGGAAAAGATGGGCCCGAGGGTGCCGCCAAACGCCCCTTGTATCGTCAAGCTCATCTTCAACGATTAGAGCAATGGGCACAACAGGGCAAAGTGATTTTGGCCGGCCCCCTGACCGATAAAACAGGTAGTTTGATTGTGGTAGAAGCCGACTCTCTGGAAGAAGTACAGACTTTTGCCCAGAGCGATCCTTACATGATCAATGGGGTTTTTCAGGAGGTCACGGTTCATCCCTTCATGCAAGTCTTTCCTCGAGAATTCGAATCAAAAAAGACCTGAATCGCCCAAACAAAACCGCAGATATATCATTATTCTTTTGAACCTTGTGCCGGTTTGGTTGGAAAAACCAACGAGCACACACATTTCCATTCCTCGGGACGAACGGGTTGTACGGAAAGACGAGAACCTTTCCGTAACAGTTCCATGTTTTCCAGCCCTTTAATTGTTCGCAAATGTTCCAAGGATAACGGTTTCGGAAAAGGCTTCATTAACTTTATATCAACTAGGAACCAACGGGGCGCATCGAGCGTGCTCTTGGAATCAAAGTATCGACTCTTGCGATCGAACGCGTAGGGATCAGGATAGGCAGCCTTCACGACTTCCACCGTTCCGACAATAGCTGGAGGGTCCGCATTACTATGATAAAAAAACCCCCGATCCCCAACTTTCATGGACTTTAGGAAATTTCGGGCTTGATAGTTACGAACGCCTTCCCAACAGGTCGTTTGGTCAGGGGATTGCGCGAGATCTTGAATGGAAAAACTTGTTGGCTCGGATTTCAATAACCAATACTGGGGCATAAAGCTCCTTTGTTAGCATTGATACCGTAGTTCGATACCCAAATCCTCTATTCCAACAATGGGTTGGGGATTATAGAATCTCGCTATGGTGCAGGACAATCCAGCTTTTCATGAAGCTACAAGGATTCCCCTAATTCGTATTGCTCACTTCAAAACGCTTTTATGATTGATCAATTCATTCAATTCGCCCAATCATGGCTTTCCAAAGAAATGTGGGTCGGCCTGATCGTGTTTTCTGTGATCGCCTTTGTGGGCACCCTTATTGCCATTCCGGCCATTCTGATCCGTCTGCCTCCCGATTACTTCAAAAATCACCATCACAAACCGTGGTTTGCGAACCATCATCCGGTGGTTCGAACCCTCGGCCTCTTAATCAAAAATCTTGCGGGAATCATTTTTCTCCTAGCAGGATTCGCCATGTTGTTCTTGCCGGGCAGGGTTACTGACAATGCTGTTAGGAATTCTCTTTATCGATTTCCCCGGCAAACATCGCCTGGAACAAAAACTGATTCAGCATCCCCGAGTTCTTAAAGCCATCAATGCCTTCCGGAGAAGGCTGGCAAGCCCCCATTTACGTTTGGGTAACACACCCTGTCTCTATTCATCCTTCAGGATTTTACGAGTGAAGATCGACCCAAGATGGCCTGAAGGTGGGATGCGAAAAGGGGAAGTTATTATTTCGCGAGCCCTAAGGTGCAGGACAATCCAGCTTTTCATGAAGCTACAAGGATTCCCCTAATTCGTATTGCTCACTTCAAAACGCTTTTATGATTGACCAATTCATTCAATTCGCCGAATCATGGCTTTCCAAAGAATGTGGGTCGGCCTGATCGTGTTTTCTGTGATCGCCTTTGTGGGCACCCTTATTGCCATTCCGGCCATTCTGATCCGTCTGCCTCCCGATTACTTCAAAAATCACCATCACAAACCGTGGTTTGCGAACCATCATCCGGTGGTTCGAACCCTCGGCCTCTTAATCAAAAATCTTGCGGGAATCATTTTTCTCCTAGCAGGATTCGCCATGTTGTTCTTGCCCGGGCAGGGATTACTGACAATGCTGTTAGGAATTCTCTTTATCGATTTCCCCGGCAAACATCGTCTGGAACAAAAACTGATTCAGCATCCCCGAGTTCTTAAAGCCATCAATGCCTTCCGGGAGAAGGCTGGCAAGCCCCCATTTACGTTTGGGTAACACACCCTGTCTCTATTCATCCTTCAGGATCTCTACGGATTGTCCAATGGTTTACTCCTTCCAAGTCCATTGATAGGATGGTTCCCCCATGACAATACTGCATAAAGCCGGCTGGGTTAGTCTGGCAATCCTCTGTGCTATCGCATTTGGCCACGTTGTCGGCTTCCTCAATCCTCACGAAAAAGTGAATGGCTTGTGGCTCGTCGTCGCGGCTTCGTGTTTCTACGTGCTGGCCTATCGGTTTTACGGAAGATTTTTGGCCCGACGCGTCATGGAATTGGACGACCGCCGCCGCACACCGGCATATCGGTTGGAAGACGGGACCAATTTTTATCCCGCCAATAAATATATTCTCTTTGGCCACCATTTCGCCGCCATTGCTGGAGCAGGCCCATTGCTTGGTCCGGTGCTAGCTTCACAATTTGGCTTTCTTCCAGGATTCTTGTGGATCGTCATTGGCGCTGTGCTGGCCGGAGCGGTACAGGATTTCATTATTCTCGTCGCGTCCATGCGTCGGAATGGGCGCTCGCTCCCAGAAATCGCCCATGCTGAATTGGGACCCATTACCGGGTTAGCGACTGCCGTAGCCGTCCTCTTTATCGTCGTCGTGGCGCTAGCCGGGTTAGGCCTGGCTGTTGTCAATGCACTATATGACAATGCCTGGGGCACGTTTACCATTGTCATGACGATACCCATCGCCTTTATCATGGGGCTGTATTTACAAAAACTTCGCCCTGGACAAGTCGGAGAAATGACGCTCATTGGCTTGGCTTTATTGGTCTTCACGATTATCTTTGGTCGAATCGTGGCTCAGTCGGAGTGGGCGGAATGGTTTTTGTGGGACCGCACCACGCTGACTTGGTGCCTCGCCTCGTATGGGTTTCTGGCGTCCGTTCTCCCCGTTTGGATCCTCTTGGTCCCCCGGGATTATTTATCCACCTTCATGAAATTAGGTGTCATTGCCCTGCTAGGAGTGGGAGTCATTCTGTTAGCCCCCACCATCGAAATGCCCAGAACGACTGAGTTTATTAGCGGAAACGGCCCAATCATTCCCGGCACACTCTTTCCATTTCTCTTTATCACGATCGCGTGCGGGGCCATCTCTGGTTTTCATTCGCTTGTATCATCAGGCACAACCCCCAAACTCATCAGCCGGGAATCCCAAGCTATTGTGGGATACGGCGCCATGCTCTTAGAAAGTTTCGTGGGCGTGATTGCTCTCATCGCCGCATGCCTATTGGTTCCCGGTGATTATTTCGCCATCAACACTCATCTCTCAATTGAAACTTTGGAGACCATGGGTTTTCCCACTAAACATATTGAACAACTCTCAAACATGGTGGAGGTTGATGTCTCCGGACGACCAGGCGGTGCGGTTTCTCTAGCCGTCGGGATGGCCTCGATTTTTTCAGGGCTTCCGGGCATGTCCGGGCTCATGGCGTATTGGTATCAATTTGCGTTGCTCTTTGAAGCGCTATTTATTTTAACGACGATTGATGCAGGAACACGGGTCGCCCGCTATCTGGTCCAGGAACTGGGAGGACGAGCCTACGCCCCGCTTAAACAAATCAATTGGTGGCCAGGAGTATTGGGAACCAGTCTTTTCGTTGTGGGGGCATGGGGCTATCTCATAGGAACAGGAAGCATTGCAACCATCTGGCCCATGTTTGGCGCGGCCAATCAATTATTGGGAATGCTGGCGCTCTGTATTGCCACGACCGTGCTCATAAAAATGAATAAGACTGCCTATCTCTGGGTCACCGTCATTCCCATGGTATTTGTTGGCGTCATCACGCTCGCGGGATGTTATGAACTCTTTATCCTCTTTATCGCTCGTGCGATTTCAGGTGAAAGCTCGCAAACACTGACGATGGGCATTAATGCCACGTTGGTGGGATTGGTGGCCCTTTTAGCGCTGATTGTCTTGATGGATAGTGCACGCAAATGGTATGGCTTTCTTGTCCGCAAACACCCGTTGAACAGTACCGAGGTTTTTGAGGGTGAGGGCATCAATATTCCCGCTGGCCCATGCTGTTAATAATATCGCCTGGCGAATAACCAAGAGAGGAGCCCCCATGGCCGATACCTATTCATTCGATGTGGTCTCGCGAATCGACATGCAAGAAATGAAAAATGTTGTCGATCAAACCTTGAAAGAAATCGGGCAACGTTACGACTTTAAAGGCACGAAAAGCGAGCTCACGCTCAAAGAAAAAGAGAAGCTGTTGGTTGTACTGTCGGATGACGACTACAAACTCAACGCGGTGCTGGATATTTTGAAAACCAAATGCGTGAAACGGAATGTCTCCTTAAAAGGATTAACCTATGGCAAGGTGGAAGAGGCCTTGGGGGGAACGGTTCGCCAAACCATCACGATTCAGAGCGGACTCCCTGACGACAAAGCCAAAGCCATCACGAAATCCATCAAAGAAGCCAAATTCAAAGCACAAGGGCAAATTCAAGGTGAGCAGGTCCGGGTGCAAAGCAAAAGCAAAGATGAACTGCAAGCCGTCATGACCCATCTCAAAGCACAGGATTTCGGGCTGGATCTCCAGTTTGAAAATTACAGGTGAGGGCTTGCTGGTCTTTTTGCTAAATCTCCAAACACTTCGCCATCCATATAAATTGAATTAATTTATAGATGTAGCTCATGAGTGAGAGAGGATTAGGAAGATCTACTCGACGAAAAAGTATCGATCCCGATTAGATCTATACTATGCTAAGCCTTGTCTCCACCTAAAGCCCAGGCGGAAACCCCTTCATTGAAACATCACTTTCAAGGTCGGGATTGTTCAGCTTCCAGGCCATTTCGACATTCAAGGCTAAACGATTGGTTAAAAACCAATCGGCGCCAATTCTCACTCGAAGAGCCAAGCTATTTTTGGCATCGACGTTTACCCCGCCGGGCTCGTTGTTGCTAGCCGTAAAATTCATGCCCACCCCAAAGGTGGAGTAGGGGCGCCATCGGTCATAGCGCGTTCCAAATGCTATGAACAGCAAAACGGACACCACCGAAATTTCAGCTTTGGTCCCTTTCAATTCATGATGCTCATAGTCCACTCACTGTTAAGCAAGTTGGATCTCGTCAAGACTTCCAACCCCCTAGAGTCTGTCACGAAATATGAGGATTGTGGCTATACCAGTTCTACAAGGTCGGAATAGGGTTGGAGAGAAGAATCAGCAGTGAGTAGCCGAAGTGGTTCGTGAATGGCCTGTGCAATTAATAATCGATCAAACGGATCACGATGGTGTGAGGGAAGTTGCGATACAAGGGCTGCCTGTCTTGCGGTGATTGGTAATTCAAGAAATCCACTACCCTCAATGCCCTGAAGCACGCCATCCATGGAAACAGCCAAACGACCCAGTCCCACCTTAATGGCTGCTTCCCATATTGATACGGCGCTGACGAACACCGTATCCGATTCTGTGATGGTTTTTCTGGCCTTTTTCGAGAGCTTTGAGGAGTCCGCCAAAAACCACAGATACACCTGAGTGTCCAGAAGAATTCTCATGGGGCATTAGGATTTTTCGAAATCATCTAACCAATCCTGAGGAAGAGGAGCATCAAAATCTGCTGCAATTTTAATTTTCCCCTTGAGAAACCCCGGTGTTCGTTTAGGCTTGGATTGTTTCAACGGAACCAATTTCACAAGGGGCTTTCCCGCCTTAGCCAAAATTAATTCTTTCCCCTTACAAACTTCATCGACCAGACGGGATAAATGGGTTTTCGCTTCGTGAATATTTATCGTGGAATGTTTCATTGAACCTAGAAACTGCAGTAGGGCGCAAAAAAGACGCGTAAGGGATTGGTGTGCATGGCGAAATAAAAAAATTCGTGGTCACCTTCTGGGTAATGAGACATTTTTTTATTTTGCAAGGTGCGCCAAGAGCTTGCGTGGACTTTTGTGATCCAACTGCGGTTTCTAGGTTGGAGTTCCCTCGCATCATATCATTAGTCTAACTTAGTTTAGTTTATACTTTACTTTCCGTCAATTATTGGGAAGCAGAAGCATTTCTGCGCAAAACGAGGAAAAAGGCTAGGGAGTAGTCCAAGATGGCTCTTGGCATGAATGCTATGAGTTTCGGGCGTGGTGTTATTTGGATCCTAAAGCCAAAAAAAATAGTTTTTGGTAGAATGCTGTCTATGTTAAAAGCAGTCAATTCTTAAGCAGCGGGCCACAAGTTCGATCCTTGTACGGCCCACCAATACAATCAATGGCTTATGTCTCCAACGGCATAGGCCATTTTTTGTTGGTGCTAGGGTGGTGCTAGGATAGAAAATCCCATACGACTCCTCTGAAATGTACGAACAGACTTTTAGGAGTGAGTGGGTGGACGATTATCGAACTTTTCTAATTGAAAAGCCAGGCCTGAAAATCCTTGAATATGTCTCAGATTAGTGTGAGTTTGAGTTTTTGCCTTTATATGAATGGAGGTTCAGATATGCCGATCGAATTGCCAGATCAAAAAAATATGGGAAAACAAGGGCTTCGAGTTTTTGGCCGAGGTAGGGCCGTGATCCCAAGATCACGTACCTTCGACCCATCCGTCTGTCAATGAGAGGCACAAGGAAGATACCCTTTTAGCGCTGCATAGAGTAGAGCGAATTTCATACGAGTTGCCATCCAGCCGGTCGATCAGAACAGCACTTCGGTTTGGATGTAGAAGTAATTCGTATCATTGGAGGGAGGATTTCCGGGTATATCCGATTGATCTTTAATGTAGGAGCCTTTAATGAAACGTTCATATCCGGCCTCAAGGATCGTATTCAAAGTCGGACGCCATTGAAGTCTG
>PVMK01168112.1_pt1 | contig 35718 bp, 25 predicted proteins | sample 1853481 | NCBI WGS metagenome assembly PVMK01 (sample SAMN08533507, study PRJNA380276) | Marine sediment metagenome, whole genome shotgun sequencing project. | reverse complement strand
CGGGGCCGCTTATCTGGCCGATCGGGTTCAGAAAACCTGCAATCACAAATGAGGCGATCACGCAAATGACAATGGTCTTTAGCGGCCCCGTAACCAAAGCGTGCAATTGCAATGGTAACCGGTATGTCAAACGCTTCGGCTACGGGGCCGCTAAAGACCATTGTCATTTGCGTGATCGCCTCATTTGTGATTGCAGGTTTTCTGAACCCGATCGGCCAGATAAGCGGCCCCGTAACCAAAGCGTGCAATTGCAATGGTAACCGGTATGTCAAACGCTTCGGCTACGGGGCCGCTTATCTGGCCGATCGGGTTCAGAAAACCTGCAATCACAAATGAGGCGATCACGCAAATGACAATGGTCTTTAGCGTGTTGATAGAGAATCTTGTCATACCGGGTTCCTGTCCTCGTGTCAGACAAACATTGAGTGGTCAGGCCAGGCCATGTATTGCGTATGACGGGCTTTCTGGAAATACTTAACGAACTCATCAAAATCATTCAGTGCCAGCAGGGCAAGACTGGAGTTCTCAGTCATTTCCTTATTGTGAGTCCATTTACTTGGAATATAAATGTACATCACGCTGCGGGAAGGGTATAGAAAGCCCTTCGCTGTCAAAGCGGAGTTTTACTTCGCGCATGAGGTCCCAGTAAACGTCCCAGTAGTCTTCGGTCTTTGTCCAGGGCCGGACGATGAAATTTACCGATGAGTCGCCCAGTGTGTGTAATTTGATTGTCGGTGCCGGGTTAGTGAGTACTTTTTCATGGGCAGATACGATCTCTGCCAATACCTTCTCGGCAAGTTCTATATCGTCGTTATAACCGATGCCGAATTCCAGGTCGACACGGCGCTCTTTCTGCGCGGTCACATTCTTGATCACATCACCCCAGATTTTGCTGTTGGGAACAACCAGTGTCTGGTTATCGAAAGTAAGGATGGTGGTCGAGACCAGGTTCATTTTTTTCACCAACCCGGACGCGCCTGTTACTTCAACAAAATCATCCACATCAAAAGGCCGGTAGATCAGAATCATGGCGCCCGCCGCAAAATTCCCGAGGCTGTCCTGCAGGGCAAAACCCACAATAAAGCCTGCGACGCCAAGGCCTGCCAGCATCGGAGCCAGCGAGATACCGACCTGTGACAAGGCCATCAAAACACCCAGCGCCATCACAAATCCACCAGATGTGGAAACAAGAATATCCTTCAGGAGTGCTGACATATCCAGTTTTGACTTGTCGCTGGCAGCACGCACGAGCCTTTTGGTAAGGCGGGACAAAGTTCTGAAAATCAGCAGTACTGCAAAAAACAACAGGATTTTGAATATCAGGTCCGGCGCATTTTCTTCAATGGCGCCCCGTAATGTGCGCCAGCTATCCTGGAGGACAACAATGATCGCAGAAGAGGAGAAAAAGCTGACCGAGATATTGCTGGCTTGCTGCAGCATCACAGCCTGATATTCAGAACCATCCAATTCAAGATGATCAAGTATCAATATGATCGCTTCAAGACGAAGGATATTGGTGTCGTGGCGTGCGTTGAGATCCTTTAATGCCCGGTCAATATCTGTGTTGTCCGGGTCTGACGACAGCCGGTCCTGTACATTCTCCCGTGCTGCACTGGTGATCTCGATACGGCCCACCAGTGTTTCTGCGTAATAATAAAGTTTTGGAGCTAACTGTCCCCGCAGCTTTTCCGAAGACAGGCCCAGGACATCACGGCTCTGGATATGATTCGCCAAAGCCTCGTAGTATCTGATTCGGATGGATTCCATACCGTGGACATAGGCTTGCGCGGCAACGCGTGTTGCGCCGCTGAGTTCATTGAGCTGGGCATAATGCTTAATGACCTGTTGTTTGATTTCATCAATGCGATTGAATAATGCAGCATCGAGGTCCGTGCCAAGTTCAGTCAACTGTTGTGCGACGTCCTGTTTCTGCTGGGAGTCTTCTGGCAAGGCGGCTACTTTTGTGGCTATTGCATCGTAAACTTCCAGCAGCCTGAATGTGCGTTCGTCTTGGCGATAAACCAGAACTTCGCGATCAACCGACTTTTCGGTCTCGATCTGTTCCATCAGAAACCGCTGTGCTGTGATATTTTTGTCCAGCGTGTCCAGCAGCATCTGCACACTCCGCGCATCCTCACTTACCTCGCTGGCTGCAAAGGAACTGGAGCCCAGGATGCCTGCCAGCAACAGGCCCAGTAGAATTTTAGTCAGGATTCTCAACAGTACTGCTCCAAATCAGAGTTCTTACTATCCACGCTTATCAGGACCCCCGACCGATAGATAATGCCATTATTTTAGTTAAAATAGATCGGCTCTCCTTCGATCAAGCGCAAATTGTCTGCACGCTCCAGACGGTTAAAGCTTATCGTGCCCTTTAGTTCTTCGGTGTATTCGGTGCCGCGCTCTGAATAGGAGATCAGCGTGTCAGCCAGCTTCTTGCTGTCCAGGGTGATTCGGCCTTGTTGCTTGCCACGCTGAGCTGTCCGTTCCTTTCTGAAACCAGCATATGCACGGTGGGTATTCAGGTTCCAGATATAGGAGCGCACTGAATCAATTGGTTGATCAAAAGACTTGATTCCGTAGTTACCCATGCCTTTACGTTGCTGTTGTGGCTTGACGGTGTCCTTACCCCAATCCCATTGTCCAAACAGGGCATTGGCAGTGTAGGCAAACCTTGAAGTGGCATAACCGCTCTCGTGAGCAGCCTGGGCGAGGGCCAGTGAGGGTGGCACCATATCCACGCGGCTTAGCAAGTCCTGGATCTGAGCCTCCGTCAGGATATCCTCCGATTCTTTCTTGATGACCCTGTAACTGTAGGCGAGGTGGAGCAGTCGTTCCATTTGATCGGCTGGAAGCGTGCCGTCGTTACCACGGGTTTCAAGGATGGCCAGTAATTTTTCCCGTTCACGCATAACCGCTTCGTTTTCATATAAAATCAGGGTCAGTATCACACGGTAAAAAATACTTTTTTTGAACTGAACGGTTTCGTTATCCGACCAGCCCTTGCTGATTGATACAACCAGCAGGGGCGGAATAGCCACGGTTTCCCCCGAGTCGATCTTATCACCGGTATAACCCATTTTGTCAAAGACATACATGAGGTATTCCTTGGTAACATTGATAAACACATCATAGTCATCGGTCTTGACCAGTTCGGGCCTGGGTGATGGTGCGTCTGACCAGTCAATGGAATCGCGAATCAGTTCCAGTTCCGTTTTCTCCGATGCATTCAGAACGGGCGCATCGTGGCTGCTGTGTATCTGGGCAACACGGGACAGCGTCTGGTCAGTTGCAGGTGTGGTTGTGTTGAACGCTTCTTCGAGTTCTGGCGCTGGTACTTCAGCGACTGTCGGTTCCTCAACGGGTGCGGACTGGTGCCTCAAAAAGAACAAGGCAAAACCGATGGCAATCAAGATCAGTGCAATGAGTCCGGCGAACAGATTATTGGATTTAAAACGAGAGTTCATTGTCCGTTATTTCTCTGTATGTGCTGCTGCCGAAGCATGACATTAAAGTATCGAAATAACCAATGAACTGAGTAATGTCCGGTTTTGCCAGGCGAAGATCCCTATGTCTCACCAAGAGAAGTGACCAGCGCCTGCGCCTTCTTCCGTTGTTCCTCGCCAAGCTCCATGTATTGCGCATGGCTGGCTTCCTGGAAATACTTCACCACCTCATCAAAGTCATTCAGTGCCAGCAGGGCAATACTGGAGTTTTCAGTCATTTCCGCCAGCACCAATCGAGCGGCACCCAGGTTGGCCAGCGTCATGGCCCAGCCCATCGCAGTTCGCTCGCGTGTAACTTCCATGAGCGAGTTTTCAAAGGCGGTAATTGACTCTTCAAGCAACTGTGGGTCCTGTTGGCGTTTGCCCAGGGACTGAAGTGCGGCACCGAGGTTGTTCTGCGTCAATGCCCACTCTTGCGGCACCCGCTCGCGGGTTCGTTCAGCCAAAGAGTTCTGAAAGGCAGCGACTGATTGCTCCAGTGTGCGTGGCCCTTTGCGGGCCTCGCCGAGCAAGCGAAGTACCGTACCCATATTGTTGAAGGTGGTAGCCCAGCTCAGCGGTACACGTTTCCGGGTCCACTCCTGTAAAGCATTCTTATAGGCGTCAGCGGACTTCTTCAACAGCTTGGGGGTTTTTTCACGCTGACCAAGCACTTGAAATGCTGTGCCGAGATTGTTCTGTGTAGCGGCCCAGTCCATCGGCACCTGTTCACGGGTGCGCACTTCAAGCGCGTTTTCAAATGCTTCAACAGCTTTTTGAAGCATCTCGGTATTACCCCGGCGCTGTCCCAGGGTGCCAAGCACATTGCCATAATTGTCTTGCGTTGTGGCCCATTCCAGCGGTGCCTGTACCCGGGTCCTTTCTGAAAGCAGGTTCTCAAATACCTTTATCGCTCGCTCCAGCATGATGGTGGCGCGCTGGCGTTGGCCGAGAAGCCCCATGGCGTTACCAAGCAGGTGCTGAGTGGTAGCCCAGTCATCAGGTCTTTCATCCTGGGGGGCAAGCTCAAGAACGGTTGTTTCATAGAGGCTGATTGCATCTTCAAGCGCCGTGTTATTCCTGAATTCTCTACCAAACTCAGCCAGCATCAGGGCCTGCTGATTGCGATATTGCCATTGCAGGGGAATAGCCAGCCCTTCGATGGAGGCTGCCTGGGCGTATAGTTCGGAAGCTTGCTGGTACGCCTGTTGGTTGGCTGCGGCCTCAGCCAGGGTTGCATGATTATGGGCGGCGGTTTGAGATTCGGTCGGTTTCATGGGTTTTATTACTTTCAGGATAAAGGCAAAAGAAAGGGGTCAGGTTCAATTAACGGAAGGTTAATTGAACCTGACCCCATTTACAGGCTTTATTTAGTCGACAATGTGATAGACAGGTGCCTTTTCCATTGTCCATTCCCGCGTTTCAGGGTCGCGGCGGGACAGGGTCAGGCAGTGCCAGTTCTCATCATCCAGCTTCATGTGATCGCCACGGTAGTAGTAACCCGGCCAGCGCGTTTCCTCGCGGAACAGGGTGTGTTGCGCAACGGACTGCGATGTAAGCAGACGGTGCTTCAGTTCCCATGCACGCAACAACTGGTGTAAATCTTCAGCACCGATGTGCTCAAAATCCTCTTCCATGATATCCAGCAGCTCAATACCACGCTCGAGCATCTTGTCGTTGGTCATGTAATTCACGCTGATACCACCAACGTATTCATCCATCACTTTCTCAAGACGCTGCAGGCCCTGGATAGGCAGCAGGTAGCTTGGAGAAACGGTTCCGCCAACGATTTCGTTGCTGCCAATCCTGTAGTTGTCCAGCGGCTGATAGATGGCTTGCTTGAAGTCATCCACCTGTTTGTCAGTAACGCTGATTTTCTCATCTTTCAGATCGTTAATGTATTTAACTGCGGCCTTGGCAGCCAGGCGGCCTTCGGTAAAGGAGCCTGAAGAGAATGCATGCGCGGTGCCACCAACGGCATCACCGGCACCGAACAGACCATCAACCGTCATCATACGGTTATAGCCCCAGAAGTATTCTTCAGGGGACAGGTCTTCCGGCCCGCTACACCATGCGCCCGAGCAGGTTGCATGGGAACCCATGACGTATGGCTCGGAAGTGGTCAGCTCGGGATTGACGTACTTGGGATCAATATCCTGAGAGGCCCAGACAACTGCCTGGCTGACGGTCATACCGAGGAAGTTTTCCCAGCCGACTTCTTCAAGATGCGGATCCTGGAAGGCTTCCGTAGTAACCATGTATATCGGGCCGCGACCCGCTTTCATTTCCTGAATAAAGGCATGGTTACGCAGGCAGGTAGGCGTCGGCTGGTGATCAATGTACTCACCGACCATGGCCTTGGTGTCTTCGTACCAGGTGGTTTCGTATTCGTTGCCGTAGGCGTTCTGGGTGTAAGTCTTCAGATGCAGGAAGTAAGCACCAACCGGGCCATAGCCGTCTTTAAAACGTGCAAGTACGATGCGGTTTTCCATCTGTGTCATCTTGGCACCGGCCTGGATCGACAATGCGTAGGCTGAGCCACTGCTCCACGGGGCATACCAGGTCCGACCCATACCTTCACCGACCGATCGAGGCTTGAAGATGTGCGAGGCACCACCGGCTGCAACAATTACCGCCTTGGCCCGGAAAACATGGAAGTCACCGGTGCGGCAGTTAAAACCGACGGCTCCACCAACACGATTATCCCGGCTTTCGTCCATCAGCAGGTGGGTTACCATGATGCGATTGTAAATCTTGTCGGCAGATTTTCGCGCAGCATCTGCAACAATGGGTTTGAAGCTTTCACCGTGAATCATGATCTGCCATTTGCCTTCACGCAGGTAGCGACCGGTTTCGGCGTTCTTCATGAAGGGCAGGCCCCATTCTTCAAATTTGTGAACCGCAGAGTCAACGTGGCGAGCCATATCGAAGGCCAGATCCTCACGCACCAACCCCATCAGGTCATTACGGGCATAGCGTACATGGTCTTCAGGGTTATTCTCACCCCATTGTGTTCCCATGTAGCAGTTAATGGCATAAAGGCCCTGGGCAACCGCGCCAGAACGGTCAATATTGGCCTTCTCGGCAACAACGATCTTCAGGTCCCGACCCCAGTAACGGGCTTCGTAAGCGGCACCTGTGCCACCCATGCCACCACCGACTACGAGAATATCGCAGTCTTCATAAACGGTTTTAATACCCATCAGTAATATACTCCCTGCTTGAGTTTACCCGGTAAGTCCCGCAGCCCACCTTCGTAGCCGAGCACATCGGGTTCGTAGCAAAGTAACTGAGAGTTCAATGCCTCTTCATCCGGAACAGGCAGGCTGGTGAGGTCTTCAACGCCCTCGCCCCATTTTTTGGTTGTAATGGGCGAAACAAAGTTTTTCTCACGACCATCCCGGAATGTGATCTTCCAGGAAATCGTGCCTTTTTCTTCTTCACGAAGCACACGGACCTTATGACCGAGCGGGGCGAAATCCGCGTATCCACGCACATCAATTGCGTTTTGGGGGCAGGCCTTTACACAGGAGTAGCATTCCCAGCACATATTGGGTTCAATATTGGTGGCGCGTCGAAGTGTCTTGTCGATGTGCATAATGTCGGACGGACAGATATCGACACAATGTCCACAGCCGTCGCAGCGGGTCATATAGACAAATGTTGGCATTTTATTTCGTCTCCGGCTTAAGGGTCAGCGATGGTTTGGATCAGTGACCGATTTGTTTGGTAATTAAGTGATCAGTAGTTCCTGGGCTGCAGACGCTTGATACCAGCGCCAAACTGTTCGGGTTTGTCTGCGGGTGCTGGCAAGCCATCTCTTGAACCGTCCGCCTCGGCCACGCGTTTCTGAAAAGCTGCTGCGGGTTTAAAAAACATATGCGCGAACTTGGACCACAGAACGCCTCCGAACAGCACCGCGCTGGAGAAGACGAACAAAGCAAAGAACAAGGTCTGCCAACCCGCAACGCTAGACGCCTGCAGGGCGGACCAGATCAGTGCAAAAGTCGCAGTCGCGAGTAGCGAGAGAATAAACAGGTCAGCGCGTACAACGCGGTACCAGGGGTTGCCCTCGGCGGCAACGTCGACCCGGATGAAAAACCAGAACCAGTAACCACCAACACAGAGCATCAAAGCACCCGCATGCCACAATAATGGCAGGATGCCTGGGGTGACGCCATCGGTGTAGCCAAATATCATGATGGCAGTGGTGGCGGCAAATATGATGAAACCGTACATGGTGAGAAGGTGGGCAATCCTGCGGCGCGGGTTGCAAAATTCAGCAGAAATCAGCACGTCCTCGGCAACGGTTTTGATCGCAATCGATACTTTTTCGCCACCGGAAAGAGATTTGGTAGCCGCGGCCCTGGCTTTTTCAGCATTCTCAAAGAAATACCGGGCGCTTTTTTTATGCATCATGTCCAGGATAGTTCCACCCGCGACCAGCAGGACCATTGCAATGACATACACCTGCATAGCCATGGGAGATATGAATCCCGACAGCTCGGAGAAGGGGTTGATGGTGAACATTAGATCGGGTCTCCTCAGGGATTAATCATTGAATAAGTAATTTTGAATCATTATGATACGCGGCGCGACCTGCTTAACATTATGATTTGTTAATGTAGCAGTATCACAGTGTTTAATTGAAAAAACAACCGTTTGGTGCGTTTGGATCTGTTCAATGGGAAAAGCTCCGCAAACGTTAAATTATTTTAAAGCTGTTTAACGCCAGACACTGGTTCATCAACAAGTGCTAACAGGCCCAGACATGTCCGAACATCAAGAATGTATTTTTTGTGGCGAGCCCGATATCGTTCTCGAAAATGAGTTGGCATTTTCCCATTATGACAGTTACCCGGTTAATCCAGGCCATTGTCTGATTATCACCCGCCGGCATATTGCTGAATATTTTCAGGCTACAACAGAAGAAAAAGCGGCCATCTGGGCCCTGGTCGATGAAATGAAAATCATCATCGACCGGGACTACAATCCGGATGGTTACAATATCGGCGTCAATGTTGGCGAGGCGGGGGGGCAGTCTGTACGACATATCCACATCCATATGATTCCAAGGTACAAAGGCGATGTGGAAAACCCCAGGGGCGGTGTGCGTGGTGTCATACCCCACAAACAGAAATACGTAAGAAGGATAATATGGTAGAGAACCACTATTCGAATAAGACTTCATGAAGGTCATCATCGACAACAAAATACCCTACATTAAAGGGGCTCTAGAGCCATACGCAGAAGTGGTTTACCTGCCTGGAAATTTGACCACGGCCGAAGTAGTTAAAGATGCCGATGCCCTGGTAACCAGAACCCGGACGATTTGTAATAAAGAGGTTCTGGAAGGGTCAAAGGTAAAATTTATCGCCACTGCAACCATTGGTTTCGACCACATTGACACGACGTATTGCAAGACTGCAGGAATTGATTGGGTAAATGCCCCGGGATGTAACGCGGAAAGCGTAAATCAGTATATCTCATCTGCTTTGTTTTCATATTCAATCCGAAGGGAGTTCACTTTAAAAGATAAAACCATCGGGGTTGTGGGGGTTGGACAAGTTGGCTCCAGGATTGCAAAGACCTGTGTAATCCTCGGGATGAAAGTTCTTTTAAATGACCCCCCCAGGGAAAGGTTGGAAGGTTCTTCACAATTTGTTTCATTGCAGACAATTCAGGAACAAGCGGACATTGTCAGCTTTCATGTTCCGCTGAACAGGGGGGGTGTGGATAATACATATCACATGGTCAACGAGGCATTTCTTCTCGGACTGAGAAAGAAAGCACTATTGATAAATACCTGTCGGGGTGAGGTTTTCGATTCCGATGCCGTTTACCAGGCAACCAAGACGAGTGATTTATCCGGATTGATTATTGATTGCTGGGAGAGCGAGCCCGATCTGGATTTGGAACTGTTAAATCTGGCAGATTACGGTACTTCCCACATTGCAGGATATTCAAAGGATGGAAAAGCCAATGGAACAAAAAGGAGTGTTCGGGCAATAAGTAATTTTTTCGGCCTGGGAATTGATGAATGGGAGCCACCCGGTGTTGAGCCTCCCAAAAATCCGGTTATTGAATTGGATGGAAGTAAACAAGGTGAAGATTCACTTCTGGCGAATGCGATTCTTTCAACCTATGAAATTGAATACGACGATAAAGCGTTAAGGGATAAGCCACATTTATTTGAGCAATTAAGGGGTGATTATCCGGTCAGAAGAGAATTTAACTCCCATACAATTAGGGCAATAAATGTCCAAATTGATATTATTGAGAAGTTGAGAAAACTGGGTTTCAGAATAAAAGAAAAATAAAGCTGCCCCCATTACTTTGACACCTTCCCAGAATTTATTTCAATAAAGTTCAGAATTTGCATGCCAATCGGATTCTCAGGATGTGTGGATGCCATGGCCTCTGCGATAGGCCGGGCTTTTTCAAACAGACCCCGCTTTATGTAGTGGTCTGCCAGTCCATACTGGAAATCCAGGCTTGCCGGTTCCAGCGTCAGGGCAGCCCGCAGTTCGATCTCGGCCTGCGCGGCGTTCTGCAGATGCTGGTACAGCAGTCCAAGGTTATAGTGGATACGGGCCCGCTCCGGCAGTCCCCTGCTTGCCCGTTCCAGGTATTTGACTGCCTCCGGGTACTTTTGTATTTCCACCAGTAGGAGACCGAAGGAGTAGGCGACATCAAATAGCTCAGGCTGGTCTGTGACAACTTCGCGAAGAAGTTTTTCAGCCTGTTCATTCTGGCCGCGCTGGTTGTAGGCAATGGCGAGGTTTACCTTGGCCGGGTAAAACAGCTTGTCGATCCGGATCGCGGCCTCGAATTGAGTGATGGCATCCTCCGGACGATCCAGTGCGATATACAGGTTGGCCAGGTTATATCGGGCATAGGAAAAATCGGCAGAATAATTCATGGCGGCTTCGTATTCTTGCAGAACACGTTCAAAAACCTTTCTCCGGGTTTCATCCAGGTGAGTTGACAACTCTCCTGCCAGGCGTCTGGCAGCCTCGATGCGGACAGTTTTAACCGGGTCATACAGCATGGGACCGAGTAGTTTTGCAAGTTGTTCCGGGTCTGGCAGATGGATGATCTCCACCGCCGCCCGGCGGATTCGGGCCTCTTCATCCATCAGGCCAATTTCTATAGCCTGGCTACTTTCTTCTCCGGGATATTGCACCAGCAAGGAAAGTGCCGTGGCCCGGACGATGACCGGGTATAGCGGGTCTGCGGCCAGACGGATAAGATCAGTGGCCGCTTCGGGGTCTCCCCGATGGGCTTTTGCAATGATATGGCCATAGTGAGGGGTAAGTCCCGGTCCGTACCATTCGCTAACGGTTTTCTGCGACCATTTTGTGTCTTTATCGGCATGGCAGCGCAAACAGGCATCAGGTGCACCTATCAAGGCATCAAGTGATGGATCGGGTACCCGGAAGCTGTGGTCAGGACGATAGTCGGGTCCCATGTAATACCGGCCCGGCATATGGCACTGGACACATTGTGCACCGGTTCCGACATCGAACAGAGTTTCGCCCTCAGTGGATAAAATGGGCTCGCCGGCCTCACCTTCCTGCTTGTGAAAATGGTGTTCTTTGGTGTCGTACTGTGCTTTACGATGACACTGCAGGCAAAGGTCATTGCCTTCCTTGACCAACTTGATGGAATGCACTTCATGGCAATCGCTGCAGCGAACGTCATGGCGGTACATTTTGCTTTGGGTAAATGAGCCGTATACGTAGACCTCTTCCAGGATCTGACCATCCGCAAAGTAAAGGCCCTCACTCAACAGACTGGGCAGGTAATTATCCAGCAGATCGGCTTTAACATGCCCATCATCACCCATGGAGCCCCGACGGGAATGACACGGTGCACATAGCTCCACCTGTTCCCTGGAGCTGATATTGGAGGTTTGCTGCACAAGTTCAAAATTCAAAACCTGCGGGCGGGCCATGTCGGACACCTGTGCCCATTCCACGTGTCTGGAACCCGGGCCATGGCAGGCCTCGCAGCCTACATTGATATCCGACCAGGTTGTATTGTAGCTGTCGGTGTCAGGATCGTAGTTTTTTTCCAGGTTGGTAGAGTGGCACTGCGCACACATGCCATTCCAGTTCTGGGCGGCATTGGTCCAGTACAGCCAGTCATCAGGGTCGACCTCGGTTTCAGGTGGCACCCGGAACCAATGGTCTTGCTTTGAGTTCCAGGCGATATGCAGCGTTTGTAGCCGACCGCCGGGAAAGGGGACCAAATACTGCTGTAGAGGGTACCAGCCAAAGGTGTGGGTGATCTCGAAGTCGCCCATTTCCCCACCGGGGCCATTGGTGTGGACAAAAAATTTGCCGTCCTTTTTGTAAAAGCGTGAAGTGATACCGTACAGCGTGAACTCGGCATCATTGAAATCACCCAGCACCGTGGTCTCATTGGCCACAGCCATGGCCAGGTCGTGGTGAGAACCTTCCCATGTATCGTATTCCTGGTTGTGGCAATCCTTGCATTCCAGGCTGCCTACAAATGTCGGTTCAGGGTTTGTGATTACGCTGTCTTGCCGGTTCTGTTCAAATGAAAAGTAGTAGACAGGTAAGGATACGACAATGACCAGGGCCGCGATCAGTCCTGTCCACTCCCAGGCAGCAGTTTTGCCGATTTTCCTGGTCATGCTTTATCCACGTAGACAAGCTGGGTTGCCGCAAATGAAGAACGCTTCTGGAGCTTGCCGGTATCGATTTTGAGTATATTGTTTTCAATCGTGACCGGATACAGATCCAGCGCTCTTGGCGCAGGAGGACTGATGACTTCGCCGGTGATATCAAACTCGGATGAATGACAGGGGCAGATGAATTTGTTCTCCCTGGAGACCCACGGAACCGTGCAGCTAAGGTGTGTGCAACTGCGGGAAATTGCCAGGAAGCCACCATCATCCAGCCTGGCCAGGTAGAATTTCCCGCGTACAAAGGCGCTCACCGTGCCAGGTTCAAAATTATCGGGCGAACCGGCATCAATGATGACGTTCTTCGCCTCGGCAGATAATTCCGCTGGTCTGGGCTTGAAAAAGCGTGTGATGATGATAATCAATTCGGCGAATGCGACCATTCCCAACAAAGCCCAAAGCTTGTTGAGAAATGATCGGCGTGAGTAGGTTTTCCCCCCCATATTCTTAGCCTGCCCACATGAGCTGCATACCGGTTCCGCGGAACCAGATCCCGATAACTGTCAGAACCACAAAAGCGGTCATCAACAGGGTAAACAGTGCCTGTATTGCTTCGTTATTGCTTGCTTTGAAGCCTTTTTTCACCAGCAAGTAAAACCCCGTGCAGAAAGCCAGCATCATTGTAAATGGCAGCAGGCCGCTGCTGAGCATATCGGGTGGACCCGCCAGCTTGGCAGGTATCACAAACTCGTCGAGAAGCACGCCGCTCACCGTCATTAACGTTGCAACGACAACGGCGATGAAAACCATTTTCCGGCCCTTGTGTGATCCGAACCAGACCCCGGATGTTTCGTTGTCATATTTAATGTACGGGATGGTGAAAAGTCCGGCCAGCAATGCCAGGGGGATGACCAGGATCGCAAAAACAGGGTGAAAGTGCATCAGCAATTCCTGGATACCCATAAAGTACCAGGGTGCCTTGGTGGGGTTGGGGCTCAGCCCCGGGTTCGCCTGCTCACTCAGCGGTGCGTTAAAAAGCATGGCGATGACCAGTATGACGGCCAGTACCACCAGCGCCATGGTTGCTTCACGGACGATGAGGTTTGGCATGGCCTCTATCATTTCGCCTCGGGTATTGGGGTCTTCTCCGGGTGATTTTGGAATGACCAGGCCGTTTGCCTTACGTATACGCCAGAAATGAAAGGGCAAGGCGAACAGTAGCAAGGCTGGCAGGATGGCAGTGTGAATGGCATAGAAATTTACCAGGGTTCTCGGGCCAGCCTCTGCTCCGCCGAGTACCCACTCTTTAATGCCCGCTCCCATACCTGGCAGGTAGTCCAGCATGGAAGTGCTGATGGTGATTGCCCAATAGGCGATCTGGTCCCAGGGCAGGAGGTAACCGGTAAAATTAAAAAAAATGATGGCCGCAAACAACAGCAGACCAATGATCCAGTTCAACTGGCGGGGTGCGACAAAGGCACCGGTATAAAAAACCCGAAGTAAGTGTAAAAACACGACAAGAACAAGACCGTTGGCGCTCCACCAGTGAATATTCCTGATCAAGAGTCCAAAGGGAACGCTGGTATTCAGATACAGGATGGAAGCATAAGCCCGGTCCGGAAAAGGCTCATATACAAACTTGAGCATCAAGCCTGTGCCAAGAAGCAAAAACACAAGCACCGTAGCCGTTCCACCCAGGCCCCAGGTCAAAGAAAATCCAAGGGTGCGTTCCGGTACAGAGCGGGGTCTGAAATGCAGCAGAAAGCTCCGGAAATAAGTGCGCTGGCCGTGTGGCTTATTCAAATGGGGAGCCGCCCATGTTGTTTATCTTTTTTGTTCATAGAGCAAGCAGCTCGCTCTTCCATAATTGTTCGATCAGGATTCGCACCATGTCCTATATGGCAGTACTTATTTTACAGTGAATCCATCCATATTTCCCTATAAGCGTCAACTCCAGCTACCCATATCCAGCCTAAATATTATATATTGATAATATAATCTGAACTATCACTCCCCCAAGGAGAAAAGAATCGTGTCAAAACTGGTATCGCCGCATGGTGGCGGTGGGTTAAAAGCGCTGCTTGCACCCAGGGCAGAGCGGGCGGAACAGCTTGCCCGCGCGCAGGGTTTAAAAAAGGTGCCAATGACGAGCCGTGAAACATCGGACGTATTAATGATGGCCATGGGTGCTTATACACCGCTTGACGGATTCATGGGTAAAGGCAACTGGCGTCGTGTCTGTCTCAATATGAAGCTCAAAAACGGTGTGTTTTGGCCGATACCCATCACGCTATCCAGTGACAAGGCACTCGCAGACAGCATTCACGTGGAAGAAGAGGTTGCACTGGTTGATGGTGAAACCGGTGAAATTCTCGCCATCATGGAGGTCACCGAAAAATATGCGCCGGACAAGACCCTGGAATGTGAACATGTTTACCGGACCACCGATGCTGCGCACCCGGGGGTAAAAAAGGTGCTGGAGCAGGGCGAGATCAACCTGGCCGGACGTGTTACCTGTCTTTCTGAAGGCGAGTATCCAAAAAAATATCCTGAACTGTACATCCGCCCGGCCCAGGCGCGTGCCATGTTTCTCGAAAACGGCTGGTCTTCAGTGGCGGCGTTTCAGACCCGCAACCCGATGCAAAGGGCGCATGAGCACCTGGTCAAGATCGCCATAGAAGTGACCGATGGCGTGTTTATCCACCAGGTGCTTGGCAAACTCAAACCCGGTGATATTCCTGCGGATGTCCGCACAGAGGCTATCCAGGCGATGATTGATCATTATTTTGTAGAAGGTACGGTTATCCAGGCCGGCTATCCGATCGAAATGCGCTACGCGGGACCGCGAGAGGCATTACTGCATGCATTGATCCGTCAGAATTACGGCTGTTCCCACCTGATTGTCGGCCGTGATCATGCTGGTGTTGGCGACTACTATGGCCCATTCGATGCCCACCATATTTTTAATACCTTATGGGACGGTGCGCTTGAAACACGGGCGCTGAAAATTGATATCACCTTCTACTGTAACAAGTGTTTCGGTATGGCGACCGGTAAGACATGTCCGCATGACGATTCCGACCGTATACATATTTCCGGAACCCAACAGCGGGCCATGCTGGCCGAAGGTGCGCCGGTACCGCCGGAGTTCGGTCGCCCCGAGGTGATTGAAATCCTCAGGAAATACTATGCGGAGTTGGATAGCTCTTGACTCTGACCCCGGCTCACTCAAACATCGACGTAGCAAATTGACAGCCAGGCAAAGAAAGGAAGCAGATAATGTCAGACAAAATTGAAAACACACTCAAGTTAAACAACCCCAGGTTGTTCCGCTCAAAAGCCTATATCAACGGTGTCTGGGTGGGTGCTGATGATGGCTCCACCTTCGATGTCAGCAACCCGGCCGATGGCAGCATTCTGACCGCGGTGCCGGATCAGGGTGTTGCTGAAACCCGTCGCGCCATTGAAGCAGCCAACGCTGCCTGGCCGGAATGGCGTAATAAAACCGCCAAGGAACGTGCAGCAATTCTGCGCCGCTGGTTTGATCTGATCGTTGAAAACAAGGATGACCTGGCAATACTAATGACTGCAGAGCAGGGCAAACCACTGGCAGAGTCTGCCGGTGAGGTGCTTTACGGTGCATCTTTCATTGAGTGGTTTGCAGAAGAGGGCAAGCGTGTCTACGGTGACGTGATCCCCACCCACATGAACGACCGCCGGATCATTGTGATCAAGCAATCGGTCGGTGTGGTGGGCTGTATCACGCCGTGGAATTTCCCCAATGCAATGATTACCCGCAAGGCCGGGCCCGCGCTGGCGGCCGGTTGCACAATCGTCATCAAGCCCGCATCTGAAACACCCTTGTCCGCCCTGGCGCTGGCTGAACTGGCGGAACAGGCCGGCATACCGGCAGGCGTGTTCAATATCATTACCACTACGAACTCAAGGGATACCGGCCTGGAATTGACCGAAAGCCCGCTGGTGCGAAAGTTTTCATTCACCGGCTCTACGGCTGTGGGTAAATTACTGATTCGCCAATGCGCATCAACCGTCAAAAAAGTTTCCATGGAACTCGGTGGCAACGCACCATTTATCGTCTTTGACGACGCTGATATCGATGCCGCCGTGCACGGCGCGGTCATATCCAAGTACCGCAACGCCGGCCAGACCTGTGTATGCGCCAACCGTTTCTATGTTCAGGATGCTGTGTATGACGAATTTGTCGAAAAATTCACCATCGCAGTGCAGGCGCTCAAGGTCGGGCGGGGCGAAGAACCCGGTGTGAACATCGGTCCATTGATTTCTGAAAGTGCCGTTGAAAAAGTGGAAGCATTACTGGCGGACTCGCTGCAAAAAGGCGCCGATTTGGTTGAAGGCGGTCACCGTCATGAACTTGGTGGTCAGTTTTATCAGCCGACGGTGGTTAAAAACGTAACGGCAGAGATGGAATTCGCACGCGAAGAAATTTTTGGCCCGATCGCGCCTGTTTTCCGTTTCAAAGACGAGCAGGAAGTAATTGACCTGGCCAATGCCACCGAATTTGGACTTGCCTCCTACTTCTACGCCCGTGATATTGGCCGGGTGTGGCGGGTCTCCGAGGGCCTCGAATACGGCATGGTCTGTATCAATGACGGTATTTTATCCACCGAGATCGCACCCTTCGGCGGGGTGAAGGAATCCGGTACCGGTCGTGAGGGCTCAAAGTACGGTATCGATGAGTTCATCGAGATCAAGTACATCACAATGGCAGGATTGTAAAAAGGACAGCAATGATCAAACTCGATATCAATTTTGTTCGTAGCCAGTTCCCAGCCTTCAGCGAGCCTTCGCTTGAAGGTTTTGCACACTTTGAAAATGCTGGTGGCTCATACGCTTGTGGACAGGTGATTGATCTGCTACAGCATTATTATCGCGCCACGAAAGTTCAGCCCTATTATGGCTTTGACGCCTCGCACAGCGCAGGCCAGCAAATGGACCGGGCGCGTGAGCGCATGGCTACGTGGCTTAACGTGGCGACGGACGAGGTCCATTTCGGCCCATCCACATCACAAAACACCTATGTAATTTCCCAGGCCCTGCGGCAATACCTGAAACCCGGTGATGAAATTATCGTTACCAACCAGGACCATGAAGCCAATGTCGGCGCCTGGCGCAAACTGGAAGCGGAAGGCATCATCATCCGCGAGTGGCAGGTAGACCCGGATAGTGCAGAACTGGATGTGGCTCACCTGGACAATTTGCTGAATGAGCGCACCCGTGTGGTGGCGTTTACACACTGCTCAAATATCGTCGGCAGCGTCCATCCTGTACGTGAATGGACGGACAGGATTCACGCAGCAGGCGCCCTGGCCATTGTTGATGGTGTTTCCTACGCGGGCCACGGCTTGCCGGATGTCGAAGCGCTCGGTGCTGATATTTACCTGTGTTCCCTGTACAAGGTATATGGTCCTCATCTTGGCGTGATGTTCATGCGCAAAGCCGTGAATGAACAACTACCCGGCCAGGGCCACTTTTTTAACGTGGATCACCCGACAGACCGGTTCACCCCGGCAGGTCCCGACCATGCCCAGATTGCATCGGTAAATGGGGTGATTGATTACTTTGAAGCAGTTTATTCTCACCATTTTGGTGAGGGTGAAGTTGCAGCGACAAAAAAAGCATCGTCTGTACGAGCCTTATTTCAGCATGCAGAGCGCAGAAACCTGCAGCCTTTGCTGGATTTCCTTTCGGGACGGAAAGGTGTGCGCCTGATTGGCAGGACGGTTACTAAAAATCGCGCACCGACGGTTTCCGTGACCGTTGACGGTCGTGACCCGGCGGAAATTGCGGCACAACTGGCCAAAGAAAAAATCGGTATTGGCAATGGCAACTGCTATGCGTACCGGATAATGGGGCCGCTGGGCATCCCGCCGGAGCAGGGCGTGGTGCGGCTATCGTTCGTACACTACACCCTGCAGGATGAGCTGACACGCCTGCTGGAGGCCCTGGATAAGATCCTGTAAGGCGGGTGTGAGACCGAGGCGTTTGAATGAGAAACATTCAGGGATGATTTGATTTGGCAAAACGGTTATCCTTGCGCTTAGCCCTGCCGTTAGAGCAGGGATTGTGGAGATAACGGCATCAGAAATGAAGCCCACGAATACTGATAACCCGGATTATTACCACAAGGTCGTAGACTGCCAGTGGGCCTGCCCGGCGCATACGGATGTACCTGAGTACATACGGCAGATTGCCCAGGGAAACTTTACCGATGCTTACATCCTTAACCGGGAAAGTAATATTTTCCCCGGCATACTGGGCCGTGTCTGTGACCGCCCCTGTGAACCGGCCTGCCGGCGCGGACGCACGAATGAAAAACCGGTCGCCATCTGTCGTCTCAAACGTGTCGCCGCAGACCACCGTGATGATGACATCAGTGATCGCCTTCCCATTATACCCAAGCAAAAAAACGGCAAAAAGATTGCCCTGATCGGTGCGGGTTGTGCATCGCTGGCGGTGGCCAATGACCTGCTGCCGGTGGGTTATGAATGCACTATTTTTGAAGCCCTGTCTGAGCCCGGTGGCCTGATGCGATCAAATATCCCTTCGTTTCGCTTGCCGGCCAAGGTGCTAAATGAAGAGATTGGCTACATCGTGGATATGGGTGCTGATTTGCGCCTGAACCATCCCATCAAAAGTATGAAAAGCCTGCTGGCCGAGGGTTACGACGCCATCTTTGTTGGTAGCGGCGCACCCAAGGGCAAGGAATTGAATTTACCCGGACGTGAAGAGGGTGATGCCAACATCCATATCGGTATCGCCTGGCTGGAGTCGGTTGCTTTCGGGCATCTTGATAGCATCGGCAAACGTGTGCTGATCATCGGTGTTGGCAATACCGCGATGGATTGTTGCCGCACTTCCCTGCGCTTAGGTGCCGATGATGTCAAGGTCATGGCGCGCAAGCCGCGTGATTTCTTCAAGGCCTCCGACTGGGAACTGGATGACGCCGAGGAAGAAAATGTAGAAATCGTCGTCAATCACTCACCCAAGGAATTTGTCATTGAAGACGGCCGGTTGGTCGGCATGAAATTCAAACAGGTGGAGTACGAGATCGAATACGGCCGGATCGTTAACCAGATGACCACCGGTGAGGTCACCGTGCCCTGTGATGATGTGATATTGGCTATCGGCCAGGACAATGCATTCCCCTGGATTGAGCGCGACCTGGGTATGGAGTTTGACCAGTGGGAGGTGCCGGTGGTGGATGAAACCACCTTTGAATCAACATTGCCGGGTGTATATTTTGGCGGTGATTCGGCCTTTGGACCGAAAAATATCATCTGGGCCGTTGAGCACGGCCACCAGGCGGCAATTTCCATCCACCGCCACTGCCAGAGTGAAGACCTGCATGAGCGTCTGCCGGTATTGATGAACCTCGGCAGCCGCAAGATGGGTATGCATGAGTGGAGCTACTCCAACGATTTTGACCCTGCGGCGCGGCGCAAGATGGAACATGTTGAGCTTTCACAGCGATTCAAAGATCTGGTCACCGAGGTCGAGCTTGGCTTTACGGCTGAGCAGGCCCAACAGGAAGTTGAGCGTTGCCTGAATTGCGATATTCAAACGGTGTTTTTTGACGACCTGTGTATCGAATGCGATGCCTGTCTGGATATCTGCCCGACACAATGTTTGACCATGACGCCCAATGTTGAAAAAGAGGACCTGTTCAGCTTGCTGAAGGCGCCGCGGCGCAACCGGGATCAGCCCTTGTATGTTTCCGAACCGCTGAAACAAACCAAGCGGATCATGGTCAAGGATGAAAACCTCTGTATACATTGCAGCCTGTGCGCCGAGCGTTGCCCAACGGCCGCCTGGGATATGAAAAAATCTCTGTTCAAATTCCCGCGCGTGACTGATTACAACCAGCAAGACCAAAATGCCTGCAATCAAGATGGAAAGAGCCCATGTCAGAAAACCGGATAAATGATTTTGTCCTGAAAATTGGTACGGTTAATGGCACAGGCTCTGCCAGCGCCAACAGTCTGTTGATGAAAGCCATGTTCCGGATGGGTATACCCGTGGCCGGAAAAAACCTGTTCCCATCCAATATCCAGGGTCTGCCGACATGGTACGAGATACGTGCCAACCATCAGGGTTACATGTCCCGCTCGCTGCGGGTGGACGTCATGGTGGCTCTGAATGCCCAGACCTACCAACGGGACCTTGAGAATGTCAGTCCCGACGGATTTTTGGTCTATGATTCGACCTGGCCTCGTGAGCGCCAGTTGAACCGCGATGACATAACGGTCCTCGGTGTGCCGCTGGCTAAACTCTGTAATGAACACTTCAGCGATGCACGTATTCGCATCCTGATGAAAAATATTGCTTATGTAGGCGTGTTGGCGGCATTGCTGGATATCGATACACAGGTATTGCACACTCTGCTGGAGGAAACCTTTGCCAGTAAACCAAAACTGGTGGAGAGTAACTTACAGGCTATCAACCTCGGTTTTAACTACGCTATTGAAAACTTCACCTGCCCGCTACCGGTGCGGGCCGAGACCATGGGGGACAACAGCAAGCACATCCTGATTGATGGTAATTCAGCAGCCGGGCTGGGCTGTGTGTACGCCGGCGCCACGGTTGGCGCCTGGTATCCGATTACACCGTCAACCTCGCTGATGGATGGCTTCAAGGCCTATTGCAGAATGTTCCGGATGGACGATGACAATCAGAAGAACTATTGCATCGTGCAGGCAGAAGATGAATTGGCCGCCGCAGGTATTGTGCTGGGCGCCAACTGGGTGGGGGCCAGGGCCTTTACGCCGACCTCGGGCCCCGGAATTTCCCTGATGAGCGAATTTATCGGTTTCGCATATTACACTGAGATTCCTGCTGTATTTTTTGACGTTCAACGCGTTGGACCCTCCACCGGCATGCCAACCCGCACTCAGCAATGCGACATCATGCTGTGCGCATTTGCGTCACACGGCGACACCATGCACCCGTTGTTGCTACCCGCCAACCCGAAGGAATGTTTTGAAATGGCGGTCACCGCCTTTGATCTCTCGGACCGCCTGCAAACACCCATCTTTGTGCTATCGGATCTGGATATTGGCATGAATGACTGGATGATTCCTGAACTTGAGTGGGATGACAGTTACCAACCGGATCGCGGCAAGGTATTAAGCTCTGATGAGGTTGAAAAGTTGGAAAAATTCTATCGTTATCTCGATACTGATGGTGACGGCATTGCCGACAGGACGCTGCCTGGCGAAAACGCCAAGGGCGCTTACTTTGTACGTGGCTCCGGGCATAACAAACTGGGGTTTTATACCGAGAGTTCCGATGAATACAAGGAGCTTGTTGATCGTCTGCTGATCAAATGGAAAACCGCCAAGACGCTGGTACCAAAGCCCGTGGTTAGGCAGGCACAGAAACCAACTAACGTCGGCATCATTGCCTATGGCAGCTCGGATGGTGCAGTACTCGAAGCCCTGGATCAACTGGAGGCGAGAGATATCCATGCAGACTATATGCGTGTACGGGCATTTCCGTTCAACGGTGAAGTGACCGAGTTTGTCGAAAAGCATGAAACGGTATTTGTGGTCGAGCAAAATCGTGATGCGCAACTGCGCACGCTGCTGATCCTGGAAACCAATACGGATGCCCGCAAGCTGGTCCCGGTATTGCACTATAACGGCATGCCCATCCCGAGTCAGTGCGTCGTGGAAGAGCTGTGCAGGCATTTGTGTGTGGAGGAAGTGGCATGAGTTTTATCGCCAAACCGAGAATCGATCTGCCCGGCCAAAGAACCAATGAAATAGGTTTGCTGAGGCGGGATTACGAGGGTGGTATTTCAACCCTGTGTGCCGGTTGCGGGCATGATTCCATCACCGCGGCCATTGTTGAGGCATTCTGGGAGCTGTCGATTCCACCCGAAAAGGTGATCAAGCTGTCCGGTATCGGTTGTTCTTCAAAAACACCGGCATATTTTATTTCCGGAGCACATGGTTTCAACTCGGTTCATGGCCGTATGCCATCGGTTGCCACCGGTGCACAGGCGGGCAACCGGGACCTGATTTGTATTGGTGTTTCCGGCGATGGCGATTCTCTGTCGATTGGCTTCGGGCAGTTTGGCCACGCCGTCCGGCGCAATCTTAACATGTTATACATCATTGAAAACAATGGTGTTTATGGCTTAACAAAAGGTCAATTCTCGGCCTCTGCCGATAAGGGCAGCAGGTCCAAGCGGGGTGATATCAACCAGTGGAAAAACATTGATTCGATATCCACTGCAATTTCGATGGGCGGAAGCTTTGCAGCAAGGGGTTTTTCGGGCGACCGTGAACAACTTGTTACCCTGATCAAGGCTGGTATCATGCATCCCGGTTGCGCCATCCTGGACGTGGTCTCGCCGTGTGTGACGTTTAATAATCACGATGGTTCGACCAAGAGCTATACCTATACACGCGACCATTACCACCCGGCATCACAGACAGATTTTGTCGAACCGGCCAGTGAAATCAAGGTCAGCTATGCCGAAGGTGAAAGCACGGTCGTCGAATTGCACGATGGTTCAAAACTACTGCTTAAAAAAACCGATGGTGGTTACGACGCAACCAACCGTAGCGGGGTGTTACGTTACCTGGAACAGCAACGTGCGATGGGTGAGGTGGTTACCGGTCTCTTATACATCAATGCTGAGCTGCCCGAGATGCACCGTATTTACCGCACCTCAAAAACACCGATGAAAGATCTCGAGTTCGACAAGCTGAACCCGGGCAGCGAGGCACTGGCAAAACTCCAGGCCCGCATGCGCTGACCCCGCTCGCTATTGCTGCTGCGCCTGGCTCAGCATTTCCTCACACAGGGGAACCGTATTACCCACCCGGTCAAGCAGGCCCTTGGCCAATATCGAAACACCCGCGGTGCCAATCGCGACACTTCCGTGCAACAGGACTTTTGCAGGATCCAGTCCCACCTCCGGCTTGGCCAGTGTGCCACCAACCAGGATATAGGGGTTGAACAGTTCGCCGGCGCTGATTTTTAACGCGTTATTCGGTGTTGCATTGAAATTGAAATTTATTTTTTCTGTTTTCAGATCCAGCGTGCCCTTGGATACTATCTTGATTTGACTGGTTGTAAAAGCCAGCGCAGGATCAGTTTCCACCAGGCCATCGGTAATCTTCAAAACAGTGGCTGCGCAGGTCAACTCCAGATCGTCGTTGGTTTCACCTTTTGGCATGATCAGGTTGAATATCTCGTCCAGAATAAAGGTATCCAGTATGCTCAGGTTGACGCCCTCCAGCGTTCCGCCTTCAGTGCCTATGTAAATTGATCCATTGACTGAGCCGGCAACCTGTTGCAAATTGCCACCCTTGCCGCTGGCACGGATGATGATATCAATGGCGGGTACCTGGTGCAGTTTGTCCGCTGCTTGCCCGGTAAGGTTAAGAACCATTTTTTCAGCGGTTAAATCAATTTCTACATCGGCTGTGTTGGCATCCGTCGGGGTGATGGATAGTGCGGACCTGATTTTACCCCGTGGACCGTCAAACGACAGTTTTTCGACGGTCAGGCTGCCGGCCTGTACCCGGGCTTTGAGGTCCAGGTTTCTGAAACTGCCTTTCCGGTGTTGCATTTCAACAATATCAATACTGATCGTAATATCAGCCGCCGCCAATGATTCAAAAGGCAATGGTGTTGCCGGTATCAGGCGCTCCCGGGTTGTGGTTTCCTCAGCATCGGAATCGGAATCGGTCAGCGCCATAAAGGGGCGAATATCGATGTAATCCGACTTTGCGGTCAGCTTGATGATGGGTTTTGGGCCGTCCAGCGACACATCCAGCATGGCGTCGATGTGGCTTTCCCCCAGTGTCGCCGTGAGATCATGGAAAACAAACTGACGGGTATTACCGTTGAAATCCGCCTTGAGATCCAGCGCCATGGCGGGTAAAGGTTCACCATAGAATCGACCCAGCGTCGAGAGATCATTTGATTCAATGCTAAACGAAATATCAACATTTTCATCTGTAGGATCATCGTTCATCGCACCCTTCAGCGAGACTTGCAGGCTTCCGATATTTGCGTTGAGATGCTTCAGCGAAATCAGGTCACCCCGTTTTTGCCCGGCAAGTTTAATGTTATAGGCGGCCAATTCCGGTTCAAACGCATCCAGGGGTGGTAGTAAATGGCGAATGTCATCACCCCAAAGATTGATATCGAAGCCGGCATCAATGGAATCGCTGACAGGCCAACCGAGCTCAAGATCAACCTTTCCATGGGCTTTGACGGTTTCAAAGCTGAGTTCGTTGATGCTCAAGCTGTCATCTGACAATGTGATCTGGCCGCTGGTCTCAAATGCTCCGGTGGGCAGGGCAGATTCTTCCTGGTTAGCCAGCAAGCCATGCAAATCCGGACCCCTTACGGAAAAACGGACATTCGAACCGGCCCATTCGGGTTGTGTGCTGATCAGGCCCTGGATATCAAAGGCAGTTTCACCAAGCCGGCCGCTAATATCACTCAGTTGCCAGCCATTATCTTCGACCGTAAAACGACCGGCGGCCTGGTAGGACTGGCCTGGAACAAAGATGCCCAGTGAATCACCCGTTACGGGGAAAATGCTCAAGGAGGATAAATTATCCCCGCTGAGTTGGAAGTCGAGGGCGGTGCCCAGGAGTTGATCATCCAGGCTTATCAAACCAGCCAATGCCAGCTCAACTCCAGCGTAAACGGCCTTGATTTTTTTCAGCTCAATGCCTTTATCCACGACACGAATACGACCACTTAAATCATAGGGCAGATCCGGTACAGTTGTGTCACCTATAAGGCGCTGCAGCATTTGGGCCAGGTGCTGGCCGGCTACCCTTGCTTCGATGTCAGTCCCATAAGCCCCGGAATTCAAGGCGATAAACCCGCCCAGCTCCAGCCGTTCATCCCCGATTGTCACCAGTACACCACGTTCAATCATCAGACCGTTTTTTACTGTTTCGATCCTTGCGTCCAGACTGAAAGACTCTTCAGGCAAAGCATCAATACTGAAAGCAGACATTAGAGTGTTTGCGTTGTGACCATCAACGTGTAAGTGAAGTTTGCTACCGGTGTAATCGGGAGACGCACCCAATGTACCTGACAAATTGACCTGACCCAAGGCGGTCTTTATCTCAAGCTCGAGCAATTCCACTTCGTCCAGTGAAACATCAAGCCTGCCGTGTACTTCAAACGGCCCGGTAGCGATACCGGGAACACCGAGTAATCTGCGGAACTGTGCAACATCATCACCCGTGATCGAAAGTTTTATCCGGCTGGCATCCAGGCTGGGAAAGTTGCTTAACAAGGCATCCAGTACCAGTTCGGTACCGCCGATACTCAGGGTCAGGTTGGGTACATTGAGCATGCCACCAACCCGCTTGATATCACCCTTGAGCCGGAATGGCTTATCCGGCCAGTTTTCAACACCAAGTGCGCGTGTAAACGAACCCAGGCTGGGGCCGTTGAGCGCTAGGTGAAGATCCAGCTCATCCAGCTGTGAGAGATCAGACATGACCGCTGAAATATCCAACGAGATGTCACCGATTTTGCCGTTGATACCGGCCTCATAAAAACCATCGAACTCATCGGCTTTTGCGCGCAGCGAAAATCCGCCGCTGCCGAGGTCATCGAGACCCAGCATGGCGGTGATTTCATCGATGTCCGGTCCCTCCATCAAGAGGGTGAATTGGGGTCGCCGGGGTTCCAGCAGGTCATCAACCAGCCCGCTACCGGTGATATTGAGTGTGCCAAAATGACCATCACCGGTGAAAGCAACGTCATGGCCCGCCAACAGGTTTACAAACGGGCCAACAGTACCTGAAAATTCAACCGGTCGATCATTGAAATCTGCATCCAGCGTGATCTGCAGCATACCGTCAGCCTGTTGATGTTGATCCAGTAAAGCAATATGTAAGACATGCTCATCACCCGACTTTCCGTCCTGGTAACGGATGGTAGTGTCACTGACTTCTATGTTCCTGAAAATGACGACGGGATCATTACCGCCCCCGTCATTGTTGGCGGTTGGTGTATTGGCGCTCAGCCAGTTACCCGTGCCATTGGCATCTGTTTCGAGATCAAGTTGCAAGTTGTCCACTTGCAATGACTCCAAAACCACGATGTCTTCAAAAAGAGATGAGGTGACCAGCGCCAGCCTCAGCCGGCCAACTGCGACCAGGGCCCTGCCATCGGTCCAGTCCGATCCGGTTATGCGGATGTCTGCAGCGCTCAATTCGATCATCCGGCCGGTGTCGATTTCGAGCTCACCTTCAATGCTGATCGGATAGCCTGCCATATCGCTCAGGTAACGTTCCAGCGGCCCTTTGACCAGGCCCGGATTGTAAAGCAGCACGGCTATACCGACGGCGAGCGCAGCGCTGAGCAGCAACAGCCATTTGAAGAGCTTTTTCAATAATTGTTTCATTCGGCCTCCCCCAGCCAAGCATAACGGTTTTTCGCAGGGATGACGATGCGGCTTGTGAAACTTATGCAGGAACGATTTGAGCGGGATTAGTGGTTCCATGACACGCAGTCTGAACGTATCATGCAAGTTGGAAATCGGTATTGTGCCTCCGGGGTTTTTTATGTGTTCGATATTTGCTGTACTGGATATTAACGATGATCTACAGGCCTTGCGACGGGTCGCATTGCGGCAATCCCGTTTAATGCGTCACCGCGGGCCGGACTGGAGTGGAATCCACATCTGCGAGGGTGCGGTGCTTGCCCATGAGCGCCTGGCAATTGTTGATGTCAATACAGGCGCACAACCGTTGATCTCCCCGGATGGCAAGCAGTCACTGGCAGTCAATGGTGAAATTTATAACCACCAGTCATTGCGCAAGTCGTTAAAACAGCCTTATGAATTCGCCACCGAATCGGATTGTGAGGTCATCCTGCCACTGTACCTGGAGCAGGGCAGCGGGTTTTTAAATGAACTGCAGGGTATGTTTGCTTTTGTGCTTTATGACGAGACCGATGGCCGTTACCTGATCGCACGCGACCCGATCGGTATTATCCCGTTGTATTACGGTTTTGATGATGAGCATCAGTTGTACGTGGCCTCGGAAATGAAGGCCCTTATTGATGTGTGCAATATTGTCATGGAGTTTCCCGCAGGTCATTACTGGATGAGTGATGACGACCAGCCAACACCGTATTACCAACGCCCGTGGCAGGACTTTGCCGCGGTAGAAAATGCCGAAACCAGCATTAAGGCGGTCGGTGAAGCCTTGGAAAAATCCGTCATCAGCCACCTGATGACCGATGTGCCGTATGGTGTCCTGCTTTCCGGCGGACTGGATTCCTCCATTATCGCGGCGGTCACCCAAAGACATGCCAGTATGCGGATAGAAGACAAGGAACGCAGCCCCGCCTGGTGGCCGCGTCTGCATTCCTTTGCCGTCGGGCTGAAAGGATCACCGGATCTCGCCGCCGCAGAAAAAGTTGCCGCACATATCGGCACCGTGCACCATGGATTTGAATTTACCTTGCAGGAAGGCCTGGATGCATTGGACGAGGTGGTTTACCACCTTGAAACCTACGATGTTACAACCATACGCGCGGCAACTCCCATGTATTTACTGGCCCGCAAGATCCACGCCATGGGTATTAAAATGGTGCTGTCCGGCGAGGGAGCCGATGAGGTATTTGGTGGCTACCTGTATTTCCATAAAGCACCCGATGCGCGGTCTTTTCATGAAGAAACGGTGCGCAAGCTGTCACGTCTGCACAGTTATGACTGCCTGCGCGCCAACAAGGCCATGGCGGCCTGGGGTGTTGAAGCCCGCGTGCCTTTCCTGGACCGTGAATTCCTTGATGTGGCCATGTCGCTGAACCCGAAAGACAAGATGATTACCAAGGGCAAGATGGAAAAACAGATACTGCGTGAGGCCTTCGGTGACATGTTGCCCGAAGAAATCGTATGGCGGCAAAAAGAGCAGTTTTCCGATGGCGTGGGATACAGCTGGATTGATGGTATCCGTGATTACGCCAGGACCCAGGTCAGCGCCAAGCAAATGGCACATGCTGCCAAGCGGTTTCCATTCAATACGCCCGCCACCGAGGAGGCTTACCTTTTCCGGCGTTTGTTTGAAAACCATTTTCCGCTTGCCAGCGCCGCCGAATGTGTACCCGGCGGCCCGTCGGTGGCCTGCAGCACACCTGAAGCGGTGTTATGGGACAGCAGTTTGCAGGAACTGGATGATCCTTCCGGCCGTGCGGTTCGCTCGGTGCACCAGGAAGCATATAAATGATAATGAAGACGAAACGCAATACCCGGGGACAAAGTAAATGCTGATTCAGAAATTTGGTGGTTCATCGCTGGCGAATTCGGATGGTTTCATTGCCGCTGCCGGTATTATAAGTAAGGCCGCAAGCGATGAAAATGTCGTGATCGTGCTGTCCGCCATGTATGGCGTGACGGATTTGCTGGAAAGCGCGATTACGACGGCCGTTGATGGCGGTGATTTCAGGGCAATCCTGGAGAGCATTTACAACAAGGAACAGGGCATTGCGCAGGAAATGCAATCAGCGGGCTGGTCCTGCCCCCTGGCAACTGATTTTTTAGAGGTGCAAAAGCAGCGTCTGGGCTCGCGGCTGGAAGGCGTGGCTTTACTTGAGCAATGTCCTGCGGAGGTGCGGGCGGAGATTCTTGCCAATGGTGAAAGATTCAGTTCCCGTCTGATGACGGACCTGTTGCAGGCCAAGGGCCATGCCGCCCGCTGGTCGGATACCGATGTATTACCACCTGCAAATGAAAGTTACACCGATTCCCTGGTGGATATCGACGCGGCGGCTCCCCTGTTGCAACAGGCATTAAGCGGTGAACACAATATCCTGGTTTTACCCGGTTTTTACGGTGTTAATAGCGGCGGCAAACCACAACTGATGGGTCGCAACGGTTCGGATTACTCCGCAGCCTGCGCAGCAGCGGCGCTGAAGGCGCGCAGTTGTGAGATATGGAAAGATGTTGACGGCTTCTTCACCGCAGACCCGCGTATCGTTGCCAGTGCCAAGTGCCTGGACGAGGTCAGCTATGAAGAGGCCATGGAATTATCCTTTTTCGGTGCCAAGGTCATCAGTGCCAAGGCCTTGACGCCTTTGATGAGCGCCGGTATCCCCTGCGAAATCAAAAACACCTATCACCCCGACCTGCCCGGTACCCTGATCCATGCCGATACCGAAAAGCCAGCGGTGGTCAGGGGTATTTCACACCTCGACGACGTCGCCAGCATTACCCTGCAGGGTGGTGGTATGCGTGGCCGGGTCGGGGTGGCACGACGTGTTATGGAGGCGCTGGCCAGCCAGTCCATTTCGGTATTGCTGATCGTGCAGTCTTCTTCGGAATACAGCATTACGCTGTGTGTACGCAGCGACGAGGCGGAACGTGCACGCAAGGCGCTGACCGACACTTTTCATTTTGAACTCCTGCATGGCCTGATAAGTGGTATCTCGGTGATGGATCAGCGTTCGGTAATCACACTGGTCGGCGATGGAATGAATCACTACCGGGGCATCGCGGCAAGATTTTTGAGCGCGATATCGGCCGCCGGTGTCAATGTCGAGGTGATTGCGCAGGGTTCTACCGAATGCGCCATCGCCGTGGTGGTGGAGAAGCAGTCGGCCCAGGCTGCACTACGGGCTTGCCATACCGCGTTCTTCAGTCACACCAGCCACATGGATGTCATCCTGCTCGGTTGCGGCAATGTCGGTACTGCCTTGTTGCAGCAATTTCAGAACCAGGATAGCCAGTTGATTGCAGGTCACAAGGCATTGCACGTCCGCGCCATTGCCAACAGCCGCAAGTTGCTGGTTGGTCATGACATCGTTGAGCTTGGCAATTGGCAGCAGGATCTCGAGCAGCGGGGTGTTGCCTGGTCGATTGATGACATCATCGCGATCCGCAAGCAACTGGGCCTGTTGAACCCGACCATTATTGACTGCACATCAGATGAGGGTCTAGCAAACCAGTACGCGAATTTCCTGGCCAATGGTTTCAATGTAGTGGCAGCCAATAAAAAGGCAAATACTGCCAGCATGGCCTATTACCGCGAAATGCGTGCAACCGCTGCACGGCATTTTCGCAAATTTATGTATGAAACCAATGTGGGTGCCGGCCTTCCATTTATTGATACGCTGCAGTCACTGATCCGTTCCGGTGATGAGCTCAAATCATTCGGTGGTATTTTGTCGGGCTCATTGTCGATGATATTCGGCATGCTCGAGGACGGCGTTGCGTTCTCAGATGCGGTCAAAAAAGCCATGCAACTGGGCTTTACCGAACCGGATCCGAGAGATGACTTGTCCGGTATGGACGTGGCACGCAAATTGTTGATCATTGCGCGTGAAGTGGGCCTGGAACTGGAGCTTGATGACGTCGTTGTAGAACCGGTGATCGAACACGGTTTTGCCGCGGATGCAGACAGTTCAGAGCTCACAGACCGGCTAAAGGTGCTGGATGAAGCATTTGCCGACCGGGTTTCAGCGGCCAAAGCTGAGGGCAAAGTCCTGCGCTATATCGGCCGTATAGAAAATGACCGTTGCAGTGTTTCCGTGGATGCCGTATCCAAAGATCAACCATTGGGCTCGATTCGCGATGGCGAAAATGCTCTGGTTTTACTTTCCCGCTATTACCAGCCCATCCCATTGGTGCTGCGCGGGTATGGTGCAGGTGCCGATGTCACCGCGGCGGGTGTGTTTGGAGACCTGTTGCGCACGGCCTGGAGACCGTTGGATCTATGAACGAAAAAATATTGACCGTGTATGCGCCGGCATCTTCCGGCAACGTTTCGGTAGGTTTTGATGCCCTGGGTTTAGCGCTGGCCCCTGTGGATGGCAGTTTGCTGGGTGATTGTGTCAGCATCATCCCCGGTAGCCCGAATGACTGGATGCTGTGTATTGACGGCCCGTTCGCCGATGCCTTGCCACAGGACCAGGAACAGAACATCGTCATCACTTCCTGCCGCCGCTTCGAGCAAGCCGCCCGTGCCGTGGGCATCAATATCCAGCCGTTGAATATCACCCTGGACAAACGCTTACCCGTAGGCAGCGGGTTGGGCTCGAGCGCCAGTTCCATCGTGGCGACCCTGGTGGCGCTGAACCATTATTTCGGACGCCCGCTGGATCGTCCGGCACTGTTACAACTTATGGCTGAAATGGAAGGCAGTATCAGCGGCGAGGTGCACCTGGACAATATTGCACCGTGCCTGCTCGGCGGATTACGTCTGTGCGTGCCGGGTGGCGCGCGTCAGTATGGCCTGCCATGGCCGGGTCATTGGCAGTCAGTGGTTGCCTGGCCGGGCACACAGCTGGATACCCGTCCAGCACGGGAGGTTTTACCGCAGAGCTATGATCGCAAAACGGTTGTAGCCCACGGTGCGCAGTTTGCCTTGTTTGTGCATCAACTCTACCAGGGCGAGGCGGGGGCCGCGGCGAATTGCCTGGTTGATATGCTCGCTGAGCCGTACCGCAAGTCACTGTTACCAGGCTTTGAGGAGGCCAGGCTTGAACTGGCACGCATGGGGGCGCTGGCGACCGGTATTTCCGGGTCCGGGCCAACCATTTTTTGCATCGTTGATGACAGTCGTGTGGCGGAAGCCGTTGCCCGCTGGCTGCAGCAGAACTATATGCAAAACGAAAATGGCTTTGTGCGTATCTGCCGGGCAGATCTCGCCGGTGCCAGGGAAATCTGATCGCTGGGACAAACCAAGCATGCAATTCATCAATATAAGCCACCCTGAACAAAAGGTAACTTTTCCACAGGCGGTAGTTACCGGGCTTGGAAAGGGCCAGGGTCTGTTTTTTCCGGAACAGTTAGTGCCGCTGGATAATATCCAGGGTCTACTGGATATGGATTTTGTCAGTCGCAGCACGATTATTTTACAACACCTGGTTGGAGAAGCGATGGCGTCGGACGTGTTGCAGGCGTGTGTTGAAAAGGCATTCGATTTCCCGCTGAGGCTGGTACCGGTTGCTGAACACGTCCATGCTCTTGAACTTTTTCATGGCCCATCGCTGGCATTCAAGGATTTTGGTGCACGTTTTATGGCGCAATGCCTGGCCAGCTTCAGCACAGGTCAGCGCACCACCATCCTGACTGCAACTTCGGGTGATACCGGGGCAGCTGTGGCGCTCGCGTTTTACGGTCAGCCCGGCATTGATGTGGTGGTGCTGTATCCGCACGGTAAGGTTACACCGTTGCAGGAAAAGTTGTTTTGCACCGTGGGCGGAAATATTCGCACCATTGCCATTGAGGATGACTTCGATGCCTGCCAAAAGCTTGTCAAACAATCGTTTGACGATCTGCAACTGGTTGAGGCGACAGGGCTCAATTCGGCCAACTCGATCAATGTAGCGCGTTTGCTGGCGCAGGTTTGTTATTACTTTGAAGCCGTTGCAAACCTGCCGCAAGGGACCAGGCCGGTTTTCAGTGTCCCCAGTGGTAATTTTGGCAATGTGACGGCTGGATTGCTGGCATATGCCATCGGTCTGCCGATGAAACGTATGATCGCTGCTACCAACCGTAACGATACCGTGCCGAGATTCCTGGAGTCAGGCAAGTGGGAGCCAAGGCCAACAGTGGCAACCCTGACCAACGCCATGGATATTTCCCTGCCAAATAATTTCCCCAGGGTGCTGGAACTGGAAGCGCGCCATGGCCTGCCGCTACAGGATATGCTGACATCATTTGCCATCAGCGATGCAGAAACCCAGGACGCAGTACGCGCCCTGGACGCGCAGGGCTACCTGGCCGATCCGCACAGCGCACTTGCCTGGAAAGCGTTGATGGACAGCCTTGCAGATAATGAAACCGGCGTGTTTCTGTGTACGGCGCACCCGGCAAAATTCAGGGAAACAATTGAAGACACGCTGAAGAGGCCGCTAACATTGCCCGCAGTGCTGGAACAGGTATCTGGAAAAGAGATTTTGAGCACCACCATGCCGGCCGACTTTGGCCTATTACGTAGATATTTGCTGAAAGAATAAAAAACTTTAAATTCTTAGCAACCTTTTGCTCCAACGTTTGTTTTTATAGGGCAAGGGGGATTGTGTTTCATCAAGTCTATGACCCCGGGTGCAACCGGGGCCTATTTTTTGCCAGCAAATACTGCGAAAGAAGGGGGTGGCCTGTTGAGGTTGCCCCGGCTCTGAAAAATGGTGAAGGAGGACTAGAAACACCAGTTAATTAGAGCCGGGGACTTTAGCGTAATTAGCGTGCCCTGTAATTCGTAAGCACCCCAATACTGAAATACTATTGTAAGGTCTTAGCCAAACAGCATCTGTAGATTGACGGCGATGGCGATGATTGATCCGGCGACCACAAGTCGCATGATGTTTTTCATAATCAGTTGTTCCACATTCCTGCTCCTGTTGTACCGCTAAGTGATGAGGTACGGGTCATCATTAATTTTCTTTCTGCCAGCTCACATGCATTCAGCATGCGTTCGGTTGCCTGCTCGGAAATGCTTCCTCTCCGGTTCTCAATCATGTAGCGCCAAAATTCAATTTCCGCCTGCAACATTTCTTCTTCTGTTTGCATTACTGCCCTATCCGTCCGACCCGTTTTCGATGGACCTACTTTAGGTAAACAGGGCGAGCTGCGCTTGACCGACGTGGACAATCAGTTGACCGAAGTTGAAGGGTGATTGAGAATGAAGCAATGCAAGCCCGAAACAGAAACAGGTAATTGCCCGCGTGTCAGTATTTGCACCGCAGATGGGCAACTTATGGAGGACGATCGAATCTTACGGGATTGATCCGGCACCCCTGTTTGCGGATGAAAATATAAAGGTGCAATTGCCCATTGACCCTTGTTTGCGTCTCCCGTTTGAGAAAGTTGATCGAATCCGGGCAAAGGGTATGCAACTCAGCGGTGACGAAGCCTTCGGCCTCAGGTCAGCATCTGTTTATCAACCCTCACAAATGGGTGCCCTGGGTTATGCATGGCAGGTCAGCCTGACCTTGAGAAAAGCCTGCTTGCGACTGGAGCGGTTTGCCCGTGTCTTAAACAGTAATGTTGGTGCTCTTGTTGAAGATAGGGATGGCAGCATGGTAGTCACACTCAAGCTGGATGTGCGCAGTGAGTGTGGGTGGGTACGGGATGACGCCGCCTTGGCGTTGCTGACCAGAATGTGCCGGATGGTTTGTGGTGATCATTTTCGTTTGCAGGCGGTTAATTTCATGCACGCGGAACCACGGGATATTAAGCCCTATTTTGAATACTTCGCGTGTCAGCTGAATTTTAATCAAGCTGAAAACCAGCTCCTGATCCCATTGCCGCTTGCCGATGAAATCCTGCTGGGCGCCAATCCCGAACTGGCACTGCTCAATGACCAGGTCGTAATACGCCGCCTGGCCCGTGTTGACCGCGATGACATAGTCGCAAGGGTGCAAGCGGTGTTAATGGACCAGTTGCCAAACGGAAATATCAGTGATGATTCAGTAGCGGCTGAGTTGCATATGTCGGTACGCACCATGCATCGCAAGCTGGCGGAAGTGAATAATAATTTCAGGACGCTTCTGGTGGAAATGCGTCGCGAGCTGGCTGAACAGTACATCCTGGACAACAGCCTGACGCTGACCGAAATTTCCCTGCTGCTCGGGTTTTCCGAGCCAAGTTCATTCTCACGCGCATTTAAAAGCTGGACGGGCACCGCGCCCAGCGAAGCACGGCAAGCCCGGTTGTAGTCGGGTCAATCCACTCACCCCCCTTAGGGGTTAATGATTATGCTAGCAGTGAGGTGATGCGTTAGCTTCAGCTTCAACGCTTTCAATCGCAGCCCGACGAATCTCCGGCCAGGCAACAAGTGCGGCCGCAAACCGGTCCAAACGTTCTTCCAGAATGCAATTAACTCTTCACCTTCCAGTCTCGTGGGTGATCCCTTGACTTGGAAGTCTTCGTGGCTGGCCTCATCCATAGCAGCGTTCAATTGCTTGATTCCATTTTGTAGATAGTCCAACCAAGCAGTCGGTGCAGCGTCAGATGATGTCAATGATTCCTCCAAATGCTGAAGTTGCGTTGAAACAGCGATCAATCGAGAGTCGCGGTATATGGCAGCCAGTGAATCGTAGGACGCGGCAGCCAGGTCAATAAACCAGGATGATAATGAAGCCAGGCGTTCTGTAGGCGAAGTGGCCAGGCAGGAAGATTTTTGGTCCATTATTTTTTCAAAAAAGAACTTGGGAAATGAATGGCCTGGCGCGAAATCCCGGTCATGCTCCTGCCATTCCCGTTGAGGAATAGGCAGGTGTGGTATGGCCCAAGGGAAATCAAGCGTGACCGCGTTTGGGAATATAAAGTCGAGCAAGTAACCAAAGAGACGATCTTCACCGCGCTCAATAGGTAAGTAGGGCGGCAGCAATTGGCGGTTATCAAAACCGGTAATCTGGGACATATTGGGCCGTGGAGCAAAATGCGGCTGATTTCGGCCGCTCCAAACCATACGCTTGGTCAGAGCGTTGGTGGTGGTTCGTTCCGATGCCAGCATTTGCATAAGAGAAGTTGGCGCCATGTCTGGTAACCAGGTGTTTGAACCAGTACCTGGACAGCCAAGCGAACCGCACTCTGTC
>PVMK01126493.1_pt1 | contig 35722 bp, 34 predicted proteins | sample 1853481 | NCBI WGS metagenome assembly PVMK01 (sample SAMN08533507, study PRJNA380276) | Marine sediment metagenome, whole genome shotgun sequencing project. | reverse complement strand
CTGCTTCACCGAAATTCCTGACCCGGTACGGACGCTGCCCCGATTGCTGTAAATCGCCTACACCCCCTCAACTATCGCCAGGGTACACTTTGCATTGTTCCTGCGCAGCGGCTTGACCGGCGCATACTCGGGGCTATTGGCAAAGGCCCGGGCGCTGTCCATGTCGGGGAATTCGATAATGACAATCCGGGTCGGTGTCCACAGGTCCGTTTCCAGCACATCCATTTCCCCGCCCCGGGCGCGGTAGACGCCGCCGTACTTTTCGGCGATGGGCCGGGCCAGGGCCTTGTACTTTTCGTACTCCTCGGGGTTTTCGATCCGGGTGTCGACGATCAGGTAAGCGCTCATTGTGTTGCTCCAGGGTAGATTGATATTTCGGTGATCTTATCATCCTCCCACCGGATCCTGCGCTGGCAATAAAGCGCAATTGATAGAGCATGGGTAGGATCAAAAAAAGGGGCTGCCACTGGCAGCCCCCGTATTTCGGCTGAACGGTTCAGCCTGTTTTCAGGTGCTCTGAGGAAAAAGGATTAGTCTTACCCGCAAGCACCCAGGACGAATCCGTCCAGAATCAAAATACTCGACATGGGATCACCTCCTTTAGTGAGTTGATGGGACCATAAGCGTAGCATGCCGGGGTAGCCTTGTCATGCCCGCATCGCCACAGCCGACGCGGGGTAAAATTCGATGGCATGGCCGCAGGCCATGGGCCACAATACCCGGCATGGGAATGAAAAATACACTGCTGCAGCGCAACGTTTTATCCTGGGCGCTGTACGATTTCGCCAACTCTGCGTTTGCGACTACCATTGTGGCGGGATTCTTCCCGGTGTTCTACAGCCACCTGTCCGGTGAGCTGTCGGTAAAGGATTCCCAGTTCTGGTTCAATATCACCCTGGCTGTGGGCAGTATCGTGGTTGCCCTGGCCTCGCCGGTTCTCGGCGCTATCGCCGACCATGGCGGCAAGCGCAAGAAATTCCTCGCCAGCTTTGCCATGCTCGGCATCCTCATGAGCGTGGGCCTGGCCTGGGTCGGGGCCGGCATGTGGTGGATGGCATTGCTGGTCTACGGACTCGGCCAGGTCGGCTTTGCCGGCGCCAACACTTTTTACGATTCCCTGATCATAGACGTGTCGCCGCCGGACGATATCGATCTGGTCTCCGGGTTCGGTTATGCCATGGGTTATGTCGGCGGCGGCCTCCTGTTCCTTGTCAACGTGTTAATGGTGACCAGGCCCGACTGGTTCGGTATTGCCGATGCAGGCACCGCGCTGTCCTTGTCGTTTGTCAGTGTTGGCATCTGGTGGCTGGTATTCAGCTTGCCCCTGTTGCTGGTGATCAAGGAAAACAAGGCAGAAGTTGATCTGTCCGCCGCTGCATCGATTCGCCTCGGATTGCGCCAGTTACGGATTACCTTCGGAGAAATCCGGCAACTGAAGACGGCATTACTGTTCCTGGTGGGTTACTGGCTCTATATCGACGGCGTCGGCACGATTTACAAGATGGCGGTGTTTTTTGCCGACCGCGTCCTCGGCCTGCCGTCGGATAGTCTGATAACCGCGCTGCTGCTGACCCAGTTCGTGGCCTTCCCGTCGGCGCTGGGATTTGGCTGGCTCGGCAAGAAGCTGGGTCCGAAAACCGGCATACTGATCGGGCTGGTGACCTATGTTGCCGTGATCCTGTATGCCTGGGGCTGGCTCGAGACCAGCAAAGATTTCTATGTCCTGGCGGTAGCTATCGGGTTGGTCCAGGGCGGGGTCCAGAGCCTCAGCCGCTCGCTTTTTACCCGGCTGATTCCGCGCTCCAAGACCACCGAGTTTTTCGGCTTTTTCAACATGGTGGGCAAGTTTGCCAGCATTCTCGGGCCGCTGCTGATGACCCTCGTGCCCGTGGTCTTTGCCGTCAGCAGCGAAAAGGACAGTATCCTGGTGCTGATCCTGTTGTTCGTGGCGGGAGGGGCACTGCTATGGAAAGTAAACATCGGCGATGGCATCGAAGCGGCAGCGGAAATGCAGGAGCGACTGCAGCGCCAGGGCGGGACTTCCCGGTAAGCTTGACCAGTGAAACCCAGTTAGCACGTGGTATAGTGCGGCCTGTTAATTAGCGGAGATTTTGAAGTGGCAGACCAGACGGTTATCACATTTACAGAAAACGGACCCGACAATAACGGTCTGGGGTTCTGGGAACCCTACACGGACGACGCGTTAGTGTCCGGTGATGGGATTATGCACGGCGACATGTACTTCAAAACTGAGAATGGAACGCTGTATGCCGGGGTCTGGGACTCCACCGCCTGCGAACTGGTTCCCGGACCCTATGAAGTGGACGAGTTCATGCTTGTGCTCGAAGGCGCCATAGAAATCGCCCACCAGTCCGGGCAGTCCCAGATTTTTTCCGCCGGCGAAAGCTTCGCGCTTCCCCGGGGTGTGCCCTGTACCTGGAAGCAGGCCGGATATGTACGCAAGTTCTTCGTGATATTCGAGAACCCGGTTGCCATGGAAAGAGGCGGTAACTCGGCCCTCGATGCTATTCCCGTTGACCCATCAGCAGAATTGCCCCGTGTTGAAAACCAGGATGCCGGTGCCTATCTCAGCGATGTCCCCGACATGGGTCACCTGACCGTTTTCAAGGACCCGTCAGGCCAGATGGAAGTGGGACTCTGGGAGTGCTCGCCGATGCAGCGCAAGCCTGCGACCCTGGCCCGCAGCGAACTCATGCATATTCTCGAGGGCAGCGGGTCGATTACCAACGCCGACGGCGTGGTGTTTGAATTCCGGGCCGGCGACACTTTCCTGGTGCCCATCGGCATGGGTTACCAGTGGCATAATACCGAGTATGTCAAAAAGGTATTTTGCAGCTTCACTCCGTCCCGGCAATAACTGCAGACTTTCGCAAGCTGACTGGAGCAGCCGTTTAATCGGACCCGCTTCCATTTTCCGCACATTAGTCGATGAATGACAAAGACGTAGAAAACGTCCGCCAGGAAAGTACCAACGAACCATTTGAAACCCTGGACCCGGGGTCACCGGAAGACTGGGAGGCAATGCGGGCCCTGGCTCACAGGATGGCCGACGACGCCATTGACTATCTGCAAAACGTAGGTCAGCGTAAGGTGTGGAATGCACTGCCCGGGGAAATCGAGAAGAATTTCCACCAGCCGGTGCCCGAGGAACCTATGCCAGCGGAAGCCGTGTACCGGGAATTCAGGGAAACAATCATGCCCTACCCGCTGGGAAATATTCACCCACGGTTCTGGGCCTGGTACATGGGCAGTGGGACTGTCATGGGAGCGCTGGGAGATTTTATGGCGGCGACCATGAACTCCAACCTGGGCGGCGGTCACAACGGCCCGATCATGGTGGAAAAGCAGGTGCTGAACTGGGTAAAGGAGGTGATGCAGATGCCGCCCAGCGCAAGTGGGTTGTTGGTAACCGGCGCTTCCATGGCTAACCTGGTGGGGATAACTGTGGCCAGGAACAAGCTGGCCGGCTTCGATGTGCGTCAGCAAGGCATACAATCTATCAGCAACAAACTCACGGTCTACGCCTCGACGGAAGGCCACAGCAGCATCCAGAAGGCGGTTGAACTTCTCGGCCTGGGCAATGAATTCCTGCGAAGAATTGACGTCAATGATGATTTCACCATGGATGTTGATCATCTCACTGAAACTGTTCGACAGGACATAGAGAACGGTTTTAAACCCATTTGTATTGTCGCCACTTCAGGTACGGTCAATACCGGCGCTATTGACGATCTCGATGCCATCGCAGATTTTTGCTCAGCGCATGGCATCTGGTTTCACATAGATGGCGCTATAGGTGCCGTTGCAATGTTGTCGGATATTGTCCGCCCGATGCTGTCGGGCATTGATCGAGCGGACTCCATCGCGCTGGATTTACACAAACTGATGCATATTCCATTTGAAGCAGGATGCGTACTGGTCAGAGACGCACAGGCACACAGGAAAACATTTTCCCTGATTCCCGCCTATCTTGAGCAGGCAGAGCGGGGAATTGCAGCAGGAGGGAACTGGTTTGCCGAGTATGGGGTTGATCTGTCCCGATCGTTCAAGGCGCTCAAGGTATGGATGACGATCAAGGAACACGGCACCCGAAAACTCGGACGAATGATCAGCCGCAACGTCGAGCAGGCGCGATACCTGGGTCAGCGCATAGGCGGTGAAAAAGATCTTGAGCTAGTTACCCCGGTGGGCATCGACATCGTATGTTTTCGATTCAATCCGGGCAACCTCGACAACGAAGCACTGAACCAGGTAAACCGCGAGATTCTGGTGCAGATCCAGGAGCAGGATGTTGCCGCTCCTTCGGGCACCACCCTGAATGGCCTCTACTGCATTCGTGTCGCCATCGCCAATCATCGTTCCCGCCAGGCTGATTTTGACGTGTTGCTGGCCGCAACAATGCGGCTCGGTAGAGAAATGGTCAACGCCAGATAGGACACTACACTAACGATAACCGTCCTGGATTTCCCGGATAACCCCTTCGGCTTTCATCGCCTGGAGTTCGGCATTGAGCCTGTCAATGAGATCTGCATCGGTGTTGATGTTGAATGCGATGGACATGATGGTCTCGCGAAATGTGAGCACCGATTCGAGGCCGCTTACGTCCTGCTGTTTGGCGGTGTAGGGGCCGAGCAGGTGCCCGGTAGCCCACAGGTCGAGGCGGTCGCGATTTATTTTCAGCGCATTCAGATCATCCCGTGGTGCCAGGTCAAGGTCGAATCCCTGGTCGGTCAGGTAAAGTGCCACCGCATCGCCCTGGTAGCCGCCGACCCGCAGGCTTTTTGCTTCTTCGAGGCTGGCCACGGTAATATTGCGACTGCTCTTGGCCAGGAACACCCAGTTATTTTCGGCAATCGGGCCGACCCAGCGAAACTTGCTTTCCCTTTCGGCGGTACGGGTGGTAGAGAAAACCGCTGTATTTTCCTCCTCCAGCGCCATGCCGAATGCACGCTGCCAGGGCAGCAATTCCAGGGTGTAGTCCACCCCGGCGCGTTTGAACAACTGTTCCACGATTTCCGTGGAAATTCCGATGATATCGCTGCCCTCACCCGACATGTTGAAGGGCGGGTAGTTTTCTGTTTTCAGGTGTATGGTCTGGGCGCTGGCCGGGGAAATACTCAGCAGGGCGAGCGCGGCAACGGCAGCTAGAACGGATGCCAGGCCGGTTTTGCGCCATGTAATGTCAAATTTCATTTTTCCCTCACTTTTATGAGTAGTCGTAAATCTATAGCAGGAAGTTCTTTATAGAATTATTTTCCAGGAATATTGGGATTAGTCGCGACTATATTCTCAAATGGTGAATTTGTACAATTTCACTGTCATACTACGATACATCAGGAACTATTCGACATATGATGTCTCCATTATATGCACTGCTGAAAATTTCAGCAGATAATGTAAACAATCCACCACACCGAGGAATTATCATGTCACTACGAATTAATGACCAGGCCCCGGATTTCACCGCCAACACAACAGAAGGTGAAATCAATTTCCATGAATGGCTGGGCGATGGCTGGGGAATCCTGTTTTCCCACCCCAAGGATTTCACCCCGGTCTGTACCACTGAACTTGGCTATGTTGCCAGGCTAAAACCGGAATTTGAAAAACGAAACTGCAAGGTTATTGGCCTCAGCATTGACCCGGTGGAAAATCACCATGACTGGGCCAAGGATATCGAGGAAACCCAGGGTTATGCGGTAAATTTCCCCATGATCGGTGATACCGACCTCAACGTGGCGAAACTGTATAACATGTTTCCCGCGGACCTGGAGGGTAGCAGCGAAGGCCGGACCGCCATGACCAATGCCACGGTGCGGACCGTATTCGTGGTCGGGCCGGACAAGAATATCAAGCTGATGATGACCTATCCCATGACCACCGGCAGAAATTTCGATGAAATTCTCCGGGTCATAGACTCCATGCAGCTCACAGCCGCCCACAAAGTCGCCACCCCGGTGAACTGGAAACAGGGAGAAGATGTCATCATCGTTCCGGCGGTGAGTGATGACGAGGCCAAAGAGAAGTATCCCGATGGCTGGAAGACCCTCAAACCTTACCTGCGGGTGGTCAAGCAGCCGTCCTCAGCCTGACCATTTGATCGAGCAGCCGATACTGGCGATCTGCTGCTCCGGACCGATTCCGGTCTGGGCAATTCGCTTCATGCCCTCGAACAGCTCACGCCGGGAATCCGCCGGAGCCGGATTCCGCCCACTGGCGTCGAGGCGACCGCGGTACTGCAGCTGCAGGTTCGCGTTGTAGCCAAAGAAGTCCGGGGTACATATCGCGCCATAGCTTTGCGCGGCGGACTGGGTTTCATCCAGCAGGTACGGGAACGGAAATTCCAGTTCCCCTGCCACCCGCTGCATGTTTTCGAAAGAGTCTTCCGGGTAGTCATTGACATCGTTGGACATGATGGCTACCGAGCTGATCCCGTAATCCTGCAGCTCCCGGGTGTCCCGAACAATGCGGTCGAGCACCGCTTTTACATAGGGGCAGTGATTACAGATAAACATCACCAGCAGTCCATTTTCTCCCCTGCACTGTTGCAGGGTCCAGCTCCTGCCGTCGGTGCCACCGAGGGAAAAATCATGGGCCGGGAGTCCAAATTCACACACCGGTGTTTCCAGTGATACCATAACGTTCTCCAGTTAAAAGATTGTGCAGTTGATACTACTATAGTTGCTGATGGGCTAAAATAAAAACAGGCCATCGTAAATAATCGAAATAGCAGTTCGCCTTACATAATAATGACACGCAACCCGGTTCCAGGTTCCAGATGCCGCGCCCGGCTGGAGCTATTTCCGCTAACCCCCAGTATCGGTGCGCGGGTAGTCATTGCTGATGTGGCATTGCTGGATGACAGCGGTTTCAATGAAATCCATGAGGCGCTGGTCCGGCACAAGCTGCTGATAATTGAAAACCAGCAGCTCTCAGAGAGCCAGCTGCGTGATTTCAGCCGTGGTTTTGGCGAATTGATGCGGTTGCCCTATATCAGGCCCCTGGACGACTATCCGGAAATTATTGCCGTGCGCAAGGAAGCTGATGAAATCGATATGGGGGTATTCGGCGGTGACTGGCATTCCGATTTCAGCTTCCTCGATACCCCGCCAAAATTTTCCATACTGTATTCCCGCATCGTCCCCGATGTTGGCGGGGATACCCTGTGGGTCAACATGGCGGCCGCGTTCAGTGCACTCGATGCGAACATGAAAGCGTTTCTGCGCGGTCGTGGTGTCGTTCATACCGGGGCTCCTTACGGGGTCGCCAATGCCCCGCCCCGGCATGAGCAGTTCACCGGCTCCATCGAAATAGACCGGAACAACCCCGAAGCGGATAAAGAAACCCTCCACCCCGCAGTTTGTATTCATCCTGACAGCGAAGAGGAAAACCTGTTTATCAACCCCACCTATACCACCCGTTTTGACCCTATGAGCAGGCAGGAAAGTGCGCCGATCCTGGAGCAGTTGTATGCCCACTGCACCCGCCCGGAATTCTTTTGCCGGGTACCCTGGAAGCCGGACATGATTGCGATCTGGGATAACCGCTCAACCATGCACTATGCGGTCAATGACTACGATGGATACCGGCGACTGCTGTACCGAACCACCATTGCCGGCACGTCGCCGGTGGGTGTGGGGCAGGTGCCGTCACTTTCCATGGCGGGTCGTTAATATGAGCAGTTACCACGATGTGACAGCACCCTTCCGCGGCCCGGTGGACCTGGAATTCTGGCGCAGCCCGGTCGGGGTATCGATTCCTGACGATGAGCTCAGCTTCCTGCTTGTGCCTGATGCGGTTGAATCCGCAGCCTGCCTTGTCCTGGCGCAACAGGTTCACACCTACCAGGACCAGCATCGTGGCCATCCCGACCAGATTACCAAGGCGCTTATGGTGACCATGGGCGGCCTCTTGCCCGGGGTCATGCTGTTCGACCACCTGGTTGAAGGCCGGGCCGGAGAAATTCCCGGTATCGAATTCGGAACCATCGGTGTTTCCCTGTACAAGGGTCCCGGCGAACGCTACCAGAATCCGCTGGTCCAGCACGGGATTTCCATCAAGGTCAGCGGCGAAACTGTGCTGGTTATCGACGACCTCGGTGATGGCGGGGGCACCCTGCAGTTCCTGACAAAATACGTCCTCGACAGCGGTGCACACAAGGTCCTGAACCTGGCGATGTACATGAAGCCCAAGGCGATGTCGGTATGTTCCGCCGATTTTTATTTCGGTGAAACCCCCCAGGACACCTGGATAATCACCCCCCGGGAACGTGTGGAAACCCTGATGAAGCGGGTGCCGGTGTGGAAACAGAGAGGGGCCTCCCTGGCGGAATGCCGACGCCGGCTGGTGGACCTGATCGGCTACACTGAAAAAGAGGTCGAGTACTATTTGCCCGGCGCCTATTCGGGCGGCCGCAGCTGAACCGGTTCCGCAAGAAAACCAGGTCATGCTATCAGATCAGCAGGTTGAATCAGCCGCAAGGTTGCTGGTACAGGCAAGAAAATCCAACTCTGTGATTGAATGTATTCCCGAACAGGTGCGGCCCTCAAACCTGGCTGAAGCATACGCCGTACAGGACCGTTTTATAGAATTGCTGGGGGAGCCAACCAGGGCTGGTTTGGCGCCTGTACCAACGAGGTCATCCAGCGGCTGCTGGACTTGACGAGCCCTACTATGCCTACCTGCTGTCCCGCCATATCTACCAGAGCCCGGCCACCATCGATACGGATCGTTATCCGCCCATTGTCTTTGAATGCGAATTCGGATTTGAAACCGATCGGGATTTCCTGCCCCACGGACACCCTTATTCACGGCGGAGCATTGAAGCTTCCATTGTCCGGGTTTGCCCGGCTATCGAGATTGTCGCGGGACACCTGCAGGACTGGCCCAGCCAGGATGTATTTTCGATTATTGCAGACAACGGCACCGACGGCGCCCTGGTGTTCGGCAAGGGGGTCGAACAATGGCCGGATGTTGACCTTGTCAATATCGATGTCACTCTATCCATCAATGGAAAAGTAGAGCGGCGGGGATCCGGAAAGAATGTCCTCGGTGATCCCCTCGGGGCTTTCGTATGGCTGGTCAATGCATTGACTCGTGACGGCAAACAGGTTACCGCCGGGCATGTTCACAATACCGGGACCGCCACGGACATTTACTGGGCCAGCCCCGGGGATATTGCCCGGGCAGATTACGGGCCGCTCGGCGCCGTGGAACTGGAGCTGCGCCCCGGCGGCTAGTCCCGCAGGCGGTCAAGATATGCCGGGCCGCCGAGCTGTTTCACCTGCCTGAGAATCCACTGCTGCCGTTCCAGCACATAGGCCGAAGGAAGGGTGGCGGAATATTTCGATGGACTGGGCAGTATTGCGGCGATGCGGGCCGCCTCATGGCGATTCAGGTCTGCCGCGGGTTTCCCAAAATAGCGGCGGCTGGCTTCTGTTATCCCGTACAGATTCGGCCCGGTCTGGGCAATGTTGAGATAGATTTCGAGGATGCGTTGTTTCGACAGGGCGATTTCCATGACGACGGCGAGGCCGGCCTCCAGGAACTTCCGGATATAACTTCTGCCCGGCCATAAAAACAGGTTCTTGGCTGTTTGCTGGGTGATAGTGCTGGCGCCCCGGGGAGTTCTTTCATCCTCGCTAACCGCCTTCCTCAGTTCGGTAAAATCAATGCCGATATGATCCGGAAAGCGCTGGTCTTCGGCGGCTATTACGGCAATGGCATAATGCGGAGAAATTGTATTCCAGTCGGTCCAGGAATAACTGGCCCGGTCCGTTTCATCGGAAAACGCTGCTCCCAGGTTATGGCGCAGGATGAATGCCGAGGACGGCGGATCGATCCAGCGCAGGCTGGTTACCAGCAGTGTTACAGCCGCTACCACGACCAGGGCGAGGATTCCCACAACCCGCTTGATGCGCCGCCACATGGGAACTAGCCCGGATATTTCATGAAGCAACGCCAAATTGGGTCTAATGACAGAAGGACAAACTGTAACCGCACTAAAGTCATAATTAGTTTATCTATTCGAATAGATTAGCTATTTTTCAAATCCTGGTCCGCCTTCATGAATTATTCGGGCTAACGCGACGTAAGTCAGAATCCGGCGGCCACGCCATCTTTCCTGGGATCGCTGCCGCCTATGTAGCCGTGGTCTGTGCGTAGAATGAGCTGCGCCCCGCCCATGTTGAATTTTTGATCGTGTTCAAACTCGACAATATCATGCCCCCTGTCAGCAAGTTCGCTGCGAACCCGGGGGTCAAAACCGGATTCCAGCTTGACCTGCTTCTGTTCGGTAACCTGCCACCGCGGCGCATCATTGGCTGCCTGGGGGTTCATGCCGTAATCACAGACCCGTATCACCATCTGGGCATGTCCCTGGCACTGCATGTGTCCGCCCATGACGCCGAAACTCATCACCGGCTCGCCGTCCCGGGTCAGGAATGCGGGAATTATGGTGTGGAAGGGGCGTTTGCCGCCAACCGCCAGGTTTGGGTGTCCCGGTTGCAGTGAAAACGCCCGCCCACGGTTCTGCAGGCTGATCCCGGTATCGGGAATGACAATACCGGATCCGAATTCATCGTAGTTACTCTGGATGTAGGATACCATCATTCCGGATTCATCCGCGGTAGACAGGTACACTGTTCCGCTCTGCTTCGGCACCCCATAGCCCGGGTCCGTGGCTAACTCCATGTCAATCAGCGCAGCCCGGGACGCCAGGTATTCGGGGTCAAGCAAGGCCTGCACCGGTAATTCCATGCTTGCCGGATCGCTTACATAACGAAATGTATCGGCAAAGGCCAGCTTCATGGCCTCAATCTGGCAATGCACCGCATCGGGTGAGTCCATTTCGTAACTGGAAAAATCCGTTTGCTCGAGAATACCCAGCATGATCAAGGCGCCGAGACCCTGGCCGTTAGGGGGTATCTCATGCAGGTCATAACCATGGTAGCCCCCTGATATGGGTTCGACCCAGTCGCAGCAGTGACTGTCCAGGTCTGCCAGGGTTAATCGTGCGCCATCGCGCTTCGCCGTAGCCACAATCTTTTGCGCCAGTTCACCACGGTAAAAGGCCTCACCGTTGGTGGCTGCGATCTTCTCCAGGGTACGAGCCTGTTGCGGATGGCGAAACAGGTCACCCACTGCAGGGGACTTGCCATGGGGGAGGAATACCCTGAAATCGTCAAACCCGGCATAGTCTTCGGGGGCCCTGGCCCACAGGCGTGCGGTCATGGGCGCTACCATGAAACCACTGTCGGCATAGTGTATTCCTGCCTCGAACAGTTGCTCGAACGGCAGCTTGCCAAAACGCCCGGACAAGGCCACCCATGCGCTGACTGCGCCGGGAACAGTGACTGCGCCCCAGCCCCTGGCAGGAATTTGTTCCATTCCAGCGAAATCCGCTGCCGACATGGCAGCCGGGCTGCGACCGGATGCATTGAGTCCATGCAGCCGGCTGCCATCCCACAGGATGCAGAATGCATCGCTGCCGATGCCATTGCCGGTGGGCTCCACCACGGTCAGGGTGATGGCAGCCGCTATGGCGGCATCCACGGCATTGCCGCCGCTGCGCAGGGCAACAATTCCAGCCTGTGTCGCCAGGGGCTGGGATGTGGCCACCATGTTTCGGGCCATGGCCGGCATACGCTGGGAGGAGTAGGGAAACTGATTTTTTATCGAACTGGAGCAGGTTGTCATTTCAGCAAGTCATTTGTGGATTTGCGGGTAGTTCACGTTGGGTGTTTCCCGGCGCGAATTGCAATCAGGCTATAGGTTACAACCGAGGCCAGCACGATGGCGCTGCCGTACAAAGTATAACTGCTCGGCACTTCATTTACCCCTATCCAGACCCAGATCGGTTGAGAATGGATTCAGTGAGGGCGAACAGGGCCACCTCGGCGGCGGGTAAATATCTCGTGCCCAGGTCAGCAACAGGAACCCCAGCCCGAACTGGAACGAACCCAGGGCAATAGCAGATCAGCAGGTCATGAGCGCTGATGGCAAATCCGGGCATCATCACGACGGCGATGCACAGGGTGACCAGCCCCGACAGGCCGGTTGCCGGGACCATGTCGATATTCCTTTTTGAGCGCAGGATCAGCAGGTAAACGGCAAACATGAATACCATCGCAAGGGCGAGCAGGTTGCCGAAATGCCGCCGCCGGCGAGACCATCCATGAACATCAGGCCGATTCCGACCAGTGCCGTAAGCATGGCAATAACACTCCATCCGCTGACCTTTTCCTTAAGGAAAATCCATGCCAACAACGCCGTCACCAGCGGGGCGGAACCGATAATAAATACCACATTGGCCACCGTGGTGTTGAGCATGGCAAAGATATAGCAGACCGATCCGAACCCGAGCAGGAAGGCGGCGGCTATCCCCGGCATTCCGATTGCCCGGAACGCCCCCAGGGTCTTGCTGCGATACTGGAAAACCAGGATGGTGGAAATGGTGATGAAGAATGTCAACGAACGGTAGAAAATGATCTGCCAGCCGTTGGCATTGTCCATGATGCGAAGCAGGATTCCAGAGGTGCTCAGAAACGCCCCGCCGGCAATAACAATAACAATCCCGAGTAAATAACGCCTGTTCACCGGATTAGTCCTGGAGATATTCAGAGGGGCTGCAGCTGTCAGGCGGTGACGTCGTGCTGGATTTCACCGCTTTCCTTGAGCCGGCGAGTGCGGCGATTTTCCAGGGGAACAACCAGCAGGGACATCATGGGGGGAACGATGAGCAATGTGATAATTGCCGACAGGCTCAATCCGCCTACAACGACCGATCCCAGCCCGCGATAGAGTTCCGAGCCCGCGCCGGGAAAAAACACCAGCGGCAGCATGCCGAAAACGCTGGTCAGGGTCGACATGAAAATAGGCCTGATCCGGTTCCGGGTAGCCTGGCGAATAGCCTCTTTGGCATCCACCCCCTCTTCGCGGATGTGGTGCAGGGTCTGGTGCACCAGCAGGATGGCATTGTTTACCACGATACCGATGAGGATAACGAATCCGAGCATGGTCAGCATGTCCAGGGGCTGGCGCGTATACAGATTGAGCACCGCCAGTCCGCCTACGCCTCCGGCAGCGGCGATGGGGACCGACAGCATGATAATCATCGGATAGATGAAACTCTCAAACAGCACCGCCATCACCAGGAACACGATGACAAGGGACAGCATCATGTTAATGGCCATGGCGTTGCGGGTTTCCACAAGCTTGTCTGCGGTACCGGAAATATTCAGCTGCACGCCCTCGGGCAGCCCTTCTTCCTTGAGCGGTGCGATGACTTCATTCTGGAGGATCTCGATGGCCGACTCCAGCGCCATTTCCTGGTTGGGGCGAATCTCCAGGGTGATGGTACGGAAGCGCTCACGATGGCGGATTTCCGTGGGCCCCGAGGTCAGCACCGTATTAGCCAGCGAAGACACCGGTACCACTTTTCCGGCAGGAGTCACAACCGGCAGACTTTCGATACCCTGGGTTTCGACGACGCTCCGGGTGTTCCCCTTTAGCACGATGTCCATGAGTTTGCCGTCGATGGTAGACTGGGTAACGCGCAGGCCATCGTTGAATGTGTCAATGGTTTGCGCCAGCTCTACCGCGGTGACGCCACTGTCGCTGAGTCTCAGCCGGTCCGGCACAACCCGGACTTCCGGCGCCCCCAGTTCCAGGCCAGGTACTGGCCGCCATTCGTGGCCATCGGACCGGGGAAACAGGGCAACTATTTTTCCAAACGCACGATTTGCGGCTTCCAGTATAATTTCCAGGCTCGGACCGGAGATGTCCAGTTCAATTTTCCGACCGCCGCCGATGCCGCGCCCGAAGATAGAAGGCTGGCTGATGAATCCGAATGTTCCCGGTTCTCGAAATACCGGTTTTTGCAAAATTGGCTTGAGTTCAGCGATCCGTTTTGGATCCACGGCGATGGCCCCGAGAAAGGTCGTGGCCCGGGTCGCCACATAGAAGAACCGCTCGATTTTCGGCGGATCGCCGGGCGCGGATTCCGGCCCGGTTTCCGAGGCCCAGTAAGGCCGGATTTCATTCTCAATACCCAGGGCGATTTCGGTGGTAGTCGCCAGGTTGTAACCTGGCGGCGGTATCACGATGCCGAACAACAGATTGCGGTTACCTTCCGGCAGGTACTCCAGTTTTGGCAAGGCCTGGTAAGCCCCATAGCCCGCGGCAGCGGTGATAGTGACAGTGATCAACAAGGCCATAGACTTGCTGTTGACAATGGCGGCGACAAATCCGGTGATGAGGCCTGAGATTTTTTCGGCGAGCCAGTCGATCACAGGCAGCCTCAAGCGGGACACGGCCGGTGAATTATCTGCCCCCACAATAGTTTCCCGTAGTAATTTTTTCGACAGTGCGGGGATCACTGTAATCGAAACCACCAGGGAAAGCAGCACCGATACGGAAATGGCCACGGCTATGTCACGGAAAAGCTGCCCCGCTTCCAGTTCCATGATCAGGATCGGGATAAACACCATTACCGTGGTTAGGGCCGAAACCAGTACCGCACCCCAGACCTGCTGGGCGCCATGGTAAGCTGCCCGGGAATTGGAATACCCTTGCTCCTTGAGACGGTAAATGTTTTCAAGCACCACAATTGCCGCGTCAACGACCATACCGACTGCGAAGGCCAGTCCGGCCAGGGAAATAACATTGATGGAGCGACCCAGTGCCGCCATGGCCACAAATGCGCCTATCACGGAAACCGGTATCGCCAGGGAAATAACCAGGGTGGCCCGTAACGACCGGAGAAACAGGATCAGGATCAGTGCCGCCAGCGTACCGCCAATCCAGATATTCTGTTGCACCAGGGCAATGGCGGATTTTATGTAAACTGTTTCGTCGTAGACCTGCTTGAATGAGAGTCCGGCATTGGGAATAGTGGATTCGTTCAATTCGTCAATGGCCACTTTCAGGCCGGCCATGGTCTCAATTACATTGGCTCCGGTCTGGCGCTCGGCACTAAGCGCCATGGAGGGTTTTCCCATCAGGCGAATGCTGGAAGTCGGTTCCTTGAAACCGAACGTTACATCTGCCACATCTGCTACGCTGACCCTGACCAGGGAGCCTGCCTGGTCGCTGCTGCGTACCAGTACTTTACGGATCACTTCGAGGTTTGACAGTTCGCCTTCGGTGCGCACAACATATCGTCGCTTGCCCTCATCGATACTGCCTGCACCCAGGGACACATTAGCGTTGCGCAGGGCCTGGGTGAGGTCGCCGACGGTAATCTGGTAGCGAGCCAGCAGTGTCGGATCAACAATAATATGAATTTCCCTTTCACTGCCGCCGTATACGTTGATGCGGCCAATGCCCGGCACCCGCTCCAGCCGTTCCTTGACCACGTCCTCTATGAAATCGCCGTATTCGTGAATTTCACGGTCATTGCCTTGCACCAGATTGAGGATCATCCAGGCGATAGCATTGTCTTCACTGCCCGAGGTGTCCAGTGTGGGCTGGTCGGTTTCATCGGGATATCTTGGAACCCGGTCGAGCCGGTTGGCAACCAGCAGCAGCGCCCGGTCCATGTTGGTGCCAATCTTGAACTCGAGAGTGACCCGCCCCCGACCCTGCTGCGCACGCCCGGTAATGGAGACCAGCCCTTCGAGACCGGCAAATTCCTCTTCCTGCTGGTTGACTATTTCCCGTTCAATCTCGGCAGGAGCGGCCCCGAACCAGTTTGTGGTAACCGTAATTACAGGTCGGTTGACGTCCGGCGCCAGCTGGATCGGGATGGTATTGAGGGCCACCAGTCCGAACAACACCACCAGCAGTACCGCGGCGACCACCGCGATTGGCCGGTCTATGGCAGAGCGAATAATGTTCACAGGATAATGTTCTACCTATTGTGGCAGCAGGACTGCCTGGCCGGGCTGCAATCGTTCATTGCCACGCACTACAACCAGTTCTCCCTCGGCGATGCCATCCAGGACTTCAATACGGTTACCCATTGCCGCCCCGGTCTGGATTGTTTTCATTTCCGCGGCGTTGTCAACCACCACAAACACGATATTACCGGAGCCGCGCCGAATCACCCCGTCCTTGTGTACACTGATAATTTCCCTGGCATCCGATGCGGGCAGATGCAGTGTGGCGCTCTGCTCGCTGGCCAGCATACCGGCGTCACTGCCGAGTTGGGTATTAAAGCGGACACGCCTGGTGCGGGTCCTGGGGTTCTCTTCCGGAATGATTGCTCTTAGTGTGGCGCTATGGCGGCTGCCATTTTCGAGTTCCACTTCAATCTCTAGATCCCGGGACAATCCCCCTATCAGGACACCCGGAATATCGGCTTCCAGTTCCAGGTCGTTGTTGGATATGAGCTGGAACACCGGCTCCCCGGGTTGCAGGTAGTTGCCGACTTCGGTGAGTTTCCCGGTAATGGTACCGTCAAAGGGTGCCAGGATGTCAACATAACTCAGTTCGAGCTGGGCAATTTCCAGTGAAGCCCTGCTGCTGTTTATACCGGCTTCGGCTTCATTGACCCTTGCAAAGGCGATGTTCTGCTGCTGCCTGGCATCATCGTATGCGGCCTGGCTTACCGTTGCAGAGCTGGTCAGGCCCTCGAGGCGCTTGACTTCCTGGCTCGCCAGCTCGAGTTGGGCATTGGCAGTTTTTAACCGGGTCTGGGATTCGGCCAGCTGGGACTGGGCGTGACGCTGTCGAAGCTCCAGAATTTGCGAATCGATACGAGCCAGAACCTGGCCCACGGACACGGTATCGCCGAGGTCGACCAGGACCTCGTCAATGGCACCGTTAATACGGGTCGCTACGGTGCCGGAGCGCCGGGCGACCAGGCGTCCCAGGATCGGAACCGTCTGGGTGAACTGGTGCCGGATGACCGGGTCCACAGACACCAGCGCGGCCTCCTGGGCGTTTGCCCCGGGCGACACCAGAAAGAGTGGCACAAGGAGTGAGAGGAAAATTCCGCTAAAATAGGTTTTTGGCACGGGAATTGGGTCTAATGTTGTTGGATATTATTGAGTAAGCCACAGTGGATGATCCAGCGGGAGTGAATTAGAGTGAATGGGCCGGGTAGATTATCTCTCAAAAGCCGGTCACAAGGTAGCGTGATTACCCAGTTGTGGCAGGCCAGGGGCAGAATTCGACTACCTGTGGTCTTGATGTTACTGGTTGCGGCGTGTACCTTCTCGGGCCTCGTTTACTTTCGACATTCTGGCGGTCAACAGGAGATAACAGTGATAACGGCTAATCCCGACGAAATAGAATACATTGAATACCAGACCGGCATCGATCCGGTCAGCACGGTAATCTGGCTGCACGGTCTCGGCGCAGACGGGCATGATTTCGAAGGCATTCCGCAACAGCTGGGCATTCCCGGTGAAATCCCGGTCAGGTTCATTTTCCCCCACGCTCCAATGCGGCCCATTACAGTCAACAATGGCATGTTAATGCGGGGCTGGTATGACGTCACCGACGTGCCCATCGATCCGGGACAGCAGGGGCACCAGGACCGGGATGGCCTGGAAGCATCGGCTGCTATTGTCAGGGCGCTGGTTGACCAGGAGAACCGGCGCGGCATTGCCACCGACAGGATATTCCTGGCCGGGTTTTCCCAGGGTGGTGCCATCGTCCTGTTTGCCGGTCTCAGGATGGAACAGCCGCTCGCCGGCATTATTGCCCTTTCAACCTACCTGCCGGTCAGGGATACCTTTGAGCAGGAAAAATCAGCCCAAAACCAGGATACCCCGATCTTTTTCGGCCACGGTACCGGGGATGAAATAATCCCGCTTGCAGTTGCATCGCGCAGCCGGGAATTCCTGGAAGGGCTGGGTTACAGCATCGAGTGGCATACCTACGACATGCCCCACTCCGTTCATCCCCTTGAAATCCGCGATATATCGAATTTCCTGGTGCCGCTACTGGAATCCTTCCCGCGACCCTGAAACAGCCAGCAGCTTTTCATAAAAAGGCCAGTGGTGTTCAAGCAGCGCCGCCAGCCGGGGCTCCCTGGCCACCGCCTTTTCAAACTGTCGGGTAATGGCTGCATCATCTTCGCCGCTGGTGGGGCGGATGCCGTGGCTGGAAATGACGTCCTTGTGCCACCCGGTAACGGACTGCCAGTCATCCGGTACGCCCCCGGCATCCCATGCGAACGCTTCTTTGATGGTGGAAAGGCCAAGATACTCCCAGGCCCTGGTGATCACACTAAACGGGTCCTGCTGCACCTGTTCCGCAATAATGACGTGGGGCGGCCTCTCGCCATGCTCAGTCAGCCACTGGTACAGCGTCCACTGCGCTTCTATGCCGATTTCCTCCCGGGTAACCTGTGGATCAAGCCGGTGATAGGAAAGAATGGATTTTCGCGGGTCACGAACCAGTACCAGGTGCCGGATTTCCCGGGCCAGCTCCGGGTGGTTATAGATCTCGGGTTGTACGTAGTAGCCCATGTCCTTGAAAAAGAGTGGGCCCGTATGGGCCTTTTGCCGCATATCTGCGATGATTTCCGTGAAATCGATGAGCCTGCCGATATCCAGGTTGGCATGGGGCAGCTGCTTCTTGCCAAGCCCGATATAGTAGTAATACATGAATGGCTCGTGCAGGCATTGCAGGTCGCCGCGTTCACGCATGATGCGCTCGATGGCAGTGGACATGGAACGGGGATGTACCCACAACGCAATAATCGGATTGCTGGTGCGGTTACTGTACGGGTCGGTCATGGTTGCTAGCTTGAGTACTATGTTGGAGTACTAGATGTGTGGTCGGGTATTGCACGTAATACCGATGGATAGTACCAGCCAAGGGTAATGGCCCGAAAAACCATGAACAACGTCAGGGCCAGATACAGACCATGGTTGCCAAGCAAAGGCTGCAGCAGGTAGGCCATGGCGAGGTAACCGGCGGTGGACAGAACCATGGCGTTGCGCATTTCCCGGGTGTGGCTGACACCGATGAACAGCCCGTCCAACTGGAAACTCCAGCACGACAGCAGCGGAGAGATAATCATCCAGACCAGGTAGGTATCGGCGGTGGCGATAATCTGCTGCGAGTTCGTGAACCAGCTGATTATGGTGCTGCCAAAGGACATATAGACCAGGGTGAATACTACCGCTGTGGCGAACGACCAAATAGTGGTGAGCCTGACCGCGCGTTTGAACCTTTCCAGGTTGCCGGCGCCATAGGCACTGCCGCCAAGGGCTTCGATAGAATGGGAGAAACCGTCTATGCCGTAGGCCATGGTCGTCAGGAGGTGCATCAGCACGCTGTTGACCGCCAGGATCAGTTCGCCGTAGCGGGCGCTCTGGGCGGTGAAGAAGGCAAACGAAAATACCAGGCAAATGGTGCGAATAAAGATATTGCCGTTAGTCTGCATCATTTCCTTCAGTGCGCCAATTTCAAGTATCTGGTTCCAGTCTGCGTTCTTCAGGGCCTCATGAATTTTGCGGCGCAGCAGCACGAAGCCGAGGATGGCCGCACTGTACTCGGCGATCAGGGTCGCCCACGCCACCCCGGGTACCCCCCATTCCAGCACTGGCACAAACAGCAGGTCGAGGGCGATGTTGGTCAGGTTCAGCACCAGCTGCAACACCAGCGCCATACGGGTGTTGTGAAGGCCGACAAAAATTCCGGTAAACACGTAAACGCACAGGGTTGCCGGGGCACTCCAGATTCTTATGAGCGAATACTGGGCGGCATAGGTTTCAACATTGTCGGTGCTGTGGATGAGATACAGTGCGAAGCTAATCAGCGGGTTCCTGAGCAGGATTACGGCAACGCCCATAACCAGGCCGAGCAGCAGGAAGCGCAGCATGGTTAGCGAGATCAGGGTTTCATCGTCGGCACCATAGGCCCGGGCAATGTAGCCGGTTATTCCCATTTTCAGGAATCCGAAACCCCAGTACAGAAAGCTGAAAATGAGGGCCCCCAGGGCAACCGCGCCAATATAGTGTAACTCCGGCAGGTGACCGACCACGGCGGTGTCCACCGCGCCTACAAGGGGGACCGAAATATTCGAGATAATCATCGGCCCGGCCAGCGCCCAGATCGTGCGATGAGTGATTTGCTGGTTGTTGTGCTGGCTGTGTTGGGGCATCAGCGGCTACTGTGTTGGTGGAGGGCGCAGGTTACAATAAACCGCACAGACAAACACCTGTTAATAAGGGAATTCCGATGAAAGCCGAAGACATTCGATACCAGAACGATGTTGAGATGTATAACACCCTGCTCAGGCATGAGGATGTAATCAGGGTAAACAAACATATCGAGAAAATGGAAGAAGAAGGCCCAATGGGAATCCGGCGCAGGCTGTTGGGCACCTCAGTGCGCCTGGGCCGTAGCATGGCCCCGGAAATTCACAAGATGGCTGACCAATGTGCCGAGACCCTGGAGATGAACATTCCCCTGGAACTCTACGTGTATTCCAGTCCGCAATTCAATGCCGCCTGTTTCAAGCCGGAAGATGGCCGGCTGTTCGTGATGTTTTCGTCGAGCCTGCTGGAAGCATTCCAGGGCAGTGAGCTGAATTTCGTGATTGGCCATGAATTTGGCCACCACTGCCAGTCCCTGGAGTACGACTGCGAACCGGACTAGTCCCCGCCCCCCGTACCCGTCCCCGCGCAGGCGGGGATCTCGGAATGAGGCCTGTAGAGATAAAAAAGATCCCCGTTTTCACGGGGACGGGGCCCTTCTTGCTTTCGCTGGTACGGGGCCCTACTTTCGCGCCAGCGCACCCCTCCAGGCATTCATAGCCTGGTCCCCGAAAAGGTAAAATGAAATGTGCAATGCCGCGTACCGGGGCTCACTGCATACGCTGACGGCAATGGCGGCTGCCTGGTCCAGCGGGTAGCCGTACACCCCGCAGGAAATCGCCGGAAATGCGATGGACCGGCAGCCATTTCCCAACGCCAGTTCGAGGGAATTGCGATAGGCCGATGCCAGCAGTTTTTCGGGATCGGGGTCGATATGGTAGCGTGGTCCTACGGGGTGAATCACATGGTGCGCGCACAGGTCTGCGGCGGGAGTTATTCTCGCTTCACCAGTCGGGCAGCGAATGCCCTTTACTGCGGATACCCTTCGACACGCCTCAAGCAGCCCGGGACCGGCCGCTCGGTGGATTGCAACATCAACACCGCCGCCACCCAACATCACCGGGTTGGTGGCGTTAACAATAGCATCTACCGGGGCGATGGTGATATCGCCCGGATATAAGGAGATTTCCTTCAATGATCCAGAACCACCGATTTAAAGTTTTGAAGCCGGGGTAATTGTAGCGAAATTTTGCTGGCGCAGCCCTGGTATAGTCACTAGAATCGGCGCAGTTTTGTCACTTTTCCCACAGGACCCTGCCAATGTTCAATGACCTCCGCGCATCCTGGGCGTTGTTAATAGGTATTGGCTTTATGATGCTGGGCAACGGCCTGCAGGGCACCTTGCTTGCGGTTCGGGCAACCATGGAAGGGTTTCCGACCTTCATTACCGGGATAATGATGTCGGGTTACTATGTCGGCATATTTCTCGGTTCCATGATTGCGCCGAGACTGGTGCAGCGGGTCGGGCATATACGGGTGTTTGCGGCGTTGGCTTCCCTCGCCTCGATATCTATCCTGGTGCACGGCCTGCATGTCAGCCCGATCAGCTGGACCGCCATGCGGCTGATTACCGGGATCAGCTACGCTGGCCTGTTCGTGGTCGCGGAAAGCTGGCTCAATGACCGTGCCAGTAATGAAACCCGGGGCCAGGTGCTGTCTGTGTACATGCTGATTACTTCCCTGGGCCTCGGTGGCGGTCAGTTTTTGCTCAACCTCAGTGACCCGCTTGAAGTTGAGCTATTCGTCCTCGTCTCCATTATCGTTTCCTTCGGGCTAATTCCGATTCTGCTCACTGCAAGGCCTGCGCCAGCATTCGAAAGTGCTGGATCCATGTCCCTCAGGGAGTTGTACCGGGCCACGCCGCTGGCAGTAATCAGCAACGGCCTGGTGGGTGCCGCTCACGGTACGATTTTCGGCCTCGGCGCTGTTTTTGCTGCGAACGAGTTCGAAGGCGTGGAGCAGGTGCCGATATTTATGGCCTGTTTTCTTCTCGGCGGCCTGGTGCTGCAGTGGCCGGCCGGTTGGCTCGCCGACCATATAAACCGGCGGGTTATCATGGCGGGCATGTGCGCGCTTGCAGTTGCTGCCAGCATCCTGGCTCTGCTGGTGCCAATGGGTAGTACCGCATTCTTCTTGATAATCGTGTTGCTCGGCGGTGCTGCCATTCCCATGTACGCGCTCACAATTTCCTACGCCAATGATCGTCTTGAGCCGGAACAGATCGTCGCCGCCAGCGGTAGCCTGGTTATGATTGCCGGTATCGGCCTTGCCACTGGCCCGATTATTGTTTCCTACTTTATGGGCCAGTTTGGAAATTCTGTATTCTTTATGGGGGTGGGCGGATACTTTGCCATGATTCTGTTGTTTATCAGTTATCGCATGAAAGTGTCAGAGGCAATCTCACCATCGGATCAGGGCCCCGCTATTGCCGTGGGAGTGATTGGCGCCCCGGTGGCCCAGTATAATGCCCCCGATGCCGAAGAATATGTCGAGGCCCTGATCCAGGATGAACTACACCGCCTCGATGATGAATATGGGCCGAAGAATATGTCGAGGCCCTGATCCAGGATGAACTACACCGCCTCGATGATGAATATGGCGAGGGTGACGACAAGTCCCCGGATGATGACGGCAAACTTGATATCTACATGAAAGAGTAGGAGAAATCCCATGAGGTTTGATAATGAGTGAATACCCTGAGCACAAAACCACGGAGCTGCGCGAAATCATCAACACAACCACCACCGAGTTTCCTCTGTACCAGTTTGACGGACCGGTGCAGGAGGACATGAGCCTGCTCAAGCTCAGCTATGACGACGAGACAAAACAGGGCGCGTACATGATGCGAATGCAGCCCGGCGCCGAAACCACCGCCCATGTCCACAAGCGCCGCGAAGAATACCTGGTCCTGGAAGGCGACCTGGTGGAGAGCGATGGCCGCGTGCTTGGTCCCGGGGATTATGTCATCTACCAGCCGGGTTCCCGTCACAACAGCCGCACCGTCCATGGTTGCCTTTTGATCGCCATAGACTACAGTTTCGCCGATGACCTGCCAGCTTGACGGCATCGTCGCCCTGGCCCGCTATCCGATAGCAGACAGCAATTATGCCAATGATTGCCAGGAGGTCCTGGGCCGCACGGGTTCGCTATTACTGCCCGGATTCCTGATTGACGAAGCCATTGCAACGCTCGGGCGGGAAGCCCTTGATCACCAGCATCTCGCCTTTTACTGCCGCCAATCCCACACCGCCTACCTGTCCGCAGTGGATACTGCCTACCCACCTGGGCACCCGAGGAACCGCCTGGTGGACAGCTCCAAGGGTTGTATCACAGATGACCAGGTTCCCGCCGGATCCCTGCTCAGGACCCTTTACAATGATGATCTGTTCTGCGGCTTTCTGTGTCATGTGCTGGGCGAAAAGGCCCTGTATGAATATGCTGATTCGCTCTCTTCGATAAATGTCCACTATTACCAGGAAGCCCAGGAACTGGGCTGGCACTTTGATAATTCATCGTTCGCAGTGACCCTGATGATCCAGCCGCCACTGGCAGGGGGACAGTTTGAGTACATTGCCGGGCTGCGGGACAGTGATTCCGGCGACATGAATTTTACCGGGGTTGGTGAGGCCCTGGACGGAAGACTGGAACCGGTTCCCCTGGACATTGGCGCGGGAACCCTGGCACTGTTCCGCGGGCGAAATTCATTGCACCGCGTTACCCCGGTCCAGGGCGAACTAAACCGTATCCAGGTGGTGTTGGCTTACAACACCGAGCCCGGAATTCCGCTATCCGAGCAGGCCAGGATGACATTTTACGGGCGTACCGGGTGAGCAGTGGAATCCAGTTTGACCTGGACACGGTATCTGGCCAGGTTTTTTCCTTTATGCAAGCCTGCGCCAGGGCCATAACGCTGTGTGCCGAAACGGGCCCTGAACAGGAGATGGCGGGCGCATTTTCGATAGCCGTTGACGGCGCGAAACCAGTCAGCTTTCAACCGAATCCGCTGCCGGTACTGCGAAACCTTGAGCATGTGAAGGACATGAAGCTGGCCAGGGATTTTCGGGAGTTTGCCCAATACCTGCCCTGGAAATTTTCACCGAGGATGCTGGACCAGGGAGAAGATGTGGCCATTTTTGATTTCAGGACAATGTTTGATATGGGGAACGTACTGGCCGGACTCATGTATGTGGATGCCGGGCAGGTCTATCCCGAACACAACCATCCGCCCCGGGAGCTGTATTTCCTGGTGTCCGGCACCGCACACTGGCGATTTGGCGGCAATCACGATTACCGTGCGGTTACCGCAGGCAACATCCTGCTCAACTTTCCATGGAACTGGCACGGGTTAAAAGCGGGGCATACTCCGTTGCTGGCGCTGTATTTACAGACCCCCTGAGCACCCGTCCCCGCCCCGCGCCCTGCTTCCCCACGCCCCGTCCCCGCGGAAGCGGGGATCTCGTCAAGGCATTGCGGCGCCCAATGAGGTCCCCGCTTTCGCGGGGATGAGGGTATTTAGTTATTCTTTATCCGGTTCAGAACGTAGTGCAGCACGCCGCCAATGAGGTAGTACTCCACTTCCATCGCCGTATCGATGCGGGATTGCAGCTGGAAATTGTCCACCGAGCCGTCAGCCCGGTTGATGCGTGCCTCATATACCTGCTTGGGTTCCATTTTTCCATCCAGCCCGAGAATGTCGATGGTGTCGGCGCCGCTGATCGCGAGACTGTTGCGGTCTTCACCTGGCATGAACTGCAGAGGCAGTACGCCCATTCCTACCAGGTTGGAACGGTGTATACGTTCGAAGCTTTCTACAATGACCGCTTTCACCCCAAGCAGCAGGGTGCCCTTGGCAGCCCAGTCGCGGCTTGACCCGGTACCGTATTCTTTGCCGCCAATGACTACGGTTGGTGTGCCTGCTGCCATGTACTGCATGGCGGCATCATAAATCGGCATGGGCGTATCATCACCGGGCATACAGGTGTAACCGCCCTCGGTTCCCGGCACCAGCTCATTTTTTATGCGGATGTTGCCGAAAGTACCGCGCATCATGACTTCATGGTTGCCGCGCCGCGAGCCATAGGAGTTGAAGTCCCTGGGTGCCACACCATGTTCCGTCAGGTAGCGCGCCGCCGGGCTGTCTGCAGCGATGGAACCCGCTGGGGAAATATGGTCAGTCGTCACCGAGTCGCCAAGCAGGACGAGGATTCGCGCACCTTCAATGTTGCAGTCCTTGCCACTGGTGTACTGTTCATCGAAGAAGGGGGGCAACTGGATATAGGTGGAGTCATCGGAAAAGGCAAAGGTCTGGCCTTCCACCGTGGGGATCGCCTGCCATTTTTCATCTCCGGAAAATACGTCCGCGTATTTACTGGTAAACATGGATTGATCGATTTTGGCAACTTCGTTGGCAATTTCTTCATTGCTCGGCCAGATGTCTTTGAGGTATACATCATTTCCATCCGCGCCCTGGTCAATGGGGTCATCGATCAGGTTTGCCAGGGTGGTACCCGCCAGGGCATAGGCGACCACCATGGGAGGAGAGGCGAGCCAGTTGGCCTTTACCAGGGGGTGGATGCGCCCTTCAAAGTTACGATTGCCCGAAAGCACTGAAGTCACTACCAGGTCGTTGTCGATGACGGTGTTGTGTACCGCCTGGGGCAGTGGCCCCGAGTTGCCAATACAGGTAGTGCAACCATAACCTACGGTATTGAACCCGAGCTCATCGAGATACTGCTGCAGCCCGGCCTTTTCCAGGTACTCGGTGACCACCTTGGATCCTGGAGCAAGAGATGATTTCACCCAGGGTTTCCGGGTCAGGCCTTTCTCAATGGCTTTCTTCGCAACCAGCCCCGCGCCAATCATTACTGCGGGGTTGGATGTGTTTGTGCAGGAGGTGATGGCTGCCACGACAACGTCGCCGTGGTGCATGGCAAATCCGTCGCCGCTGTCAAAGGATTGCTCCATCTCCGCATCTTTGCCGTCGTCGCGGATAAAGTCCTCCATGGCGGCGGGCAAGTCGGGTAGTTCAACCCGGTCCTGGGGTCTTTTGGGGCCGGACAGGTTGGGCCGGACTTCGCTGATATCGAGTTGCAGGGTCGAAGCGAAAAGCGGATCCGCGGAACTGCTGTCCCGCCACATTCCCTGGGCCTTGCTGTAGGTTTCAACCAGCGCCAGGGTGTCTTCATCCCGTCCGGTCAGTTTGAGGTAATCCATGGTTTTCTGGTCGACCGGGAAAAATCCGCAGGTGGCACCATACTCCGGCGCCATGTTGGCGATGGTGGCGCGGTCGGCCAGGGGCAGGTTGTCCAGGGCAGGGCCATAAAACTCGACAAACTTTCCAACCACGCCGTGTTCGCGCAGCATCTGCACGATTCGCAACACCAGGTCGGTAGCGGTTATGCCTTCACTGAGCCGGCCGCTCATTTCGAATCCCACGACCTCGGGAATCAACATCGGGATAGGCTGTCCCAGCATCGCCGCTTCTGCTTCAATGCCGCCAACCCCCCAGCCGAGGACGCCCGAGTCCGTTGACCATGGTGGTGTGGCTGTCGGTGCCGACCAGGGTATCGGGGTAGGCCAAAAGTTCGCCGTTGTTGCTGTCGCTCCATACTCCCTTTGCGATGTATTCGAGGTTAACCTGGTGGCAGATGCCGGTACCCGGCGGAACCAGGCTGAAGTTATCAAACGCACCCTGCCCCCACTTGAGAAATTCGTAGCGCTCCGCATTGCGCTGCATTTCCAAGCCGACATTCACCGCAAAAGCGGAGTTCGTTGCAAACTGGTCAATAACCACCGAGTGATCTATAACCAGGTCCACGGGAGACAACGGGTTGATCTTGTCAGGGTCGACGCCGGACTTTACCAGGGCTTCACGCATCGCTGCCAGGTCTACCACCGCAGGCACACCGGTGAAATCCTGCATCAGTACCCGGGCCGGGTGGTAGACTATTTCCTGGGATGTTGGCTGTTCTGCACTCTTTGCCAGTGCACAAATGTCATCAGCCGTACAGGCCACACCATCTTCATGGCGCATCAGGTTCTCCAGCAAAACCTTGATCGAATTCGGCAGACGACTGATATCCGCGAGAGCGGCCATCTTGTTGGCCTTGAGGCTGTAATAACCGTAGGTCTTGCCGTTGGCTTCGAGGGTGGAGTAACTGTCGAACGAATTATTGCTGGATTGCGTCATTGAAACCTCCCGGGGAATGTAAGCGCTTCTGGCCCGTGGCCTGTGGCCGAAAAACGGGGCGCTGATTATACTGCATTCCGACTTCTAATCGGGGCCTGGAAACAGGTGATTACAGGAATTACCGGGTATTTTTGGCTACCGGACCTCTATCAAGCCTGCGCTTGGGGAAGCACGGGTGACGGGTTCCACCCGGCCGACCTAGCCACGGTCGTCTTTCACTGTCTGCATGGAAATAAAGGAGGTGATTCCCCTTACCAGCGGCACCGTACCCAGCACATTCATGTGGAACCGCTTGTAAGCGGCGAGGTCTTCAACTTCGATACGCAGGATGTACTCGTAGTTGCCGGTGACGTTGTGGCATTCGCGTACTTCCGGGGCGGCCAGTATGGCTTTTTCGAACTGGCGCTGGCTGCTTTTCTGGTGATCTGATAGTGCAATGGCAGCAATGACCGTGAATCCCCGGTCCACCGATTCCCGGTCAATGATTGCGCGGTATCCCTTGATTACGCCGTTTTTCTCCAGTTCCTGTACCCGGCGCAGGCCGGCAGAGGCAGACAGGCCAATAACCTGGGCCAGTTCTGAATTACTGATGCGGCCATCTTTCTCAAGTACGCGCAATATTTTGTGGTTTATTTTATCTATTTCCATAATATATTGCGCAATTTACCCCATTTGCGCGCAATATAGCAAGCATATTGCTTATGTACTGGTGTAATCTTGTTTCATGTCAATAGAGATAATTGCAGCGCTGGCAGCCTTTGCCTTTGTGTCGTCCATCACCCCGGGTCCCAACAACCTGATGTTGCTGGCGTCCGGGACCAATTATGGATTCAGCCGTACCATTCCCCACCTGCTTGGGGTGAGTATCGGGTTTACCGTGATGATTTGCCTGGTAGGGATTGGACTGATGCGGTTATTTGATGCCTACCCTGTGAGCTATTCGGTACTCAAGGTTTGCAGCGTAGCCTACCTGCTTTTCCTGGCCTGGAAGATAGCCACTGCGGCGCTGCCGAATACACGGGATTCTGTGTCCGCAGCGGGCGCGGGCAAGCCAATGACGTTTTACCAGGCAGCGCTGTTCCAGTGGGTCAACCCCAAGGCCTGGGCTATGGCGCTGACCGCTATCAGTGCCTACGCACCTGCGTCACAACCTGTTCTGGGTATCGTGGCAGCGGCAATGGTTTGTGGTGCCATCAATTTACCCTCCATCACCACCTGGGTTGTGCTGGGTACCCAGCTGCGGCGCTTTCTCGGCGATCCGGTAAAGCTGCGCTTGTTCAATATCTTCGCAGCGCTGTTGCTGGTCGGTTCGCTGTACCCGATACTGTTGTAATACCTGTCTTGATTCTCGGACAGCCTCCTAGCTTCCGGCCTGGTGGGCGTGGCTCAGTTTACGTGCAGAAAGGTGGTGAAATCGCCACGCCAGCAGGGTGCCCGTTGCAGTCAGGCCCATGGCCAGTCCCCACCATAGCCCCGCCCCCTGCATTCCCAATGGAAATGCCAGCAGGACGCCGCCGCCGATGCCAAGTCCCCAGTAACCAAAACCTGCAATCCATAATGGCGCCACACTGTCTTTCATTCCCCTCAGTGCCCGGGCTGCGATTGCCTGTAGTCCATCGAACACCAGGAATATCGCTGCGATGGAAAGAAACTCCGTGGCAAGCAGGGAGACCAAAGCAAAGCCGGGGTCATTTTTGGAAATAAATATGTCAATGATGATGCTGGCAAATCCCAGTGGTACGATGATCAGTAGTATCAGGATTACGACTCCCACAAACATGCCTACCATCCCGGAGCGGCGCGCCGCCAGCAGGCTGCCCCTGCCAACGCCATGTGCAACCCGGACCATCGTGGCCTCTGCAATGCCAAGGGCGATGACAAACGGAATACCGGCCCAGGCCATAACCACCTGGTAGGCGGCCAGCGTTTCAGCGCTGATAATCCCGGACAGGATTGAGGTGGCTACAAACAGGCCGGCCTCAAGTATTACAAGGCCAGCTATCGGCAGCCCGAGCACCATTATTTCTCGACAGATTGTGGCATCGAAGCGCCACCTTTCCGCAAACACCCCGTAGCCCCTGAGCGCCCGGGTTTTGTAAACATAAACAACCAGGCAGGCGAACATCAACCACGACACCACGTTGAGTGCGAGGCCTGCACCGGCCACCCCCATGGCGGGGAATCCATAGCCGCCGAACACGAACAACAGGGTCAACAGGTAATTCACCACCACCGCAATCACGGTGATGAACATCACCACATTGGGCCGGGAAAGCGCCGTTACAAAATTACGGAAAACAGCGAAAAAAAGTACCGCAAGAACGCAGCCGCTGACCTGGTGCAGGTAGGGCCCGGCCAGCGCCACCACCTGCGGGTCCTGGCCGGTGAGAACCAGCACAACATCGAGGTTCCAGACCAGTATCATGGCGGGTATACCTGTCAGGAGTGACACAATCATGCCCTGGCGAACCGACAACCCGGCCTGCTTTTTATTGCCAGCGCCTTCGGCCTGGGCACATAGCACCCCGACAATGGAGAGCAGCCCCATGAGAACGACCAGCACTTCAAAGGTAAGGTCACCGGCGATGCCGACCGCCGCGAGCTCCAGGTAGCCCAGTTGCCCCACCACCATCTTGGTGGTGACAAACATCCCAAACTCGGCGAGATAGGCCGCCGCCAGCGGCAGGGCAAGTTTCATCAGGCTGCGCAGTTCGCCCGAAGTGGCGGGCGCCGTAATCAACATTCCGGGTCTTCCAGCCCGCGCATGGTCCTGATCAGGCGCTGAAACGGGTTATAGCGTCCACAATGCATAGCACCATAGCCCACCCGACAGCGCCAGTGATAAAAATACAGCCGAGCTGCTGGTATCCTTGGCTTTCTTGGCATCGAGGTGATACTCGGGTGAGGCTCTGTCGACCACCGATTCGACCGCAGTGTTCAGCAGTTCGGTGATCAGTACAATGACATGACTGAAAATCAGCATCACCCGGATCCAGTGCTCGAAGGGCAGAACAAGGCATAGTACGGTAAGTACAAAAACCAGCAACAATTCCTGCCTGAACGCGGCTTCGTCACGAAAGGCAAACCTGAACCCGGACAGCGAATAAAACAGGGCCCTGTAGATCCTGGTAAGACCGGTTGCGGGAGCGGGTTTTCGCGGTGAATTCATTTCGATTGTGCGTGTACCTGACAGAGCGCGAATCATAGCCCATTCAATCAAAAATCACCTGATTATGGACCCGACGAATTATGGTGACAGTTACCTTAATTGATTGAGGTTTGGAGTCAGTGTGCTCACTTACCAATAAAGATAACTGTCACCATAATTCTAACCTGTTTAATACACTACACTAGCCTGCACTGGTATAGCCGCCTATTATCTCAAGCAACCTCGACTTCAGTATTGGCTTGCCAAGGTGCGAGGTAAAACCGGCAGACAGGCAGTCCTCTATGTTTTCGGCCATTACGCTGGCAGACAGGGCAATAATAGGCACCGGCCTGCGCTGCTGCTGCTGCTCCCACTTGCGCATTTCTCTGGCCGCTGTGTAGCCATCCATTTCCGGCATTCTCAAATCCATAAGAACCAGGTCCGGCTCGCGGTTTTGCAACAATGCCAGTCCTTCGCGGCCATTCATGGCGTTGATTACCTGGTGTGGGGTATCTTCAAGGTACTCATTAATGAGGGTACGTATCAGGACTTCATCTTCCACAAGCAAAATATCCAGTGAGTCCTTGGCGGGTTGCCGGATAACCGGCGCGTGTTGGTGTTCGGGAAGCCGGCTTGCCGCACACTGCCCCCGAACTTCACCGTAAAAATAAATTTGCTGCCAACGCCCGGCACGCTTTCTGCCCAGATTTTTCCTCCCATGGCGGTGACAATTTGCCTGGAAATTGCCAATCCCAGGCCGGTGCCGCCATATTCCCGGGTGGTTGATGCATCCTGCTGTACGAAGGCATCAAAAATGGCATCCTGTTGGTCATCCGATACACCGACGCCAGAATCCGATACGGTAAACCTGATCGACCGGGCAGAACCTGCTTCAGGGTCATTTTCAACCCGTATTTTGATTCCTCCTTCGCGAGTGAACTTGATCGCATTGTCGAGCAGGTTCCTCAGCACCTGTTCGAGCCGGTAGCTGTCACCGACCTGGATAATTTTCGTGTCTTCGCTGATCTCCTGCACAAGGCTGAGTCCCTTGTCCCTGGCTTGTATGGCATAAGCCTCCACAAGGCTGGAAACGACACGCTGCAAGTCGAACTCTTCACTGGAAAGGACCAGGTTACCGGTCTCGATCTTGGACATATCGAGTATTCTGTTGATCAATGCAAGCAGGCTATTCCCGGCATTCCTGATTGTGCCCAGGTATTTTTGTTGCTGGTCACTCATCTGCGTATCATTCAACATTTCCGACATTCCGATAATCAGGGTCATCGGGGTACGGATCTCATGGCTGATATTGGCGAGAAAATCAGTTTTCGCCAGGCTTGCCGATTGTGCTGTATCCAGGGCTTTTTCGGTCACCTGGCGAGCTACCGTGATGTCGGTTACGTCCCGGGCAATCCCCCGGTAGCCGGCGAATCCCCCTTCCGTGTCGAACAGGCATTTGCCGTCAAAAAAGATATGGCGGATAGTGCCGTCCGGTCTTTTCCACTCCACTGTGAGCGGTTCGATAGGTTTATGGGTTTTTAGCGCTTCCAGGTGGTCTTGCCACTGCCCCGGCCTGACCATGTGCCGCGACCACAACTCTTCCCGGGTAGTCCCCAGTATGTTTTCAGAGACCATGCCCGCGACCTTGAGATAGCGCTCGGAAATATAGCTGAATCTGAGGTCGGCATCCATTTCCCACAGGAAATCCGAAGCGATATCAGCGAAGTCCCTGAATCGCTGTTCGCTGTTGACAAGTTCTTTTTCGGCCCGCCGCTGCTCGGTGATGTCTGTGCCAATTCCCCTGTAACCTGCGAATTCGCCATTATCGAGGTAGAACGGCATGGCCTGGGTATGTAACGACCGGGTTTGGCCGTCCGGGCGAACAAGGTCAAAAACCATCGAGTAGGGTTCGTGCTTTTTTAGTTTTATCCCGCGCCTGTGCCATTTTTCCGGTTGGTCAATTCGGTCCTTGAACGCTTCTTCGCGGGTCTTCCCAATAGTCTCCGAAGAAGGGATTCCGGTAATTCTTTCAAATTTCTCGGACTGGTAGGTAAATCGCAGGTCTGCATCCATTTCCCAGAACCAGTCTGAGGCGACTTCGGCCATATCACGGAACCTGGACTCGCTATTCTTGTTGGCGGTAATATCAATTCCAATCGAACCAGTGCCCATTATATTCTGGTCCGTATCCAGGACCGGAAACTTGAGCACCCTGATTGTTTTGATATCGTTGCCGGTTTTCACCATGTATTCCCGTTCCGCGGGCTTGCCGGTTCGATGCACCAGTCTTTCATGGGCGAGCAGCTCCTGGACCAGGTCCTGGGATACGTTATCGCTGAAATAATTGCCGGCCTGGTTGTCCTGGTCAATATTGAAGAGCTCCCGTGTATAGCGGCTGGCCCAAAGATAATCCCCATTGCTGCTCTTCAGGCTCATCTCCGTCGGGCTGTGCTCCATAAAAGAAGAAAGCACAGATTCATTTTCCCGCAGTCGCTGGGTAGATAATCTTTGCCGGAAAAAAAAGTACACCATCAGCATGGCAAGCAGGATCGTCATCAGCAAAACCAGGGTGGCCAGGTTACGGAAGGCCAGGATTCGGTTGGACTGCTCGTTTACCAGATCCAGTGCGTGCTGGTGTGCATTATTCGCAAGTTTCATGGATTCATTGTGTGCGTCACTGGCTCGGCGCTGTGCAAGGGTAAGTATTTCGATAGAATTCGGTTCGAGGCCGTACAGGCCATTGCTCAACCAGTTTTCGAGATCAGCAAGCGCTGGTGCGATCACCGCATGAATTGAAGATATTCCAAACAGGTTGTCGAAACCATAGATGCCCTGGGCCCGATTCAGCAACTGCCTCAGGTCATGAATGTTTTTCCTGATTTCAATATGACTGGCCGCCGTGCTGTTTATAATGCTCCACTGCAGAGTGCGCTCCAGCTTCATAGTATTGCTGGTGAGTTGCTCTACCAGCCGTTCATGTTCGATAACTTTTACGGGCAGGGATGCTTCAATACTTCGCAGTGTGACCTGGGTATAGACCAGCGGCGCACCGATAATTACCAGTATTGCGATTGCCATCAGCGCGGCTAAAACTTTTTCCCGGAAATTCATAGCTCCCGTCGCAGCAGACAAATATCCCGGATCATAGCGCCATCATTGCGGTAACAGGCCCTGCTCCCGGTAAAACCGCAACGCCCCGTCATGAAGAGGAATTCCGAGCCCGTCGAGTGCGGTTTCCAGGGTAATGGACCTGCCTTTCATATGTCCGTGATCCAGTATAAGGCGTGAATTTTCATTCCACAACGCCCGGGTAATATCGTATATCAGGCTTTCATCTACCCGGCTTGAGGTAACCAGAATCGCGCTCACACTGACAGTCGGAGTGTCGCTGGCCTGGGAATACATTTCCGCCGGAATACTGTCTTCTGTTAAAAAGTTGTACTGGTTTACAAGCTTACTACGCTCCCGGGCATGTACCGGGACAAGCTTGATGTGACCTGCAGTTTCGCTTCCCTCCAGGGATGAAACCGGATAGCCGGCAACAATAAAAAAGGCGTCGAGGTTATTGTCCACCAGCAACTTGATGGCGAGTTCCGGTTTCAGGTACTCCGGTCGTATGTCCTGCTCGGTCAAACCATATGCAGCCAGCACGATGCGCGCATCAACCAGGGTTCCGGATCCAGGCTCGTCAAGGGAAACCCGCTTGTCTCGCAGGTCTGAGACTGTATTAATACCGCCATCCCGGCGTGTAATGATATGCAGATGTTCGGGATAGAGGTTAGCAATTGCACGCAGATCGGAAACGGCTGGTTGGGCAGAAAACACACTTACACCCATGTGAGCCCAGTACGCCACATCGGATTGCACCAGGCCTGCTTCGAGGGTGCCATTTGCTATAGCGTTGACATTGGAAACGGACCCGTTGGAAACCTGGGCCACTGCCATCAGCCCGGGTACGCCACAATCCGGGAGCTCTTTGCACATATCTGAACCTGGAGGATTGCTGATAGCGCGTGCAATGAGTTTCCCAACAGGATAATAGGTGCCGGATACGCCGCCGGTGCCAATCCTGAAAGTTTTCAGTTTTTCACTATCTGAGTATGTGGCTATAGATAATGTTGCCAGCAAAAAAGATAGTGCGACAATCTTTCTTGAATACATATTTCCCGGAAAAAGACTGGTTGACCGGCATTGTAGCTGTAATTCGCATAGCCGGTAAGCACTATCTCCGCATTGTGCAGTATTCATGGCGAATCCCGAATCCGTGCCTGGTGCGGCTTGAAGCAATGACAAATGCCTCGATCGCACGGTAGCGGCATCACCCTGTAGAGATTTACCGGGTCATAACTATCCGGGATTTGATTTGCGGTTTCCCAGCACTTCAACAAGACCGGCGCTGATCACCAGGCATGCTCCTGTTGCCTCGCGCCACCCGAACGGCTCCCCGGCAAACAGGGCAGCGCTGCCGATGCCCACGACGGCTTCCAGTTGCAGCAGGATGCCGAGACGGCCCGGATCGACATAGCGCGACCCCGAATACAGCCCCCACATCACTGGAATCAGGAAGCCCACTGCCATGACAACGAACCACGGTGCCAGGGAAACCAGGGTGGCGCGCTCCGGCATGCCGCCAAGATCAGCCAGGGGCAGCATTACCATTGCAACAGCAACCAGGGATCCGTATAGGAAAAAAGCGAACAATTGCTCGAAAACCGGAACTTGCGGCGACTGGCGAACCCGCATGGCACCGAAAGTAAACGCAATTCCTGACAACAACGCCATCACATCTCCGCTATTCAGGGACAGGGAAAATGATTGGCCGACTCCAAGAATAACCAGCAGGCCGCACAGGCTTAGCGCCAGCGCCAGTCCGCGCCAGATAGTAAATCGCCGCCCCATCAGGACTACCTCGACAAGGGTTCCCCAGGCAGGCATGACATAGAACAGGATCAATGCCCGCACCACATCGGTCAACAGCAGGCTTTGACAATACAGGGCAAAAGCAATACCAACCAGCAGGCCGGTACCGTACTGACCGACACCTGTTGGCTTCCTGGACAAGGCCCGCAACAGGGCGAACGGCAACAGTAATGCCAGTGGAACAATAAACTGGCTGATGGTGACCCAGCCGGGATCCAGGCCCTGGCGCTCAAATTGCCGCAGGGGTATCCAGAACAGCCCCCAGACCGCTGCCGCCACAGCGACAGTAATTTCGGGGCGAACAGAAGGGCGGGTCATGGGTTGTTATAACAGGTGTGGTGCGCTGAAATATTATTGATTGCCAAATTCTCCAGGTCGCTGGTTATC
>PVMK01125927.1_pt1 | contig 35722 bp, 36 predicted proteins | sample 1853481 | NCBI WGS metagenome assembly PVMK01 (sample SAMN08533507, study PRJNA380276) | Marine sediment metagenome, whole genome shotgun sequencing project. | reverse complement strand
CACCGGAATGGCAGGATCTTCATTGAGGCTTGGCTTGTAAGGTGCTCCGGCATATTTTTCAAACTCAGCAGGCGCCTGTCCTGCTGCAATCGCCTGATATCCAATTCGCTCTGTTTCAAGTTCCGTATGAACGATGATGAGATGCAATCCATTATCATCGGCAACCTTTTTACTCGCCACCCGATCCGATTGAGATGAACAAGTCAGTACCAGACCCAGGAACACCAACAATACCAGCGTCAGACGGCGTTTCATGACACCCTCCATGCAATCCGCCCAATGTTTGCGGATGGGTTGACATAGGAATTTTCCTTCGTGCTGCCCAATCATGGCAAAAGAGGGATTCTGTGTCAAGTCGGGAATCGAGACTGCATCTGGTGAAGGCGCAAAGGATAGAAAAACGGGCTGGAACCTAACGTTCTATCATTTCAGATTTTCCTGTCGCGATATGATGATTATTCCTTCCGCTATTTTTATAATATTAATCCCGCGATTTTACAACTTTTATTGCCGCGATTTTGTATATTTCTCTAATATTAAGAAATAGCGGCATTATTTGTATCGCGATTTTACAGTTTTTTGGACCGCGATTTTACTATATTTTTCAAAGAAGATCCGAGTCAATCTGTCATTTTATGCTGTCTTGATTCTGAGCTTTTGAAAAGGCCTCAGCCCAACACCGTGACTGTTTCTGATGATGATGGAGATGGTCGAAAGACTGCCCGCTAAGCGGAAAGGTGCGCTTGAACAACAAATAAGAAGATGGGGGACTATAGGATATCCCTGAATACTCTGAATATCCACTATATGTCTGTATTTTAAGAAGAAATCTGCCAAAAATGGTCGTTTTTCAGTCTTGGGAAACACTTTTCAGGGGTAAAAGCATGGTTGTAAGGCCTTTGGGATTCCACTTAAGGCGTGAAGGATACACTTTGGTGAGATTGATCGATGAGACCTTGACTTTAAATTTGTAAAATTTGTTCCAGATTATTGATAAATTGTGGGACAATTGTTATATTAGATTAAAACTTTGTAAAGGATATGATCGAAATGGCTGAGGGTGTCAATGTCAGAATTACTGGAAAATTACGACGATTTATCGAGGAGCAGGCCAGCCCCATCGGTCTATGAGGAAGAATAGGGACGTTGTTGACAAAATACACAAAGCGGAATATAAATGGGAGTTGAAAAGAAAAAACAGGTATGGGATGGATCGGTGGTCAAAAGAAAAGAGAGTTCAACAGCAGGGATAAATTTAGGGGGTTGAAATGCCGCGAGCCCCAAGGCTGGATGCTCCGGGGACATTGCATCATGTAATCATGAAACGTTGCGAGAACCAGTGGCAGGACCGGCGGTATGTTGTAAAAATGAAAAGGTGCCGGTAGCCATGCTTCAATCCGGCAGTCGCCGCCCCCTCCTTACCGAAGCTGAGAAGAGCGATCGCATTGAAACTGATCAACGAATATGGCGTGTCGTTAGCTGAAACAGCAAGACGGTTGGGCATATCGACATCCGGTGACACGCAGATATTAAGGCGGAGTGAGGGGGGGGTAAGTTTGTATAATTTGTCAACAACGTCCCTGAAAGCCTGAAAGCTCCAAAAATCCCCCTACCAGATTCTACCTCGCAGGGGGATAATTGTTAAGGACTTTTTTAACACGTTAAGCGATCGGATCGGCATTTATGCCGCAGCCCTATTGTTTAATTAGATAATGAATTATCAAAACAATCAATGTTCTTTCAAAATGACCTTAAATACAATACCGGGATCTTTAAAGACGACTTTATAAATTAGATCCGCTTGTGGATCCCGACGGCGATGGTAGTTTTCATGATGGTGATGGACCTCTTTGTAAATATATCTATCACGGTAATGTCTCCAAGGTTTAAAATGCTTGTTGTTCCAGTAAGGATGATGCTTTTTTGCTTTATAAAGACCGTAGGCTTTTCTATGAGGTTTATGATGCCGGTCATGCCCGTCATAGGCAAATGAAACGCCGGACATTACAAATAACAGAGCAGCTGCACCAATTATAATTTTCTTAAGTTGTGTCTTCATGGGTTTTCTCCTTTATCTGTTTAAGATTTTAACCCATAAGACGGACTGCCACACAAAAAAGTCTACAAAAATTTGTTTGTGTAATTTGCGAGACTAGTTAGAGTCTTAGTTGTAAATTTGTTGTTTTTAGTGCAAGGAATTTTTTTAGCATCGATGTAAATCGCTATATACGATGGCTCTACGTAAATCTGAGCTGGCGTTCAACTTTTTTTGTTTGGTCATTTGAATTTTGGTGTTTAGAATTTGCCCTTCGACTTGGCTCAGGGTGGTGAGCTTGTCGAACCATTTCGGATTTCGTACTTCGGATTTCGTTTTTCCGGCTTGTCCGGGTTAGGGTCAGATGAATTTGAATGTTATACCATTCAAGCTCCTTGTAGACCAATTTTCATGTCTACGCGTCTACTATGGTAAAACGCAAAGAAAGAGAAAAAAGGATAAAGAAAATGTCCTGGTTTTTTGCCAAAGTTAATATAGACAAGCCAATACAATCGGGGTATTATGGTAACCGGAATGCTGGTGGAGGATCGCGAAGGGAGATAAAATCTGACATCCTAAAATGGCTTCAACAGATGATACTAACAAGACCTCGGAAACGTCTACACAACTGCTCTTCCTGGTCAATCAGGCTAAAGATGGAAACCGATCCGCTTTTGCCCAGCTTGTTGATCAATTTCATGCCGAGGTGTTCAGAATGGTTTATTATCGAATTCGTTCCCGCGCGGATGCCGAAGATATTGCCCAGGATGTTTTCTTAAAGGCGTATCAAAAAATTTCAAGTGTTAAAGATGCTTCGCGATTCCGCGGGTGGCTTTTCAGCATTACCTTGAATCGCATTCGCGATTTTCAACGTAAAAAGCGCTTTCGGTCCTTATTTAAAGTTGATGACGAAAACATTGAATACCAGTCACCGGCTGAAACGGGGACCGATCAGCCAGAAGCTTTGGATCATGTTTTAAGAGAGGATTTCCGGCGACAGATTCGATTGATATTGAATAAGCTGTCAAAAATGGAACGGGAGGTGTTTTTACTGCGATTTTTTGATCATCTCAACATAAATGAGATCGCAGGCGCGCTGAAGAAAAATGAAAGTACAATCAAAACCCATTTATACCGCGCCCTTGCGAAGTTTAAAAAGGAACCTGGGATACGCCAATTGCTAAAAGAGGTAATCCAGTGATTTTAGATAACCAACAGCATTTAGATGAACAACAGCTGATCCAGGCGGTTGTTGACGAGAACGACCTACCCCGGACCATGCAGACCCATCTGGTTACATGTCATCAATGCCGTTCCAGCAAAGAAAGCTTTGAGCAAGAATTGGCGCGTTTGGGACAAATAGCCGAGCGTTATGCACCGAAGCCGCAGAAAAGAATAACGCTACCGGTGCATGAAGCCGGGAGCACCCTCTGGACCTTTTTGAACTGGCGCAATATCATCGGAGCCGCCGCCACCGTTGCCGCCGTTTTCTTCGTCTTATGGGGAACAACCACTCTACGAAATCCAACTGAGTTCGGTACCGCAGGCGACCCCTCGGAACTAATGGAAGCCAAACGGCTTATGACGGAAGTAAACATGTTGGTCGAAAATGCCCTGCCGCCACTTTATTTGGAAATCTCTGCTGATTATAAACCGGATTACGATAAAGAATTTTATCAATTTTTAATTCCTCAGATCGAGACCTAAACCTTAACCTCTGACCGATGGAAGAGAGGAACGTCATCATGTTCAGAAGCGCATTCAGTTTCATACTGCTGGCCATTTTTGTGATATCACCTGTAATGGCCTTAGGACAGGAGGTCCCTGCGGGAAAGTGGTGGTATAATCCCAAAATCCAAAAAAATCTAAACTTGAGCAAAAATGAAATTAAAGGCCTGGATAAACTTTTTGCCAACAGCCGCCGCAAGCTTATAAAACTTAAATCTGCTGTTGAGCAGGAACAATTTGAACTCGATCAACTATTAAACAGCAAAGACGTAAATGATTCTGCCGTAAAAAAGCAATTTCAAAATCTTGAAAAAACGCGTCAAAATCTTGCCAAGGAACGCTTGCAGTTTGTGATCAGTGTCCGAAACATTCTGGGACCCGAACGTTTTCAGCAACTAAAATCAAACTTCAAAAACTGGCAATAATGATAAACCCGGCCAGGACTCCCCGGGTTCGACTGAATTGCGGTAACTACTTGTAATAATTTAATCAAATTTAGAAATCCTGGTCCTCTGGACCAGGTCAGAGATAATGGGCTCTGCCTGTAACAGTTTCAAGGAGTGATGGAGTACTCCAAAAATATGTTGAGCAGAGCAAAGTCACGGAGAGCTCCCTTCTAGGGGGGGCAAACCAAAGCCAGGTCCTTTGGGCCTGGATTTTTTACTTTAATATTGGAAATTCAGCCAGTGGTCGGCAATTTTATAGATCCGGAGAAAATTCTCTCTTCAAGCGCTATCCTGGAAAGGATAGAGGCTATCTGCAAGCGGCATTTCTCCAATGAAAACGATCAAAACGAAAGCTATGTCTTCATCCTCGACAGCCTGAAGGCCGATAACTTTAAGCGTTTGCGAGCCTATAAAGGCAAAAGCAAACTAACCACCTACCTGTATTCCCTGACCAACTCCCTTATTATCGATTTCAGACGCAAAAGATACGGCCGCAGGCGCATACCAGCTGGTGTGGCAAAGCTCGGCACGTGGGCCGAAGCTGTCTACCGCCTTGTTTGCTGGCAAAAATTTTCCTTTGACGATGCCTATGATTTTTTGCAGATCGAGGGCCTGTTCGAAGGACCCTACGAACGGTACCTGGAGGAAATTGCCCCGATTCGCAAAGCTCCCTGTCGAGAAAATGCCGCCTTTCAATCTCTAAATGAGGTTGGTTCCAAGTCCCTGCAGAACACGAATAGCTCCAGTTTTAATCCGCTGGAGTTCTTGATTGGTAAGCTTGACCATATGAGACGAATCAAAGCGCTCAAGATTATCCGGGAGACAACCGCAGAGCTGTCGCAAGAAGATCAGCTATTGGTAAGACTTGTATACGGCTCAGAGCAGTCCGTTAAGACGGCCGCAAATATTATTGGTTTTTCAGCATCATCTGCCGGACGCCGGCTAAAAAGCCTTTTGAACCGATATCGAGAACGATTGCTCTCAGAGGGCATTCGCGAACTGTAACATGTCCGTCTAACCAGGTAGAGGCAAATATGGGCAAATGGTTGAATAAAACATTAAAGCCGACTGATTCAGCGGAATCCAAAAACCATGCTGACTTGGAGGACCTGGCGCGGCTGGTTGAAGGAACGCTTGACAGCGCAAAACGAAAGCGCTTAATTCATCATCTTAACCGTTGCGGGCAATGTTACGAAATCCTGCAGGAAACACTCAAGGATGTATCTACCGAGACTTCCGGCAAACCGGCCCCCACGGCCTGGTGGAAACGGAAGTCCGTTTATGCTCTGGCAGCCTCAATTATAATGATCTTTATCATTGGTGGTCAGCTCGTATTCAAATATCGGAGCCAACCATCCCCGGTCATTTCGGCCAAACTCACGATAGATCAGGAGTTGAAAGATATCCTGCTGGAAGACAACGCCCTGCAGTGGAAAAATGTCGAACGTATTGAACGGCTGATTTCAGCATTACATAAAAAGGGACTTCCGGTAATACAGTTTAATCTTGTTGTCCTTTCAAAGCCCTACTATCAGACGAAAAGTTTGTTTGGCCCTGAGGAAATTTTGCATATCCGCATTGAAAATAATGTGGCTTATTTAGAAGTAAAAGAAATTCAGTAGCAGCTTGAAAACTCTTTTGGCTAACTCAATTCTGATCACATATGTTTTCCAACCAATTCTCCAATAGCTGCGGACACCCCCTCGGAGCGCGCAACTGCTGAAAATATTGCTCAAATCGATGTCTACTTATTTTCGCTCGCATTCGTAACCATCCCTGATCCGTCAAAAACCCTAAAAAGCTCAGCCTCACTTTAGGAAAAGCAATTGCGGAAAAATTGACCCGCCACCGCGATCTGTCCGTCTATTAGGTGTGAAGAAGCTTTTTTACAATGTCCAATCAATCTAAAAGGACGGCTGCCAGCGAATTGAAAGCAGGGTGTGCCCCTTTAGAACAGATATGAATTCTTCTAATACAATTAACCAATAACCCACCGCTCCCAATTGGTTTTGAGTCCGATTGGGCAAAACCTTAAGAGGAGGTGACACATGCGGGTATTGAAACTTATCGAATGTCTACGGATTTCAAGATTACCACTTTTATTCAGCAGGCTTATGGTCCTGTCGGTAATCCCTCTTGTCGGCCTGCAAAGTCCGGTGTTGGCAAAAAAATCCCCCACCCTGCGGTTGTTTCCAACCACTGTCGTAGAAAGCATCAAGCATACCAGCGAAACCGCCAAAGCCATGGAGGCGGATCTTCAGAGTGTGATTGAACGACTGAACCAGCAGGAAGAATTATACACCGCCAGCAAATGCGAGGGCGCTGAAGCAGAACAGGGATGCAGTGAAATCACCGGTCAATTGAGCCAAACTTATCTGGAGATGTTAAATTTGATGGAATCGCGCTTGCCGGTCATGGAGGATTCGGTCCGCGCCACCAATACCAGCCTGGAACGACGAATTCGCAAGGAATTGGGACGTAAGACCACACCGCGGGGTTTGCAAAAGCTGCTTGAAAAAACATCCCTGAAGCCTTCTGAACCGGCTTCCTACAGGCGTCGGTCGGGAAGATTAAGTGAAAAGTTCAGGCAATACTACAGACTGGTGGCAACGACATCCAGAACGGGATCGGGAGGCTCCCTGGCCGCCGTGGCGGCCGAGATATACCTGGATACACAGGAGGTGCAGGATCTCATAGCCCTGACACGTGATGAAATCAGTCGTGCCAAGCTCATGATAGATCTGGATCAGATCTACGGCATCATTACCCCTGAAATGTTTGAGATGGTAGGCCGGGTAAAGACCATAATATTTGGAGAAACCGGCGAAGAGGAGGGTATTCCGGATCCCCCCCAGGGTAACCTAAAAGCGGAATATCAAAGTCCCCTCGATATGTAACCGTCGAGCTATCAGAATTCAAATGGAGGTGAACCATCATGATAAAACTAAGCAAAAAAATCAACGCGAACAAAAAAGAACTCTTTTTTATCGCGGTCCTGGCCCTAGTGATGTTTTCATGCGGGAATAAGCAATACCTCAAGCCCGCCTGTACATTGCCCTCAGGGGTGAATCTTGAAGAGGCCTTGGCCCATTCTCGAGAAGACCTTGACCGCCTGGAATGCGAGCGGATGTTTGACAACTACTATGAGCGACTTATCGACGTTGCCAAACGCGATCCGGATATCGAGAACAGACGCCGGTTCAGTGATTTTCTAATGTGGGCCAACGATGAGGGTATTATCGATAAAATTCAAGCCCGGAACTACTACAACCGCTATTTCAACACGACATTCATGTCGCTGCAGGACGATTTTAACGTTTGTTCATCCTGCTCCGAAGATGCGAAAAGAGATCTTGAATTAGAGTTACAAAAAGAGCTCGGTCAGAAAGAGGATGGCCTGTTGAGAGCCTGCCGGGATAAACAGGCCTACTACGCTGCCGCAGATCAATATAATTCGATTCTCCTTTTGCTGGACGCCACCTGCACGGCATGCCGGAATAAGTGACACAGGAAGCTTCTTATGAAAACAAAATCTCACTCTGCAACCGATTTTTCGGCCGGGTTTATCACCGGTGCGCTGGGAGTTCTCACCATTGCAACGATACTGCTCTACATGCTGAATATGTCGGAGATTGTCGCCATATCCGTTTTGGAAGTACCCAGTGTTCAGCGCATGCTTGCGTGGACCTATGACAACCTGCGGTTGTCGGTCATTCCATTTTGCTTAACCTTTTTATTTTATACCGGATCACTCTTACGCTTAAAGCGGTTTCTTGGCAATCAGCATGTATCCGTGGAAAAAATAGCCCAGATTGACCACCTGGTAGATATTTGGATTAATCTGTTCTTCGGCATTGGTGTGATCTGGACCGCCATTGGCATGCGGGGGGCTTTGCTGGAGGGGATAGGAGATTTGAATGCCCAATCCGCTGCGAAACTGGGTGCTTTTTCTATCCTACAGCGACTGGTTGATGGCGGCATATTACTGGCGCTGTCCACTACAATATTTGGAACGGTGGGTGGCTACCTGTTGCGAATTGTTAAATTACTGGCGGTTGGTACCCAAGTGAAAGCCTACTACAGTCGGCTGGCAGAGCAACAGACCGAGGGCGTCCACTCGACGCTGCGATCCATCGATGCGCGTCTCAGTCAGTTGGTATCTGGTGCAATCGCGCAACCACCGGACGGATCCTGAGGGATTATGGTCCAATGTGGAGACGTAAATGAGTCCTTTAATATCATCGCCGACATTTCTCTTCCACCGCAGCGCGACCCTGTCGAATGATGTTGAAATGCTGCAAACAGATGTCATGCGGTTTTTTGCAATCCTGTGTTTGTGCCTAATGGCTATTTTTGCTTTGGTCAAAGCCTTGCCCCTGTCTCCTCCGGCTGATCGGCCCACCATTGTTGAGCCTCCGAACTTAAAAGCCGAGGCGGCATCACTGCAAAAAGAAGCACGGAACGATATCAAAGAGCGGGAAGCGATGCTGGCCAGGATTGTCAAAGATATAAAAGATAAGCGGCGAATCCGATCAGAGTTGAAAGCTCAAATAAAAAATGAAACCCGAAATTTCGAAAAAATTCAAGCGGCGCTGGACCAGATCACGGCAAAATTAAACCGGCCCTTACAACAAAAACAACAGATCCCAGGTAATACACCACCGGCACCGGTCCCGAGGCAACCGGCCCAGAAAGGATTCACTCTTCGGTTTGCCTCAGATACGGCCCTGGAAACGCTGATCTCCCGTAAAAAAGTACATTTTTTTGCCCTTGCCGGCCAAAAAACCTGGCAATTAAAACTTGCCCATGGACGGCCCGTTTACACCGCGGTCAAAATTCCCTCAAAAATCTATGAGATGGAAACTACCACCGTCCCCGCAAATTATGTTGCAGTTTTTAGCAGGCAAGTAGCTGCATTTGGTCGAAGCACGGTGACCTGGGGTGTAACGCTGCCGGACCAAACGGCCGCTTCCATCAACCGGCTCATCGAGGATCGTGATGGGGGCGATTTGATTATCATGCCGGACGGTGAGGTGATATTAAATTGAATATGACAGACAAAATAAGATCGACCTTGCTTCTGTTCGCTGTATTTTTTGCGTTTCTGGCTTTCTCAGCCTGCGCTGGAAATCAAGTTAAACGCGGGGTTGATCCCGAAATCGATGAACTTTCCGTCGATAAGTGGCTGGAGGATACCCTTATTCCATACTTACTACAGCAATTCGGTCAACACCCGCGGTTTAAAGGGCAGCCTATTTTACTGGTACGCATGCATGGCGACAATGTCCAACCCCGCATTGATGAATTGACGGACCACATCCGTGAAAAGATTGTCGATGCGCTTGTCAGAGAGCCCGGCCTCGATCTTTATTGGCGACCGGCAACCCCGCCCCATAAACATCACCAGCGCCTGGTAGACATCTCGTGCGGCGATTACCGCAAAATCCAATATTATATTGGAATCGACTGCCGACTGACAAACGTCGAGCAGAATCTTTATGTAAAGGTGCGGGCATTGAACCTTGCCGAACACAAATGGGTAGCCGGATTTGGCCGATCCTGGAAAGGCAGGCCGACGCCGGAGCAATTGGCAGCGCTGGGGCGTGAGCATACCGATGAGTACCTGCGCGGTTTGCGTCCGCTTCCGTTTTCCAACCGGCAACCGGATTTGCTGGCATTCTATCTGGCTCACAATCTGAGTTGTCTTTTACGGCAGGGGGAGGCGGATGATCTGGTGGTGAATGTGGAAGGCACCTCCGCCAATGCTCCGGACTTTTTTCAAACCACGCTAAAGCTTGTGGGGAAATATCTGGCGCGCTTCAGAGAAGTGGAGGTGACCGACGATCCGAACCAGGCAAACGTTACCGTAATTACCGCAATTCATTCAATCCACAAAAATATGTATCAAATCTGGGTATCGGCCAGAGACCGCCGAGGAAAAAAATATCTGCCCGGTGCCGAAACCGAGGCCTACGTATTGATCGAATCTCATAAACAACCGATGATGGCGGACATCCATAAAGAGAGGTCTCATGAATCCGCACCAATTGAAAGACAGGAAGCGCGACCGCTTGCTTTAATTTCGTCATTCGATTTGATCACTCCCGATAGCCAAGAAGTTTGTGCAACCGATACCCCTTGGCGGGCCGGGTCACGTCGCCTAAACCCCCATGAACATCTTGCCACCGGTGGTTGTTTAGCAGTTGAAATGCGCCTTGCATCTCCGGCCTATATTTTTCTGGTTGGTCAGGATGCCTCAGGGGATTTAACGCGCCTATTCCCATCCAATTGCCCGGACTTTCAAACCATTGATGCGTTAATCCAGTCAGGAATCCTGTTTCAGTTCCCACCGCTTTTTGACCCCGGGGCCCGGGCCCTGGAACTTGAGGGAACACCGGGAATGGAACGGGTTTACGCGATTGCCATGACTGCACCGGATCTGGCCAACCGGTTCGGATACCAGCTCGACGAACTTCAGGGATTGTGTAAACCCGGCCGAAGCTTTCCTGAAAAGCTTTCAGCCGGAGGCAGCTGGCGCCCTCATGAACTTATCAATCGATGGCAACGATACTTAAATCACCTCTCCGCCCAATATCCTGAAAAGGTGCAGTGGAGGGAATTCCGTTTTTGGCATGATCGACCCTTGTAGAAAATGACCCAGAGAGGATGTTTCGACAATGAACCCTGTTCGGAAGTTTACCAAATTAATCATTTGCCTTTTTTTGCTGGGCTATGGACAACCTGCTTTCAGTGCTGTCAATGACAATGCTCGGGATCTTGAAGCTCTTTGGCAGCATTACCTGGCGACTGATGCCCGCAAAATCCCGGCAACTCAATTCCCATATAAGCACTGTTTTAAATCAGCAGCCCAAAAGCACGATATTCCCCTGTCGCTTCTGCTCGCTGTTGCGCGCGGGGAATCCAACTTTAATTCGAATGCAAAATCAGATCGCAACTGCCATGGCCTGATGCAAATCCAATGGCCTGAAACAGCCAAACATCTTGGAATTTATCGCCTGTCGGCGTTGTATAATCCATGTACCAACGTCAACGCCGGGGCTAAATATCTCAAAGAACTGCTGGATCGCTATGACAATAATCTGCATCTGGCCTTGGCGGCTTACAACTATGGACCGAATCGTATAGACAAAACCCCCGTTTCCAGTCAAATTCCGGAGGGCGCTAAATGGTACAGCGGCTATATTTTCCATCATTTGGAACATATCATGCAAGGTGCAACCGTCGCAAGCGGATCCTCCATAGCCAACCGACAGTCATCCACCATTCCGCAAAAACATATCCCAATCATCACCTTTACCCGACCCTATCGAGCAGCCGGACTTTACGATTACCTTCGAAAACGGGCTCCGGGTTTGAATATAGAATGGTACCGTACGGGCTTAGGCCGTTATCAAGTTGTGATGCACTACTCAGACAAACAAGCGCTTGAAAACGGTAAAACAAAATTGAGGAGTTTGGGGATAAAAGTCAAATGATTTGTAAACCTTTTTCGATTTGTATTCGTCATATAATACTAAAGCCCGATAAAATAAGAAGACCGGATCATCTGAAAGGCAATCTGGTAGCGGATCCTATAAAAGGGTGCGTTTCTGCTTCTATCACCGTTCAGATGAATGAATTGGCGGGGTCGTAATGGCTGACAGCAAAGAACAGATAGGAGGATTACTTTCGTTTTTACTGTGGCTGCTGCTGATTTGCCTGGCCATGGTCTCCAGCGCACGGGGTGAGGACCGGGCGCTGTTGATCGGTGTCGGCCGCTATGCCCAATTTGATGAAAAACTCAATGGCGTTAGCCTGGATATCCACATGATGACGGAAGTTGCCCAGTTATTGGGATTTAAAAGCCAGGCAATCAAAGTTTTGGAGGATGAATACGCCTCGACTGCGAAAGTCTATTCAGCTGTTGAGAATTGGCTGATCAATGGCGTCGGTCCGCAGGACCGTGTGCTTTTCTATTTCAGTGGGCATGGCTCCCAGGTCCCCGATGAGAACAATGATGAAAAAGATCAGTTCGATGAGGTATTGCTGCTGTATGATGCTGCCCTCAAGGAGCAAGGCAGGCACCAGACGCTGACAGGCGTGTTACTTGATGATGACTTTAGCACTATGTTGGCGAGGATGCAAAGCCGCAACATTTTGGTTATTTTAGATGCTTGCCATAGCGGTAGCGCCACGAGAGGCCTTCGGCTAAATCCCCGTTCCATTTCTGTAAACGAGGCCCAGGTGAAATACTTTTCCTATTCACCTTATATTGGGGCCGCCGGTGGTGGCGGCAGTTTCGATGTGTTGGAAGCGGAGAGCCCAGTAGAAATTAGCGCTCATTACGTTGCAATTACGGCCTGCCGCGATGATGAGAAAACAATTGCCACGGCCCAGGGCAGTATTTTCACACTGGGTCTGCGGCAGGTCATCAGGTCCGCTGCAATGGCAGGGATCAATATTACGCCCGAAGAATTACAGCGCCGGACGACAAAATTTATACGAGAAGAGATTCAATCCGACGCAATCGCTTTTCATCCACAGATAGCCGGAAGTAAAAAGCTCCAGCAGCTCCCCCTGGAGTTGGTTCCCCTCGCGGAAGGCAGTGGTTTTGTCAGCCAAGAAATGGAAACGCTGGTGTATAAAAGCAATGAAACGGTATGGATAAAATTGAATAAAACCTGTTTCGAAATTGGAGATGCACTGAAAGTATCCCTTTGGATTCCTGAAGCGGGATATTTAAACATCATAAGCATCAATACAAATGATCAGGCGACTGTTTTATTTCCAAATCAATATCATATCAGCAGTGCCGTGGACCGGGGCAAACTGACCATCCCTGCGGGTCACATGAAATTTGAAATGATAACCGATGGAATAACAGGACCTAACCAAATCACAGCATTTTTAACCAAATCGCCAATAAACACTTATGAACACGGCTTCAAGACCCCCAAGGATGTGTTGGCGACGCTGTCGCCGAATTCGACGCGATCATTGATTTTACATCAGAAGCAGGGATGGCTGGCAGCCGGTAAAATAACTGCCGATATACGAGATGAGGGACAATGCCGGTGAGCTACTAACATAGCAATAATGAACTCATTAGTAAGATCGGCAACTCACCATAGCTCACATAGACAGGATGCCACAATTTGGGCCTTTGGGAGGAGGGTTTCCATGAAACGCTTCATCTTTGCTGGAGTTCTAATTATTATAGCCATTTGGTGCGGCCGTTCGCCGGCAATGGATTGCCGCCGCGGTGCCGACTACTATTATCGAGCAAAGTCGGCTGCCAATCGACAGCAGAGCATTGAATGGTTGCAACGTTCGACGGCCGCCTGTCCGAACTTCAATGCCTGGTACATGCTGGGTCTGTTATACAGAGGGCAAGGTCAGCTGGATCAAGCCGTCAATGCCTTCACTCAGGCCAGAGCAGTGGCCGGATCGATACAGGCCGAAGCACTGGCCCTCGGACGCAAAGGTGAGATACTGTCACAAACCGGTCATCTGCTCCAGGCCCTGCGTGAATTGGAACTGGCAAAACAATTTCATCCTGCACCCGTACCGGCTTGGCTTGAAATAGTACTCAGGAATGCACGAATTCAATCTTTTCGGAATATAATGGCTGCAGCAGACATTGCCTCATTTTTAGACGCAGGTCTATATACCAGCAAAAACGGTAGATTTACGGTTCGTCCCACGGTGAATCTGCCGGTGCATTTTGACTTTAATCGAGCGGATTTGAATTCTACCGGAAACCGTCAGGTTTTTGAACTGGGTCGGGCGTTATCACGAGCAAAAATGCGCCAATCTTCTTTTATACTTGTCGGCCATACCGATAACCGAGGTACCAGAACGTATAATCAGGTCCTTTCGGAAAAGCGTGCCGGCACAGTAAAGAAAGAACTGGAACAACAGTTTCCATCCCTGATCGGACAACTGAAAGCGACAGGACGCGGCGAAACGCAATTACTTTATGATGGGGACGATGAAACCGATCATATGTTGAACCGGAGGGTGAAGGTCACCCTGATACCATAGGCCGGACAGGCCGGAACCAGATTAAAGATCCGGCTCCATTGAACCCGGCTTCCGGCCCCGCCTCCGGCTCGTAGACCCGAGCCCTACGGGTCGGAGAGTAGCGCCTACAACTCGGAGAGAGGGGTGATAGATTTCCAGCCGTGTTCAGGTTTCAGGCTCAAGTAGGTGTCAGGTGTCAGGTGTCAGGTGTCAGGCTGAACGTCAGAGTGTCTGAAAAAGCGCCCTTGTGAAGACTCCATATTTTAATGTTAAGGCTTCAGAAATTACGCTCATAATTGCTGACACCTGAAACCTTTCCAGTCCTGACACCTGACACCTGAAACCTGAAACCATGAACTGACCCTAATAGACACATTCCACAACATGGAGATACGATGACAATTGACATACATAAAAAAGCAGCTGCAGCGGTACTTACGCTTTTAATTGGCGGTCTGGTTGCCTCAGGCGCAAATGCGGCCAATCATGCTCTGCTGATCGGTATCGGTAAGTATAAAACCAGAACCCTGGAAGGGCCGCCCCATGATGTGGCGGCGCTCAGGGGCGTGCTGGCGTCGAAGTATGATTTCAAGCGCGAAAACATTCGCACGCTGATCAATCAGGAAGCAGTCAAGTCTAGAATTCTTGGTGAAATTGAGCAGCTGACGCACAGAACCCAGCCCGGGGATCGTATCTTCATATACTTTAGTGGTCATGGAACCAGTCGTCGTGATGATCTGATGGCACTGCCACTGCCCCATGGGTCCGGAGCGCTGGTACCAGCTGATTTTAGCGGAGATCCCAACCAATCCATAGAGGACTTGATGTCGCAACTTATCGTCGGCCGGCGCGATCTCCGTCCCATGCTTGAACGGCTCGACCGGGACCGGCAGGTCCTCATGGTTTTTGATACCTGTTTTTCGGGCAACACCGTTCGGGCAACTGGCGTGATCCAACCTTTAAATCGTAGCCGCTATATTAATTTAGAGTCAAGGAGCGTATTTAAGGAGGAACGATCTATTGGAAGCTTTGAAGAAAATTTAATCCATGACGAACCGTATCCGTATCAAAATATCTTTTATATTTCGGCATCTTCCGAAAATGAGATTGCTAAAGACATCCAACAAGACCTGCTCTATCTGTATCCGACCATAGATGGGAAACCCCATGGTGCCCTAACGGATTCTCTTCTAAGAGTGCTGGCCGGCCAGGTGCAGATTGACACCAATAATGATGGTGCCTGGAGCCAGATGGAGCTGTATACGGCCTTAAGGTCACTGGTTCAGCAGCGGTTTAAACAAACGCCGCAGGCGCTGCCCAAGCAGGGAGGTAACGCCGATAACCTGCACGCCAGAGCGTTTTTCGTGCGCTCGGGTGGTGCCCTTGCTGCAGAAAATAGAACGCCGACATCATCAAAGCCAATCATGCGGGTTCGGATCGTGGAGCCGTTGCCCGTTTTAAAAGCCCATATATCAAAGATTGACGGCGTAATAATCGTAAACGATGACCCGGATCTCATTATCACCAAAGATGGGAATGCGGTCGTTCTGGCTCTGCCGAACATGCATCCGCTTTGCCGGTTTACTTCCTTTGATATTCACCAGGTGGTGGATCGCATTAGACGGCATCTGCGTATTCAACCATTGATCAATCTCGTCTATCCCCAACAGCAGTTTAATGTTGAAATCGAACTCATCGGGTCATACCAAAAAAGCATTATCAGTGAAGATGAAACCTTTGGATTTGAAATTCGCACCGAAAAGCCGGCGTATTTGCTCCTGATAGATGTTGACCCTTCCGGCGCCGTGCATGTCTTACACCCATTTGATAAGTCTGAGCTTCAGCCTTTGGCGCCGGGAGAGAAAAAAATTCTGACGGGGAGGTTACGCGCCCTCTGGCCTTTTGGGACGGAGACCGTGAAATTATTTGCATTTACTCACAAACCGAACGCCCTTGAATTATTTTTGGGCAAAGAAGATATTCATCCCGACTCCGCATTATTTAATAATCTGGAACGGTTGGTTGGGGTCCGCGGGATGGAATCGACCCGGGCCTCAGTACGAACAGACGCCGCTCAAGCCGCACTGAATCTTACCAGCTATCCGAAAGCGGATATGAGAAGATAATGATAGACCGGGGTGAACTGCAAAGGAAATTTTTAATGCTGCGCTCGCTGACCATTTGGATTATCATCTGTATGATGGGGCCGCCAGTTTTAGGGGCTGCTGTTTATCAACCCGGCTACTCGTCGTCGTATGCTCTGGTTGTAGGAATTGATAAATACAGCCATTGGCCGAACCTGGAATATGCTGCCAAAGATGCTGCTGCGATTGCTGCTGTTCTGAAGCAAAAGGACTTTCAGGTGTTCATCCTCACTAATCAAAAAGCCACCAAGCAGAACATTATGGGCCAGCTGGAGACGATCCGCAAATCCGTTGATGCGAACTCAAGGGTGGTATTCTATTTTGCCGGCCACGGTCAGACTGAGGATTTGCCTGGAGGACGGGAGAGAGGCTATATCGTACCTGCCGATGCAGATGCATATGACTGGGAGGGTACCATGCTGCCTATGGATCAGTTGAATCGTACGATCAAGAATTTCAAGGCCAAACATATTCTGCTTGCTTTTGACTCCTGCTACTCGGGCTTGGGCCTGACCCGATCGATAAAACGGCATCCGAAACAAGATTCCGTCTATATCAATAAAATGATGCAAACCAGAAGTATTCAAATTTTAACCGCCGGCAGCCGATCGGAGCAAGCACTAGAAGCCGAAGGCCACGGCTTGTTTACCGATCATTTTTTGGCGGCACTATCCGGAGCTGCGGATATCAACTCCGATGGACACATAACTGCAACTGAGATCTACGCCACAGTGCGTCCAAGCATCACGAAACAATCCCACAGCCGCCAGACACCGCAGTTCGGTTATATCGAAGGCAACGGAGATATTATTTTCTATAATACTCCTGTTATTAAAGATCGTACCACCATTTTGATCGACACAAGGGTCGACGGCATTGATGTGTGGGCCGGAAACTCCGAGATCGGACATCGATTAAAGGCCGGCAGGTACCGGTTAGCGGCATTTGCCGGACCGACCACTATTATCGTCAAAAAAGGCGGACAAACTCTTTATCGCGAACAGGTTAGCCTGCAGGCCAACCACGCCTTTCCTATCCGGATTGGATTCACCATGCCAGTCTCACACCAACGAGAACCTTTTGCGATGCTAACCATAACCAATCGAAATGTTGAGGATTATTCGAATTCAATCGCTTATGATTTGGATAGTGACGGCCGGGAGGAGATTATTACCGCCTCCGGCAGCAGCCTTTATGCGTTCAAAGCCGACGGATCGACGTTATGGAAAAGAAAATTCAAATTTCCGATCACAGTGAATCTAATTGATGATTGGAATTCACAACCAGCCATCGGTTTGTCAGGCGTAGATTATAACAAAGTTCATCTATTGCTTTTAAACAGTGACGGACAAGAGTTGTGGCATCATGTCAGAAAAATCAGGCATTATCATCATGGCAAACCTGACGGTGGTGGAAGAATAGCCAGGCTGGCTGATATTGACCTGGACGGCCGCAAGGAAATTATAGCCATCACTACTGCTAAGCACGCTCTGAAGCCTCGCGGCATTATCGCCTATAATCAGCGTGCTACGGAATTGTGGCGTTATCTTATGGGGCCCAAGCCACAAAACATTGTCATCTGGGAGAACATGGGGGGGCGACCCGACATTGTCATCGGCACATACAGTTCAGTTGATGGAAATCATGAGATGCATAACGGAACCAGTGATATGCAAACCTATGTCATCAGTGTCGACAGCTATGGTAAAACAAATTGGGTTAAACGGATGGGCGAATATTACAGCGGAGTTCGTGTTCTGCTGGTCAATTTAGATAACAATGGTCGCCAAGACCTATACGCCCATAAATTTACGTCATCTAAGTTGCGCGAAGATGATGGTGGAATCTACAAAATTTCTAAATCCGGAAAGATTCTCCAGCGCTTTGATACCAAAAATTCCATTCTGAGTGTGGCTGTTACTTCATCTACCTCAAACCGCGCAGAATTTATTTATGCTGCTGATAATAAAATGAATTTATATAAATTGGATGGCCGCTTGAATCTGATGCAAAAAAAGTCACTGAAGGCCTCATCACCTGCCAAGGAGTTCCGGATAGTCGGGGTTCACGACTATGATGGTGACGGCCAAAATGACCTTTTACTGTATTCCTTTGAGCGCCTTATGAGTGACAAGAACCCACTCACAACGGATGGCCCGAAGACTAAAGTGTTCTATTCCAGTTTGAAACTTCAAATCTATTCGCAGGATTTTTCCAAATTGATAAAAAGTATTTCCTTTTCAGAAGGCTGGGAGAAACAGTATGGCTTTGCTGTCAACGATCTCAATCGTCCGGAGGTACCACATTATCCGTTCATGGCGTTGAGCGACAAGATTACAGTTTACAATTATTAGGCTCTAAGTATTCGAAAGGAGGAGGTAAAGATGAAACAACTTAGAAATGGTTTACTTATTATAATTGTGCTTGGGTTTCAAATTTCATGTGCCGGCACCTATCCGGGCCGCTATAACACCCAGCGCGGTGCGGCAATCGGTGCAGGCTTAGGTGCACTTTCAGGACAGCTTATCGGTAGAAACACAAAAAGTACCCTTCTCGGAGCCGGTGTTGGAACTTTGTTAGGTGCGATTGTAGGAAACGCTGTTGACCAGCACCATCAAATCGTAAGAGAGGCGGCTTTGACGAATAGACGAGTTGTCTACTATGATCATAAAAGAGATCATGCGATCGAGGCGATTCCAGGCCCTGAGGACCAACACACAAAGTGTCGCAAAGTGACAAAGCGCGAGTGGGAAAAGGGGTATCTCGTTAGCGAAAGGGTTGAAGAGGTGTGCGAAGGAGAAAAACTTACAAGTGAATATTAATAGCGAAATATAGATATTTGACTTTAGTCTCTTACGATGTAAATTTTTTTCCAGATTATTGATAAATTGTGGGATTTCGTCTATTAGGGTCTGATTTCGGTTCGAAGCGTTCATCAAATCGGGTTTTGTCGGTTACCAGAAAGCTGTTTGCCCAAGGCATCCAGATCAAAGCGGCAGTAAACGATCCCTCAGCCAGCCTAAAATTCTTAAGCGAAAAAGAGTATGAACGAAAGAATTTTCTATTACCTGGAAGCATGGGGACGTTGTTGACAAAATATACAAACCGGAATATAAATGCGCATTGAAACTGATCAACGAATATGGCGTGTCGTTAGCTGAAACAGCAAGACGGTTGGGCATATCGACATCCGGTGTCGCGCAGATATTAAGGCGGAGTGAGGATGTTTGAGTTTGTACAAATTGTCGACAACCCCCATCGATGAGGCCGTGATTTTAAATTTGTAAAATTTATTCCCGGTTATTGATTAATTGTGGGACAATTGTTATATTAGAATAAAATTTTGTTAAGGAGATAACCGAAATGGCTGAGGGTGTCAATGTCAGAATTACTGGAAAATTACGACGATTTATTGAGGAGCAGACCAGTCCCATCGGTCTTTATGAATCCGCCAGCGAATACGTACGAGATCTGATTCGCCGAGATTACCAGCGGCAAGAAGATCGTAAATGGAGTTGGTTTTTGGATCAACTCCGGCCAGGGATGGAAGCCGATGAGAACGAGTTCGTCCCTTTGGATACTGAGGAAATCATAAAGGCCGCCAAAAAAGAGAAGGCCGGCAATGCGTCATAAGATTTATCCGGCTGCCCGCCGCCGAATTATCGAGATATGGCATTATACGGATAGACCTGGGGTGAGAAACAGGCCGACAAATATGTTCGTGGCCTATATAAGGTTATTGAAAATGCCGCTATCAATAAATATTTGTGGCGGAAGGTTGAACACGAAGATGTGAAGGGAATATTCTTCCTGCGCTATGAACATCACTATGTATTTTTCCGGGAACTACCCAAAGACGTTTTAGGTGTTGTCAACGTTTTGCATGAAAGCATGGATATCCCCAGTCGGCTGAAAGAAGATTTATACGAATAATATCTTTTCGTTAATCTGAAGTAATGCGCAAAACTTGATTTGCACTTTAGCATATTCACACTTAGATATTCGAAACGTCAGCTGGTGTTTTCGAAAATTCGCAAAAAAATATTGTGTTGGAAAATTCGCTAACCCACTAAGAACATTGAATAAGGTTTGGTCGGGGCGGGGTGATTTGAACACCCGACTTCCTGCTCCCAAAGCAGGCGCGCTACCAGGCTGCGCCACGCCCCGATTCCGGTTAGGCGGGATTTACTATCATGCTCAGGCTTTTGTTGCAAGCCTAGGGTTGTTCCTGAGAAAAAAAGTCTTCGATTCCCTTGCTGATCTGTTCGGCAAGATCCATCATAAAACGATCATCGCGTAATTTTTTTTCTTCTGCCGGATTGGTCAGATACCCGACTTCAATCAGGATCGCCGGCATGGCCGCACCCTGCAGCACTGCCAGCGGGCACCCTTCGATCCGGCTTTGGTTGGAATTGATATTTTTGAGGCGGGAATCGATTGCCCGGGCCAGGGACCGGCTTTTCTCAAGGTATCTGCCTTGAATATTTTTCCATAAAATCGGCTTGTTATGTTTCTGATCGACAGATGACGGACCCTGGTTTTGGCCGGGATCAGATTTTGAGAAATTTTGATAAAAAAATAGGGTGATACCGGCTGTACTGTGGGCGAAACTGGCGCCGGTATGTATACTGATGAATACGTCTGCATTCAGGTGATTGGCCAAAGAGGTCCGGTTAACCAAATCTACCCGGTAATTGTCGGTGCGCGTCAACACCACTTTGTATTCCCGCCCAAGATTATCTGCCAGCAATCGTGCCAGCTCCAGCGTGACCGTTTTTTCTAAGGTGCCATCCGGACCCCGGGCACCGAATTCCTGTCCCCCGTGGCCGGGATCTAAAACGATGACCTGTTTGAAGGCTTCAAACAGTGTTTGTTTGGCGATGGCTTGCATTGTGCTGCCGATAAACAGCAAGCTGACGATCAGGGCCAGGCATGGGCGCCGATATTTTTGGAAAACAGGTATCACTGGGTACATCCCAACCCGGACAAGCCGGAATTGAAGATTGACGATTGAAGATTTGTGGTATCGCTCCTGGCCTTCGTAGCCTTTTCGGCGGAGTAGGCTCGCTCTGTCTTTTCTATTTAAATCGATCGTTCGACTCTGTCGTCAGACCCTGTTGTCAGACCCTGAGGTTCTCGAAGGGAGGTCCTCGAAGGGAGGCTCTCGACGGGTAGAATTGCTTAAAATATTCAATCTGGCTATGCATAAATCCTGCGCAAACATGATGTGATTTCAATAAATAGGTACTAAATCCGGATAAACCGGAAATAACAAATTACAAGCACCAAAATTACAAATAAATTCCAAATTACAATATCCAAATCTCAAATAAGATCAAACGCCAATTGTTTGGGATTTTGAATTTGAGTCATTGTGATTTGTTTGGTATTTGTGATTTGTTATTTGAAATTTTTAATTGCTGACACCTGAAACCTCAAGCCGTATCTTACAACATGTTGTCAGAAAAATGCCACTAAGGGCCTAGTACACCGGGAGGCAGAGATAGGGTTCAAGAATCTATAAAACCTGTTGAACATCACCTCCAATTGGTATATGCTCACTACTTTTTACCCCGCTCCTAAATTTCATTGCCGGGGAGGTTGCTATACAGCTATTCGCATTGACAATATCAGGATTGTCTCTTATACTGGTATCTAACGAAATCGGGTATAAAGTCAAGAGGGTAGGTTGTCCGGGGGAAAGTTTTCCGAATAGGCGAGAGTGGCGGAATTGGTAGACGCACTGGACTTAGGATCCAGCTCTGGCGACAGAGTGGGAGTTCAAGTCTCCCCTCTCGCACCAGTTTGAACCTAAACAGAGCGTTTTAACTTAGGTTGAATATTCAGAGCTAAGTGCCTGGGGGGAAACGATTTCAAGGGCTTAGCTTATTAGAAAGGATGAAAATGCAAGTTTCCGTTGAAGATATAAACAGCGTTAAAAAAACGCTTCACATTGAAATACCGGAAGAAGAGGTCGTTCGTGAATTGGACAGGGCCTACAAGGCACTTAAGAAAAATGCCAAGGTAAAAGGCTTTCGGCCCGGCAAGGTGCCCCGCTCGGCTCTGGTGCGGTTATTTAAAAAGGACATCCATGCCGATGTGACATCCAGGTTGATTCAAAGCTCATTTATCGATGCCGTCAAAGAGACCGAGCTAAAAATTGTGGGAAATCCCCAGGTAGATCCACCGGAGCTGGCAGCAACGGGTTCTTATAAATATGATGCCACCGTAGAGATCACCCCTGAGATTAAAGATATTGATTACAGCGGACTGACCCTTAAACGATCGAATTACAGGGTTTCCGATGAGGAGATTGACGCTCAGCTAAAAATGCTCCAGAAAAATTTTGCCCGGCAGCAGAAGATTGAAAAAAATCGGGCGACCGAGCCAGGCGATTTTGTGTTAATAGATTTTGAAGGGTTTAAAGAGGGTCGATCTTTTGCCGAAACCGCCAAAACCGAGAATTTTAGTCTAAAAATTGGCGAAGGTCCCGTTCTTAAAGAGTTTGATGATCAGCTGGTTGGCATGAAGCCCGGTGACAGCAAAGAGTTCAAGGTGACCTTTCCCGAAGACTATCATAATAAAAAGCTGGCCGGCCTGGAGATTTCGTTTCAGGTGACCCTCCATGAAATCAGGGAGGAGGTGCTGCCCGCCATTGACGATGCCCTTGCCAAAAAAGCCGGCCAGTATGAAAATCTGGATGGTTTAAAAAAGGTGATCGCGGATAACCTGGAACAGGGGTATGCCAAACGTATCGAGCAGGAATTGCACGAACAAATTTACAGTGAGTTGATTTCCAGATCTGATTTTGAAGTGCCGGATGCCATGGTCGCAATGGAGCTGGAAGGCATTGTTGAAGAAGCCGTCCGGTCCTTTGCTTATCGCAATATCACCATGGAAGAGTTGGGCCTCACCCGGGAGTCCATCGCTGAAAATTATCGTGACACCGCCTTCAAACAGGTTAAACGTCATCTATTGCTCGGCAAAATAATGGATCAGGAGAGCCTTGCGGTTTCCGATGATGAACTGGAGGACGCTTTAAACGAGATGGCGGAAAACTTCAAGCAGCCGGTCGAGGAGATCAAGAAACATTACGACCAAAACAAGGATAAGCTGGAGTTTTTTAAACATACCCTACTTGAAAAAAAGGCGATCAAGCTTATCATTGAAAGTAGTAAGATCGAGGACATAGAGCCTGAAAAAGCGGAAGCTGCCGACAACCAAAGCGAGCAGGCTGCTTTAGAGGATTGACAATTGACCGAAAATTAAAGGAGAGATTCTGTGCCACTAATACCCATGGTCATCGAGCAAAGCAGTCGGGGCGAGCGCGCCTATGACATTTATTCCAGACTGCTTAAAGACCGGATTATTTTTCTCGGAACTGCGCTGAATGATGAGGTTGCCAATGTGTTGATCGCGCAACTGCTGTTTTTGGAGTCCGAAGATCCTGACAAAGATATCAACTTTTTACATTAATTCACCCGGCGGTCTGGTTACCGCCGGAATGGCCGTGTATGACACCATGCAGTATATCAAGTCGGACGTAACCACGGTATGCATCGGCCAGGCGGCCAGTATGGGTGCCGTATTGCTGACAGCCGGTGCCGAAAGGTAAACGTTACTCGTTGCCAAACTCCAGGATCCTCATCCACCAGCCCATGGGCGGCTTTCAGGGACAGGCTTCTGACATTGAAATCCAGGCTAAAGAAATTTTGCGCATGAAAGATACTTTGAACCGTATCCTGGTCAGGCATAGCGGCAAGGACTTAGAGCAGATTCAAAATGATACCGATCGAGATTTCTTCATGAGCGGTCAAGAGGCCAAAGAGTACGGCATCATCGATCATGTGATCACCACTCGAGACGACCTTGACAAAATAGAAGTGGCGGAGGCTTAACATGCCAAAGAAAAAAGACGAAAATGACAATCTCTTTTGTTCATTTTGCGGTAAAAATCAATCAGAGGTCAGAAAACTGATTGCCGGCCCGGCGGTTTATATTTGCGACGAATGCATCCAGCTTTGCAGCGAAATTATTGAAGAGGAGAGCGAAAAGGATACCAAAGACTCGGAACAGGTCATGGTTCCCAAAGAAATCAAGGGCCGGCTGGACAGCTACGTCATTGAACAGGAAGCCGCCAAAAAAGTACTTTCCGTTGCGGTTTACAACCATTACAAGCGACTTGATCCCAACTTTAACACCGGTGAGGTCGAAATCCAAAAGAGCAATATTCTTTTAATCGGCCCGACCGGCTGCGGAAAAACCTTGCTGGCCCAGACACTGGCCCGCTTTTTAAATGTTCCCTTTACCATCGCCGATGCCACCAGTCTGACCGAAGCCGGTTATGTCGGCGAGGACGTCGAGAACATCATCCTGGCATTGCTCCAAAATGCCGACTACGATGTGGAAAAGGCCAAGCGCGGAATCGTTTATATTGATGAAATTGACAAAATTGCCAGCAAAACGGACAATCCCTCGATTACCCGGGACGTATCCGGGGAAGGGGTCCAGCAGGCATTATTGAAAATAATTGAAGGGACCACCGCCAGCGTACCGCCCAAAGGCGGTCGCAAGCATCCCCAGCAGGATTTTGTCAAGGTCGACACCTCGAACATACTTTTCCTATGCGGCGGTACCTTTACCGGCCTGGAGAAAATCATCCAGCGAAGGCTGGGATCCAAAATGATGGGATTCGGCGCCAAAATCATTCAGGAAAAAGATAGAAGTATCGGCGACAGTCTGAAATTGGTACAACCGGAGGATTTGATCAAGTTCGGGCTGATTCCGGAATTTTTGGGTCGCCTGCCGGTGATTGCCACCCTGGGTGAATTAGATGAAGATGCCCTGATCCGCATACTGACAGAGCCGAAAAACGCTCTACTGAAGCAGTTTAAGAAGTTATTCGAAATGGAAGGGGTCAACCTCAGATTAACCGACAGCGCCCTTGCGGCCATCGCCAGGGAAGCCACCAAACGAAAATCCGGGGCTCGGGGGCTGCGCGCGATTTTGGAAACTTGCATGCTGGATATTATGTATGAACTGCCATCCGCTGAAAATGTGAAAGAATGTGTGATCGGTGAAGATGTTGTCTTGAACAAAGAAGAACCGATTTTGCTATATGAGCAGACCAAAAAACAAGCCTAAAAGAGAGTTGAGATTACATAACTATGGTGAATATTCCGAAATTTTTCAAAGACGAAGAATCTGATGCTTCAAAGTTATTGCTTCCGCTTTTACCCTTGAGGGACATTGTTGTTTTTCCCCCATATGGTGGCCCCCCTTTTTGTGGGACGGGAAAAGTCGGTCAATGCGCTTTCCGATGCCATGAATAAGGATAAGAACGTCTTCCTATCAACCCAGACCAAAGCCGGGATCGATAATCCCGGTGAGGAAGATATCAGCCAGGTGGGAACAATTGGTAAGGTCCTGCAGCTTTTGCGACTCCCGGACGGCACGGTAAAGGCATTGGTAGAAGGCCAAACCCGGGCCAAGATTGTCCGCTTTATCGATAGCCAGGATTTTTTTAAGGTAGAGCTCGAAAAAATTGCCATCCAGGGTCTGCCGCTGGCTGAAGCCGAGGCATTGACGCGTTCCGTTCAGGAAGGTTTCGAAGAATATGCCAAACTTAACAAGAGTATTTCCAAAGAACTGATAAGCAATGTTGCCTCAATATCCGACCCATCCCGGATGGCCGACACCGTAGCCGCCCATTTTTCGTTTAAAATTGAAGATAAACAACGCTTGCTGGATACGGTTGATTTGTCCGAGAGAATGGCACTGCTGTTGAGTCTGATAAAAATGGAGATTGAAGTTTTCAGAATGGATCAGCGCATCAAAAGCAGGGTCAAGGAACAGATGGAAAGCACCCAGAAAAATTATTACCTGAATGAGCAGATGCGTGCCATCAAAAAGGAAATGGGTTCCGAAGATGACGCTGCCGACGAAATCAAGGAACTGGAAGAAAAGATAAAAAACAAGAAGATGTCCAAGGAGGCCACCGAAAAAGTCGAGCAGGAGCTTAAAAAATTAAAAATGATGACGCCCATGTCGGCCGAGGCAACGGTGGTCAGAAACTACATCGACTGGATTATCAGCCTGCCCTGGTTTGAAAATACCGAAGTGGCTGATGATCTCGATGAGTCTGAGAAGATTCTTGATGAGGATCATTACGGGCTTGAAAAACCCAAAGAAAGAATATTGGAATATCTGGCGGTTCAGGTCCTGGTCAAAAAGATCCGCGGCCCGATTCTTTGCTTTGTCGGCCCGCCCGGCGTCGGAAAAACCTCCCTGGCCAAATCAATCTCGCGGGCCACGGGACGCGAATATGTCCGTCTGTCTTTAGGCGGCGTGCGGGATGAAGCTGAAATCCGCGGACACCGCAGGACTTACATCGGTGCCCTGCCGGGCAAGATTATTCAATCTCTGAAAAAGGCCGGTGTTAATAATCCGGTTTTTTGCCTGGATGAGGTCGATAAAATGAGTATGGATTTCCGCGGGGATCCTTCAGCCGCCTTATTGGAAGTTCTGGATCCGGAACAAAACTTCGGCTTCAATGACCATTATCTGGATCTTGATTATGATCTGTCCGACATCCTTTTTATCACCACTGCCAATACGCTGCCGGATATTCCGCTGCCCCTGCAGGATCGGATGGAGATTATTCGGCTGCCCGGCTACACCGAATATGAAAAATATTATATCGCCGAAGGATTCCTGGTACCCAAACAGATTAAAAACAATGGCCTTGAAGATAAAAATGTCACCTTTTCTAAGAATTCCATCCTGACCCTCATTCGGCGCTATACCCGTGAAGCCGGTGTAAGAAACCTTGAGCGGGAAATTTCATCCGTATGCCGCAAACTGGCCCGTAGAGTTCTGAAAGAAAGAGACAAAATCGAATTCAAGGTAACTGAAAAATCAATTCTCAAATATCTGGGGCCGTTTCGATTCCGCCAGGAGGAGGTGGAAGAAAAAGACCAAGTCGGCTTGGTAACCGGATTGGCCTGGACCCCGGTAGGCGGCGAATTGTTGTTTATTGAAACTTTGATCATGCCCGGTAAAGGTAAATTATCCGTTACCGGTAAACTGGGTGATGTCATGAAGGAATCCGCCCAGGCCGCACTCAGTTATGTTCGTTCCAGGGCAGATAATCTTATGATCGAAGATGGGTTTTACAAGAAATATGACATCCATATTCACATTCCGGAAGGGGCCATACCCAAGGATGGGCCTTCGGCCGGTATTTCAATGTGCACCTCACTGGTTTCTGCCCTGACCAAACGAAAGGTACCTCGAGATATCGCCATGACCGGTGAGATCACATTGCGGGGACGGGTACTTCCCATCGGCGGGTTGAAAGAAAAAATAATCGCCGCCCACAGAGGTGGAATTAAAAAAATTCTTATTCCCAAAGAAAACGAAAAGGACTTAAAGGATGTTCCCAAAAGCATATCCAATCAACTGGATATTGTCTCGGTGGAACATATGGATGAAGTGCTGACCCATGGTTTGATTCTGGATGAAGGCGATACCCTTTTTCAGAAGGTGGACATTCCTTTTGAAATGACGGTTGAAAACTCGGAGGAACCCAGACGGTTGGTTTAGATGTGTTGCGGGTTGTATATTCAAACACAATTAAATTGCGCTTGACAAGATAGGTTGAAATTGTTACCTGTCTTGTTTCCGTGGCGTAAGCCAGAAATTGATTTGGGCGGGTAGCTCAGTTGGGAGAGCGGCGGCCTTACAAGCCGTAGGTCACAGGTTCAAGCCCTGTTCCGCCCACCACTTTAAAGTGTTAAAAGTGGTGGCGGGAAGGTCGCCGGATCGAGTCTATCTCACAATATTTCGGAGGGATATCGTTACAAAAAATGGGGGCGTAGTTCAGTTTGGTTAGAACGCCGGCCTGTCAAGCCGGAGGTCGCGAGTTCAAGTCTCGTCGCTCCCGCCACAATAAAATAAGGGGTTTAGAAGAAATTCTAAATCCTTTTTTTGTTGAAAATATTCTCATACCCAACACCCAGTCAATTTTTCGCTTACTTTTGGCCTCCAAATTGCTTTCTGTGGCATATCGGACATTCTGCCAATATTGCCATGTTTCCCCCCCTCCTTAATTGTCCCTGGACGAAGATGAGTTGACAATAATTAAATTTAAGATTTACTTGACTTGACAACCGCAAATCATGTTACTGTACTTCAGAAATTTATACAGCATCGTTGATAGTGGCAATAAACCTATTAATAAGGTTTCGAGATCAAGATTTGTACAAATGCTGGAAAAGGTGTGTGAAAAGCTAATCATTTCTGGAATCGATTTACATGGAGGGACTCGACATAGCACAGTTTCGGCATTAAGGTTGCATTATACACCGGAGCAAATAAGGCTTTCGATACATGTTTACAAATGGGTATTCCAGAATCAACGGAAATTTATAAGGTAGCTTCGAGGTTAACAAAAAGTAAAAATCCTATAGATATTGCGGTAAACTTAAAAAAATGATAAATTATTATAGTTGATTAGTTAACCTAACCAGCCAATATTTTTTAAGAAATCGAGAATATCATTGCTATGGAAGCAAAACCTGAGATAAACCGAATTGACGTGGTATTGTTAGGGGATTTTAATCCTAAAATATTTTCACCTGCATGGTTGGCTGCACATGACCTAATTGGAGAACAAGAGTCCGAAGATGCTAATATTGAGATTATCCACTCAGACGTAGCAATTTTTAGCCTCCCATGGTTCAGAGCTCAGATAACAAGGGATCGTTTCTCAATATTTACGGAACAGGAAGCTTATTTTGGGATTCTGTATGATCTGGTTTCTCATGCTTTCAAAATACTTGAGCATACACCAATTCATACTTTTGGATACAACTGGGGAATGCACTTCAAATGTAATTCAGAAGAAGAGTGGCATGGTTTTGGTCATTATGTGGCTCCCCCAAAAATTTGGACAGGCATCTTAGAAAATCCTGCCTTGTTCAGATTAGAAATGACAGAAAAATATCCACCTTCAGACCTGTTAGATGGAACGATGAAGATACGTGTTGAACCATCGAGAAGAATCAATTTGGGAGTATTTATAAATATAAATCATCATTTTGCAGTTCCTGAAAAAGAATCTGTCAGGGGTTGCAGGCTAATTATGTCTAAATTTGAAGAGAACTGGGAAAATTCAAGAAAAAAATCAGAAGAATTAATATACCAACTTTTAGGAAATTTTGAGGAGACGATTTAATATGTTTGCAGCTCAAAGATACTTCGACTCATCGTCATTAGGCGTTGACGAAGATTTTATGACAATAACTAGTCGCCTGGAAAAAGATTTGCATGTTGAGCTAACACAACCCAGAATTAAATCCTTTTATTATGAACCTTCTTTAGAACCGGATGACGAAGATATTTTATTTGATAACAAAAAAGAAAAGGGCACTTCTCCTATATTGGCTCCAGTTAGAAAGAACCCCGTGGCGTTAGTTCCGAAGTCAGATTATCGTCCCAGAATATTCAACGCAATTAAAAGCTGGGAAGGTTTTGTCATTGATATATACCAAGATTATTTCGCCGCGAGGATTACAGATTTAAATGAAAAAGAACAAGATGAAGATGTTGAAATATTGCTAAAAGACGTTTCAGAAGATGATAAAAAATTAGTGGTTCCGGGTGCCATATTCTATTGGCATGTCGGATATGAAAATGAGAGAGGCACTGTAAAAAGAAGCTCAATAATAAGATTTAGACGAATGCCAAGATGGAGTAGTAGTGATTTTAGAAAAGCGCGAGAATTAGAAGCTAAGATAAAAAAGTTATTACAGGGAGATGAATGAATTTAATACCAGATGATGATGAGATAGAAGTATCATTATTTGGTCCAGGGTATGGAGAAGGGATCCTCATCCATCTCGGGAGTAAAGAATGGATTGTTGTAGATTCCTGTATAAACCCTGAAACCGGTAACAGCGTAGCTTTAGAATACTTTGAAACTATAAATGTAAATCCAAGTTCCGTTAAGCTTATTATTGCTACTCACTGGCATGATGATCATATTAGAGGGTTATGTGATGTAGTAAGAAATTGTAAAAAAGCTGATTTTGTAATTTCTGAAGCTCTAATTGAAGATGAATTTATTAACTTGGTATCGTGTTACAGCGGTACAAAAATGATAAAATCATCATCTGGGCTAAAGGAAATGTCAGAAATATTTTCATATCTAATAAAAAAAAATAAAATTCCAAAACGTGCTATTGCCGATAGGCCATTGATTAGTAGTGGAAAAGACGATTCAGGACTAAAATATAAAGTCACAGCATTATCGCCCTCAGATGCCTCCATACTTTTATCAAATACCCAACTCGCTAATTTAATACCGCAAATTAAAAATGAAATTAATCGCCTGCCTTCTCTTACACCCAATTATGCGGCAGTTGTGTTGTTGATATCTATTAGTAATAAAAAGATTCTTTTGGGATCAGATTTAGAATCGGGGGCTAATGAAAATACGGGATGGATCGCAATTTTAGACTCAAAGACAAAACCATCAGGGAAAGCAAGCGTTTTTAAAGTCCCCCATCATGGATCATCGAATGCTGATTCACCGAGAGTGTGGAATGAAATTCTTGTTCCCGAACCACTGGCAATATTAACGCCATTTAAGAGAGGAAACGTAAAACTGCCTAAGTATTCTGATATAAAAAGAATATGTGGCAAAACAAAAAACTGCTATATTACAGCGGATATAAAAGATAAAAAGGTAAAATCCAAAACAAAAATAGAAAAAATCATGGATGAAACATTGAGAAACAGAAAGCTAACTCACTCAAGTTTCGGCCAGATTAGATTACGCACAAAATTAAAAGACGGAAATGAAAGTTGGGAAATTAAGCTTTTCGGACAAGCGAATAGGCTTGATACCTTATTGAATAATTAAATTTCGATTCTGTCAACTCAAGTATCGGTCAGAACAAATTATCCACGGGTAGGGGCCAGGGAAGCCCTTTTCGGTCGATCCCGCCTATCCCGTGGGATTGTTAAAGTGCTGCGAGAAACCTTACCCCTTATTCCTATATGGTAAAGCTTCTCTCGCATTGCCCGCAAACAGCACTCAATATCGCGCAAACTTTCACGGTAAGTCAGCTGGGCAAAAGCCATGCATAAAAGCTGTTTGTAGCATGTAAAAGAACGTACTCGGTAATTACCATTATAACGATTGACACATTGACGAAATTTTTTAAGAGGCAGGAAATCCATTACCTGAGAAAAAACAGTTTGCCCTTGGTACATTGATAAGCTCCTTTCGCACTGGAAGATTGCCGCCAAAGGAGTCTGTCACCAAGTTCAAACCAATTTCAAGTCGATCCCTTTTGTTTTTGTCGATATATCAATTTATTTCAATTAGTTAATCATTGTTTTGAAAATCTTAACCGGACAGCAGTGATATTGAGACTACTATGGCAAGTTCGATCATAACCGGAACCGGTAGCTATATACCCGCCATAAAGGTGCCTAACCGGCAATTTCTTGAAAATGAATTCTATCAGGCTGATGGGACAAAAATAACCAAAGCCAGCGAAGATATCGTTAACAAGCTTCAAGAAATAACCTGTATCCGCGAGCGGCGATATGTCGAAGATGATCTTACCACTTCCGACATGGCTTATCTGGCGGCCAAAAATGCTTTGAACGGTATTGACAGGGGAAAGTCTTGATTACATCATCGTCGCTCAAAATCTTGGGGATGTTAAGGCCGATAACAATACACCCGATATGGTTCCCACCATTGCCGCCCAGGGTAAAACACAAACTGAGAATAAAAAATCCGTATACCGTGGCCTATGATATTCCCTTTGGCTGTCCGGGATGGCTGCAAGGGAATGATAACGGCTGATTATTATATAAAGTCCGGTGATGCCCAAAGAAAAGTAATGGTCATTGGCGCGGAGACATTGTCGAGGGTATCCGATCCCCATGATATCGACTGCATGATATACTCTGACGGCGCCGGAGCGACCGTGCTGGAAGCATCCGAAAATGGCGGGGGTGTTCTGTCCCATGTCACACGATCCGATACGTATGATAATGCTTACCTGATGACCCTCGGCAAATCATATGGGCCCGGCTGCAATGGTGATGAGTTGTTCATTAAAATGGATGGACACGATATTTATAAATATGCCGTCAGAACAGTTCCGAAAGTCGTGAAAGCAGAGCCTCGACAAGGCCGGATTAACGTTGAGCGATGTGAAAAAGGTCCTGATCCACCAGGCCAATCAAAAGATGGATGAGGCAATTTTAGAGCGGCTCTTTAAGCTTTACAGAATAGATGATATCCCCGAGCACATTATGCCGATGACGATTTCCTGGCTGGGTAACAGCTCCGTGGCCACATTGCCGACCATGCTCGACCTTTTGCAGAGAGGGAAAGCTGGAAAACCATCGACATTGCACCCGGGGGATATTGTGGTATTTGCTTCGGTCGGTGCCGGTATGAACATCAATTCGATGGTCTATAAAATGCAATGATACAGAGTTTCCTGGTTTGAAATATCAATCTGATTTCTTTATTAATTGATTTCTCAATGTCTGCTTGATTCTCTCCCGGGGCTCCGAAAAAGAAGATTCGGAGGGTCTCAGCTCTTCACCAGGATCCTCCTCGGTACGGATTGCCTTTCTTATCAACAGCAATTGGTCGCGGAATCGCGCGCAATATTTACACATTTGAAGGTGAAACCGTATCATCATTTGCTGGTGAAACGGCAAGACGCGATCCATTGATTCAGAAACTTTTTGTGAAACTTCATTGCAGTTAAACATCCAGTGTGCCATTCGTAACCCTCTAGTTATACACAGCGTCATGATAAATTGCGTAATCACCCTTTGAATCGTTGATTTTAAAACTACCGTCTAGGGTCAAACTTGCAGAACGCTGTGTATGTATGCTCAATGATTTGTGTCGTTCTATATAGAATCTTCCATCCAGTTTTCTTCCAGGCAGCCGCGAAGCCCCAGGCGGGCGCGATAAAGGATAACCCAGCTGTTGGTCGCGGTAATATTCAACTCCTTACAAATTTCCTCGGTGCTTAATCCATCAATTTCACGCAACATAAAAACTTCGGCCTGACGGCCGCGCAATTGGGCCAGACACCGATACAGAATATCCATAAATTCTTTCTGCTGATAAAGTTTTACCGGATCGACGGTCCAATTTTGGGGTCGAAATTTCCACTTCCCCCGGTCATCGAAACTTGCCTCAACCTGATCTGTCTGAGAATCAAAATTTTCAAGCACCTTTTCTTTAACGCTTTTACGGATGTGATCAACAATTTTGTGTTTAAGTATGGCCACCAGCCATGACTTGAGGCTGGAACGGCCCTGGAAGTTCTCTCGCCCCCGAAGCGCTGCCAGAAAGGTTTCCTGAACCAGATCCTCGGCCATAACCGGGTCTTTCACCCGCACCAGAGCAAAACGATAAAGAATTTCTCCGTAACGGTCCACCCAGCTTTCAGCTTCGTCTCCGTCCGGCTCAATCGTTTTGGTATGAGACTTTTCCTGATTTTCATTGGGCCGCCGAGGGTTTGATTTCTTAAGATCGGGTCTTTCCTTATTGTCTTTGGCCGCACTTTCCGCTGCGCCCGCCTTCACACCCGTTGACATTTCTTCTTCTGACATTTCTATCTCCCTGAAAATACCGAACCTAATTCTTATAGCATATACAAGAATAATATCGCTGAAGTCAAGAAAATGTGCCTTACTTTATCCGCTGAGCCATGGTGAACTTCGCGATCCCCGATGGGAGAACGCTGAGAAAGTTATAATATTAATATTCAATCGACAATATTCAATTACCAGGTTATCTGGAAAGAACAAGTGTATTGGATTTTGTGGAAGCCGCTCCCACAGGTGTTTTTTTTGGGCTTACCGGATAAGCGCATTCAATTATTTGAAATAGCCCCATAATTTCTTTTTGCCACAAAATGCACAATCTACCTGAGGCTGTCTAAGTGCCTATAAAGTGAACCCACATTGTAATATCTGGCCGGCTCAAACGACTATTTAGTAGAATGAATGAAAATTTGTTTGACAGAATAAACTGTTATCTCGAGTGCTCAAACCTGAGAGCCGCTAACGTTTTTTTAACCGATTGATTCGGGTATATCGGGACACGATTTGTTTGGACAGACTTTTCAGAGATCGAAGTTTACGGATTTCGGCCCGGATAGAGATCAGCGAGTCGGACCGGCTCTATCACGGGTTAGGACAAATAATGCTAAAAAAGCTCGAAGCGCATTTGCAGCGCGATTTTAAAAGCAATTAGTTAACATTATGCCGACACCTTCGAATGCAAAAATACAAAGCTTGCAGCACTGCGGCCATCTGCTGTGGGAATATTCATTTTATATCCGCCAGGAGCTGCGCAATCCGGCAATTTATCTGACATCCGCGCTGATCGGCCTTTTGGCAATATGGATGATGAATGCGCCTTCGATTATTCCCTTTCTAATACCATTTATTGTTCAAACAGCCGCCCATGCGATTTTGCGATTCAAAAACAGGGATGTCAATACCCTCTTGATGCTGCCGGGCCAACGGGAAGATCCGACCTTTATTATGGATCTTGACGGCAACATCGTGTTATCCGCCGGTAAGACAGAGCAGCTATTCAAGAAAATCTCCATCACCAACATGATTGATTTGATCGGAGCCGACGCTTTCGATCGTCTCATCAACCAATTGGATCACAGCTGCATCGATCCGGAAACCCGATCCATCGACATATATTCCGGACGGCTGGAAAACTGGTACGAAATCAAATTCAAGCCGATCGTATCCCGTTGCGGCAGGCTTCCTGAAAGATTGCTGATCTGGCCCGTGAAAACGACGAACAGTTTTTGCAAAAGGTCATGGGGCTTTGCGCCGCCGCCGAGTACAGTGACGAAATCACCGGCCGGCATATCTTGCGGGTAAATGCTTACAGCCGACTGATCGCCGGGGAGCTCGGATTTGATTCGGATTTCGTGGAAAACATTGGGCGAGTGGCAGCGCTGCACGATATCGGCAAGGTGGCCATTCCGGAACTGATCAAGCTCGCCAAACCCTATAACCGGGACCAGCGCCTGGAGATGCAGATGCACACCATCTACGGTGCCCGCATCATCGAGACCATGATGGCATGTTCCGAAAAGGAAGATCCCCGTATGGTCATGGCTTACAACATCGCCCTTCATCATCATCAGACCTTCAACGGGAAAGGCTAGCCTCGTTTAAAATCAAACGGCACCATCCAGGCGCCCCTGGGCAGGGATTATGCGGACTATCAAAGTCATGCGCCCCTGTCAGGGACGGAAATCCCC
>PVMK01126967.1_pt1 | contig 35736 bp, 36 predicted proteins | sample 1853481 | NCBI WGS metagenome assembly PVMK01 (sample SAMN08533507, study PRJNA380276) | Marine sediment metagenome, whole genome shotgun sequencing project. | reverse complement strand
TATCGGTGGTTCACTGGGGGGCGCCTTAATACTTGCTTCAATGCGCTGGATCGCCATATAAAAACAGGGGCTCGAACCGGGCCCCTGCCAACACCATTGTTTTTAGGGTTCTGTTCTGCCTGGAGGAATAATACCCCCATCACACTACTTACCGGTACGTTGCAGACAATCGAATTCGTCATAAACGTCTTCTTCGCCTGCTGGCGGTGTAGGGCCAAACGGAAATGCGACACTCAAACGCACATGACCGCGAGAAAAAGGACCGCCGGAAAAATCTGGAAGAATCACCAGCGCATCCATTAGTCACATCTATAAACAGATCGGAGAATCAACATTAACTTCCCGTCGCAGAGCCAATTATTTCAGGGCAGATTGGCCAATTAAAAAAGCTCAGGAAGTTCCTTTATGCGGATTAATTTGAATAATATCTGGCTTAACGCAGACAAACTTGGCGTAAACCTACAATGCATTCGAATTGCCAACGTATCCAACTGTTGGTTGAATCTATCTGCTTCCGCCTATTGATGCGGGCGCAACCAATCGCAACTTTAATCCCGCACGTTGATGATGATCTTGCCAACGGAACGCTCTGTCTGGCTGCGTTCATGAGCCTCACGAATTTCATCGAGGGTAAATTCACTGTCAATGACCGGTCGAAGTTTTCCGGCTTCGATCCAGTCAACCAGAATCTGCAGATCAGCAGCCGTTGGCGTCCAGGCAACAAAATAGCCCTTACCTAATTCACGCTCTGTCTGACCAGGGATAAAAAAATCGATTCCTGGCACAGGAACCAGCGTCAGGTATATACCATCACTTGTTAATACCTGTTTTGCTTCATCATATTGGTACACACCTACCGTGTCATACACGATGTCGTAAGACTCTTCTGTATCCAGCGGGTCCTGCTGCGTGTAATCGATAACCGCATCGGCGCCCAGTGATGCGACGAGATCAGTATTTCTGCCACTGCATACACCGGTCACGTGCGCGCCCATATTCTTTGCAATTTGCACGGCAAGGGTACCCACCCCGCCTGATGCACCTATGATAAGAATTCGCTGACCAGGCTTCAGCCCTGCACATTTTTGCAATCCATTGATTACTGTCAGGCCAACGAGAGGAATTGAAGCTGCCTCACCAAAAGAAAGATCCTTGGGTTTGCACACCACCGTACGAGGATTTAGTTCAGCGTACTCGGCATAGCAACGTCCGGTGCCCACATCCGAGCGTGCCATTATTTCATCACCGGCTTTAAAGTCGGTCACTTCCTCACCCACTTCCGCAACAACACCCGCGCAATCAAAGCCGAGTATCATTGGAAAATCATCGCCATAGCGCGCCACCATCTGGCCCTCACGCATTTTCCACTCTATCGGATTGATATTTGTTGCGTACACTTCAACTAGTATCTGATCCGGGCCGATAGTTGGTTTTGGGATATCCCTAACCTGCATCACATCCACAGACCCAAATTGATCCAGTACAGCAGCTTTCATTATTCTTCTCCCCGAGCTTTGCAAGCAGGATAACCTGACTGGCTAAAACAACCCAAATTCTGTTAAAAAGTGGGCAATACAAGTAATCTGTACACAATACCGCGGAACCTGTGGATTGACCATCAGGAATTGTTTCAACTATATTTGATGCGACCGCCTGCAGTGATAAAGTCCTGGGCAGTAAATAAATACCGGAGAAAATGCATGGCTGAGGTAATCGGGAAAAATAAGCAAACTAAATCCGTTAACGGCGTAGACCGCAGAGCTTTCATTGCAGCAAGTGCCGGATTGGCTGCTTTGACCGCCGCGTGCGAGTCGCCAGAGGGCCAGCCCAAAACACCTCTAGCCGGTAAGACGGCAGCTGCCACTGCGCCTACCGCACCTTTTGATTCCATCCGTGACTATATGGCTGCCATGGAAGCTCACGGCCTGCTAATGCGCTTCCCGGAAATTGATCAGGATAAGTACGAAGCAACCGGATTATTTTTCAGGGCCACCGATCTGTTTGGCATGTATGGAACACCTGCCATGATCTTTGAAAAAATAAAGATTGATGGCAACTGGATCGATGGACCCGTCATGGCCAATACACAAGGACACTGGAATGCGGACAGTATTGCTTTTGGCCTGACACCGGAACCACGTGAACATTATAAAAACTACCGTGCTGTCAAAACGGAAATGAAAAAATTACTCGCCGCAAACAATGGCAGATATCCTGAAATTACGCCTAATAAGCTCGAACGTGCCGATGCGCCCTGCAAAGAAGTAACGCTGGAAGGCGATGAAATCGACCTGACGAAGTTTGCGTTTATGCAGACAAACCCTGCCGACGATGGCCGATACATTAATTCCGCATCAGTATTTACATCTGACCCGGAAATGGGCCCCAATTACGGCACCTATCGCTGTGCTTTACGCGGGCCAAGACACCTGGGCTTTAACCCCGAACCGAACCAGACCGGCTATAAAATGATAATGGCCGCAAAAAAGCGTGGCGAAAAAACAGCAAAAATTGCCCTGGTACTCGGTCAGGACCCCATAGTCTGGATGATCAGTGGCAGCAGGGTTGCGCCCCGCTTTGGCCCCAAACCCGTGGACGAATTAGCGGTAGCAGGCGGACTGCGCGGTAAAGCCCTCGATGTTGTGCAATGCGACACCAACGATATGCTGGTACCCGCCCACTGCGAAATGGTAATCGAAGGCGAAGTACCACTAGACGATGCATCAATGGAACCGGAAGGCCCGTTTGGTGAAATGTTTGGTTACCTCGGCCCCAGAAAGGCCAGCAATTTAGTAATCAACGTTACGCGAGTTACACACCGTACTAAACCATGGCTCATGAACGCATTTACTGGCATGCAGCGTGGCATGCTGACCGCCCCAATGGACGCGTTATACGAAGTCTTTCTGAAAAAGCGTATCCCGTCGCTGGTTGAATACCAGACCCCGCAATACTGCATGGGCGTAGTGTTTATGAGCATTGACAAAACTCAGCCAGGCGAGGGTCTTAAGTCCGGCAAAGCAATCGCCAAAAGTAATCCGATTGCCAAGGTAGTGATCGTCGTGGATAAGGATATTAATATTCTTGACCCGGTCGAAATGCTGATGGCCATAGGTTCTCGCTGGCAGCCCTACCCGGCCGCTGAAATCCTTGAAGAAGCCTTCGGCCTGATGACAGACCCAAGCCAGGTGGAGTACCAAAAAACCAGCAAGATAGTGATTGATGCGACCATGCAACTGCCCGGTGAAGGCGGCCAGGAGGAATTCCCTCTGCGCAACCGCACCCATCTGGAACAAGGTGAACCAGATATCTGGGAAATAGTTGATGCGAAATTTGGTGAGCAGCTTAGAAACTGGAAAGAAGTCTGATACTTCTGCCACATAAAATTCAGCTGAAGAAAATATGCAAACAAACCATCGGACTTTTTACGGATGCTTCCAAACCAGTTTTCAGGTGCTTTACAAGTATTAGCTGTAGAAATATATCCCTGCGGGTAAAGCTCTAATTACTGGTCCCGGCGCCAGATTTGTTTCGCATGAAACCCCTGCTTCCATAGCCATACGTCCGTGTAAAGGATTCGATCCGGAACAATCTTAGCGATTTGCCGTTCGAAGGGCTTGCTGCAATCCATACCTAAATCTTCCATCCACGGCTGCCATTTAAAAATTTCCATGCCATGATCCCAGCCGGGCGTATGTGGCTCAATAATTTCTACCTGCCCGAAAAACTGCGCTCCACGGCCACTCTGCCAACCGATGTAGGGCATATGAATTGCAGCACAAATATTGGGATCACGCTGCATGGCTGCTAATTTTGGTGTGCCGGGGTCCGGCAAACAATATAGATTCAGACCATCTGCATAATATTCGATGGGACTGGCGATAGGCTTCCCTGCTTTGCTAATGGTTGCCATTACCATCATATTTACATGCCCAAGTAACTCCTGAATACGATCTTCAAGTTGTTCGCGCGGCAACTCCTTTTCCGGCCAGGGTGGTTCACACCAGGGATAGGCTGTACTCATGGCATTACTCCGTTGTTCTGAATATCGCTACGATAACCCGCATTGACTCCAAATGTTAATGCAGACAGGCCCGGCCGCAGGCCTGCACATGAGGGTGCATCACTAAAACCATTGATACAAAATCAAGGCTTAAAAATCACAGGGGAGAAAATAAACCGGAGATGTTTCTCCAGATTACATCAAGCCTGAACAGCTTCCGCTGCAGGCAATTCAGGCAATTTAATTTCGTGGTTTTCACTGTAGAGATAGTCGTTAAAAACATGTTCTACCGTCAGCATCTGGTAACTTCCATCAGGCAACTTGTTGGTTGTATCCTTTAAACGATAGGTATTTTGACCGCAAGTCCAGACATTATGCTGACTAAAGTGATAACAGATGCAAATCTTGTCTTTCACCGGCAACTTTTTACCATCCTTATCGTTGCCAGTTGCATAATAAGCATCAACATAAAGACAGGTACCCTTACTACTCAGCGTATAGCCCAGCGGTTCACACTGCGGCTTGATGTTTGCCCCGATGGCAGGACTATTTTTCAGCATACGCATGAGGTAGCCCGTCGCAGACAGGCTGTTAACCACAATATCCTCTTCTGAGGCAGCGAAGTACTGCTGCTTGACCTGGGGCGGCAAGCCACATTCCTCAGTCACCGTAAAACGCGTGGCCACCTGCACAGCACTACAGCCCATCTCTATGTATTCAACGCCATCAGTACCGGTAAATATTCCACCAGCCGGTATGACTGCTATATCGAGTTTTTCGTTACGCATATAATCAAGCACTTCGGGCACTATTTTTTTCAGGTCATAATCAGCCCAGTCTTCACCAAAACCAAGGTGTCCACCGGCCAGTGGCCCTTCAACAATTGCGTAATCAGGCAAACGATCCAGCTTTTTTCCTGAGCGGATAAATATTTTTAGTGCCCTCACGCTGGAAACAATAATGCCAATTTTTACATCCCGAAAACGTGGATGATCCTTAATAAGCTTTAGCGTGCCGTTGTGCAGACCAGCTGATAACGTAATACCATCAATGCCCTCATCAAGTGCTGCTTTCAGACGCGTGCCCAATGTGTCGGCCGCAGCACCCATGGTCAGCTTTTCCATCACATTAATGAACAAACCACCATCACCCGTTTTGCGCTCTACAGCTGCAGAAACCACCTTGGCAGTAGCTTTATATAATTCATCCAGGTTGAACTTGATCTTTGTCTTGTCAATATTGTCCCGGTTAAATTTATAGCGCCCCGATTTGGTCTTGGTGAAATGTGTCTTGAATTTCCTGTCAGAAACCCACGGGGTCATCGCATCCGAAAGATGGCCAATGCCACCTAATCGACAGGCCGCCAGAGCCAGATCAGCAGTCGAGATATCGACACCCATGCCGCCAACCATTATGGGCAGGTATTCATCAGCGCCTAATCTAAGGCGAAAATCGTTCAATGTAGTCATTTATTTAACACCAGGACCCTGGCCGAGCATGCGCACAATGAAGACGCGGCCGGTTAATCCGGCCGCCAAAACGTAAATGTGCCATAAACTGAGCCTAAACACACGATTTAGGCACTAAAAATATTACGGCATAGCTATTGACATTCACGTACAAGACCTTGTTTGATATATAAATAAACAGAAATATCAGGTTGCCATGGGGAAGAACATGAAGGTAACACGCAGACAAGTTATTGCGGCCAGCGCGAGCGCCGGAGCATATATGGGCCTGGGCATACCCTTAATTGCCGGGGCCAGCGATGCAGAGCCCTCCTCCAGCATACTGATTACCAAACCCATACCCGGTTCCGGAGAGATGCTTCCGGTCATTGGGCTTGGCACCAATCGCTGGGTCGCGGCCGGCAGCAAAAGTGCTATTACGGATCTTAGAGCCACGCTTGGAGCATTTGATGAAATGGGCGGGCGGGTCATTGATACCGCACCATCCTACCGCAGCTCAGAAAAAGCACTCGGCCAACTTATCGCAGAACTGGGTATGCGGGATACTTTCTTTTTGGCCACCAAAGTAGATCGGAACCAGAAGGAGGAAGGTCTGGCACGTATGCTGGACTCTCTGGATAAATTAGGCACGTCCACTGTCGATCTGATGCAAATACACAATTTGCGTGGTGCAGAAGCACAAATTGAAACCATGCTTGCCTGGCAGCAGGAAGGCCGCATTCGTTACATCGGCATTACCACTTCGAGCACCAGCCAGTTTGCTGACATGGAACTGTTGATGAACACCATGCCGCTGGATTTTATCCAGCTGAATTATTCACTCAGGGAACGAGATGCAGAAGAACGTCTGCTTCCGTTGGCCCTTGAAAAGGGTATTGCCGTCATGGTCAACCGACCCTTTTCCCGCGGGCGCTTGTTCGATGCTTTTAATAAAGCCGCTCTACCGGAATGGGCAACAGGAATCGACTGCATCAGTTGGGCGCAGTTTTTTCTGAAATACGTGGTATCTCACCCGGCAGTAACCTGCACAATTCCGGGCACAACCAAAGAAATCCATGTTCGGGATAACATGGGTGCAAACTATGGTCGACTCCCCGATAAAACTATGCGCCGCCAGCAGGAAGCTCTATTCGCATCACTTTGAACCGGCATAGACCCAGTCAGGCCGACCAGGCGAAATGCCACCATGCAACTCCACACCCTTTTGCGGCTTTGAGGTCCATAGCTCTTCTGCAAAACGCGGTATAGCCATGGCGGCAACAGGAAAACATTCAACCATCTGCCCAACACCCACAGGCATCCCAGTTAACGCGTAACAGAAAAAATCCCGCTCCGTGATGTGCCAGAAACCAGTTACCCCTTTCACATTGGTCGCAATTGACCCATCAATCTTGTTATAGGCTTCAAAATTAAATTCTTCCCCCGCACCCTCATTAACCCAACGGTAACGCACGGTGTTAAACATCAGGTGATTCCAGAAAACTCGGAAACCTTTCAGAGGGAGGTAGCGATTTATCCTGCTGCGCAGAAGCCATGGCATCTTCGGGTCGTGGCCAGTCAACCGCACCCGTTTCGACAAGCATGAACGACAGCAGATCCAGACGATCTGCAGCCGGCACCGGTTCAGGGATACCCATTATATTGCCGGGCAAATAGCCCTTTGGGTCTGCCAGCCAGGCATCCAGCTGATCAGGCGACCATTTGAAGCTCGCCTTGCTTAGTGTCGCGGAATAGACAAAACCCTCTTTAGAACCTGCCTCACGATCAAATACACCCCATAGATTGGGACCCGCTATATCTCCACTGTCATCAGCAAGTGTGTGACAAGCGCTGCAACGACCCTGAAAAGTCTGCTTGCCTTGCATATAGTCAGCGCTCTTTAGCGCTTCCATCGTTACACTTTCCTGCGCGGCCAGCACTGAGCTACCCAGTAATGCGCCAACAATGATTAAATTTTTTAACACCCTTTAATTACCTTCTTTTAAGATCCAATGTTCCAATCATTCACTCACAACCAGCACCCCCTGCTAGCAACAGATTCGACCACCTACTGAAATACTGCCATGCCTGCCTGAGCTACCACTGTTCCAGGAGGAACTGGAAACACCCACACTGCCATAGACCTGCGGGTCGCAGGATGACACGGATGCACCCAGAGCCACCAACAGCAAAGACCGGACCAGCATTTTAGAAATAAACTTTAATCTCAGCATAGCTATTACTCCTGTTCAGTGGGCCAGGTTTGCAGCACGACCCCGGCGCCGGATGGCCCGGCAATTAAAGCTACCTGCCCACCGATATTCCTGTCTTCTGCCGGCAGCAATACCCGGCCGCCTAAGGCTTCAACCCGATCCAGCGCACTCATATCCTCAACCCGTATATAAGAAGCCCAGGTGGGCGGAAGATCCTCAATAGGGTCCTGCAAAATTCCCATGCGCGGGTGGCCATCCACAGCCAGCCCGCGATAGAGTGACTTATCAGCAGTTTCTACGCTGACGGGTTCAAATGGAGCAATTTGCTGGTAAAAGCTTGCGGTAGCGGCAGAATCCGGAACCCAGACCTCATCCCACATAAAGCTGCCGAAAGCAGCACTGGTATCCAGGGGATCGCCATCGCGTGTCTGCAAGATTGCAAACAAGGCGCCGGCATTATCATTCACCACTGCGATACGGCCCCGCTCATTCAAGTCCGTTGGCGGGGTCATAATCTCACCACCGGCATCAACCACGCTCTGTGCAGCTGCATCAACATCATCCACTGACATCAGCACGACCCACTGTGAATTATTAGCCTTGGTACCGAGACGCTTGGTATCAATCATGCCGCCGATTAACTTACCCTGGTGTCGAATCAACAGGTAATTGCCACTCTTGCCAAAACCAAGACTGACTGGAACCTCTTCAAAGGTCCACCCAAACAGCCCGCCATAAAACTCACGGGACCCGGCAATATCGGTTGTCAGCAGATCATGCCAGACAATCTTGCCAGCCAGCCGTTCACTGGAAGGCGTTTCAGTCACCGCCGGCAGGTTTATATTAAGGGTCGAACACGCACTGATTCCCAGCAGTAAGAGTGCAGTCGTAACAAATCGAATTCGCATCAGCGATTACCTTGTGTAGCTATCAAATTTCCGAACGAACTACAGGCCATCATCCCAGGGTGCAGAACGCGCCGGGTCCAATCGCTGCCAGCGTTTTACCAATGGTCCTGTCATCATCCAGCGACACCAACAACCAGCGGCGCTAAATCCTGACGATTGATAAAACCCATAGATGTAACGTCCTCACTGAGGATGCCGCCACCCGTACCCGCACCCGGTGGCAACCCCCCTGGCCGAATAATTGTGTATTCAAGCCCGCTTGATCGCAGATGCTCCTCAGCCTGGGTCTTCAACGGCAGCAATTTAGCCAGGGCAAGCCGCGAGATTAAGGGCGCCGACTCATAGCTGTCACCTGCTCCAATGGTACTAATCATTATCACCCGGGAAATACCGGCAGCTTTAGCTGCATCAAATATATTTGCATTACCAATGTAATCAGGTGGTGGATCACCGAATCCGCCTATGGTCGTGATGACGGCATCGTAATCACTGTGCTGTATGCCAGCCATAACTGATTTGGCATCCATTGCATCACCTACCGCAAAATCAACACCCAGTGGCTCAAGCTGACTGCGATCAGAGGTGGGACGTACAAAGGCTGTAACTTTATCGCCACGAGCTGTCAGCACCTTGGTAATTTCCAGACCCAGGCTACCGCTGGCCCCGAATACCATGACATTCAATCCTCCGACCGATGTCGGTGGCTGCAATTCGAATATTTCATTCGGGATATTGGGACGCAGGCTAACAACAGCCCAAATTACAACCGCAACTAACAGAACGACAATACCGCCCAATATTTTAAGTAACAGCTTCATCCAACCACCCTTTTTAAATTCGTACTAGAAAAATTAACCACATACCGATAAATAGGAATGCAAACATGGCGAGCTAGCCTGACCAACTGTGCGGAAATAATCAATCACTCAAACGGAAATATAATGCCCCTTAAACAGCCTGCAGGCCACCTGATGAACAACGCTGTTACCGGTATATCTTGTATTTCTATATGGCTACAAGACATGTCCTATATAGGTTCTAGCCAATATTATTTCCCTGTCAGCCAGGAAAAATAGCTCCAAAACGGCAAAATTTGTAGGTGTTTTCCAGTCTGCCCAAACCTTCGGCGTATTCGCATTATTAGCTCCAGTACTTTTAGCCACACGAAAAAACAGGTAGCAAGCTATGTATATTAATTTTTGGTATCCCATCGCGGCAAGCGATGACGTTACAAACAAGGATCCCCATCGCGCCGAGGTGCTGGGCCTGAAACTGGTTGCCTACAGGGATGACGACGGCAATGCCCACGTGCTTGCTGATACCTGTACTCACCGCGGTGCTTCACTCGGCAAAGGCTGGGTCAGGGATAACTGTGTAGTCTGCCCTTATCATGGCTGGAGTTTCAATGGTGATGGTATATGTGTTGACATCCCTTCCATGGGCGATGATGAAGCACTACCGGCACGCGCCAAGGTAGATAGTTACCCGGTACAGGAAAAATATGACATCGTGTTTGCATTCCTCGGTGACCTGCCGGAAGAAGAACGCCCACCACTGGTGGAAGTCCCGGAATGGGGTCAGGAAGGCTGGCGCGCCAACCGGCTGCTGGTTTTTGAAGTACCGACCTTCTATGAGCGGTCTATGGAAAATGGCCTCGACCCGTCACACAATGCCTTTGTACACCCTGCTCAGGGCTCTCCGGTTATGCAGGCACATCTGGCTCGCCAACCGCTGGAGATGGAAGACATCCCCTGGGGCAGCAAGTTCATGATGACCTTCGATAACAAGGAAACGGGCACCGAGGCACTGGCAGACCCAACCACTATCGAGCCAAAAGAAGTAAATGCTGGTTCCGCTTTTATCGGGCCCAATCAGATGATCACCTGGATCAACTTTTCCAAAGAGAACAAGTTCAGCCAGTACTTTTTTGAAGCACCGGTAAATGAAGGTCTTACGCGCGTATTTTTCGTTAACATGCGCTCATGGCTGCTGGAGCCCGAGATGGATGAGCGGCTAACCAAAGTAAATGCCGCTGTCGCGAAGGAAGATATCGATGTCCTGCGCGAACTGGATCCGGTTCGTACACCGCCTACACCCAGCGAAGAGGTGCTGATACGCTCAGATGGCGCGGTCTCACGTTACCGTCAGGGCCTGGAAGAATGGGCAGACAAGGGCTGGCGTGTCGATATGAAATCGCTGCGCGAGCAAAAGGGTGACCGGGCCTTCGCAATCCCGTGCCCCGGTCGGCGCACATCCAAGAACTGGGTACAAAAGACTATTCCGCTGCTTCCAGGTAAATAAGGGCAGCATGTTGTGCAGCCGGGGTGCCATCAGGCACCCCGGCTTTTTTTTGTGCTTGACCACAGCTTTGACTCAGCATAAAAGACCTCTCAGGTTCCCTGATCTCAGGTAATACCATTAGCAAACGGCTCTACAGCCATTTTTTAAACCTGCTCCAGGGAAACCTGTGAAAAAAGAACAACTGAAAATTTTATTGTTGCAAATCCGCGATCAAAAACGCGTGCGTGAAGAAGAGTTCGAGAGCTTCGTCGCCTATAGCGGATTAAAAAAACAACAGATAGACATTCTCAATGTATTTGATACGCCGTATTTCGAGAGCGATGTTCTGGCAGGCTATAACTCGTTATTCGTTGGCGGTGCCAGTGAAGCCAGTGTTTTGGAACCTGATAAATATCCATTTGTCGACTCAAGCATCCGTCTGCTGCAACATTGCCTGGAAACAGATATGCCCGTATTTGCATCCTGCTTCGGATTTCAACTGGCAATTCTGGCACTGGGCGGCAAGATAGTCCGTGATTCAGATAATTTTGAAATGGGAACTGTAGCTATCAGACTTACAGAATCCGCTGCCACAGACCCACTTTTCCAGGACACGCCAGATCCATTCCGTGCTGTATCAGTACATAAAGAGCGGGCAACCTCTCTGCCCACCAGCTGTGAATTACTCGCCTATACCGAGGCCTGCATCCACGGGTTCAGGGTCAAAGACAAACCCTTCTGGGCCTTCCAGTTCCACCCGGAAGTAGACCGGGAGACCCTGGTCAAGCGCCTGACTATATATAAATCACACTACACAGATGGCGACAATCACCTTGCCAGAGTCTTATCCTCAGCTGTAAAAACACCTGAATCAAATAAACTGGTCAGGAAATTTACGGAACGGGTGCTGATGGGCGACAAACCACAACCGCAGAACTGAAAGCTGCCATAACCAAAGCCCATGGGCAGGATAATGACCGTGGTATCGTTGCCAATCTATTAAGGAATTCAATTGCGACTGATAACAGTTACAGGCCTTTTGTTGATCACTACCACCATTAGTGCACAGCAGTTTCGTGTCCCAAGTGTGGATAATTCACGTGCTAACAAGTGGGATTTTAGCTTCAACATCCTTGCTACCGAGTCAGAAAAAGCAGGCAGTACAAATGGATCAGGACTGGATATCAGCAGCGAAACCGGCTGGGGCTTTGGTATAGGTTACAACCTGAATAACAACTTTGCGCTGGCATTCGACTTTAGTTTCGTAGAGCCGCGCTATACCGCAACTCTGGTCGATGAAGATGACGTATCTACTACAATCAGCCACAAGATGACCATTAGCACCGGGCAGTTTAAAGGCATCTGGAACTTTGCAGACGGCCCACTCACCCCTTACGCAGACCTGGGGCTTGGGTGGACCTACATAGACTCCAATGTATCCAGCTCACCACCAATCACAGGGTGCTGGTGGGATCCTTTCTGGGGCTGGATCTGCGGTTCTTTTTATAATACCTATAGCGACACCAGTTTTTCCTATGGAGGTGGATTAGGTCTGCGCTGGCAAATTACACCAGGGTTTTTCCTCCGCGGCAGCTACAATCTGCTCAAGATTGATATGAGCAGTTCAGTAGGCGACCTCGATCTTAATTCCTGGCGCGTAGATATCGGCACCAGCTTCTGAGCATTTGTCCACTCAGTTTCTGTTCAGAATGCAGCCCGCTGAAGCAGAAACTTTAGAAAGCCATCGACAGCTGCAGCGTATTCCTCTGTCTCTTGCCCGAAAGGGTTACTTGTGAATAGCTGTCCATTCACAAGAGATGCGCAGTATTTATCCCGACTGCCCCTGTCGTCAACGCCTGAAGGTCATTGATTCACACGCTGAACAAAGCCACTGCTGACACAGGCTGCCAAGCAGACCTATAATCACGACTGCTGCTACGCATTTGCACGCACACTGCAGGCAGGAAGCCTGCTGAAAAAGGATAGTCACGCTCTGAACAGGAAGTCATCATGAGTCGACAGGCGCAGCTACTGCTTATATGGGCGGTATGCTCTCTAATTGCCGCGCTTGCAGCGTTACAGTTCACCCGTGCCGCCTACGAAGACGAAACAGATGTTTGGGTCCCGGTCAGCAATGATTCATTTTATCACGCCCGGCGTATTCTGGATGCCGCTGAATCACCGGAGGGCCTGTACCAGTTCGATAAAAAAATGCACGTGCCGGAAGGCAGCTGGGTGAACTGGCCCTGGGCATACGACTGGGCCATGGCCAAAGCGCTGCAAGGCTGGAAAAAGCTTAATCCAGGTGCTGATTCAATGGCCTTTCTCACCCATGTGCCGGTTTACTGGGTATTTGTTACCTCTGCACTGCTGCTTGGCATATGCATCGTGCTCGGGCTAAGTGTTCCCTGGACTGCTCTTGTCATGCTGGGTTATGCACTGTCACCGCAGACCATGAACCTCCACGGCGTCGGCTTTATTGATCACCATTACATTGAATACACTTTTGTATTACTGACACTATTTACGGGTATTTACTGGCTGAAACACCCAGAAAAGCCAGTCCGTGCTGCACTATTGGGAATAACGCTGGGCTGCGCCCCGGCATTCCATACGGGCCTGTTTATTCTGCAAGTACCCATTTTGCTGGTACTTATAATCCTCTGGATACGCGGCTCTGCCCCCGGCAAAGATGCCCTGCTAACACTTTCATCAACCCTGATCCTCACCACGCTACTGGTTCTGATCCCGTCCGAACCTTTCCGTGACGGCCAATTTCAGTTCTCGGTGCTGTCATGGTTTCACTTATATATAGCTGCCGTATCAACCCTGCTGATTGCTGGTATAGCCCGCTTCGAATTCACGGGGAAAAAGCTGCTTGGGTTGCTCGCAATTGGATTAACCCTGCTGATACCTATCTGGAATGACACCTTAGGTGGCACAGCATTTCTGTCAGGTGACATCATACTACTGGACCAGATACCCGAAGCGCATAGTCCCTTCAGACTGGCCCAGGAACCGGGCGGAATAATAGAGATGTTGAATTACTACTCATTATTCGGCCCGCTTGCACCCTTATTGATTTTGATCTATCTCTGGCGCAGCTGGACTGCAAAGGATGGCGCTTCCCTGCTTTTTGCCGTCATGACCGTATTTGGCCTGAGTTTACTTTTCACCCAGTTCCGGCTGCATTATTTTGGCAGTTTTGCCCTCATTCTGGGCTGGGCCGTACTGGCAAATGAAAAGCTCAGCATCGCACAACGCAAACCATTGCTTACTTTTTTGGCCGGCCTGATCATTATCATTGGGGCATTTTCACTGGGCATCAATAACAAGATGATGGTCAGATATGCATTAGGCCTGGATCCAGCCTATGAAGATACTTTTAAATTATTTGGCGCACTTGAAAAAGCCTGTGATAGCAATCCAGGAATTGTATTCACAAATAATAATTTTGGTCACTATGCCCGATTTCACAGTAGCTGTAGCGTTATCGCCAACAATTTCCTCATGACACCACTGCATGAGCAAAAAATTCGTCAAATGCAGGCGCTCATGCAACTGTCTCCGGAAGAATTCCTGATCCAGGCACCCGTAGATGTTCGCTATATTTTTGCGCGGCTGGAAAAATTCTTTGTGCTTGATGACACGGGTGCATTGGCATTTGCTGATACCGAATTCCTCAAAGAGAATAATGCACGATTATTTTTTGAACTGAATACACGTGCCGACCTGCCCCCACAGTACAGGGTTATTGCCGAGTTGCCGCTGGAATCGGGCATGCGGATGCAGGATGATCGCGGTTTTGGCAGGGCGCGCCTCATCGAGGTTCTGCCGACAAACTGAACTGCATGCCTGGGTTCACCCTTCTGATGGATCATATTGGGACTATTTGGGCTGACATTGTTAGCGATGACCTCTTCCGTTAACACCTTTGCTTTGTTTAACTCATCAGCCAAAACCATCATGGCCTGACGAATTGCTGGTTCCACTAGCTGTGACACCTGACCGTTTAAATTGTCATGCGTTTCAAAAGGCAGGTCGCAACGCAGCTTTGCCAGAGTGCCGGATAGCTGGTAATCGATATGACCCAACTCATCCAGTGCCAATTCCAGTTTCTGGCCTAACTGCCGCAGAGCCTGCTGATCGGGTGTCGCCCTGTGTGACCCAAGCGTTATCCAATAGCCAGGCTGTTCTTGTTTATCGCGCGTACTGTTTAAGAGATTCACCAGACCTTCTCCTTCAGTGCCTTGTTGTTGCGAGAGATAAGACTAGGCTGCCCGGTGAGGTCCGTGCGGTTTTAAGGGGTCAGGGTTTGGTTATTTTGGGTCGGGGATTATGCGTATATGAGCCGATCACTCTCTGTCAGTGTCGAACTGCCTTAGCTCATCAAACTCTTCACGTAACACATTAAACACCGCTTCCGCATAAAACTTGTGCCCGTAAAGCGACGGATGTCGGTCACTTTCTGGATCAGTAGGGATTTTCTCCAGATCAAAGTTGCTGAGATTGATGCTCTCCAGCGTGCCGTGCACCTCATGTCCGGTAAGCGTTTCCAGACTTTTCAGCAACCGCGCATCGCGCGGATCATCGTAATACTCCGTGCCTTCCACCATCTGGGAATAAAGCGCCAGGTGCACGAGCACGTAGGGAACACCCATCTGCTCCAAACGCTCAACCTGGCGCACAAACAATTCATCCGCTTCGTAACCAGGCCCGTCATATCTGGGCATCTGCGTAGGACCTTCCCGGTTAAAGGACGAGTAATACGGTGAGTCATATACAAGTTTTTCGTATATATAGGATTTCGACCGACTATACGGATCCGCCAATAGTCCGTTGCGCCTGCGACTCTTAGCAGCAGCTTCCATTAGCTCTGCAACCAGTGGATCATCCTTTGCACCCGAATCCCGCAGTTGCTCACACCATTCATGTGTTGCCCGCGGTTCCAGCATGAACGCCTCTGCCGCACTGCTCCAATCCGGAGCGGGATCAGGTAGTCGGGAGACCATAATCCGCTGCCGACCATCCAGCTCCGTTACCGATCGCCAAAGCCTGTCCCGCGTAAGATCATCACTGATAAATGCGATCACGACCAGATCTGGCTTCCATTCCTCAACCTTGGCAACCGCCAGATCAAACATCTGCAGCACACCATAACCATCCCGAGAAAAATTAACGACGTGGGCATCGCCGGATATTTTCTCTGCAATTGCATCCTGCAGAAAATCTGACCAGGTCAGGTCTATGCCCTGCTCATCCTTGCGAGAACGCTGGCCAATAGAATCGCCAAAAACCAGTACTTTTAAATCTGCGTCGGAATAATCGCCTTTAATCCTGCCACCATTTCCCCGCTCGTTAAAAATATAGTCCTGAATAGCGCTCCAGCAATCAGTCACCTGACCGTCGTATATAGCTCCACCTGCGTGACCACCCGGCACATAGCTGAATCCGAACTCCTCATCGAACTGCACCGGACTCGACTGGAAGTACCAGAGGCCACTTTCATCCTGAAAGTAATACGGTTCTGTTTTATAGAGATACGCACGATAAGCGCTCTCGGCGAGTAAGAGCCCGATAACCAGGCTGATGACGAGCAGCAACTGCGCACATTTTTGTTTTCTGTACGCGTGCCTAATGATCGATGTTCAAGACACCATCAAGGTCTATTCTAGAGAAATAATAGAGAAACCGGTCAACGGAAATCACGTCGATGCGTAACCGGTTGAAAGATTTGGTACTCCCTAGGGGAATCGAACCCCTGTTTTCGCCGTGAGAGGGCAACGTCCTAACCGCTAGACGAAGGGAGCATTTATTCGGCATCCTGCGAGGGCGCCGATTCTAGTTCAAGTTGCGGTCCGCGTAAAATGTCAGGCCCGAATATTTGGCGGTTCTGACATTAAACCTGATATTTGGCCAGGATTCAGGTGACAGCTCTATGCTGTCACTGGTTCGCCCCGCACCGTTGCATCCTCTGTGCTGCCGTCTCCAGAACTGCAAAGTGGTGGGTTGCGACAGGTAATCTGCCGCCAGTTGTCGGACGCTGTTATGATAACTCGCTTTATTTGGCGCTCAAGCTGCTTGCGTGATCTTCCTTAGTGACTAAGTCTAAAAACAATAACAATCAATCTTCTGCAGGGGTAATTCCGCGGTCTGAGCACAATATCAGCCGTGCAAATATTTCCAATGCGGCTCTGAAGGTTCTTTACCGACTCAAGGACGGCGGCTACCAGGGCTATCTGGTGGGCGGCAGTGTGCGTGATCTGCTGCTGGGTCGGCAGCCGAAGGATTTTGATGTGGCGACCGATGCCACGCCTGAAGAGGTGCGTGCACTCTTTAATAATAGTCGCCTGATTGGTCGTCGCTTCCGGCTGGCGCATGTACGCTTTGGACGCGAGATCATCGAGGTCGCTACCTTTCGTGCGCCTGCGAATGAGGCTGATGACGACCATGAAGTCGCTGCAGGCAGTGGCCGTGTGTTGCGGGATAACGTGTGGGGTACGTTTGAGGATGATGTGTGGCGGCGTGATTTCACGGCCAATGCGCTCTATTACAATATTCGCGATTTTTCGATTCGTGATCTCGTGGGTGGGGTTGCTGATATTCGTGACCAAAAACTGTGTCTGTTGGGTGACCCGGCAGAACGTTACCGCGAAGACCCGGTGCGGATGTTATGTCTGTGCCGCGAGACTCGCGGCAGAGCTGGATTTTGACCGCGAAGAGCATCGGTGCGCTGCCCATCCGGGAACTCGCGAGATCTCGCTCGCGAATATCCCGCTGGATTTTGAAATTGAAGAGCAATCTGCGGCTCCTATCCGGGAACTCGCCAGTCTGCTCGAAAATATCCCGCCCGCAAGACTTTTTGATGAATTTGGAAAATTGTTTCAGGCTGGTTATGCACTGCGCACCTGGAAGGAACTGAGCCGCTTTGGGCTGATCGATCATCTGTTCCCCATGACGGCCCAATGGCTGGCAGCAGCAACCGATAATAGTCGTGCTGAGTTTATTGAGTCGGCATTAAATAATACTGATAAACGTGTCGCACAGGACAAACCGGTTACGCCCATGTTTATGTTTGGTGTGTTGCTATGGGGGCCGGTGCGTGAGCGTGCCAATTATTTGATTAAGCATGAGCAGATGTCGGATATACAGGCTCTGGTTGCTGCGGCAGGTGAGATGTCGGCCGCACAAAATTTGCGCATTGCCGTGCCGAAACGATTTTCCTTCCCGATGCGTGAAATTTTACAAATGCAGCCACGCTTTGAACGTCGCAAGGGTAAGCGGGCGCAATCACTGATAGCGCACCGACGTTTTAGGGCAGCCTATGATTTAATGTTGCTCAGGGTCATTCTGGGTGAGGTTGATCAGTCTGAGGCAGACTGGTGGACTGAGGTGCAGGAACTGCCGGAAAACCAGAAGTTGCTGCAATCGGGGGAAAGCCATCAGCGTGACAGGCCACGTAACAAGCGTCCTCGAAGCAGAATCAGAAAAAATAAAAAAACCAATTAAAACAAGCGAATATGATAGTTTTTTTAAGCGCAACCAGGTTTGAGTCTGACCCGTTGCTGGTGCCCTTGGATGGCTGACCGACAGCATTGGATGCCTGTTTACGTTGGCTTGGGCAGCAATCTTGATGATCCCGAACAACAGGTGCGGCGTGCGCTTGATAGTTTGCGGGAATTGCCGCGCAGCCGGCTTGTCGCGGTGTCTGGTCTTTACCGGACGCCGCCCATGGGGCCCCAGGATCAGCCTGATTACGTCAATGCTGTGGCGGGATTGCTTACCAGGCAGGCACCTGAAGAATTACTGTTGTCATTGCAGAATTTGGAACGTAGCCTAGGGCGGGTGCGATCGGAAGGAGATAGGTGGGGGCCGCGGGTGATTGATCTGGATATTCTTGTGTACGGGGATGTTCAGCAGTCGATGCCGGGATTGAGTTTGCCGCATCCGGGCATTTCGGAGCGAAATTTTGTATTGTTCCCCCTGCGCGATATTGCACCGTCGCTGACAGTGCCAGGGCAGGGGTTTGTAACCGGCCTTGCCAACCAGCTTGGCGACACAGATATGTTGTGTATCGAAGCTTGACCCCCGCTAGTCCCAAAGGGCTATCAGCGGGTAATACAACAATAAACAACAAGAAGAAAAGGGCTATATGGCGGATTCACGTTACATAGTGATCGAAGGACCCATCGGTGTAGGCAAGACAAGTCTTGCAACCCGATTGGCCGAAGTGATGGATGGCGAACCCGTGCTGGAAGAGGCGGGGGCTAACCCATTTCTGGAACGCTTTTATCAGGATCCACGCGGTGCTGCTTTGCCGACACAATTATTTTTCATGTTTCAGCGTGTGCGGCAACTGGAGCAGTTGGCTCAGGCTGATATGTTTACTGACCTGCGCGTATCAGATTTTCTGTTGGCCAAAGATAGATTGTTTGCGCAAATAACGCTGGATCGTGATGAGCTGTCACTTTATGAGCAAATATTCGCTAAGCTGGATTTTAATCCGCCGGCACCGGATCTGGTGGTTTACCTGCAGGCGCCGGTTGATACTTTGCTGTTCAGGATCGCCCGGCGGGGTATCAAGTATGAGCAGGATATCAAGCGCCGTTATCTTGAGCGCCTGACAGAAGGCTATTCACAGTTTTTTCATCAGTACAATGAATCACCGCTGCTAATAGTCAATGCGGCAACGATAGACCCGGTTAATAATGAGGAACATTTTCAGATGCTGTTGCACGAGATAGAAACGACGCGCAGTGGTCGGCAGTTCTTTAATCCCCTGGTATCGGCACTAGCCTGATTTTTCAGGCCTGATAAATGGCATAAATAATGTATACCCAACTACAACAACGCGGCATGGATCAACCGCCGGTGAACGTATCGACGTTGCGGAAAATGAAGGCGGATAAAGAACCCATTGCCTGTCTTACAGCTTACGACGCGAGTTTTGCATTGCTGGCCGATCAGGCAGGTGCTGATCTGGTACTGGTTGGTGATTCATTAGGGATGGTTGTGCAGGGGCATGATACAACCGTGCCGGTTACGGTTGATGACATGATTTATCACTCGCGTCTGGTAGCGCGTGGATTGTCGCGAGCCTTCCTTGTCGCGGATATGCCCTTTATGAGTTACACCAGTCCGGATCAGGCACTGGAAAACTCCGTGCGCCTGATGCAGGAAGGTGGCGCGATGATGGTGAAGCTGGAAGGCGGTTCTAGCCAGGTCGATATCGTTGCCTACCTGACACAACATGATATTCCGGTCTGTGCGCACATAGGGCTCAAGCCTCAGTCGGTCCACAAAATTGGCGGGTTCAAGGTGCAGGGGCGTGATTCCGGGCAGGCGAAGCAGATGTTTGATGATGCGCAGGCCCTGCAGGAAGCAGGTGCCGATCTGGTATTGCTGGAATGCGTGCCCAATGAAGTAGGCAAGACTGTCACCAACAATCTTGATGTGCCTGTAATTGGCATTGGTGCCGGCCCGCATGTCGACGGTCAGATACTGGTTTTATATGATGTGCTCGGAATTACTCAGGGCCGGATGCCGCGCTTTGTGAAAAATTTTATGGACGGTGCAGATTCGGTAGGTGAATCTTTGCAGCACTATGTGCAGGCTGTAAAAGAGCGTACATATCCCGCGCCCGAGCACTGTTTTTCCTGAATTCAAACTATCAGAAAAATATTCCCTAAAAAATTCCTCAAATATATTCTTTGGCTAATAATCCTGCCTGGTGAAGGTTGCCCGTGAAACAAATCCACAGTGTTGATAAATTGCGTAAAGCTATTGCTGAATGGCGTGAAGCTGGCGATACGATCGCACTCGTGCCTACGATGGGCAATCTGCATAAAGGGCATATGAGCCTTATATCACTTGCGGCTGAATATGCTGAGCACGTAATAGTCAGTATCTTCGTGAACCCAACTCAATTCGGGCCAAACGAAGATTACACAAATTATCCACGCATGCCGGAGGTGGATTCACGCAAGCTGGCTCGTGCTGGTATTGATATCTTATTTGCACCTTCGGTTGAGGAAATATATCCGCATGGCCTCGAAAATTCTGCCCAGGTTCTGGTGCCCGAGTTATCGGATCAACTTTGTGGCGCATCCCGGCCCGGTCATTTTCTGGGCGTCACATCGGTTGTAAGCCGGTTGTTTAATATTTGCAGCCCGAATGTTGCCGTATTTGGCAATAAGGACTATCAGCAGCTGGTAATTCTGCGACGGATGGTTGAGGACCTGCACATACCTGTGAAATTGCTGGCAGGTGAGACCGAACGCGATGCAAACGGGCTCGCATTGAGTTCACGCAATGAGAAACTTGATGAAGTACAAAGGGCAGCGGCGGCTATTATCTATCAGGCACTTGACGATGCGGCAACGGCCTTGCGCACGGGCCAAAATGATTTTGTTAATGTGGAGAAAACGGCAATTGAAACGATTTCTGTGGCCGGTCTTGATCCTGAATATGTTGCGATTCGAGATGCAGCTGACCTAAGCATGCCGCAGGGGAATTCGCCACGACTGGTTATCCTGGCAGCTGCGCGCCTGGGTGGTGTTCGGTTGATTGATAACGTGCTCGTAAATATTGACCGATGAGCGTGTCAGTGTGAGTGGTTGTCGAGCTGTGTTTCCCGAGCCGTCTTCAATCAGGATAAGAAAGTATTCTTAATGCATGGGTTGAGCCAGACTTCAGGCATGTTGCATGAGCGCCCACTGCACATGCTCACGTACCAGCTCCGACTCATCATGCTCACGCGACTTCAGCGCATCTATTACGGCGGCTGATGACGGGGCATTGCCCAGTGATACCGCAATATTCCGCAGCCATTGTTCGTAGCCAATCCTGCGTATGGCACTGCCCGCCATTTTTTCCAGCCATTCGGCTTCGTTCCATGCAAACAGTTCTGTCAGCTTTGCGGATGCCAGCCCGTGTCGTGGTGTGAAATCATTTTCGGCAGTCGGGTGTGCAAATTTATTCCATGGGCAAAAAAGCTGGCAGTCATCGCAACCGTAAACACGGTTGCCTATAAGCGGGCGAAACTCTTCCGGAATACTGCCTTTGAGTTCGATCGTCAGATAAGAGATGCAGCGCCTGGCATCGAGCTGGAACGGTCCGATAATCGCATCGGTAGGGCATACATCTATACAGGCACTGCATGACCCGCAGTGTTCGGTTGCAGGTTCATCAATGGGTAGTGGCAGGTCCGTTAGCAATTCCCCCAGAAAAAACCAGGAGCCGGCATCACGGTTTATCAGGTTGGTGTGTTTGCCTATCCAGCCAAGCCCGGCATTACGTGCCAGTGGTTTTTCCAGTACCGGCGCGCTGTCAACGAAGGCGCGATAACCGAACGGGCCACATTCGGATTCGATCTTGTCGGCCAGTTGTTGCAGCCGACGGCGCATCAGTTTGTGGTAATCCCGTCCCAGTGCGTAGCGCGATATATAGGCCCAGCTCGGTTTGCTCAAGCAATTGGACAGGCGGGATTGCTTCGTCGGGCAGATAATCCATCCGTACTGAAATTACCCGCAGGGTGCCGGGTACCAGTTCTTCCGGGTGTGAGCGCTTGCTGCCATGGCGGGCCATGTAATCCATGTCGCCGTGGTAGTTCTCGGCGAGCCAGTGGTTCAGCCGGGCTTCATCGTTGGCGAGGTCGATCGAGGTAACCCCCAGTTGCTGAAAGCCGAGTTCCAGTGCCCAGGCGCGGATTTGCCGGACTAACTGATCGGGTGATTCGGGGCTGGCAGGGATGGATACAGGCATGGGGTCTTCAGCGGAACTTTCGCTGCGAGTTCTGTTAAAGCCTAAGTATAATCACCGGCATGAGTGAAATGTCACAACCGATATATCGTCCGGATGCTGTACGCGAGCTGGATCGTATTGCGATTGAGGAACAAGGCATCCCTGGGTACGAGCTGATGACGCGCGCGGGTCAGGCAACTTATGCGGCGGCCGTGGAGCGTTTCCCGCAGGCCAGTCGCTGGCTGGTTATCTGTGGCAGTGGTAACAATGGCGGTGACGGTTACGTTATCGCGCGGCTGGCCGTTGAGCACGGCATGAAGGTGCAATTGATCGCATTGTCACCACCCGCCAGCCTCACCGGCGATGCGGCTACAGCGTGGGATGATTTCGCGGCTGCGGGCGGCAGTGTCACTGAGTGGGATGCGCATATCGATCTGCAAGAGGTCGATATTGTTGTCGATGCCATGCTCGGTACCGGCCTGATGCGACCGTTGGAAGGCATCTATCTGGAGGTAGTGGAGGTGCTGGCCCAGCGTCCCCCTGGGGTATCTGTCGTTGCTGTCGATATAGCGACCGGCTTAAGTGGTCTGACAGGTGAGGTGATGGGCGCGGCTGTTCGGGCTGATTTAACGGTGAGCTATGTCGGTTTAAAGCAGGGTTTATTTCTGCGGAACGGGCCGGATTATTCAGGTCAGTTGGTGTTTGATGATCTGGGTATTCAGCCCATTGATAGCGCACGCGTCAAACCTGTGCTGCAGATGTTTGGCCAGAATGATTTGCGGAAGTTAATGCCACCCCGGGCACGCACGGGCCACAAAGGTGATTATGGGCATGTGCTGGTGATCGGGGGCAACACGGGCATGGCCGGGGCCGCCCGTTTGGCGGGTGAGGCTGCATTGAGAAGTGGTGCCGGGCTGGTGAGCGTGGCAACTCGGGCAGAAAATGTGGCGGCAATTATTGCCGGGCGCCCGGAACTGATGTGCCGCGGTGTCGAAACAGATGCCGACCTGGACGACTTGCTGGACCGTGCTTCAGTAATAGCACTCGGCCCCGGGTTGGGTCAGGACGATTGGGCCAGGCATGTATACAGACGCGCTCTGGCAGCACGCAAACCAATGATAGTTGATGCCGATGCCCTGAACCTGCTGGCCCAGGCACCGGACAAGCGGGACAACTGGATTCTTACACCGCATCCGGGGGAGGCCAGTCGTCTTTTGGGTATGACGACAGCGAAGGTGCAGGCTGATCGGCTGGCAAGCCTGAGCAAACTGACTGATCTCTACGGTGGCTGCGCTTTGTTAAAAGGCCACGGTACGCTGGTAGCGGGTGCCGGGCCCGATGCGCTGCCCTGGTTAATCCATGCGGGCAATCCGGGTATGGCAACGGCGGGCATGGGTGATGTGCTGACCGGAATTAGCGCCGCAATTTATGCTCAGTGTGGCAAAGAAGTTGCTGCCGGATGCGTGGCTAGTGCGGATATCGCGGCGGCGGCGGCCTGGCTGCATGCCACGGCCGGCGACCGGGCTGCTAACAAGGGTGAACGGGGTCTGGCTGCCACTGATTTGTTCGCGGAGCTGCGCGCATGTTTGAACGACTGAGTCTGAGTTCAGCTGAAGAAACCGAGGCGACAGGCCGGCGTCTGGCGCAAATAATTTTTGCGGCGGTACCCGATTCACTCTGCATCTATCTGCACGGGGAACTGGGGGCAGGTAAAACAACTTTCGCACGTGGTTTTTTGCGCGGCTGTGGCCACACCGGGCGGGTACCCAGCCCCACCTACACACTGGTCGAACCCTATGATTGTGGTGCTTACCAGGTTTTCCATATGGACCTTTACCGAATCCAGGACGGCGCTGAACTTGAGTTCCTGGGTATCAGCGACATGTGGTACACGCGCAGCATTCAGTTGATTGAGTGGCCCGAGCGTGGTGCCGGTGGGCTTACCGATGCGGACTTGCAGGTGTTTCTTAAGGTAATTCCTCAAGGTCGCAGTTGTGAACTGCGGGCGGGAACTCCGGCAGGTGAGAATATCCTGCAGCAATGGCCGGTGTAAAAGCCTGAAAATACTTTGGCTTCAGGCTGACCCTTTGCCTGTAATTGCAGCTAAGTCACGTATCTTCATAATTTTGCAGACAAATACCTTGGATATTTTGTCAAATATCGTATACTCGCGGGCATTGATTAAGGGAATGGTCAAATGTCGGGCTTGAGATACATCGTTGGGCTTTGCATGCTGGTGCTGGCTGGTCAGTTGGCCGCTCAGACGGTGCATGTCAAAAATGTCCGCATCGCGCATGTCGATAATCGCACTCGCATCGTGCTGGACATCGACCGTGCCAGTGATTACAAGCTGTTTACCCTGTCGAACCCGAATCGGGTCGTTATTGATCTCGCGCAAGGCAGTTTTAATATGGGTGGCCGGTTGCCGTCTGGTACCGGGCTGGTCGCTAATCTGCGCGGTGCTAATCGTGATAACGGCGTGGCACGCCTGGTGCTTGATCTGCGTGATGTTGCCCGCCCCAAAAGTTTCCTGTTAGAACCCAGCGGAGACCATGGTTACCGGATCGTGGTGGACCTGCTGCCGATTAATAGTCATGCGGCTCCCGTCATCGTCAAAAAAGTACCCAGTGGTTCCCGTGACCTGATCATTGCGATTGACCCCGGTCATGGTGGCAAGGACCCGGGTGCGCGTGGTCGCGGTGGCTTGCTCGAAAAGAAGGCGGTTCTGGATATAGGCAAGCGCCTGGCCAGGCTGATTGACGATGAACCGGGTATGCGTGCCCACATGACGCGTAGCGACGACCGGTTCTTAAAATTGCAACAAAGAATTAATAGTGCCCAGAAGGCCGGGGCCGACCTGTTTGTTTCGATCCATGCCGACTCATTTTCAGATCGACGGGTGCGCGGTTCAACTATCTACGTCTTATCTGACAAGGGTGCGACCGATGAGGCAGCCAAGCTGCTGGCCGATCGTGAAAACAGCGCCGATCTGATCGGTGGCGTGGATATCAAAGACAAGGACGACATGCTGGCCAGTGTGCTGGTTGATCTGTCCCAGAATGCGTCACTGGAAGCCAGCATGGAAGTGGGCGATTTGTTTGTGGGCGAAATGTCGAGGGTCGGCAAGGTGCGCAAGAGCCGGGTTCAGCAGGCCGGCTTCAGAGTGCTAAAGGCACCTGATATTCCTTCAATTCTGGTCGAGACAGCTTTTATCTCGAACGCGCAGGATGAGAGCAATCTGAAGAGTGTGCAGTACCAGCAGCGTCTGGCTCGCGCCATGCACCACGGTATCAAGGCTTATTTTTATACAAACCCGCCGCAGGGTACGAAAGTAGCCCAGCTCAGTCGTTCGCAGCGGCTGGCCCGTCAGCACGTAATACGCAATGGCGATACGCTCAGTGGTATTGCGCAGCGTTACAACGTAAGTGTTGCTCGAATTCGTTCAGCTAACAGCCTGAATACCAACAGTATCCGGATCGGTCAGGTGTTACGCATCCCGGCCGCAGTAGAAACCTGAGTCCCCTTTGGTTGATCTTTTCGGTTTGCTGTTTGGGTAATCCCAGATAGTTTGTGATCACCCTTGTCGGTCCCGCCGCATACTTAAACCCCAATAGGGCTGCTTGAATGGGTGCCCTGATAGTGCGCACTCGCCCACTTTGTTCGCCCGGTATTTAGTTCAGTCCCGTATTAAGGTCGCGCGGGATCATCGTCATCTATTAGAATCCCGGCATGCCTATTACCCAGCTGCCACCGCAACTTATTAACCAGATCGCTGCAGGTGAAGTTGTAGAGCGGCCGGCTTCCGTGCTGAAAGAATTGCTTGAGAACAGTCTTGATGCCGGAGCGACCTCGCTGGACATTGATATCGAGCAGGGCGGCATAAAACTTTGCCGGGTGCGTGACAACGGCGTCGGGATAGCGGCAGATGAATTGCCGCTGGCACTTTCGCGTCATGCGACCAGCAAGATCGCGAGTTTGGAAGATCTGGAGCGGGTCGCATCACTGGGGTTCAGGGGTGAGGCTTTACCGAGTATCGCGTCGGTATCGCAGCTTACCCTGGTGTCCCGGTTGCGCGGACAGGATAAGGCCTGGTCGGTGGGTTCGGCTGCGGATACGGGCACGGAACCGCGTCCTGCTGCCGGCGGAGAAGGCACCTCGGTAGAAGTGCGCGATCTCTTTTACAACATTCCGGCGCGGCGCCGTTTCCTGCGTACCGAGCGCACCGAGTACGCGCACCTTGATAAGGTCGCGCGGAAAATTGCCTTAAGCCGATTTGGTGTCGCATTTCGTCTGAATCATAACGGCAAGGCCATTATTAATTTACCGCCAGCCGAAGATCTGGCTGAGCAGGAACAGCGCATTGCGTCAATCTGCGGCAAAGAATTTATGCAGCATGCACTCTATATTGAGCATGCTGCCGGGGATATGCGTCTGCGGGGCTGGGTTGCACGACCCACTTTTTCACGCAGTCAGCCCGACCTGCAGCACTTTTTTCTCAATGGCAGGGCGATCCGGGATCGTGTCATTGTCAGTGCCGTAAAACAGGCCTACCGGGATGTGCTTTTCCACGGGCGCCAGCCCGCCTATGTGTTGTACCTGGAAATGGATCCGGCGCTGGTTGATGTAAACGCGCACCCGTCCAAACATGAAGTGCGTTTCAGAGACTCTCGACCGGTGCATGATTTTGTGCGCCGTTCCGTACAGACCGCACTGGCAGAAACCAGCCCTGGCAGCGGGCAGCCCTCAACGGGCTTCACGGCCCCGGCGCAATACTCATCCGGTGAGCAGCAATCCGCATCGTCCACACAGTCATCAATGCACTTTGCCGGGCGCGCACAGGGGTCGCAGATTGCTGATGAAGCAAGTATTTACAGCCGTCTGGCAAGTGCGGCCGGATCCGGTTCCCCGGCAGCTGGCAGTGATGTTGTCGATCATGATGATGAAGTCATTCCGCCGCTGGGTTATGCCATCGCGCATTTGCATGGGGTTTACATACTTGCGCGCAACAGTGAGGGGCTGGTCATTGTCGATGCACATGCTGCGCATGAGCGGGTAACGTATGAGGCATTAAAGAAGTCTTTTCTGGGCACGGCTGCTGCGGGTGATATTGAAGGGACGCCCGTATCCGGGCTGCAGCGACAGCCGCTACTGATACCACTGCGGATCCGGGTTGCGGAGGCAGAGGCAAATCTGGCAGAGCGTTTCCAGGCGAAGCTGGAGCAGCTTGGATTGCTGATTGAACGAGGTGGTCCCGATACCGTGACAGTGCGTGAGGTTCCGGTACTGCTGCATGATGCGGATGTCGAAGCCCTGTTACGGGATGTGTTGAGTGATCTTCAGGCAACGGGTGACAGTCAGCGTATTGAAGATGCATTTCTTGACCTGTTGGCAACGATGGCCTGTCACGGTTCGGTGCGCGCGAACCGGGCGCTTCGACTGGATGAAATGAATGCACTGTTACGGGAGATGGAACGCACCGAGCGCAGTGACCAGTGCAATCATGGCCGGCCAACCTGGACGCAACTGAGTATGCAGGATCTTGACCGGCTGTTTCAGCGTGGCCGGTAGTCATATGCGCAGGAATGTAGCAACAAGATTAGCCCGGTTCCGGCGACTGCTTCGGTATGTCTGATGCAGCCTCGATACGTGCCGTATGCCTGATGGGGCCTACCGCATCGGGAAAAACCAGTCATGCAATCGAACTGACCAAGCGTTATCCGTTTGAACTGATCAGTGTTGACTCTGCCCAGGTCTATAGAGAAATGGACATCGGCACGGCGAAACCCACACCCAAGGTGCTTGATGCATACCCGCATCGTCTCATTAACATCCGTGAGCCATGGGAAAGCTATTCGGCGGGGGATTTTTGTCGGGATGCAGTGGTTGCCATGCAGGAAATTACGGCAGCAGGTCGCATCCCGCTGTTGGTAGGTGGGACAATGCTGTATTTTCAGGCGTTGCAACGGGGTATTGCACCCATGCCTGCCGCGGACCCGGAGTTGCGGGCAAGTCTGGACCAGCGGGCGGCTGTGGAGGGCTGGCCGGCGCTGCATGCACAGTTGCGTGAACTTGATCCGGTTACGGCTGAGCGACTGCAGCCGACGGATGCGCAGCGCATTCAGCGTGCGCTGGAAGTCTGCATGCTGGCGGGCGAGCCTATGTCTGAATTACACAATGCTACCCGACCACCCTTGCAGGCTGACTATCTGAATATTGCGCTACTGCCCTCGGACCGGGAAAGACTGCATCGGTGTATCGCCGAGCGTTTCATGGAGATGATGGATGAGGGCTTTCTTGCAGAGGTAAGGGCACTCAGTGAACTGCCGGGTATATCCGCGGACACTTCGGCTATGCGATCCGTCGGTTATCGCCAACTCTGGTCCCATATCAGTGGAGCAACCGGGCTGGATGACGCGGTTGAACAGGCCATCGTCGCCACACGACGGCTGGCCAAAAGGCAGCTGACCTGGCTGCGTTCATGGCCAGATATGCATGCTATAGACAGTTTTTCTGATGATGTGGGCACGCAAATGGACGGAATCCTGAATTCATGGTTCAGCAGTGATGCATCAGCGGACATAAGTCGCTAGAATCCGTACTGTTGCCGCATATATAAGTGGCATTTAAAATTTATAATAATGACAATAATAAATAATCAAGATTCTGAAAAAGACTTAGGGAGTCAATGATGGCGAAAGGGCAGACCCTTCAGGACCCTTTTCTTAATACCTTGCGTAAAGAAAAAGTTCCGGTGGCAGTTTATCTGGTGAACGGTATTAAGTTGCAGGGCACTATCGATTCGTTTGATCAGTTCGTCATTTTGCTGAATAACAGTGTCAATCAGATGGTATACAAGCATGCCATTTCAACGGTAGTACCATCCCGTGCTGTCCGGATTTCCTCAGATGAGGATGAGGATGCGGAAGGCTAATACCACAGTAACGAACGTGATGGTTCATTCCGCACATAAGTCACAGGCTGACACGGGTCCGTGGAGGTCATGATTGTTTGAGCGCCCGCAGCGAGGCGAACGAGCCATCCTGTTGCATGTTGGTATCGGGCACCCTGTAACCGAACAAGATAGCCACGAATTTCATGAACTCGCTGTTTCGGCGGGCGCTGAAATAGTTGGCAGCCTTACTGCGCGACGTGACGTGGCCAGTCCGCGTTATCTGGTTGGTAAGGGCAAGCTCGACGAGTTACAGACACTGGTTGACGAGCATGATGCCGAGCTGGTCCTTGTTGATCACGAACTCAGTCCCCGGCAGGAAAAAAACCTGGAAGCTGCGCTCAAGCGACGGGTAGTCGACCGGGCCGGCCTGATTCTGGATATTTTTGCGCTTCGAGCCCGCACCTTCGAGGGCAAGTTACAGGTGGAACTGGCCCAGTTGCAACACCTTTCAACCCGACTGGTCCGAGGCTGGACTCACCTCGAACGGCAAAAGGGTGGTATCGGGCTGCGTGGACCGGGCGAGACCCAGCTGGAAAGTGATCGCCGCATGATCGGCCAGGCGATCAAACGTCTTAATCAGCGCCTCGAGCGCGTCGAAAAGCGCCGGCAACAGGGGCGGCGGCAGCGCCATAAGCAGGAAATTCCGACAGTATCGCTTGTGGGATACACCAATGCGGGCAAATCAACTTTGTTCAATCGTTTGTGCCAGGCCGATGTGGCGGTCGTTGATCAGTTGTTTGCGACCCTTGATCCGACATTACGTAAGCTCGAACTCCCGGACGGGGGTGAAGCTATTCTTGCTGATACCGTGGGATTTATTAAGGAGTTGCCGCACGAACTTGTCGCAGCATTCAAATCGACTCTCGAGGAAACTCGTGATGCCCGCTTGTTATTGCACGTGGTCGATTGTGCGGATCCTGCTCATGCTGAGCGTATTGATCAGGTTAATACGGTTCTGAAGGCTATCGGGGCTGACGGCTTACCGGTCATTCATGTATATAATAAGGCTGATATACTTGGCGTCCCGCCGCGAATAGACCGGGCAGATACGGGCATGCCAAGGCGTGTCTGGTTATCTGCTGAGACCGGTGATGGCGCTAATCTGCTGCTTGGCGTCATCTCCGAATTCCTTTTTAAGGATAAAGTCCGGGGTATAGTGCAGCTCGATGTCTCGCAGGCGAGGCTGCGGGCATTACTGTACAGCTCGGGTCAGGTGCTGGATGAATCTACCACCGAAGACGGTGGCTGGGAGCTGGATGTAGAACTCGCCCGTCGTGACTTCGATCAGTTGCAGAGCAGGGAAGGCTTACAGTTTTATTTGCCGCCGGAGCAACCAGCTTCGACGGCGACAACATATTAGAAGAAATACTGCTGGTAAGACGAATACTGTAAATACTAAAGTGCAGTAAGAATAACTAAGGAATAAGCAGACCATGAGTTGGAATGAATCAGGTAACGGTAAGAATCCCTGGGATCGGGGGCGTGGGCAGGATGGCCCGCCCGATCTGGACAAAATCATCCGGGACTGGCAGAAAAAGCTCTCTGCTTTATTGGGTGGGGGCAAGAAAGGCAGTCAGGGTGATGGTAACGGCGAAAATGCTGCTCCGTTAATCGGTGTACTGGTGCTGGTATTGCTGGGTTGGGGGCTGACCGGGCTGTACCAGGTGGATGATGCCGAGCGAGGTGTCGTGCAACGCTTCGGAGCCTACACACAGACAACTATGCCAGGGTTGCGCTGGCATCTGCCGTGGCCTGTAGAGGTAGTCGATAAGGTTAATATTTCCGAGATCAAACCATTCGCGCAGGCCACCAGCATGCTAACAGCCGATGAGAACATCGTGATTGTTGACATGGTTGTCCAGTATCGAAAGACAGATCCGATTGCTTATTTGTTTGATGTAGTGGACCCCGAATCGACACTGGGCGATGCCAGTGAAAGTGCTATTCGTGAAGTGATCGGCAAAAGTACCATGGACTATGTGCTTCTCCTGGGTCGTGCGGCTATCGCGCTTGAAACCCAGGATGTTATTCAGAAAGCGCTGGATGAGTATGGGGGTGGTATTGAGGTGACCAAGGTCAACCTGCGTGATGTCAACTTCCCCAGCCAGGTTGAGCAGGCTGTGCAGGATGCTATTAAGGCCCGCGAAGATAAAGAGCGGCTGAAGTTTGAGGCTGAATCCTATGCCAACGATATTCTGCCGCGCGCCCGTGGTAATGCGGTCCGTAGAATTCAGGATGGAGAGGCTTATAAAGAAATGGTTATTGCGAATGCTGAGGGTGAAGCGGCGCGATTTACAGCACTGCTGAAAGAATATACAAAAGCGCCCGAGGTGACCCGTGAGCGCATGTATATAGATGCTATTGAATATGTATACGGTAATTCGAACAAGGTCCTGCTCGATGCTGAGGGTAGCGGCAACCTGCTGTATTTGCCGCTTGATAAGTTGATGGAAAAGGGCGGGCCAAAGGGGCGTGAAAACGCAGCACCGACTGCACGCAGTCAATTGCCGTCGGAAAGAAGCGTCAGTCCGGATAATGCTCGCTCAAGAGGGGTACGCTAATGAAAATTTCAGGTAGTGCATACCTTGTCATCGCGGCTATAGTCTTTGGGCTGCTTTACGGCAGTGTTTTCGTCGTGAACGAGCGTGAACTGGCTATAAAGTTCCGCTTCAGTGAAATTGTAGGTGATGACTTCGAGCCAGGCATCCATTTCAAGGTTCCGTATGTCAATAATGTCAACTTTTATCCCAAGCGTTTGCTGACAATAATCAATCCTCAGGAGCAGTTCCTGACTGCGGATAAGAAAAACCTCTTCGTTGATTTCTTTGTTAAATGGCGCATCACGGATATTGGGACCTATTACCGGGCAACGGGTGGTGATGCCGTCACTGCGGCCAGTCGTTTGCTGGAAATCGTTAAAGACGGCATCCGGTCAGAATTTGCCAAACGTACGGTGCTGGAAGTGGTGTCGGAAGAACGCCGGGAAATCATGGGAGATATGTTAACCAATGCGCGTACAAATGCCGTACAACTCGGCATTGAAGTGGTGGATGTGCGCGTTAAGCGTATCGAGTTTTCCGATACTGTTAGTGAATCAGTTTTCCGGCGCATGCGTGAGGAACGTTCTCGCGTAGCTGCAGAATTACGTGCAGAAGGTGCGGAAAATGCCGAGAGAATCAGTGCTGAGGCTGATCGTGAACGAACAGTGCTCCTGGCAGAAGCCTATCGCGATGCAGAAATACTGCGTGGTGATGGGGATGCTGCGGCTACCGAAATTTATGCAAAAGCATATAACCGGAATCCAGAGTTCTATGCATTTTCTCGCAGCATCGAGGCGTATAAAAATTCGCTGGGCAATGAGAGTGATTTGCTTGTGCTGGGGCCGAATAGCGCTTTTCTCCGCTATCTTAATGATTCGAAAGGGAAAAAATAGCACTGGCAGCAAAGCCAGTGAATATTTAAGCGCTTCCTGGTATGGATTGGACTGATCTGTTTGCTGCGTTCGCCCTTTATCTGGTCATTGAGGGTGTGTTGCCTTTCGCGAACCCGCGGGGGTGGAAGCAGAGTATCGAAATGGTTGCACAATTGAGCGACCGCCAATTGCGTGTGTTTGGCCTTGTCAGCATGATAGCCGGAGTGCTATTGCTGGTTGTCATCCGTGGGTAATTCACGCTCATCATTAGTTAAGCTGGATTAAATCTGGGCTATATGTAGTGGGTAAAAACGTAATAGTAGTGGGCACCCAGTGGGGCGATGAGGGCAAGGGTAAAATTGTCGATTTGCTGACTGAAAAGGCGAACGGGTGTCATTCGTTTTCAGGGCGGGCATAACGCAGGTCATACGCTCATTATCGGCGGCGAAAAAACCGTACTTCACCTTATCCCTTCCGGCATATTGCGCGATGGGGTGGTTTGTATCATTGGTAATGGTGTCGTGGTTCACCTGCCGTCATTACTTGAAGAGATGGACGGGCTGATAGCAAATGGGGTGGATGTAGAGAGTCGTTTAATGATCAGCGCTGCCTGTCCGTTGATTCTGCCTATACATATAGCACTTGATAATGCGCGTGAAGTCGCACGTGGTACTGAAAAAATTGGTACTACCGGTCGTGGTATCGGTCCTGCCTACGAAGATAAAGTAGCCAGACGTGGATTGCGTGTCTCGGATCTGTTCGATGAGGCAGTTTTCGCAGAGCGTCTCACGGCGAGTTTCGAGCTGCACAACTTTATGCTTACACATTATTACAAGCAGCCTGTTGTCGAGGCCGAACCGGTGATTGCGGAATGGTTGACCATGGCAGAACGGATACGGCCGATGGTGGCTGATACGGCGGGTTGCCTGGGCAGGATGGTGAGCGCGGGTGATAACCTGCTGTTCGAGGGGGCCCAGGGTACGCTGCTGGATATTGATCATGGAACCTATCCGTTTGTGACATCTTCTAATACGACAGCGGGTGCTGCTGCGACGGGATCTGGTATCGGTCCGGCACAATTTGATAGCGTTATTGGTATCGTAAAAGCCTATACAACACGAGTAGGCTCCGGTCCGTTCCCAACCGAATTATTTGATGATATGGGTGCGCATCTTGCAAAAGTGGGTGTTGAGTTTGGTGCGACGACGGGCAGGGCTCGCCGTTGCGGATGGTTTGATGCTGTCGTAACCCGGCGCGCGGTTCTGAACAGCGGAATTACCGGGCTTTGTGTGACCAAGCTGGACGTAATGGATGGTCTCGAAACAGTTAAGATTTGCACGGGTTATCGTCTTGATGGCGAATTGCTGGATGCACCGCCGCTTCGAGTCGATCTCTATAAAGATTGCGAGCCTGTTTATGAAGAACATCCGGGGTGGATGGAAAGTACTGCCGGACTGACTGACTACAGTCAATTGCCGGAGGCTGCCAGAAACTATCTGGATCGGATGCAGGCGGTATTGGGTGCGCCTGTTGATTTAATCTCAACCGGCCCGGACCGTGATCACACAATTATTCTGAAACACCCTTACCACTGATTCTTATGGTTATAGCTAACTGCACATTGCAGTATTCCGGCAGCATGTGGTCGGCTGGAAGAACTGTGCACACCCAGTCTGGATTACTGCGACTAATTGTCATCCTGCTGCTAATCTGCGTCACTGCCTCCTGTACCCGTTTTCTTTACAACAAAATAGACACCCTTGTTGTCTGGAAAATTGGTGGCTATGTAAGCCTTAGCAAGCCGCAAAAAGAAGAACTTAAACGGCAACTATCAGACCAGCTTGAATTAGTGCGGCTGGATCAAATGCCACGGGCTGCATCGGTGCTGGATACGATGGCCAGAGACATTGAGTCGGGTTATGTGACGCCACAGATGCTGGATGATGGTTATCGGCAAATGCTGGGTCTCATGGACGAGTTTATGCTCGGTATAGTCCCTGTTTCTGAATGGTTTTTGCTGAGCCTTAGTGACGAGCAGGTTGCAGAGTTATTTGAAAACTTCGAAGATATAAATCAGGAGATGTATGAGGATTATTCGGGGCCGACAGATGAGGAGCGCAGGGAAAATCGTAATAAGTCAGCCATAAAGATGACGCAGCGGTTTACCGGCCGGCTGAGTGATGAGCAACAATTGCTGATAACGGATGCACTGGCACAAATGGGGGACTCCAGTGAGGAATGGATTGATTATCAGCGTGAATGGCAGCGACGGTTCAGAGATTTGGTGGAGAATCCGCCGCCTTCACAAGCTTTCCGTGATGAGCTGATATTACTATTTGTCTACCCGCGGAATTTTCATACGCCTGAGTATCTCGCGACAGTAGATGCCAATCGGAAAATTTTTAATGACATGCTGGCGGAGTTGTTGACCGGACTGACCGATAAGCAGCGCAGTCGGGTGGTTGAAAAGCTGGATGGTTACAAGGAAACGCTGACCAATCTATCTGAGGCAGATTAACGGTTGTTCAGCCCTGTACACATTCGGTTGCTAACTGCTCTGACTATTACCAATATTATTGTTTTCGGTACCTGTAGCACTACAGGTATTGTGCCTTAGATCTGAGCTGCCTAATTACTGTTTTGCGGTAGCAGTTGCTGCTTCTGCACACTTCCAGCGCCTGACTTGTAGCAAGGTTTTTCATTAGTGGCAGTGGTATCATGCCGGCCATTTTGATGCCTCCTGCAGGCAGCCGTAATTTAGAAACTATTGATGACAGA